>Ga0326728_10024013_pt1 | contig 11093 bp, 8 predicted proteins | sample MB3enrmetagenome_FD_207602 | JGI IMG/M metagenome (GOLD analysis project Ga0326728, IMG submission 207602) | Lab enriched peat soil microbial communities from McLean, Ithaca, NY, United States - MB31MN | ecosystem: Environmental > Terrestrial > Soil > Wetlands > Peat | place: USA: New York... | reverse complement strand
CAACAAGATTCGCGAGCGCCGCTATCTGCTCGTGCTCACCGACCTGAAACTTCCGGGCTGCTCCGGCCTCGACGTCCTTCGCGAGAGCAAGCTCGCGGACGCTACGGTTCCCGTCATTCTGATCACCGCCTACGGCTCGATCGAAGAGGCCGTCTCCGCGATGAAGGACGGCGCGTTCGATTTCATCCAGAAGCCCGTGGACCTCGAGCACTTGAAGCTGCTCGTCGAGCGCGCCTCGCGCGACCAGCAAATGCTTCGCGAAAATCTACTGTTGCGCGAGGACTACGCCGCGCGTTACGGATTCCCGCGCATCGTCGGTGAATCGCAGGCCATGAAAGACGCCACGCAACAGGTGCAACGCGTCGCCCCCACCAACTCGACGGTCCTGCTGCTCGGCCAAAGCGGAACCGGCAAGGAGCTCTTTGCGCGCGCGCTGCATCATTTGTCCTCGCGCCGCGAACATCCCTTCGTCGCTTTGAACTGTGCGGCGATTCCCGAAGGCCTCGTCGAAAACGAGCTTTTCGGCCACGAGCGCGGCGCCTACACGGGCGCGGGCTCGCGCAAGATCGGCAAAATGGAACTGGCCCACCACGGCACCGTCTTCCTGGATGAAATCGGCGAACTGCCGATGGCGATCCAGGCAAAGCTCTTGCGCGTGCTCGAGGAACGCTGCTTCGACCGCGTCGGCGGAACGCAATCCATTGAAGTGGACGTCCGCATCCTCGCCGCGTCGAACAAGAATCTTCGCCTGGCCGTCCAGGCCAAGTCCTTCCGCGAGGATCTCTACTTCCGCCTGGCCGCCGTGCCGATCACGATTCCCGCGCTTTCCGAACGCGGCGACGACGTTCTCTTGCTCGCCGATCATTTTCTGGACCGCTTCCGCCGCGAATTTCGCAAGCCCGGACTCACACTCTCCGATGAAGCGCGCATCGCGCTTCGCGCCTACGCCTGGCCGGGCAACGTGCGCGAGTTGCAAAACGCCATCGAACGCGCCGCGATCCTCTCCGACGGCACCGTCATCCAGCCCGACGACCTGCAACTGCCCGCGATGAAGCCGGCGAGCGGCGACATGCCCGCGGGGATGCTGGATGAGAACTTCGATTGGGGCGGGCCGCTCGAGGAGGTCGCAACGCGTGCGCTGGCGCACGTGGAGCGCTTCAAGATCGAAGCCGCGCTTCGTTCGACGAAGTGGAACAAGACGCGCGCCGCCGAACAGCTTGGCGTCTCCTACAAGACGCTCCTCAACAAGATCCGCTCGCTCGGCCTCGAAAGCTGAGCAAAGTCCTCCGCTTCACTTTTTTCGCGCGCGATATAGCGAAACAACTCCAAACGTCCAGCGCTCGATTCGGACATCCTCAAATCCGCACCCCAGCATTTGCGCGGCCAGGTTCTCGGCTGAGGGGAATCGGTCCACCGACGGGGGAAGATAGGCGTAGGGCTCGCGATAGCCGGAGAGCGCCTCGCCGATCGCGGGCAGAATGCGGCGGAAATAGAAACGGTAGAGAGCTCCGAAAACCGCGCCGCGAGGATCCGAGAATTCGAGGATTCCCACTTCCCCGCCCGGCCGCAGCACGCGATGGATTTCCTCCAGGCCCCGCGCGTAGCTGGCAAGATTGCGAAAGCCGAATACGGAGGTCACCAGGTCCACGCTCGCGTCGGGCAAAGGCAGCCGCAGCGCGTCCGCTTCCACGAATGCGGCTCCGGAACCCGACGCCGCGGCCTTCGCGCGCGCCCGCACCAGCATCGGGTGGGCGAAATCGGCGCCGTAGATTTGCGCCGCCCCTTCTGCCTTTCGCGCTCTCCGGGCGCGGCGTTCCAGCGCGAACGTCAGATCGCCCGTGCCGCAACAGATGTCCAGGACGCGCGCGCCCGGCGTCTCCAGAATCTCGCGAAAGCGCGCGGCAACTCGCCGCCGCCAAAGCACATCCAGTCGAAACGAAATGACGCGATTCAGGAAGTCGTAGCGCGGCGCAATTCGCGCGAACATTTCGCGGACGCGCAGCGCGGCTGCGGCTTCATCGCGGATTCCCTCGGGCCGCGTGCCGGGCAACGGTTTGATCTCTTCGGTTGTGCGGCCCACGTGAATTCGGCCTCTGCCCAGGAATCAGCCGCGGGTGAGGTACCGCGGAATCCAGTCCAGCACTGTCGACACCTTGCCGTCAACAATGCCGTCGAACGTTTCGGCATGTCCGATCTTCGTCGCGAGCACGAACCGAACCCGCCCGCCGCGCGATTTCTTGTCCGAGCGCATGGCCGCGAGCAGCCGCGAACCGGAAACGTGCGGCCACTTGGGGAGCGGTCCCACGCGAAGCACAAGCCGGCAGATACGCTCGGTGTGCGGTTCGGAGCACAAACCGTACGCCAGCGCGAGCCCCGCGGCGCAAAGAATGCCCCACCCCACCGCCTCGCCGTGGCGGAAATGCCGGTACTTGGTCACGGTTTCCAGTGCGTGTGCGAAGGTGTGGCCGTAGTTCAGGATTTCGCGCAGCCCGGACTCGCGCTCGTCGCGCGAAACCACCCAGCCCTTCTGCGCCGCTGCCCGCCACAGTGTGTATTCCAACGCCGCCGGCTTGCGCGCGAGCAGCGAATCGAGATTGTTTTCGAGAAATCGAAATAGCGGCTCGTCGCCGATGATGCCGCACTTGATGATCTCGTAGACGCCGGAGCGAAACTCGCGCTCAGGCAGCGTGCGCAACAGATCGGTGTCGGCCAGCACGAGCCGCGGCGGATAGAATGCGCCCACCAGATTCTTGCCTTCGGGCAAATTCACGCCCGTCTTGCCGCCGAGGGAACTGTCCGCGACGCCCACGATCGTCGTCGGCACCTGCACGAGATGCACGCCGCGCAGATAGCTGGCGGCTGCAAATCCGGCCACATCTCCCACCACGCCGCCGCCCACCGCCACAATCACAGCTCGGCGATCCGCCCCTGCACGCACCAGCGCGCGGCACAACTTTTCGACCGTGCGCAGATTCTTCGCCGCTTCGCGATCGTCAAATAGGATCGGCTTCGCCGCCGCGCGCGGTAGCGCCCGCCGGACAGCTTGCCCCACATGCCGCCAAACGCGCGGCGATGACACGACCTGCACGGACGTGGCCGGGCCCAGCCGCTTCAATTCGGCTTCGGCGCGGCGAATCGCGCCGCTTCCAAGAACCACGGCGTACGGCCCAGCGGCGGACTGCACAATAATGCGTCGCATCTCGGGGAAAACCTCGCGGTCGAATGTAGCACATCCGCGAGCGCCACGCCCTGCGGACGGCGCAATCCACTACGAAGCACGGGAATCAACGCGGGCCCCGAAGAGTGTGCGTGAGGACTAAGGAATTGAATCAGGGCGCGGCTTCACCGGCTCCCAATCAGCCCCGTGGTGTATGCGCGAGAACTAAAAAATCGAGTCAGGGCACGGCTTCAGCCGTGCCGTAAGTGCTGCAGAATCGGCGCGGCTTTCGCCGCTGAGGTTTGCTTTTTGTAGTCCTCGCGCACAGTCGAAGCGGCGACACAACCGCGAACCATGACGACCGCACTTCCGCCGTCACGCGGCGGAGGCGATATAAAACTCTAATGAATTTTCTGCTCAAGGGCGGGAAGCGATTCGATGAATACGTGCCCCACCAGCGCGATGCTGCGCGGGTCGATCTTGTCGAGGCTGTCCTCGGTCGTGTGCCAGATTCCGCGCTGAGCCGCGTCATCCAGGTCGATTACGTCGCAGGCGGCGACACTGCGCCGCAAAAACGGCGTGTGATCGTCTTCGACCGAGGTCCTGCTGTTCACGAAGACGCCGCCGTAGCCCAGCCGCTCGGCCGTGCCCCATACGACATCCGTGAGCCAGCCGGTGGAATTCGCGTCCCGCAGGATATGCAGGTCGGAAATGCCGATCATGTCCGCCAACACCAGCGCCTTGACCTTGGCCAATTCCCCTGAAAGCGCCAATTCGGCGGCCAATTCTCTGCTGCCGTACGTACTGTCCGTGTCGCTCCAGTCCCGGATTGCTTCTTCCCCATCGAAAAAGGCGATCCAGACCGTCAGCGCATTCTTCCGCACGCAAAGCGAACGCGCCAATTCCAGCATGAGCGCCGTGCTCGACGCGCCGTCGTCCGCGCCGACAAAATTCGGCAGTAATTTTGTGTCGTAATGCGTGGCGTAGATCACGATGTCGGGCCGCGTCCCCGGCAGCTTCACGAGAATGTTCTTCATCGCCAGGTTGCCCGCCGGCGTTGAGGCGTGAAAATCATCCTCGGTCACCGGGCAGCCATAGCTCTTGAGCTGGCTGATGAGGAACGCCTGCTGGCGCTCGTTGGCTGCGCTCCCCGCCGGGCGCGGACCGATCGCCACGAGTTCCTTGTCCAACTCGTAGGCGCGATTCCCGTCGAACCCGCCCGTCTGCGCGGCCGGAGGCGCGGGAGGAAATTGCGCTTGCGCAGCAGCCTGAGCCGCGCCGTCCCCGCTCGTGGAAACCGGTTGTCCGTGACCGCAACCGGCTGACGCGCACACCGCCGCCGCTAGCACAAACCAACGCCTCAACCGGCGCTCTGCGAATCGCATACTACGCAACTCCTTGGTTCGCCATCGCGCGCGCGCGCCGCTTCTTGCGCACGACTACGGCGGACACGGCGACGCCCAGAAGATACAGCAGGAACATCGGCGCCATGAAGACGAGCATCGTCGTGGCGTCGGGCGTGGGCGTGAGGATCGCGGCGAGAATCGTGATGATGAGCACGGCGTAACGAAAATTCTTCAGCAGCATCTTCGGCGTTACGAGGTTAAACAACGCCAGGAAGAAAATCAAAACCGGCAACTCGAAAATCAATCCCAGCCCCAGCAACACGACCAAAATGAGATCGAAATATTCGTTGATGCTGATGAGCGGCTTGAACGGCCCCTGAAAGCCGATCAAGAATTTCAGCATGTAAGGCAGCATCACGAAATAGCCGAACGCGATCCCGCAGAGAAACAATAGCACCGAACTCGCCACGAACATCGACACCGCTCGCCGCTCGTGCTTGTAAAGCCCCGGCGCGATGAACAGCCACACCTGGTACAGCACCCACGGCGACGCGATCACCAGCCCGAGGTACACGCCCAGCGTGATGATCAGGTTGATCGCGCCCGTCGGACTCGTATAGATCAGCTTGTCATCGAGGTGCGCGCTGCGCAGCGCCGCCACCATCGGACGCGCGATGAGATTGAAAACTTTATTTGAGATGGAAAGTCCGACGATCACCCCCGCGCCGATCCCGATCAGTGCGTGGATGATGCGCGTGCGCAGTTCGGCCAGATGCTCGAGGAACGACATTCGCCCGCCGGGCTCGTCCTGCTGTTCGCGCAATACTTCCTCAGGCAGGGTGGGATTCTCCGTTCGGGGCGGGTTCCTCCGCCGCAGGGCCCGAGGCAGCCTCAACGTGTTTCTCGACCGCCGTTTCGAGCGGCGCTTCCGCCGTCGCGAGACTCACTGTTTCTGCGTCGGTGACCGCGCGCGGGGCTTCGGTCGCTGTTTCTGCCGGCTCTTGCGCCACCGCCACGCTCGCTGTCGCGGGCACCGCCTCCGGCAACGCCGCTACAGGCGGCGCGGGTACACTCGCTGCGGCCTCGCGCGCCAGGCGCTCCTTCTCGCGCGCCTGACGGTCAATCTCATTCATTTCGTTTTCCAGCGTGGACCGGAAATCCGTGGTCACCTTGCGAAATTCCGACATCACCTTCCCCAGCGTGCGAGCCACTTCCGGCAGCTTCTCCGGCCCCAGAACGACCAGCGCCACGAGAAAAATGATGATCAGATGGGGAACGCTCAGCATGACTTAGGCCCCGCGCCGCCCGGATGCGCCCTCCAGATGCGTCAAGAATGCGTCCAGCTGGGGCGAAAGTCCCGCATCCCAGCCTCGCACCCCGCCTCATCCCCTCCGCATCCAAGGGATTGGCCGGTTCTTGCGCTTCCAGACGCTTCCCGGCGTGTTCCTTTCGCATCATAGAAGAGGGTTGCAGGCGAGTCAAATGCCCGCAACTGGTATGCTATACTGGGTCTTTTGAAAGCGAGGGTTTGTGCGCAGCAGCCGACGCGGGGCTTTGCTCGTTCTAGGAGTGTTACTACTTTCCGCCGTCCTGGGCGGCATCTATGGCCCCTCGGTCAAGGCGACCACGGCCGGGGCCAACGACCTCCAGGACTCCGTTCGCAACTTCACTCATGTCCTCGCCGTCGTCCAGCAGAATTACGCCGTGCCCGTGGACACCGATCACGCTCTGTATGAAGGCGCGATCCCCGGAATGTTGCGCGTCCTCGACCCGCACTCCAGCTTCTTCGATCCGCGCCAGTACGCCCTGCTTCGCGAAGATCAGGCCGGCAAGTATTACGGAGTCGGGATGACCATCGGCCCGAGCGGCACGCGCAAGATTGTAACGGTCGTTCTGTGGCCCATGGTCGGCACTCCCGCGTTTCGCGCCGGCCTTCGCCCCGGCGACGTGATTCTCAAGGTCGACGACAAATCCACCGATGGCCTCAGCACCTCGGAAGTCGCCGACATGCTGAAGGGCCCCAAGGGCACGTCGGTCAAGATCACCGTCGGCCGCGAAGGCTACGACACTCCCCTTGATTTCACCGTCACGCGCGCCGAAATTCCCAAGCGCTCCGTGGACGTCGCCTTCCTTCTGCGTCCCGGCGTCGGGTACATCAAGCTCTCCGGATTCAACGACACCACGGAAGCCGAAATGGCCGACGCGCTCAAGGCCATTAACGCCCCTTCGCTGGACGGCGTGATCCTCGATCTCCGCGGCAATCCCGGCGGCCTGCTGAACCAAGCGGTGGCCGTCTCGGATATGTTCCTGGATAAGAATCAGCTCATCGTTTCGCACCACGGACGCGCATCGCAGGAGCGCCGTTACTACGCGGTCCAGGGAAATCAGGGCATGCAGACGCCCCTCGTCGTGCTCATCAACGGCGGCTCGGCCTCCGCATCCGAAATCGTCACCGGCTCGATTCAGGACCACGATCGCGGCCTGGTGGTCGGCGAACAAAGTTTCGGCAAGGGCCTTGTGCAGACCGTCTCCCGCTTGAGCCAGGATACCGGCCTCGCCCTTACCACGGCGCGTTATTACACGCCCAGCGGCCGCCTCATCCAGCGCGACTACAAGGACATTTCGCTCTACGACTATCTCTACAATCACAAGGTGCCGACGCCCACCGAAGTGAAGCTCACCGACGGCGGCCGCCAGGTCACCGGCGGCGGAGGCATCACGCCCGACGTCGTCGTCGCCGAGCCCAAGCTCGACGATTTCCAGGAGCTCCTGCTTCGCCACAACGTCTTTTATCCCTATCAAGGCAGCGTGGGCGGATTCACCACCTATTTCCTCGGCTCGAAGCCGGACATCACCAAGTCCTTCGTTGTGGACGACGCCGTCCTGGCGAGCCTCCGAAAGTATCTCGATCACCTCAACATCAAATACACCGACGCCGATATCGCCCAGAATGCCGACTGGCTCAAGCGCACTATCAAGCAGGAAGTCTTCACTTCGGTCTTCGGCCTCACGGAAGGCTATGAGGTCGGACTCGAGGACGATCCGCAGGTCCTGAAGGCCATCGAGTCCCTGCCGCAAGCACGCGCGCTTTACGACAACGTGCGCAAAGTGATCGCGCAACGCGGCGGCGAGACCAGCGAGCAGTAATCCCGGCTGAATTTCCGGGTAGGGGCAGGCGGCGTCCTTCGACGCGCGCCTTGAGTTCTTGCCGCGTTTCGCTCCTAAGATGGCGTAAACACAGGCTCGCGCGCGCCAAATTGGAAATCTCGGAATCCTCTGCTATCCTAATTTCCGGCCGTGGGCGGCTAGCTCAGCTGGGAGAGCGCCTCGTTCGCAACGAGGAGGTCGCGGGTTCGAATCCCGCGCCGTCCACCAATCTTTCCGACGGACATGCCCTTCACCGTCTATATCCTTCAGAGTCAAACCACCGGGCGATACTACGTCGGGCAAACAAAGAACATAGAAACGCGGCTCGCGTACCATAACGCCAATTATTCCCTCGCACTTCGGAATCGAGGCCCTTGGGTCCTGGTTCACACAGAGGAGTATCCCACTCGGGGTGAAGCGGTGCGGCGGGAAACCTACATCAAACGACAAAAGGATCGGCGATTCATCGAAAGCCTGGTGAGAGCGTCCCGGTGACACCGGGAAGGTCGCGGGTTCGAATCCCGCGCCGTCCACCATCCTTTTCCGCCCGGCCTTCCTTCTTGACGCCCGTACAGCACGGCCACATACTCGCCCCTCATTCCACTCACGGAGATCTCAACCATGACCGCACTGCGCTGTGCGCTTCCGCCGTCCCGCCGGACTCGGTTCTTCCCTTCCGGCAGACTCGCTCTCGTAGCCGCCGTTCTCTGCGCGGCTCTGCTGCTGCCCAACGTGTCGCGCGCCCAATCCACGCCCTCGCCCACGAAGACGCTGGCCACCGCCGTCACCGCGCCCCAGTCGCAAACGCCAGCCGCGCCCGCCGCGCCGAAGCCCTCGCAGACGATTCTGCTCTGGCCCAAGGGCGCCCCCGGCGCAGTGGGCGACACCGATCTCGACAAGCCCGCGCTGGCCGTCTTTCTCCCCGCCTCCAATCCGGCGCACACCGGCGTCGTGATTTGCCCCGGCGGCGCCTACATGCACCTGACGATGCAAAAAGAAGGCACGGATGTTGCCGCCTGGTTTAACGCCCGCGGCGTCGCAGCCTTCGTCCTGACCTATCGCCTCGCCCCGCGCTATTCCTATCCCGCTCCGATTGACGACGGCATGCGTGCCGTCCGCTACGTCCGCGCCCACGCCGCCGACTACGGCCTCGACGCCGACCACATCGGCATGATGGGCTTCTCCGCCGGCGGACACCTCACCGCCACCGTCTCCACCCATTTCGACGCCGGCACGCCCAATGCGGCCGACCCGATCAACAGCTTCAGTGATCGCCCGGACTTCTCCATTCTCTGCTACCCCGTTATCAGCATGCGGGACGTCCTCACCCACGCCGGCTCGCGCCACGCGCTCCTCGGCGACTCCGCGGATCCCAAATTGATTGATTTTCTCTCGGCTGAATTGCAGGTAACCAACACGACCCCACCCACGTTCATTTATTTCACGGTGAACGACGAACTCGTGCCCGTCCAGGGCAGCGTCGAGTATTTCAACGCACTGCTGCGCGCACGCGTCCCCGTGGAAATGCATCTCTTCCAAGCCGGCCCCCACGGCACCGGCCTCGGCACAGCCTATCCCGCCTTCCCCGAACTCCGCGAGTGGCCCACGCTCCTTGAAAACTGGATGCGCTTCAACGGTTGGATGGCCCCCGCCGCCACGACTCCTTAGCCTTACGTAGCGGCGACCTTTTAGGTCGCCATCTGTGGTTTTGATTTTGGTTTTGCGGCGGGTGCCCCACCCTTCGGTTTTAAGGGTGGGGAATCTCTCTCTGCTCGTTGTCTCTCTTTTCCCCTACTCCCTCAACTTCCCGCGTTCACCCTCAATCAATCGTTCGAGCCCCCGCGCAGCGGCCCAGCGCCCCGCATGTAATCTTGTCATTCTGAGCGGAGAGGCGACTCTTTTCTCCCCTCCTCCGCGCAGCGGAGGAGTCGCCTCGCAGTCGAAGAATCTAGCGGTTACACCCACCCGGCAAGCATCGCGCCACAGAACTCGCGCGACAATACGGTGTCCGATCTCACTCCTTCAACTTCTCCCGCGCATTCTCAATCAGCGCATCCATCCCGCGCCCGCTAGGCACGCTCCCCTGCGCAAAATCCTTCGTCCCGCCGCCCTTCCCGCCCGCCGACGCCACAATCTCCCGCAGCACCGCGCCCAAATCCCCAGGCAATCCCGGCGTTTGCGCGAACACGAGCTGCCCGCCCGCGCGCGACGCGAACAGCACCCGCACGCCCGGCTCCGCGATCAGCTTGCTCGCCAGCATTCGCAGGTAATCCGCGTCGGCGTCCTCGAAGACGCGCGCCAGCGTCCGCATCCTGCCCTCCCGCTCCTGCGTCGAGCGAAAAGCCAACATCGTCAGCGCCTCGACGCTCACGAGCTCCTCGAGCAGCCGCTGCCGCGAACGGTAGCTCGCCTGCCGCTCCTCGATCGCCCGCGCCACCATCCCCGGCAACTCCGCCGGCCCGCAGCCCAGTTGCCGTGCCGACTCGACGAGCAATTCGCGGTCGCGGCGCGCCGCCGCACGAGCGCGCTCGCCGCAAACGAATTCCACCCGCCAGTTCTTCTTCGCTTTTTCCGCACGCCGCAGCAGAATCGTTCCTATTTCGCCCGTTCGCGCGACGTGCGTCCCGCCGCACGCCTGCAAATCGAAGCCTTCGATCGCAATTGCCCGCAGCGTCCCTTCGCGCCTCACTTCTTTGCGCGCGCCGTCCCGCGCCAATTCCTCCGCGCTGGCGAATCGAATCGTCACCGGCCGATCCTCGAAGACGATCGCATTCACCCGCCGCTCCGCCGCCTCAAGCTGCTCCGCCGAAAGCGCCGGAGCCTCGAGATCGATCGTGCAGGCGTCCCGCCCCAGATGAAACGAAACCGTGGGAAATTGAAACAGCTCGATAAACGCGGCCGAAAGCAGATGTTGCCCCGTGTGCTGCTGCATATGATCGAATCGCCGCGCCCAGTCAATCGCGCCGTGCACCGTGCCTTCCCCGACCCGCCGATCCGTAACGTGCCCCTCGGTCACATGCACGATGTTTCCATCTTCGCGCTCGATCACTTCGACGACGCGCGCCCCGCCCAGCGTCCCCAAATCGTGCGGCTGACCGCCCGAAGTCGGATAAAACGCCGTCCGGTCCAGCACGACGTTCCACCGCTCGACCGAAGCTTCGCCGCCCGCCGCCCGCTCCGCCGAAACGACGCGCGCCTCAAACTCTTTCAAATACGAATCGCGATAGTAGAGTCGTTCCGTCATGACAATTTGTCGCCGCTTGAGTAATCCATGCCAACTGCTCTGAGGTTTACCCAGTCTACCACACCGCTATCCGCAGCCTCTTCCTACGTGGTCATCCCGAGGAGCGCAGCGAACAGCTTGCCCGCAGTGGCGGGAGCTTGCTTGCCGCGCCGTAACCCTGCATTTGGGCGAAGGAGGGCGGGTGCCGCATCCTTGCGCA
>Ga0326728_10024012_pt1 | contig 11094 bp, 7 predicted proteins | sample MB3enrmetagenome_FD_207602 | JGI IMG/M metagenome (GOLD analysis project Ga0326728, IMG submission 207602) | Lab enriched peat soil microbial communities from McLean, Ithaca, NY, United States - MB31MN | ecosystem: Environmental > Terrestrial > Soil > Wetlands > Peat | place: USA: New York... | reverse complement strand
CCTTGTGCGCCACGAGCAATTCCACCAAGTCCTTGTGTCTCGATCCTATTTATGCCGGTCCGGCCTTCAGATTCTGTTGCTGCGGCTTCTTTTCCGAAGGCGCATCCCGACTGGCAAGGACCGCCATAACAGCTATCACCCGCTCATTTTCCACTTGAATTGATTCGACAAACGACCGGATCGCTGAAAACTCCTTTTCCGGTCCAATTTTTTCCAGCCGTCTGATCGCTTCCACAAGGGCTGCGGCACCCAGGCTGCAACCCGCCCCGCGAAGGCCGCTCAACCGCATTTGCATTTCCCCTTTGGGCATTTTGCCGCGCGGTTCCCGCAATGAAGCGATCAAGCCTGCCACATCCTTCGTGAAGACCTCGAAGAGTTCCAAATAGGCTTTTCTCTCGATCCCGAGCCGCACAAGAACCGCTTCGATCGGTTCCAACGCCCCATCCCTCCGCAGGCTCTCTCCGGTCTCGCAAGCCTGTCGCACTTTATTCAGGAATTGTTCCGCGGCAAAAGGCTTTATCAGATAACCGTCAATCCCCAGAGACACGGCCTTCATGATCGCGCTTCGCTCATTTTCCGCCGAACAGAGGATGACCTTCTGATGCTGGAACCGCAGGTCCGAACGAAGCTTGGAGATGAGATCCAAGCCACTCATCTTGGGCATCCACATATCCACGATGCAGAGATCCACCGTCGTCCCTGAATTCAATGTTTCCCATGCCTTCAGCCCGTCGGTCGTCTCCAACACCTCATAACCCAGCTTGGTCTGTAGAAGCGAACGCATCAACAAACGCGAAGTCTGGTCGTCATCTGAAATCAAGACTTTCATAATCCGCAGGCCTGTTTGCAATAGGTCACAACACGAAATTGCACGCCGTCAAGGCCGTTGTCAAAACCCATCTCGCCAATCTGCAAAAAGCGTCCGCAAAGCCGGTTGACAAGAAATGGCGAACTTTCCATGATTCCCAACCTCATAACCGCCTCCGCCTCTTGCCTTGTGATTTGCGGGACGTTAAGCTGAATACTGTTGGCCGGGCCAGCGTCTATTTGGTTGACGACAACATTTGCTGACTTTTATGACAAACCTAAGATCAATTTGCCGGGCGGCGGCGGTCATTTTTCTGTGCGCCGCGTTTCGGGCAGGCGCGCAGGATGGAGGGGTCATCGTTTCAGGCTCGCCTTATTCGGACGATGCGCTGGAGCAGTTGCTGCGGCCGATTGCGCTCTATCCCGATCCACTGCTGGCGGAGGTGCTGACGGCCGCAACCATGCCGGCGCAAATCGTCGTGGCCGACCGCTACGTCAACGGCGGCGGAGATTTGAGCCAGATTGAGGCGCAGCAGTGGGATCCGAGCATCCAGGCGCTGGCGCATTACCCGACGGTTTTGAAGTGGCTGGACGACAATCTGGCGTGGACCACGGCGGTGGGTGAAGCTTTCCTCAGCCAGCAACAGGATGTCATGGCCAGCGTGCAGCGGCTGCGTTTGCTGGCCCAGGGGGAGGGGAATTTGCAAAGCACGCCGCAGGAGAACGTGGTGAGCGACGATGGCGTTGTGGAGATCGAGCCGGCCAACCCGGATTTGATCTACGTGCCGGCTTATCCGTGGGACACGATTTATTATGACCCCGGAGTCTATTGCACATTTGGAGTGGGATTCCCCATCGGCGTTTGGTTGAGGCATGATTGGGACTGGCGCAATCATCACGTCATCACCTGGGGGCCGGGACACACGCGGCCGGGCAATTGGTGGACCCAGGCGCCGCGAAACCGGGTGGCGCCGCGCGGCGTCACTGTTTGGCACGCGCCGGGCCGTTCCGCGGGGACGGCGGCGCGAAGTGTTGACAGGGGATGGTCCGCGGATGCATTTCGCCCGGCCCGGGTGATGCCTTCCTCGCCTGCGCCGATGCCGGCAATCCGCGCCGGGACCGGGGCGGGAGGAAGCCGTCCCGGGACGGTGCCGGGTTTTTCGAGCGGGTTTCGCGGTGACGCGATGAACGTTCCACCGACGGTTTCGCGTCAGGCGCCGGCGATTCGGGAACAAACAGGCGGCGGCATGTCTGGCGGTGGGGCGTTTGGCGGTTCGGAAAGTTCGTCCGAGGCGCGGCAGTCGAGCGTTCGCGGGGTGGAAAGCAGGAGCACGATGACGGCGCCGGCTCCGGCGCCAGCCAGCCGGCCGCAGCCGTCCCAACCTGCGCAGTCGTCGCAGTCGTCCGAATCCTCGCACAGGAAGTGATCTGGAACAGCAACCAAAAGCGAAGAGAAAGCGAGAAACATGTACCAGAAAATAAAATCGGCGGGCCGGGTTGGGTGGATGGCGTTGGTGCTGGCCGGCTTGTCGTTGGCGCCGCGCGCCGCACTGGCTGGCGGAGGCGAAGAACGTTTTGCCACACCCGAGGCGGCCGAAGCGGCGCTGGCGCTGGCGGCCAAGTCGCGGGACACCAACGCGATGACCGTGATTTTTGGGCCGGCCTCGCGCGAACTGGTTTCGCCGGATGCGGTGCAAGCCGGCCATGCCTTTTCCAATTTCGTGCGGCGGATCAGCGAAAAGGTGGAAATGGTCCGCAGTTCCGACTCGAAAAAGGTTGAACTGCAAATCGGAGCGGAGGGCTGGCCGTTTCCGATTCCGTTGGTGCAGGACAAGGGACAATGGTTTTTCGACACGGCAGCCGGCCGGGAGGAAATCCTGAACCGGCGGATTGGCGCCGACGAATTGGGGGCGATCCGCGTGTGCCGGGCCTACGTGGAGGCGCAGCGCGAATACGCCGGCGAGCCGCGCAACGGCGGCGAGATTCTGGAATACGCCCGGCATTTGCGCAGCACCACCAACACGCACGACGGCCTTTACTGGCACGCCGAACCCGGCGCGGAGATGAGTCCGTTCGGCCCATTGATCGCGCAATCGCACGACGAAGGGTATCGCCACGAGACGAAGATCATGGGGGAAAATCTGGCTCCCTACCGCGGTTATTGTTTCAAGATTCTGACGCGGCAGGGTCCGCACGCGCCCGGCGGGAAATATAATTACATCATCAACGGCCACATGCTGGCGGGCTTCGCGCTGGTCGCCTGGCCGGCGGAATGGGGCAATTCCGGCGTGATGACCTTCATTGTCAGCCAACAGGGCAAGGTCTATCAGAAGAACTTGGGGCCAAAGACATCGCGCCTGGCCGCGGCCATGACGGCCTACGATCCCGACAACACCTGGAAGCCGGTCACGGCGAATTAGTCACTCTGCCGGTTGTGCGGGAATTCCCTGCCAGCGGCTCCATGCGGGAAGCGATTCTCCCTTCATCAGGAGCGAGAGGTCGCCGAGGGCGGCGCCTTCGGCCAGGACGGTGTCGTAAAGGACGAGGGCGCCGGCGCCGATGGCGGCGCGGGGGCCGATGTTTATATTTGACATCTTCATAACGCGGTCTTCAAAGAGGTGCGTCTGGATGGTGCAGTCGGCGTTGAGGGCGGCTTCGTCGCCGATGCGGACCAGGTCGAATTCGCTGAAGTCGGTGGTTTCCACATAGACGCGGCGGCCGATTTTCGCACCGAGGGCGCGGAGGTACCAGCTCAGGAAGGGCGTGCCGGTGAGGGCGCCGACGAAGAACGGCTCGGCCAGATGTTCGTGGAGGGCGTTGATGAGTTCGTTGCGCCAGACGGCGGTGCTCCAAAGCGGTTTTTCACCGGGGCGATAGCGCCAGACCAGAATCCACTTCGCGGCCAGGGTGATGAGCACGGCGGCCAGGCCGCAGGCGAGGTAGAGAAAGGGGAAGCACGCGAGCGACATGAGGGTTTCGTGGCGGCTGAACCAGTCGGCTTGCGATTCGCTGAAAATGGAATAGAGCATGGCCGGTTCCCCGCCAAAGAAGTCCTTGAGCAGCAACAAGGCGGAGAAAAGCAAGCTGAGGAGAATGATGAAACAGGTGGAGGGGGTGAGGACGCGGAAGAATTCAATCGCGGCCCGCTGCGCGCGCAATTTCCAATTGGGATGGAAGGTGGTTTCATCGGAGAACCCGGCGCTTTTTTGGCGCTGCGGGAGAAAAACGGCGGGCGAACCGAGCCAGGCGCTGTCCTCGCGGCAGGCGTCCGACGGGTTGACCGGCGGCACGGAAAGGCAGCCGATGAGGACGTCGTCGCCGATGATCGCGCCGGGCGGCAGCAGGGCGCTGTTGCCGATGAAGGAGCGTCTGCCGACGTGGTTTTTGCCGGCGATGACCAGGCCGTTGCGCGCGCGGGGCGCGCCCATCGAAACGCTGTCGGCGATGAAGCTGCCGTCGTCAATGGAGAGAAGGTCCGGGGAGATGAAGGAGGCGGTGGAGACTTCCGCGCCGTCGCCGACTTTCGCGCCGAGCATCTTGTACCAGGGCGCGAGATAAATCGAGGCGTAGAGCGGGCCGAGAATGTCCAGGCTCAGGTCCATTGTTTGACTGAAGAACCAGCGGCGGAAGTACTGCCAGGTGTGGACGCGGTAAGCGCCTTCCTTGACCTTGCCCAGGATGAGCCATTTCACGGCGACGATTTCCAGGGAGAGAATGACGATGAAGGACAAGCCGACCAGGGGGGCGACGGACAAGTACCAATAATACTGGTCCAGATAATTCAATTCGTTCATCGCGACAATGCCGGGGAAAAGCGCCGCCACCACCAGCACGGGAAAAAGGAGCGCGCCGAAGGCGTACAAGAGTCCGAAAGCGAAACGGCGGCCCGCGCCGGGACGATGGACGGCGGCCGGGGCCGGCGCGCTTACGGGCCGCGCGGGTGAACCGAGCCAGGTCTGGCCGCGCGGGATGGTGGCGCCTTGCGGCAGCAACGAAAGGTCTTCCAGGGCCGAATCATCCTCCATCACGGTGTCCTGGCGCACGGCGGCGCGCGCGCCGACAAAACAGCGCCGCCCGATGGTGACGCGGCCGATTTTCAAGAGGCCGTTTTCCGCCGTGTAGCCGAGGAGTTTGGAATCGGCGTTGACGCTGGAATCGTCGCCGATGGAGAGCAGGTCATAGACGGCGAAAGCGTCGGAGTCGAGGTGCGCGTTCCGGCCGATCTTCGCGCCCATCAGGCGCAGATAGAGATTGTAAAGGGGCGTGCCGGTCAGGTAGGAGACGGGCACGGCGGCTTCGATGGTGGTGGCCAGCCACCAGCGGAAATAGAACCACCCCCAGAGCGGATGGGCGCCGGGCCGGTAGCGGCCGATGAGAATCCACTTGACAGCAATGGGGACCAGCAGCATCAGCGGATAGAAGAGCATCAGGCTGGCGAACGCGCCCAGGATCGCTTCGGCGGCGCTGAACCGCGGCTGGTCCTCCGTGCCGGCATCCATCATCAGGGTGTAGGTCAGATAGGGCGTGAGCCATTGCAGGGCAAAAAATCCGAGTACGAAGAGCAGGCTCACGAGCTGCGCCGCGCCGCAAAAGAAATGACGCCAAAAGGGGACCGGCTGAAATGGCTCCGCCGCGTCCGGCCCCGGCGCGCGCCGCCGTTTCTCGAACTCGCCGGCCAGCTTTTCGATGGTGGGATGCCGGTAAATGTCCAGCATGGAAAGCTGTTCCAACGGCGGCCGGCGGCGCAACTCGGAAACCAGGCGCGCGGCGAGCAGCGAATGGCCGCCCAATTCGAGAAAGAAATCGTCCTGCACCGACACCGGCGCGGGCGCGAACAGTTTTTCCCACACCGCCGCGATTTGCCGTTCCAGCGCGGTGCGGGGCGGGACGAGATTGGACCGCCTTTCGGCGGGCCGGGCGCGCGGCGCGGGCAGGCTCTTGCGGTCCACCTTGCCGCTGGGGAGAACGGGCAGGGCCTCCAGAATCTCCAGCAGCGCCGGCACCATGAAGGGCGGAAGGCGCGAGCGCAGGAAGCCGCGGATGATTTCCAGGTCGGGCGCGCACTGGTCGCGCGGCACGATGTAACCGGTCAATTGCGGAACGCCGGGGACGTCCTCGCGCAGGGCGGCGGCGGCGGCGAGCACGCCGGGGCATTCGAGCAGGACGGACTCGATTTCGGAAAGCTCGACGCGGTAGCCGCGGATTTTCAACTGCGCGTCGGCGCGTCCGAGGAATTCCAGATCGCCGCCGGGAGTCCAGCGCGCCAGATCGCCGGTGCGGTAAAGGCGCATGGGAGATTCGCCGTCCTGCGCCCAGTCAATAAATTTTTCCGCCGTCAACTCCGGCCGTCCCAGATAGCCGCGGGCCAGGCCGATGCCGCCCAGGCACAATTCGCCCGCCTCGCCCCGCGGCGCCGTCTGGAGGCGTCCGTCAAGGATGCGGGCGAAGCAATGGGGCATGGGCCGGCCAATGGTCACCGGTTTGCCGGGACGGCAATCGGCGAAGGTGGCGACGACGGTGGCCTCGGTCGGGCCGTAAGTGTTGACCACGCGGCGCGACGGTTTCCACCAGCGTTTGACCAGGTCGGGCGGGCAGACCTCGCCGCCGAGAATCAGAAGACGCAGGGAAGGCACGTCCTCCTCCATCATGGCGAGCAGGGTTGGCACGCAGGAGAGAACGGTGACGCCGGCCTCGGCGAGCAGCGGGGCCAGCCCCGCGCCGGCGCGCATCATTTCAGCGGTGCCGATCACCAGGGCGGCTCCGGCGAAAAAGGCCAGCCAGATTTCCTCCACCGAGGCGTCGAAGGCGATGGAAAAACCGTGGAACACGCGGTCATCCGGGCGCACCTGGAAAATGAGGCCTTCGGCGCGGACGAAATGGCAGGCGCTGCGATGCTCAATTTCGACGCCCTTGGGCCGGCCGGTGGTTCCCGACGTATAAACCACATAGCAGAGATCGCGGGGCGAGGAGCCAACTTCCACAGCGGGCAAACGCCCGGCCGGCTGGGCGGCCAGATCCGCGGCGCAATCATCCAGGGCGAGCACGAGGGAAAGGCTGAAGGCTGAAGGCTGAAGGCTGAAGTCAGCGTTCCTTCCGCCCAGGCGGGCGGCGAAGGCGCGCTCGGTGACCAGGGCGCGCGCGCGGCAGTCGGCCAGCACGAAGGCCACCCGGTCCGCCGGATACTCCGGGTCCAACGGCACGTAGGCCGCCCCGGCTTTGAGAATGCCAAGCAGCCCGACAAGGACCTCCATGGAACGCGGCAGCCACAATCCGACGCAATCGCCGCGCCGCACGCCGCGCTCGCGGAGGAGACGGGCGACCTGGTTGGAGCGGCGTTCCAATGTGCCGTAGGTCATGCGCGCGCCGCCGCAAAACATGGCGGTGGCGCCCGGACGGGTGTCCGCCTGGCGCTCGAACAACTCGTGCAGCAGGCCGGGCTGGAGCAACTCCATGTCCCCGACATCGGCGCTGTTTTTATCGGCCTCCTTCGCCTTCATTTTCGGCCCTATATTGAGCCAGATTCTGATTTCAATCCCAGACCTTTAAGGGAAAGACTGAATCCGCGTTGAGTTGGACGAATTCCGGCGGGGAGGGGTTACGGGGGAAATGCAGAATGAAGAATGCAGAATGCAGAATTCTTCACTGTCGCAGGGCAAAGCCCTGCCTCAGTCAGGAAACCGTGTAACATTTTGCGGGTATTGCTTCTAAAGGGGATGTATGAATGAATCTCACACGGAAAAGATCATGCCAAAGCAATGCCCGCAATGCGGGGCGGCGCTGCCCAGCGGCGCGTTGGAGGGACTGTGCCCCGCCTGCCTGCTCCGCCAGGGGCCGGACACGGAACCGCCGGCGGGGAGCGCGCCCTTTCAGCCTCCCAGCGTGGACGAGGTGGCGAAGCTTTTTCCGCAACTGGAAATTCTCGCCTTCATTGGAAAAGGCGGAATGGGGGCGGTCTATAAGGCCCGGCAGCCGGAGCTGGACCGGCTGGTGGCGCTGAAAGTCCTTCCGCCTCAGGCGGCGGGAGGAGCGGGGTTCGCGGAGCGGTTTAATCGCGAGGCGCGTGCGCTGGCCAAGCTCAACCATCCAAACATCGTGGCGGTCCACGAATTCGGGCAGGCGGGCGGCTCGCCGTTTTTCATCATGGAATTCGTGGACGGGCTGACGTTGCGCCAGTTGGAACAGGCGGGGCGGCTGACGCCGGAGGAGGCGCTGCGGATCGTGCCGCAGATTTGCGAGGCGCTACAGTTCGCGCACGACGAGGGGATCGTCCATCGGGACATCAAGCCGGAGAATATATTGATTGACAAAAAGGGGCGGGTGAAGATCGCCGATTTCGGCATCGCCAAGATCATCGGCGGCGGGGAGGGATGGTCGGGCATGACGGGAACGCGCCAGGCCATGGGCACGCCGCATTACATGGCGCCGGAGCAGTTGGAGAAGCCGCAGACGGTGGATCACCGGGCGGACATTTTTTCGCTGGGCGTGGTGTTTTACGAAATGCTGACGGGGCAGTTGCCGCTGGGCCGGTTCGCTCCGCCGTCAAAGAAGGTGGAGATTGACGCGCGGCTGGACGAGGTGGTCTTGCGCTCGCTGGAGCGGGAGCCGGAACTGCGCTACCAGCAGGCCGGCGAAGTGAAAACGGAGATTGACACCATCGCGTCCACGCCGCCGGGCGCGAGCCTTTCCGGGAAGCAAACTTTCCGACCTGCCGGGATGTCGCAGCCAGCTCCGTCGCCGGCTGGTTCCCCCAATTCCTCCAGACGAATCTTTGCCTGGCTGGCCCTGGGTTTTTTGATTGTGGGATTGCTAGGGTTTCCTTTCTTGATTGCGATTCACGCCAACGAGGACGCGGCGCTGATTTTCGGCGGACTGGGTGTGATGCTGGCTCTGATCTTTGGAATCTTGAGTTGGCGTGAGCGGATTGGAAGGGTGGTCACGGTTGTGACGGCGGGGCTGCTTGTTTTGGGCTTGGCCGTGTGGCTCTTGTTCCTTCAGAGCGAAGGCCAAAGTCGGGCCGAAGCACAAGCAGCAGCCCGCAATGCAGAACTTCAGTTCTCCAAATCTGTGAGGGACGCCTACCAGAATTTCAGCCAGCATCTGATGGACCTTCAAACCGAAGAGGTGGATCTTGAAAGCCGTTACACCACCAACAACCCTCTCGTCCAGACCAACCTGCTCAAAATCGAAGCCGTCCGGACCGCATTGAAGCGTTTGGAGGAAGCCAATCCCGGCCTTCGCACACTGGACCCGGTGGTCTCCAGCACTTCCAGTCTTACCAAGGCGACCCGGGCCAGCGCAGCCGGAGACTTTGTGGAATACTCCGTCAACAAGACTTGGGTCGAATTGGGGGACATGTTCGATTTGTCCACGCCGGAAAAGGCGGTGGCATCGGCCGGAATTCGGATGAACGGCAGCTCGGACGTCGCGACCTTGCTCAACAAAACAATGATCGGACTGCCAACTCTGTCGGAAGGCTCGATCAAGTGGACCACCACTCCCCAGGAGGCATCGGATTTATTACGGAACTCGGTAGTGGAAGTGATCCTGTATGGGGATGATTTGGCGGGGGTCATCAGCTACCAGCAGGCCACCAATCGCTTTAACACCCTATGTCTGGCGCGTCAAAATGGGGAGTGGAAAATCTATGCTGAGGATGATTTGCGTTTTACGCTGACGAAAGAGGCGGCGGTCCGGCAATTCAAAAAGGAGGCGGAGAATTGCCGCCGGAAAATTCTGGCCCTGTCTGCTCAATCGCAAGCTGACCCGGGCTCGCCGATAGCGGCAATGTCCAACGGCCTGGCCCGGATCAACGGGGCGTCGGTTGGGGGGGGGTCCAATCGCATTGTTCAGATGGGCGGCGCCTTGGGGCAGGCCATGCAGCAACTTCAAAGTGGACTTATTGGATCCCAGGCTGCCGGGATGTCCAATGCCCTCGCGCAAATGGGCGGCGGGCTGGGGCAGGCGATGCGGCAAATGCAGAACGGCGCTCAAGGGTCTCCGATCAACGGATTAACCGGCGGCATCGCGCAGATGGGGGACGCCATCCAGGGAATCCAAAAAAACATGATTGACATGCAGATTCAGGCCATCAAAAACGGCGGCGGCGGCTCAAGCGGTTCGTTCAGCGTCGGCAACCCCTTCGGCGGGCCGCCAATGAGCATTCAATGGTCTCGCAGTGGAACCAATCTCATCATCACGACCAACCAATGACCCCTGATCCCCGGCCAGATGGTGGAAAACAGCCGGCGAGGGCGCCGGCTGGGACACGCGGGGGCGCGTGTTCTCCCCGGAATTTGGGATGAACAAATGATTTGAATTGACGGCGCAAGATTCAACGGAAAACAGCGGGCCGCCGCGCGACTATTTTGCGACGACGCGCTGGACGGTCGTGCTGGCGGCCGGGAGCCGCTCGACGCCGCAGGCCGACGTGGCGCTGGAGGAATTGTGCCGCACTTACTGGTATCCGCTTTACGCCTATGTCCGGCGGCACGGCCATTCGCGGGAGGACGCGGAGGACCTGACGCAATCGTTTTTCGCGCGTTTTCTGCAAAAGAATTACCTGGAAAAATTGCGGGGCGAGCACGGCAAATTCCGCGCCTTTCTGCTGGCCTCGCTCAAACATTTTCTGGCCAACGAATGGGACCGTTCGCGCCGCCAGAAACGCGGGGGCGGCGCGGCGCTGCTTTCGCTGGACTGGCAGGAGGCGGAGACCCGCTACCGGATTGATCCCGCCGACCGGCTCAGTCCCGACAAGATTTACGACCGCGCCTGGGCGGTGACGCTGCTGGAGCGGGTCATAGGCCGGTTGCGCGCGGAGAACGCCGGCGAGGGGAAGGGGCCGCTGTTCGAGGGGTTGAAGGGGTTTTTGATGGTGGGCCGGGGCGAGATTCCCTACGCGCAAGCCGCCGCCGGGCTGGGCATGACGGAAGGGACGGCGCGGGTGGCGGTCCACCGGCTGCGGCGGCGATACCGGGAATTGTTGCGGGAGGAAATCGGGCAAACGCTTTCCGATCCGGCGCAGGTGGAGGAAGAAATGCGGTCGTTGTTCAGCGCGTTTGGCGGATGAAGGGCCGCGAAGCAATAATCATCTGCTGACTTTTCTTGGCAACGATGAGGTGGTGCTTATTGAGGCCGACAGCATCGTTGAAATCATCGGGGCGTAAGGCGGCCATCCCCAAATTATTTTGCGATGGTGGAGGCGATGTTAGGACTGGCCGGGTTCACGTCCAGGCGCCGTTCTTTGGGCAGAATCACCAAGTCCATGTCCTCCATTGGAATCGCTCCAAG
>Ga0326728_10024010_pt1 | contig 11095 bp, 13 predicted proteins | sample MB3enrmetagenome_FD_207602 | JGI IMG/M metagenome (GOLD analysis project Ga0326728, IMG submission 207602) | Lab enriched peat soil microbial communities from McLean, Ithaca, NY, United States - MB31MN | ecosystem: Environmental > Terrestrial > Soil > Wetlands > Peat | place: USA: New York... | reverse complement strand
ATGCTTCACGGCCATGAAGGACGGCGAGTTTGCGCCCGCCCTCCGCTCGGCCGCTGAGGCGGTCGCCATCGTACTCACGCAGAGCTGGTGCCCGCAGTGGGCATGGATGCGCTCCTACCTCGAGGCTCTGCCGCCGGATCCGAGCCGCGAGGGATTCTGGGTCGAGTACGATCGCGAGGATTTTTTCGAGGAATTAATGAAGTTCAAGGAAGAGGTCTTCAAAAACGATCAGGTGCCCTACGTGCGCTACTATCGCGGCGGCATCCTCGTAGCCGAGTCTAACTTCATCGACCAAGGCGGCTTCCTCCGCCTTCTATCCGGGATTCATTAGCCGCCCTGTCCTTAACGCCCCTATGCTGCCTTTACAAGCCGCAGGGACCCAAAGGAGTCTCGCGTCTCCGAGGAAAGGCGGGCTACTGCTAAGCGCTTTAGCACCATCGCGGACATAAGAAGCCCCTGCGGCCCATAAGTGCGGCTTGTGGGTATGCAGAACGATGTGTGGGAAATGAACGAACCCCGCACTGCCCTCATGGGCCTCGCGGAGCATAAAAAGCCACTGGGCCGACTTTCCTCGGAGGCACTGAGGCTTTTTTATCCCCGCGGCATATCGACTGTTACGGGTATTTCCCTTTATTCTCGATCGTCGGCTTCCTACGCGGCGACGAAAGCCTACGCGCAATCGCGCGCAGCGATATGAGTCGCGAGACCGCGCTCGAGATAGCGAGGCCGACGGCTATCGAACCTGCCGCAAGAAGAGTCGCCAGCCCTGTGGCGAGGCCCTTCCAGTCATTGCCCCGGACATACTCGAGCATCGTGTAGTACATGCCCGCCCCGGGCACGAGGGGAATAATCCCGCAGATTATATATACCGACGCGGGGCGCCTCCGTACGGCCGCGACGACCTCGGCCCAGATACCGATCACCATCGAGGCGACAAGGTACGCGAAGGCCTGCGATCCGGTCGCTGCCTGTACTGGCATGGAGACCGCCCAGCCAAGGGCGCCGCCCAGAGCGGCGAGGGGCAGGTCTTTGCCGCGGAGGTTGAAAAGGAGAGCGAAGCCGACAGTCCCCAGCCCCGCCCACAGGGGTTCGAGCCACTGGGTCACGGCAGGGTCCCGCCGGAGATGGAGCGCCAGAGCATATAGGCTGCGCCCGCGCCCACCGATATGGCCACCGCTGCGAGGAGGGCGTCTGCCCCGCGCGCGACGCCGGCCACGAGGTCGCCTGCTATGGTGTCGCGTATCGCATTGGTGACCGCGACCCCCGGCACGAGGAGCATGAGCATGCCGATGACGGCGGCATCCGCGTTTGTCGCGAGGCCCAGCTCCTTGCCCCCGAGGCAGAGAAAGGCGCCGACCGCGGCGGCGAAAAGGTTCGTGAAGAAATCGGGCATCTGCCGCCGGGCCATGACGGGCGGGAAGCGCGAGACGACGATCCCCGCAGCGGCAGCGACCAGGGCATCGTTCCAAAGCCCATGGAAAAGCAAAGTGAAGAAGGCCGCGCCAACGGCCGCGGCGGCGCAGGAAGCGAAGGCGCCCAGACCGGGAAGCCGCTCGATCCGGTCCAGCTCCGCCGACGCCGAGTCGAAGTCCTTGTTCCCCGCGACGAGATCGCGAGCGAGCCGGTCCACGAGGGCTATGCGCTCAAGGTGCATGGCCCGCCGCTTGATCCGCTTGATGATCGAGTGCACGCGTCCGTCGATGCCGACGAAGGAGAGCGTGACGCCCGTGGGCGTCGCGTAGCACTCCGCCTCCGCTCCGCCCAGGGCCGAGGAGAACGCCACGGCTATATCCTCGGCACGGTAGGTCTCGCCGCCCGACTCGAGCATGACGCGGGCCGCGTCGGCCGCGAGGAGGAGGGCGTCGTCCGTGTTGACGGGCAACCGACTATCGTTCATGGCCGCCTCCTTCATTACGACCGTTTCGCGCGGTAGACGCCGGGACCGAGAACAAGGGCGGCTATATATACCTACGCCCGCTCATAACTCTCGACGATCTCCACGCCCTCGCCGAGGGTCAGCCCGACGGGGCAGGCCTTGCCCGCGGCCACGATCTTGGCGAAGTCGGAAGCGGAAAGCTCGCCTGCGATCCTAAAGTCGATGACGATCTTGGCGATCTTGCGGGGTGGCGGGCTCATCTCTTTCGTGAGCTGGAAGGAAATGCCCTTGAGCGGTATGCCATGGTTGTCCGCGAACATCCGCATGATCGTGCAGCCGCAAGCGCCGAGCGAGGCGGCGCAGAGGTCGGTGGGAGAAAAGGCCGAGCCGTCCCCGCCATTGTCCTTGGGCGCCATGGTCGTAACGACCGCCCCCGATTCATGCACCAGTTCCGTGGTCGTAGGTCCCGTGCTCCTGCCCTTGATGACGACGCCCATGTTGCCCTCCTAAAGCGGGAGTATAAGCGACAACCTGAGAGAATCCAATATGGGGCAGGGGGTGTTAGCTATTCCCTTCTAATGCCGAGCCAAAATAATGCCGAGGTACATAACAATGAATATCTCGACACTAATCGGCCTGTTCATGGGCGTCGGCGCTCTCATGACCGCATACATGATAGAGGGAGGCAACCCCGCCGACCTCCTCCTCCCCTCGCCGATCATCATCATCTTCGGCGGCACCTTCGGCGCCCTCTTCCTCCAGTTCGACATGGAAGACGTCCTCTCCATCCCCAAGCTCATTGGGGTGGCCCTGCACAACCCGCCCACGAAGGAAAAGGACCTGGCCCTTCGCTTCGTAGCCCTGGCCGAGAAGTCCAGGCGCGACGGCCTTTTGTCCCTCGAAGAGGATATGCAGTCCATAGGCGCCGACGAGGACCCACTGCTCAAGAAAGGCTTACGCTACGTCATCGACGGCACGGACTCCGAAGCGCTCCGCGATCTCCTGGAGAACGACGTCGCGATCTTCGAGAAGCACCGTAAGCACCAAGCGGAGATATTCACTGCGGCGGGCGGCTACTCGCCGACGATGGGCATCATCGGAACGGTCCTCGGGCTCACGATAGTCTTGAAGAACCTCTCCGAGCCGGACAAGCTCGGAGGATCGATAGCGGTCGCCTTCATCGCCACCCTCATGGGAATACTCCTCGCCAACTCGATCTGCTTGCCCTTGGGCGGTAAGATCAAGCTCGTCCTCGCGAAGGAAAAGAACACCAAGGAGATGATCATCGCGGGCGTCCTCGCGATCCAGCAGGGCGAGAGCCCCAAACTCGTGGGCGACAAGCTCGCGGCCTTCGTATCCGAGAAGGACCGAGCCGCGCTCGAGTCCTTCAACGAAGAATAGGCTTAAGGCTTTAGCGTATGGCGCAGAAGGGACCCGCAAAGCCTCGGAAGAAGATACCCGAGCCCGAGGAGCACGAGAACTCAGAGCGGTACATGCTCACGTATTCCGACATGATCACCCTCCTCATGACCCTCTTCGTCGTCCTCTACGCGCAATCCAAGGTCGAGACGACCAAATTCAATGCCCTGGCGGAGTCCCTCTCCGAGGCCTTCACCCAAGTCTCGGGCGTCCAGGCGCGCGAGGGCGACGGAGGACATGCGCTTTCGGAGACGGACAACGTGCTCAAGCCTGCGCCCGGCACGGGGCTTTCGCCCAAGAAATCGCCCAAGAAGGACAACTTCCTAGAAAAGGCCCGCTCGACGCTGACTACCGAGATTAAAAGCGGCAATGTACACGTGAGCACCGAAGCTCGTGGTATCGTCCTCGCACTGGCAGGCGACACCTTCTTCAAGTCGGGCTCCGCCGAGCTACAGGAGGGGAGCCTCGACACGCTATCGAAGGTGGCCGAGCTCGTAAGAGACCTTCCCAATCCCATAGCGGTAGAGGGCCATACCGACACCACAGCCGTGGGCCACACCGAGGCCTTTGACTCGAACCTGATGCTCTCAGCGGCGCGCGCGGTATCCGTGACCCAGGCCCTCGAGCTGCTCGACCTGCCCAAGGAGAGGCTCTCGGCCACGGGCTTCGGCGACGCCAAACCCGCGAGGCCCAACGACACGCCGGAGGGTAGGGCCTACAACAGGCGCGTCGAGATACTCATCCGCTTCGACGCAGAGGATTAGCGGCCTTATTTATCTCATAGCGGCCGCTGCGGCGGCTTGGCGTCCGTGTTCGTCTATATCGCGAGCGTCCCAAGGATAGCAAACCCAGCGGTCCTCTATATCCTCGCCCGCGAAATAGCGCTTAACCTCGGGGGGAATGGCACCCTTCTTGTCCTTGATCTTATTGTGGAGCACGGCCACGGCGATCTCCGCCGGACGATGGCGCAAGAGCTCGCGCACGCAGTACTCGAGGGTAGTGCGCGAATCGTCGACCTCGTCGACGAGGAGTATGCGCTTTCCCGAAAGCTTTTTCTCGGCTTCTTCGATCCACTGCACTTTCCGCGGAATCTCTAGGGGCTTGTCGTTCACGTCGTAGAGCGCGATACCGACGGCAAAAATAGGCTTACCTAGGAAGGTGCGCATGATGCGGGCCGGGATGAAGCCCCCCGAACCTATGGCGACAATGACGTCGGACTCGAAGCCCGAATCCTTGACACGGTTCGAAATGCTTAGAGCTGTCTTATGAATGTCTTCGTACGTGAAGAAGTACTTCTCCATGCACGGATACTAATGAGCAGCCCCGCTCTTGGCAAGGTGGGTCGTCAGAGTTTACGGAAACAGGACTCGACGATGGGCGAGAGGCTCGGCAGCGAGAAGCCCAGGGCCTCGACGACCTCGCGCTCTGACGAATGATCCCAATCCATGAAGGGATCGTCGTAATGAGTGGAGATGAAGCCGAAGACCTGATCCTCGGCCTCGTTGGCCGCGGTATCGAAGAGGCCATGCCCGCGCGTCTGATTCGCGAGGAGGGCGCGGTGGATATGGTCGCGGACCTTCTCGAGGAATATCTCGCGGTAGACATCGTAGCTGCGGCCCGAAAGCTTGCGGATCGAGTCTGAAATCGAGCCTCGCTTCGCCCTGATTTCGCGCACAGGCTCGGGGCCGGAGGGCGAGAGAACGAGAAGCCTGGCGCCCTTGGCCTTGACGGTTGGTCGCAGCGAAGGCTCGGTAGAATCGCGAGCGATGCTCGCCGCCACGGGCACAGACACGGCCGCGGCGACCGGTGCGGGGGCAGGCAGAGCGATAGGCGCAGGCCGAGGGGCGGGAACGGCCGCGGGCATAGGCTCGTGTCGGCCCACTGGCGCCGGGATGCGGCTAATAGGCGGGAGCGCGGCACGAGAGGCCGCGCGCAGGCCGAAAGCGCGCTCGCTCGCGGGGAAAGAGGGTTGGCGAGAGCGCAGGTCCAGACTCGGAGGCGAGCTTTGCGCGTCTGCGCGCGCAGACGCTTCCTTAAGCGCAAAGCTAGGCGGCACCGCGAAGCCCTTCGCGAGTTCGGGATGCCGCGCAATGCGCGTGGGTTCCATGTCGCCCGCGGGAGGTGGGGGAATGGTAGGGGCCGCGTCCTCAGCGGCCGCGAGGCGTTCAGTGTGCGCCTTGCGCACCCTGGACTCGGGCACGGACTCTGCCTTCGACCTCGTCGTCACCACGGGGCCTGGTTCGGCGAGGCGCTCTGCGATAGCTCGGGCCTCCATGCGGGCTCGCAGGCGGCGCCACATGATCTGCATGTAGAGGTCTCCCGACACCGAGTAGTTGTAGCTCGTCGTCAGTATGCCCGACACGGCGGAGAGGATCTCGTCGTCGGTCGCCCTCCGCGCTCGGCCTATCTTGATGGCGCGATAGACCTCGAAGTTCTTGCCACCGTACTTACGCGAGTAGAGGAAGACAGTCCGCTCGAAGGCGGGGTCGGCGGCGAAAGGCCAATACTTCGCGCAGTAGGCGAGGACCTTGTCCTCGCGGCGGCTTAAGTCGGGGGATATCTCCACCTTCGCGCGGTCGGCCGCGGAGAACTTGATACGCTGGGGATCGAAGTAGCTCGGGGCCGCCTTAGGGGCACCCTTGCGCCTCTTCTCGAGCTCCGCGCTACGGGAGACGAAGTCGTAGCTCTCCTCGCCGGAAGAGGGCCGCGAGGATGCGTCGCGCGTAGATGCATCGCGTGTAGACGCGCGGCGCTTTTCCTCGATAGCCTCGCTGCGCGCAACGAAGTCGTAGTCCGCGGGCGAATCGGCACGGCTGACCGCGTCGTACTCGCGCACGAGATCCAGGGCCCGCTGCGAAAGTTTCTCGCGGTAGCCGAGGACCCGGGCGAACTTGACATAGCGCGAGAGAAGAGCGAGGGCTCCCCCCGTCTCGCCGGGGATGCGCGCGAGCACGGACTCGACGGCCTTAAGGGCGCGCAAGGCGTCGGAGAGGTCCGCCTTCTCGAGCGGCGCGGTGACGAGGTCGATATTATGTCTGATGCGGACGGAGAGGCGATCGGCGAAGCTGAGGAGAAGCTCCCCCTGGTACGAGGCATAGCGGGGGTCGCGCTCGCGGTAGAGCTTGAGGAGAAGGATGCGCGCGGAATCGTCGGGATAGCGGACACGAAGAGCGCCATTGTATATGGCGAGGGCCTGAGCCATCCTTTTGTCCTTGCGGAGCTCGAAGTACCGCTCAATGTCGGGATCCCCGCCATAGCGCAAGTCGGGAAAGATCAGCTTTACGATCTCGCGCTTCGTCTCGGTGCTCAGCTCGTCCATCGCAGGCGATTATAGTCCCGGCGACCATTGTCTACAATCGGTATCCATTACTCGACGCGAGCCCGCATAAAGAAACGGCCGCTCCTTTCGGAGCGGCCGCCGCGTCGTGCGCCATTTTGGATTACTGGAGGAGCGACATGACTTGCTGCGTCTTCTGATTGGCCTGAGCGAGCATTGCGTTTCCGGCCTGGGCGAGGATGCGGTTCTTGGTGTAGTTGACCATCTCGCTCGCCATGTCGGTGTCGCGAATGCGGCTCTCGGCGGCCTGAAGATTCTCGGCTCCAACATCGATGCCCTTGATGGCGTGCTCGAGACGATTCTGGTAGGCGCCGAGGTCGGCGCGCTGCTTGTTGACCTTCTTGAGGGCCTGATCCAGGGTGCCGATGGCGCGATTGGCGCCGTCGGGATCCGAGATCGTCATGATCGTGTTGTCCCCGATATTCCTCACCCCGAGGGCCTTGGAGGTCATCGTCCCGACATAGATCCGCACGCGCTGATCCATGTTGGAGCCCACGTGGAACCACATGGAGCCGGTGACCGAATTCTCCCCATTGTCCCGGGCGAAGCGTCCGGTGAGGAGATTAAGCCCGTTGAACTGCGCGTGGCTGGCGATCCTGTCCACCTCGTCGACGAGCTGGCTGACCTCGACCTGAATCTGCATCCTGTCCTCGGAAGTGTAAACACCGTTCGCGGACTGGACTGCAAGCTCGCGGAGCCGCTGGATGATGTCCTGCGACTCCTGGAGGTAGCCTTCCGTCGTCTGAATGAACGAGATACCGTCCTGCGCGTTCTTCGAAGCCCGCTCTAGGCCACGGATCTGGCTGCGCATCTTCTCGGAAACGGCGAGCCCGGAGGCATCGTCTCCCGCGCGGTTGATCCTCAGTCCAGAAGAGAGTTTCTCCATGCCTTTTGTTACATCGTCGTTCACGACTCCGAGAGAACGGTTGGCGAACATCGCGCTGAGATTGTGATTAATGATCATGCCCTACTCCTTTCTTGGCTCAAACGACGGCCTCTCGGCCGCCGTGGCGTCCATGCCGGTTAAAACTTAGCGCCGGTCTCGCTTGCATCCTCCGCGAATCCTTCGCGGCGTTCGACGCATCCGGAATGCCCTGAGCATTCCTACAGTTTCGAATATCGGAATCGGGGCGCGGCACTTAAGGATTATCGGGGAAAATGATCGATAAAAGCGCATTGGCGGCGTGAAACGATATATGGTAGAGTATCGTAAGGCGGAAAGATGACCGTACGAAAAATAAGCGAGATACTTGAAGCCAAAGTCGCACTAGGAGAAGATCAGCTCGATATCGAGGTGAGCGCCGCCTGCGGAGCCGACCTTATGAGCGATGTAATGGCCTTCGTCAAGGAGAAGGTCGTCCTCCTCACTGGCCTCGTAAACCCGCAGGCAATACGGACAGCCGATCTCATGGACATCCGAGTCGTCGTCTTCGTGCGCGGCAAAAGCCCGACCTCCGACATCGTGGACATGGCGCGCGAGAATGGCATGGTCCTCCTCTCCACAAAGTATTCCATGTTCCTCGCCTGCGGCAGGCTGTACGAGGCTGGCTTGCAAGGTGGGGGGATACGGAACATATCCTAAGGGCCAGGCTCTCGCGGTGAAGCTCAGGTTCGACGTCAGCGGCGACGACTTCTCGCTCGCGGGGAAAGCCTCGACCGAGCTCAAGCGGACACTTTCGCGCCTGGGCATAGGGCCCGCGATAATACGCAAAGCCTCGATCGCGATGTACGAGGGCGAGATCAACATGGTGATCCACGCGGGCGGGGGCGTCATCGAGACCGATATCGAGGCCGGCGGCATAACGATGACCTTGACCGACCATGGCCCGGGCATTCCCGACATAAGCCTCGCGATGACCGAGGGCTGGTCCACCGCTCCCGACCGCTTCCGGGAGATGGGCTTCGGGGCGGGGATGGGCCTGCCCAACATGAAGCGCAATTGCGACGAGTTCGAGATAGAGAGCGAAGTAGGAAAGGGTACGAAAGTGCGCATGGTGATCAACCTTTGAGCGAGCAGGCAGGGCGGGTACCGCATTCGGTCAGGCTCGACGAAGAGAAGTGCGTGGGCTGCACGACCTGCATCAAAAAGTGCCCCACCGAAGCTATCCGTGTGCGCAAGGGCAAGGCGAACATCATCGCCGAACGCTGCATCGACTGCGGCGAGTGCATCCGCACCTGCCCCCACGGCGCAAAGCGCGCGGTCTCAGACCCCGTGTCGATCATCGACGGCTACAGGGTCAAGGTGGCGATCCCCGCGCCTACGCTCTATAGCCAGTACGACGAGGGAAAGTCGGTCGACAAGGTCCTCTCGGGCCTCCTCGAGCTCGGCTTCGACGAGGTTTTCGAGGTGGCCGAGGCCGCCGAGATAGTCACGGCCGCGACCAAGGAGCTCCTCGCGCGCGATGCCGCCGCGGCCGCCCGCGGGGAACGCTCTCTCCCGCGCCCGATAATCTCCAGCGCCTGCCCCGCGGTCGTCCGGCTCGTACAGCTGCGCTTCCCCAGCCTCATCCCGCACCTCGCGCCGCTCATCCCGCCCATGGAGGCGGCCGCCCGCATTGCGAAGTACAAAATACACGCGGGAGAGGAGGGCGTCGGCGTCTTCTTCATTACGCCCTGCGCTGGCAAAGTCACCGTCACGCGGGAGCCTCTGGGCTACGAGCGCTCGGCCTTGGACGGGGTGATCGGCCTCCGGGACATCTACCTGCCGCTCCGCGTCGCAATGGGTAAGGCTCCCGAGCGCAAACTCGCCCGCGCGGGACGCAAGGGCCTCGAGTGGGCCCGCGTCGAAGGCGAGTGCGATGCGTTAGGCGAACGCCGCTCGATCTCGGTGGACGGCATCTCGAACGTCATCGGCGTTCTAGAGGCCCTCGAGAACGGCAATATAGGCGAGCTCGAGTACATCGAAGCCCTCGCCTGCCCCGCGGGCTGCCTGGGGGGGCCCCTCACGGTGGAGAATCCTTACATCGCCAAGACGAGGCTTCGGAACCGCGAGGAGAGCGCCGCCGAAGCGCTCGTAGTCCCACGGGGCTACGAACCGCCGACGTTCGAGGAGCTGCGCTGGACCGTGCCAGTGAGATCGCGCAACGCGCTCGTACTAGACCCGGATATGATCAAGGCCATGCTTATGATGGAAGAGATCGAAGTGAGGGCCGAGGGTTTGCCGGGCCTCGACTGCGGATCATGCGGCGCCCCGAGCTGCCGAGCCCTGGCCGAGGACATAGTCCGCGGGACGGCGGTGGAGTCGGACTGCGTTTTTAAGTTGCGCGACAAGGTACGCGCGCTCGCCAAGGAACTCATGGCCCTCGAAGAGATACAGCCCCCCGGGTTAGACAGGTGAGAGACCGCCTTATCGGCCCGAGCCGGTTGTTTTGATCCGTTCGGGGACGGCAGGAGAGGCTGAAGCGAGGGCGGGGTCGGCCCCGATCGAAACGCCACCGCGCGTAAAGGTGTATAAAATTTTGTAGCCGCCCTTTACGCGTTGCGCGATGATACGCCTGATCATCTTGTCCCGATCGAGGAGAGTCTCGAATCGGTGGAGCTTCTCTCGCTCTTTACCCGAGCCTACACGCCACGATGCGCAAATCGCATAGGGGGCGTCCAGCACGGGCTGACGGTCGTGAACGGTGTAGTAGTAGGTCGTACCGTTTCTCCCGGCCTTATACAAGGTGATGATCATCTGTCTACTCTATCGGCGAGGCACGATACGGGATAAAGGAATAAAAGGAAAGGGGGCCGGCGTTTTTTAGACGCTCCACCCCCCACCTTTTCGCTTGTGCCGCGTTGGAAACCCGAAGGTTTAAACCTATTTATCCGCGGCGAGCAGTGCTTCTAAAAAAAGCACTAATGAGCCACGACTCGGCCCTGGTATTGATAGCAGCGCGACGTTCCATGGGCAACTATCGCGCCTGCGTGAACCGCCGCCCTTTCGGCGGTTCGCGTCCCATCGCTTTCACAGGCCATACGGCCTACGATGCATGCAACCACGTGCGGCCGGCCTCCCGGAACGATTACTCTCATGCCAGGGCCGGCTCGGAACTCTCGGGCGGAACTAACATACAAGGCCCTCCTCTTCCGAACCACGGCATCATTCGAAGCCCGCCATGCTGCTACGGCTTCGAATCCGGTGAAGGTTTCTGGAATATTCGCAACTTTTCAATAACCTTCATTACCAATAGCATGCTATCATCAGAACTGGAATGCAAGAGCAATACAATCAACTTTTCACAATTTCTCATCCCGCTTTCCCTAACCATGGGCATGGATACTGCTCTTTTGAAATCTCCATTCAGTTTGACAAAGCGCAAAAAGGACACTATATTGGCTTTTTAACCGTAAAATGACCTTTCGCTGAAAAGCGTAGAAAATCCTGCGGTTCCTCGCATACCTCGTGCCGGGGCAGCAGTAAGGAATAGAAGGGGTTCGTCTTTGAATAAAAGGGATTTTCCGCGGGTGCATTTCTACGA
>Ga0326728_10024009_pt1 | contig 11095 bp, 9 predicted proteins | sample MB3enrmetagenome_FD_207602 | JGI IMG/M metagenome (GOLD analysis project Ga0326728, IMG submission 207602) | Lab enriched peat soil microbial communities from McLean, Ithaca, NY, United States - MB31MN | ecosystem: Environmental > Terrestrial > Soil > Wetlands > Peat | place: USA: New York... | reverse complement strand
CATCCAGTCTTCCGTGAAGTATGGCCGGGCGATTGCGGTGATGTACGACCTCTCCGGTCTCCGGAACCGCGGAGAAGATTGCTCGGCCATCATCCAGGACTGGAAGGAGTTGGTGGAGGACCTGAAAGTCACCTCCCAGCCCGTAAACCGGTATCTTTATCACCGAGGAAAGCCCCTGGTGACGATTTGGGGCCTGGGTTTCCCGGATCGCGCCTACGACATCCGGCAGATCGGCATCGACCGGGTCATCCGCTTTCTCAAGGACGATCCGGAATACGGCGGCTGCTCGGTGATGCTGGGCGTGCCGACCTGTTTCCGGGACCTGAAGGTGGACACCAATCCCGACCCCTATCTGCACCAATTGATCGAGTCCGCGGACGTGGTGATGCCGTGGATGGTGCAACGCTTCACCCCTTTGGTCCATCTGTTCGATGCGGCCCGTTACGAGGAGCAGGTCGCGGCGGACCTGGCCTGGTGCTCCCAACGGGGCCTGGACTACGCGCCGTGCGTTTCCCCCGGCTTCAGTTGGTACAACATGCACGGTCATGGCCGCGGCGATAACGCCATGATTTATCCGCTGAACCAGATCCCGCGTCAAAAGGGACGCTTTTACTGGAGCCAAATCAGCGGCGCCATCCGCGCCAAGGCGAGGATGCTCTATGTGGCCATGTTTGACGAGATGGATGAGGGCACGGCCATCTTCAAGTGCTCGAACGAGCCGCCCGCCGGGGTCAAGCTGTGTGATTACGAGGGGATGCCAGCCGATCACTACTTGTGGTTGACGGGCGAAGCTGGACGGATGCTCCGCGGGGAGATCCCCTTCTCAAGGCTAATCCCGACCCGGGCCAAGGCCGACGCGACCGCGCCCGGGGGCAACCGGCCAGGTAACCCCTTGCCCCCCCGAGCAGACGGCCCATAGTCTCTAAGCGCTCCTAACCGGGATAGTTCATGAGTCACAGGCCCCCGATGGAGCGCAGGCCGGTAGCGCAGGCTTCCAAGCCTGCTGTGTCGCCGACTCTCCGCCTCCGCGGCGCGCCAAGGCGCCGCTACGGCGCGACGGCGGCCAAGTCGGCGGCCTGCCGGGTGGCTCGGACGTCCGGCGGGTTTGGAAACCCGCGATACAGCGGACTTGGAAGTCTGCGCTACGGACAGCGTGTGAAATACCCGGGCTAACCGGGCGGCCCCAGGCCCAGGTCTTTGGACACGGCCTGCATGGCCGCAATGACGCGGGCGACGTGGTCGTCCAAGGGACAACCCATCAGTTCGGCCCCTTTCTCGATGTCTTGCCGGCTGACCGCGGCGGCAAAGGCCTTCTGCTTCATCTTTTTGCGCACGCTGGCGGGGGTCATGCCGGCCAACCGTTCCGGGCGCACATAGGCGACCGCCGTGATGAAGCCGCACAACTCGTCCACCGCAAAGAGCGTCTTGCGCAAGGGGCTGTCCAGCGGATATTCAGTCCAATTCCAAGTGGCGTGCGAGAGCACCGCGCCGACCATTTCCTCGTCCACGCCCTGCGCGCGGAGGATGAGGGCGCCTTGGCGGGTGTGGTCGGGCGGCTGCGGCCAGCGCTCGTAGTCGAAATCATGGATGAGCCCGACGATTCCCCACTTTTCGGCGTCCTGGCCCAGGAAGGCGGCATAATGCCGCATCGCTGCCTCCACCGCCAGGGCGTGTTTGCGGAGCGATTCGGAAGTGGTGTACTCCTGCAAAAGGGCCAGGGCTTGGGCGCGTGTCATAAAGGGGACTTTCAGTAAGCCAGCACGAGGGCGGTGGCGCTTTTCGCCTCATTCACGATGTCCTCGAGTTTCCGGTCCTTGGGCGGGTAGGGCTCTTTGAGCTTGGAGGAGATTTCCGGCAGGCTTTCGAGCAACAGGCTCAGCACGGCGCTTTTCAGGGCGTAATTGCCGCTCCGCGCGGAGGAAACGGCGCTGCCGAGCGCGGCAACCCCCACGGGCCTGGCCTCGATGACGCCCACGACGTTGCCATGGTGGTTGACCAGCGGCCCGCCGGAATCGCGGGGTTGGACCGCCAGGCTGATTTGAAACTCGCGGGGGTCGTCTTGCGCCCCGGTCAAGGCGCGAATCTCGCCTTTGGCGACGGTCAAGGCAAAGCCCTGGACGCCGGTATCCGGAAAACCAACAGTGAGCACCGGTTCGCCGAGCTTTGTGGCGCGGCTCGGGGCCAGGGCCAGGGCCGGGAACTTCCCGGAGGCCCGCAGGAGGGCCAGGTCGTTGAGCCTGTCGGCGCTGATGAGCTGGGCGGGGAACGTCCCCTTTTCCGTTCTAATCATGATGCGGGAGGCGCCATCCACGACATGAAAACTGGTGACGAGGCAGCCGTCCTCGGTGACAAAGAAACCGCTGCCCGCAACGCGGGGGGCGCGCTGGTCCGAAGCGCCGGCGGACGCGGCGGCGGCGCGCGGGGGAGGGGGAGCTTCTTTCCTGGCGACGAATTGGTTGGCGCGCCGCTGGGCCTCGGCGATTTGGTCCTTGTTCATGTCCGCGGCGAGGAGGGCGCGCCAGCGAAGCGCGCTGGCACTGCCCTGGGTGGCCGCCAGACTCAGCCATTTGTAAGCCTCGATGTCGTCCTGGGCGACTCCGCTGCCATCCTGATAGCAGAAAGCCAGGCTGACCTGGGCATAGAGGTTTCCCTGCTGGGCGGCCCTGAGCCACCATTTGGCGGCCTGGGTGAAGTCCCTTTCCACGCCCTGTCCCTCGCTGTAGCAGATGCCGAGGTTGTACTGGGCCGCGGCATTGCCCTGCTCGGCGGCCCGGCGGTACCAATTGGCGGCCTCCGCGTAGTCCCTGGCCACGCCGTCGCCTTCCTCATAGCAGAAGGCCAGGCTCATCTGGCCAAAGGCGTCGCCCTGCTCGGCGGCCCGGCGGAACCATTTGACCGCTTCGGCGTAATCCTTGGTCATGCCCTGGCCCAGACAATAGCAGACGGCGAGGTTGCACTGGGCCTGGGCATCGTCCTGCTCGGCGGCCTTGCGCCACCACTTGGCGGCCTCGGTGTAGTCCTTTTCCACGCCTTGTCCCTCGGTATAGCAGACGCCGAGGTTGTACTGGGCCAGGGAGCTGCCCTGGTCGGCGGCCTTGCGATACCACCTGGCCGCCTCGGGGTAATCCCGTTCCAGGCCTTGTCCCTCGGTGCAGCACACCCCGAGATTGTACTGGGCGTCGGCGTCTCCCTGCTCGGCGGCCCGGCGATACCACTTAACGGCCTCGGCGTAGTCCTGGCGAACACCCGTGCCCCAGTAGTAACAGAGACCCAGGTTGCCTTGAGCGCGGGCCTCCCCTTGTTCGGCGCGTTGCTTGAGCGCGTTGAGTTGCCCGGCTTCCTGCCTGGGCTGGCCGGAGATGGGCGTGATGCCGGGCCGGCTGTTGGTCAAGGCCTGGGACATGAAACCCATCCCGGGACCCGTGTTGGTGCCGGGCTGGCTGTTGGGAGCGGGCGGAGCGTTGGTGCCGGGCGGAGCGGTTCGGGATGGCTGCGCCGAGGCCGCGGCCAGCGAGGCGACAATCATCGTGAGCAGCAGCGCCCCCGCCAAGGGGCCGTGCGGCGCGGGCCATCGCTTTTGCATGTACCGGAGTCTAATTCCGCCCGGCCCGATGACAAGCGGGAAGTGGGGGCCATTCACCGCCGCACGGCCACTGACAAAGTCGTAGCGCAGATTTCCAAATCTGCTGTGTCGCAGGTTTCTAACCTGCGAGGCGCCAGCAAGTTCCGGCCGCCCTCCGATTTGGAAATCGGCGATACAGCAGGCTTGGAAGCCTGCGCTACGCTTCGCTGATGGGCAACGAGTGGCAGCGACTTGGTCACTGGCCCTGGTCACCGCCGCAAGCCGCCGGCCAAGACCAGGAGGCCGAAGAGGAAGGTGCCGAAGGCCAGCAGGGCGATCAGGAAGAAAATGAGGCGATGGGAGCGGCGCATGGGCTCATTAGCGGCCAAAATGGCCGGCGCGCAGGCCGGAGAGCCAGCCCCAGGCCATGCCCAGGCCCAGGCCGACGGCATGGGCGGAATTGGCGACGTGGCCGAACAGCGATGTGAAACAGAGCACGAACCAAATGATCATCATCCAAACGGTCGAAGGGTGCAGGTAGAGGCCCGAGGCGGGGTCGAGCTTACCTCGAATCCAAACATAGCCCAGCAGGCCATAAACCACGCCCGACATGCCCCCGAAGGCCGGCCCGCTCATCCAGTACTGGGCCAGGTTGGAACACACGCCCAAGGCCACAACCAGGAGCCCCAGGTGCCAGGAACTCTGGCGCGTCTCGATCATGGTTCCCAGATCGCGCAGCCAAAGCATGTTAAAGAGGATGTGCATCGCGCCGAAATGGATGAATATCGGCGTGAGCAGGCGCCAGACCTGTCCGTGCCGCACCTCGGCCAGCCCGGGGGCATAGATAATCTGGCTTGGTTCAGTCGTGTAGGAGGTGATGAACAAGCCCATGATCGGCCGGGAATCGTAGCCGAGGTTTGAAACGAGGAAGACCAGGACGCTGATGGCAATGAGCCCGTAAGTCACCAAGCCAAAGCGTTGCTCGAGCAAGGGGCGGAAGAGGTGGCGCCGCTCCCGCAGCCGCTTCTGATAGGCGGCTTCGGCCTTGGCCTCCCCGGCCCGCAAGCCGGCCGCCGTCCGGGCCTGATGCTGGTACTGGGGGTCGGTCGGGTGTTGTCGAAAGGCGAGCAGCAGGGCGGCGGCGCGCCCGAGCTTGTCTTCATCCCGAATCCACAGCCCCCACCCGGCGCCCTTTTCAAATTCGATTTGGTTGTCGATGCCCTGCGCGTAAAGGTAATCACCGAAGGTGCGCGCGTTCGATTCATCGTCCAGACAGCCAATCAATCGCATAGCTCTATAACCTACCCGCAAAATCCCCGCGGTAAATCGCAATCTCGCGGGCGGTTGCGCCAGCGCCGGCCTGGGCTATATTCAAACCGACTTATGCGCTCAAACGTCGTGCTCTGGGTATATACGGGACTTCTCCTCGTGGGCGGGCTCATCGGCTACTTCAAGGCCAAGAGTTCCATCTCGCTGATCATGTCGGTGGCGTTTGCCCTCGGGCTGGGGCTGTGCGCGGCCGGGATCATCGCCAGTGGGGCGGTGGCGGACGCCCTGCTGGGGGCGCTGCTGGTGGTGTTCCTGCTGCGCGTAGCCAAGACCCGGAAGTTCCTGCCCGCCGGGCTGATGCTGGCGCTGACCGCGGCCGCGCTGGCGATGGTAATCGCCGGCTGAGCGGCCAGGACCGACAGGAACTGACATGGTCACCCTGAGCGAAGACAACGCCGCCCCTTTGCCGGGCACCGCCAACGCGGCCTACGTCGAGGGGCTATACGAGGATTACCTCCGCAACCCGGCGTCGGTGCCCGAGGACTGGCAGCGGTATTTCGGCGGCCTGGCCGTGAACGAGTTGCGTTTTCCCAAACCGCGCTTTGGCCCTTCCTTCCGGCCCTCGAGCGTGTTCAATCCCCCGACCGCCCCGCGGGGCCGGGGGTCCAGCCGGCTGGCGGACCCCGAGGTGGCGGCCATGCAGGATCGGGTTTATCTGCTCACCCGCCTTTACCGCGTGCGCGGCCACCGCATCGCGCGGGTGGACCCGCTGGGCCTGCCGCAGCCCATGCCGCCGGAACTCAAGCCGGAGTTCTTCGGCTTTACCAAGGCGGACATGGACATGCCGGTGTACAGCGAGACCTTCCAATACGAAGGGCCGCTGCTGACGCTGGGCCAGTTGCTCGAGCGGTTGCGCAACACCTACTGCCGCTCCATCGGCGTCCAATACATGCACATCGACGACCTGAGCGTGCGCCGCTGGCTCCAGCGCCGGATGGAAACCACCGAGAACCGCACCCAGCTCACCCGCCAGGAGCAGGTCCGCATCCTCACGCGCCTGAACGACGCCGTCACCTTCGAGGAGTTTATCCGCAAGAAATTCGTCGGGGCGAAGACCTTTTCGCTCGATGGCTCGGAGAGCCTCATCCCGCTGCTGGACCTGGCGATTGAGAAGGCCGGAGAACAGGGCATCCGCGAGATTGTCCTGGGCATGGCCCACCGCGGGCGGCTCAATGTGCTGGCCAATATCATGGGCAAGAGCGCGCGGCAGATTTTCCGGGAATATGCGGACACGGACTGGCGAACCTCCTCCGGCCGAGGCGACGTGAAGTACCACCTGGGCCACAGCACCGACTGGACGACGGCCAGCGGCCAGAAGGTGCACCTCTCGTTGTGCTTCAACCCGAGCCACCTCGAGTTCGTCAACCCTGTGGTCCTGGGGCGCACCCGCGCCAAGCAAGACGGCGTGGGGGACCAGGCCCGGGTGCGGGGGATGGCGCTGCTGATTCATGGCGACGCGGCGTTTGCGGGCGAAGGGATCGTGCAGGAAACCCTCAACCTGAGCCAGTTGCCGGCCTACCAGGTGGGCGGCACGCTGCACGTGGTGGTGAACAACCAGATCGGTTTCACCACCAGCCCCGACCAGGCCCGCTCGAGCGTTTATGCGACCGACGTGGCCAAGATGCTCCAGGTGCCCATCCTGCACGTCAACGGCGAGGACCCCGAAGCGGTCGCCCAGGTGGTCCGGCTGGCGATGGATTTTCGCCGCGAGTTCCAGCGGGACGTGGTCATCAACATGTACGGCTACCGCCGCCTGGGCCACAACGAAGGTGACGAGCCGTCCTTCACCCAGCCGGTGCTCTACCGGACCATCGCCAGGCGCAAGCCGGTCCGCGAGGGCTACCTCGAGCACCTGCTCAAGCTGGGCGGTCTCACGCGCCAGGAGGCCGATGCCATCGCGGAACGGCGGCGGGAGCTGCTCGAGAAGGAACTGTCCGAGTCCCAGTCTTCCAAGCCCGCCGCGGGGGCCGAGCCGCCTCGCGGGCATTGGGCCCGCTACCAGGGCGGGCCCGAGCCCGCGGGTCCGGAGCTCGCCACCGGCGTGGCGCGCGAGCAGCTTGCGGCCTGGCTGGAGGCCCAAACCCGGCTGCCGGAGGATTTCCATCCGCATCCCAAGATCAAGAAGCTGTTGGAGGGGCGCCAGCAGGTCGCGGCCGGTTTGGCGCCGGTGGACTGGGCCGTGGCCGAATCCCTGGCTTTCGCCAGCCTGGCCTGCGCCGGGTATCCGGTGCGGCTGAGCGGACAGGATAGCGAGCGGGGCACGTTCAGCCAGCGGCACGCGGTGCTGCACGATTCCCAGGACGGCCATGAATGGATGCCCCTGGAACACCTGGCGCCGGACCAGGCGCCGGTCCAAATCTACAACAGCCCGCTTTCCGAGACGGGCGTGCTGGGCTTTGAATACGGCTACAGCCTGGACCGGCCGGAGGGGCTGGTTTTGTGGGAAGCCCAATTTGGGGATTTCTGGAATGTGGCCCAGCCGATTGTGGACCAGTTCATCACCAGCGCCGAGGAGAAATGGCAGCGGCTCAGCGGACTGGTGCTGCTGCTGCCCCACGGTTTCGAGGGCCAGGGACCGGAGCATTCCAGCGCGCGCCTCGAGCGCTTCCTCATGCTCGGGGTCCAGGACAACATCCAGGTGGTCTATCCGAGCACGCCGGCGCAGTACTTCCATTGCCTGCGCCGCCAGGCCCTCCGCCCCTGGCGCAAGCCGCTGGTGCTCATGACGCCAAAGAGCCTGCTCCGTCATCCCAACGCCGTCTCGAGCCTGGACGAACTGGCCCAGGGCGGCTTCCGGCGGATTCTGCCCGACTCCTCGGCCAAGCCCGGCGGTCCAATCCAGCGCGTGCTCCTGTGCACGGGCAAAATCTATTATGAACTGGAGGCCCACCGCCAGGAAGGTGGGCGCGCCGATGTCGCCATCATTCGCCTCGAACAACTCTACCCCTTCCCCCGCGAACTGCTCGACCAGAGCCTGGCGCCGTATCCGGCCGGCACGCCGGTGTTCTGGGTCCAGGAGGAGCCCGAGAACATGGGGGCCTGGAATTTCATGAGGATTTGTCTCGGCAGCACGCTTTTCGGGCGCTTCCCCTTGGCCGGCATCACGCGTCCGGCCTCGGCCTCGCCCGCCGCTGGTTCGCACCGCCGGCACAAACAGGAGCAAGCCGAGGTCCTGGCGCGGGCCTTTGGCGAGAAAGCATGAACCACGCTAACCTATGCCCATCGAACTCAGAATCCCTCCCCTTGGTGAATCGATCACGACGGTCGAAATCGGCGGCTGGCTCAAGGGCCAAGGCGAGCCAGTGCGCAAGGACGAACCGCTGGTGACTCTGGAGAGCGAAAAGGCGACGGTCGAACTGCCCGCGCCGGCGGCGGGAACGCTCTCGCGGGTTTTGAAGCAGCAGGGCGACGTGGCGGCGGTAGGGGAGGTCATTGCCTATTTGGACAACGGGGAGGCGGCCGAGCCGGCCCCGGCGGCGGCCAGCGCCGCCCCCAAGGCCCCCGCGCCGGCCGCGGAGGAAAGGCCCCGCGAGACCCAGCCGGTGGTGATGCCCGCAGCCCAACGCGTCCTGGGCGAGCACGGCTTGCGCCCGGGGGACATCACGCCGACGGGGCCGGGCGGACGCATCCTCAAGGAGGACGTCATCCGCCACCTGGAACCGGCCGGCCAGCAACCGCCCGCGGCGCCCAAAGCGCCGCCGCCGCCGCCGATGAGCCAAATGGTCGTTTCCTCTGGCGCCCTGGCCGGCAATGCCACGGCGGGCCGGGAGGAGGAGACGGTGCCGATGAGCCGGCTGCGCCGCACGGTGGCCGAACGCCTGGTCGAGGCGCATCGGACCTCGGCACTGTTGACCACCTTCAATGAAATCGACATGTCCGGCACCATCGCGCTGCGCAAGGAATACGGCGAGAGCTTTCAGCGAAAGTACAACGTGAAGCTGGGTTTCATGTCGTTCTTCGTCAAGGCCTGCGTGGATGCCTTGAAGCAGTTCCCGGTGCTCAACGCCGAGGTGCGGGGAACCAGTATTGTCTATCACAATTACTATGACATCGGGGTGGCGGTGGGCAGCGGCAAAGGACTGGTGGTGCCGGTGTTGCGCAGCGCCGAGCGCATGAGCTTTGCCGAACTCGAGCGGACGATCGGCGATTTCGCCCGGCGCGCCCGGGAGAACAAGCTCAAGCTCGAGGAGTTGCAGGGGGGCACTTTCACCATTAGCAACGGCGGCGTTTACGGCTCGATGCTCTCGACGCCCATCGTCAATCCGCCGCAGAGCGGCGTCCTGGGCATGCACGCCATCCAGGACCGCCCCGTCGCACGCGACGGCATTGTCGTGATTCGCCCGATGATGTATGTGGCCCTGACTTACGACCACCGCATCGTGGATGGCCGCGAAGCCGTCTCCTTCCTCAAGCACGTGCGCGAGGTGGTCGAGAACCCGGCCCGGATGCTGATGGAGATTTAGGGACGACGGGCTCTTTTTGGTGGTGTCGCGGACTCGGCCGGGGATAGCGGGGGAGATGGCCAACGGCCAATAGGCGATAGCCGATAGGCGATAGCCAAAGACCCTCAGCCGTTCCTCGCCTGCGGTCTCAGCAGCGGCGCCAGCCCGTGGCTCTTGGCTCTCGGCTGTTGGCTCTCGGCTGTTGGCTATCGGCTGTTGGCTATCGGCTGTTGGCCCTTGGCTATTGCCCTCTTGGCTATTGCCCATTTGGCCATTGGCCATCAGGCTCTGGGGTCTCCGGCTGCTGGGCTGCCGGTTGGCTGCCCCTCCGGCTCCGCCCGCGCGGCGCGCGCCTCGGCGGAGGCGTAAAGCGGATGGCTGGGCTTGAGATTGCGCAGGAAGTTCAGCCGGAACCTGCGGGCCTTCTCAGCCGCCTCGCGCCGCTCCCGCTCAGGCCGCGTAAGGTGCCGCTTGCCCTGCACAGGCGACGCCTCCAGCGAAGCGGTCCAGGCCGTGAGCTGGCGGGCGCACGATTCCGCCAGCGCCTGGATTTCCCGCAGGTACGGCCCATACGGCCTGAGCCTGGGCCGATCTTTGACCACCGCCATCATCGAGCGCACCTCGCCGCCGGAGCCGCGAGCGACGGCCAGGAAGCTGAGCAGTTCGTTGTTGGTCACTCTCTCGAATCCCTCGGCGATGTTGTTGGAAACCGAGAGCGCCGCCCGCTCCAACTGGTTGCGAAAGCCAGGCGTCAGCGGCGCCGCCGGCTCTTGCAGCAGGTCCAGCACGCGGTTGTAGAGCCGCGCTGCTTCCTGCCACACTGGCAATTCCTCGAATTTCGTGTATTTAGCCATTTGTGCGTCTTCTGGTCTATGCTAAGATGCCCGGGCTCAATTATGCCAAAGAAAACAGTCATCAAACCCGCCGGCGCGCCCGCCGCCGTGGGGCCCTACAATCAGGCGGTGCGCGCCGGGGACCTGCTCTTCTGCGCGGGCCAGATTCCCATTGATCCGGCCACGGGCAATTTGGTGAGCGGCGACATCAGAATCCAGACGCAACGCGTGCTGGAGAACGTCAAGGCGATATTGGAGGACCAGAAGCTGGCCTTCGGCAACGTGGTCAAGAGCACGGTGTATCTGGCCAACCTGGCCGATTTCGCAGGGATGAACGAGGTGTACGCCAGGTATTTCAGCGGGGATTTTCCCGCCCGCTCGACGGTCCAAGTGGCGGCCCTGCCCAAGGGGGCGGGGGTGGAGATCGAGGTAGTCGCGCATTATTGACTGGGGCCGGCGCGAGGCGCGGGCCGCTTTGGCCGCGCCAAGGACCGCGCCGCCCTGCTTGTCGCCATGCCCGCCGCACTGTACCTGCTCATTGGCCTGCTGGTTGGGGCCGCCGTCGGCTTTCTATGGGGCCTGGTTCAGGGGCGCAGCCGAGCGCCGGCGCCCGATGAGCGCCTGGCCAACGAATTGCGCCAGCAAGTGGCGCGGCGGGAGGAGGAGCTGGGCAAGCTGCGCGCCCAAATGACCGGGGCGCTGCAGGCTCAAGCCGAGGCCCAAGCGCGGGCGAAAGCCGCCGAAGACTTGCTGGCGGACCTCAAGCAACTGCACGAGAACGCGTTGCGCGAGGCGCGTGAGGGCCACACCCAGGCCCTGGCCGAGCAGCGGGCGGCCTTCCGGGCCTTGAGCCAGGAGACGCTCGAAAAGGTGCAGCCGCCATTCATCGAGCGGATTACCCAGACGGTGGCGACGTTGCAAGAGGCGGC
>Ga0326728_10024008_pt1 | contig 11095 bp, 11 predicted proteins | sample MB3enrmetagenome_FD_207602 | JGI IMG/M metagenome (GOLD analysis project Ga0326728, IMG submission 207602) | Lab enriched peat soil microbial communities from McLean, Ithaca, NY, United States - MB31MN | ecosystem: Environmental > Terrestrial > Soil > Wetlands > Peat | place: USA: New York... | reverse complement strand
AAATCCCCGTGGATCATCCACTACGACGCATCGAGCTGCAATGGCTGCGATATCGAGATCCTGGCCTGCCTCACTCCAATGTATGACGTGGAGCGGTTTGGGATCCTTAACACCGGCAATCCCAAGCACGCGGATATCTTTGTGGTGACGGGCTCGGTGAACGAGCAGAACAAGTACGTTATCCGGAATATCTACGACCAGATGCCGGACCCGAAAGTGGTCGTGGCAATCGGGATCTGTGCTACCTCGGGCGGGATCTTCCGGGAGTGCTACAACGTGGCCGGCGGTATCGATACGATCATCCCGGTGGATGTGTACGTGCCCGGCTGCGCTGCCCGGCCCGAGTCGATCATCGACGGGATTGTAAAAGCGCTGGGGATCCTTGAGGAGAAGAAGGCCGCGATGGCTACCGGTGCGCCGGCCGAAGTTCCGGCTCCCGCGGTGGCCGCGGGGAAACTCGCAGGAGGTGCGTAAATGGTACTTGACCAGCAGACCACCATCCCGATCACCATCGACGAACTGGTGGCCCGGATCGCGCAGCTCAAAAAGGACGGCTGCCGTCTCGTGCAGATCGGGTGCACGCAAATCGGCGAGGACTTCGAGATCAACTACGTGTTCGACAAGGACTTCGTGCTCACCAACCTGCGCATCACCGTAAAGCAGGACACGGTCATTCCCAGCGTGAGCGGCGTGTTCTTCGGGGCGTTTGTGTACGAGAACGAGATCCATGACCTGTACGGCATCACGGTCAAGGGGATGAATGTCGACTTTGGCGGGCATTTCTACCGGACGACGATCAAAACTCCATTTACGGTTACCGTCACCAAGGAGGGCGACCCATGTCAAAACAAATAACCGTGCCGTTCGGGCCCCAGCACCCGGTGCTGCCGGAGCCGATCCACCTCGACCTTGTCCTGGAGGACGAGCGGGTAGTGGACGCGATCCCGTCCATCGGGTACGTGCACCGTGGCCTTGAGAAACTCGTGGAGAAGCGCGAGTACCCCGAGTACATCTACGTGGCCGAACGGATCTGCGGGATCTGCAGCTACATCCACAGCAATACGTACGCGGACTGCGTCGAGCATATCATGAAGATCGAGGTGCCCGAGCGTGCGCAGTACCTCCGGACCATCTGGTCTGAATACTCGAGGCTGCACTCCCATCTCCTCTGGCTGGGGCTTTTTGCAGACGGAATGGGTTTTGAGAACCTGTTCATGAACGCGTGGAAACTCCGCGAGCACATTCTCGATGACATGGAGGCGACCACGGGCGGCCGGGTGATCCAGGGCGTCTGCAAGGTGGGCGGCGTCCGGCGGGATATTTCGGCGGAGAAACTCGACGAGATGGTAAAGGGACTTAAGGCGATGGAGCCTGCGTTCCGTGACCTTACGGACGTATTCCTGAAGGATGCCTCCGTCAGCCACCGGCTCAGGGGGGTCGGCATCCTCCAGAAGGGCGATGCCTACACGATGGGCGCGGTCGGCCCCACGGCCCGGGGGAGCGGGATTTCGATCGACCTGCGCCAGACCGGCTACGCGGCCTACGGGAAGATCAACTTCAGGCCGGTCGTAGAACACGACGGCGACTGCTACGCCCGGTGTGCGGTGCGGGCAAAGGAGCTCTTTACCTCGGTCGATATCATCGGGCAGTGCGTCAGGAAGATGCCCGAGGGACCGGTCGAGGTCAAGGTGACCGGCGCTCCCGACGGCGAATACTTCGCCCGTGCGGAGCAGCCGAGGGGCGAGGTGGTGCACTACATCAAGGGGAACGGCAAGCGCAACCTTGTCCGGCACCGGGTGCGGACACCGACCTTTACGAACATCCCGCCGCTCGTCACCCTCCTCAAGGGCTGCGAACTCGCGGATGTGCCCATGATCGTGCTCTCGATCGACCCCTGCGTTGGCTGTGCGGAGAGGTGAAGAGGCCATGACGTACTTCGAGATGACAAAAACCGTCATAAGGAGCCTCTTCTCCCGCCCGGCAACCCTGATGTACCCGGCAAAGCCGGCGAAGAAGACCGCCCTCACCCGGGGGCACGTGACCATCAACCCGGACGGCTGCATCACCTGCCGTTCCTGCCAGCGCAAGTGCCCGACGCAGGCTATCTGCGTGGAGGTCAAGGAGAAGACCTGGCAGATCGATCGGCTCCGCTGCATTGTCTGCAACTGCTGTGTGGAGGTCTGCCCCACCAAGTGCCTTACGATGGACACCCAGTACACGGCCGCGATGACCGTTCATGGCGGGATCTACAAGACGCCGGTAGCCGGGCCAAAGAAGAAGGAACCGGCACCGGCGGGGGCTGATGGAGCTCCGGCCAAAAAAGAATAAATTTTACTTTTAAAAACTGGTTTTTGGCTCTGTTATTGCTTACCATATGGGGTTCTGGTGCGGTTGTCGTGAATTGGAATAGAAAGTGGCGCGGCACGTCGCTTGCCTTTCTGATTCTTAAAGATACAACGAGTAATTTTATTACAGTTGATAGATTAGAGAATAACTAATTCAGTGCTGTATTTTGAGATTCGGGGTTCAATTGTCCAAAATCCAAACGAATACATACGCCGCATATGCGTATATGTGCGTATGTGTGGTTACATTACAACTGTAACATTCCCCGGACATACATTTATATTCTTACGGAAACTAACTAATATATTAGAAATGCCGGGAAGTGGAGTTAATGGTTCTGGAAACTATCTATGGTGATTATACAATTACTGGCATACGCCTAAGGACGATTTTGGACACTCAGATCACTCTGCAAGCAAAATCAATAACCACCTTTGACCAATCACAATTTTATGACATAACTGGAGCTATCCGCTCAAGTCATGGTCCCATTGATAAGTTAAATGACATGATTAGATTCGGATTACTCACAAAAAAAGATCAGACATACACAATTACAGATCTAGCAAAAGAGTTTCTTGAAAGTGATGGTGCAGAACGATCCAAGGTAGTTGAAAAGATAATCAGACAAATTCCTCTTTGGAATAAATTACTTGATGCTGTAGGAAAGAACCCCTCTTTAACTCTGTTTGAGGGTGCAGTCAGACAGATTACGCAAGCTAAACCAGAGATCATAGCTAGAAATTTGCAACGTCTATTGAATGCATATAATGGAGATGTTGAATGCATCCACAAATCGCCACCATACGGTAAAGTTTCTGCTTTGATCGGAAGATCAAGGACAAATAAAGAACCCTCAAAATCCAGTATCCAGTATGAAATAGGAAGGGTATCGTCTTCTGTGATTGCAGGATCGGATAAAACGCCTCCTAACCCTGATATTAAAATGTCAATTGATTACGGCATCCATCATGTAGACATAACAGATGAACTGTCATACCGTTTTGCTGAACAGATGCTGGTAGTAATAAAAAAAGAACTCATTAACAGAGGTGTTCGATTTGGATTATGATGTCAAAGGCAAGAGGTGGTCCCAGATGGGATCATAGTTAAAGTTAGGGCAGGTTGCATAGCGGATGATTGCGCCAGATTGCTAATCTGGCGGGGCTGCCAGGCCTTTCATCGCGGGTTCGACTCCCGCCCTGCCCGCTTCGATGGGGAGAGTGCATGAAGCAAAACATGCACTACCGACGATCTTAGCGATTAAAAAAAATCTCCATATTCTATTTGGTCGGTAAGATTTAAATTTTTTGCAAATATGCTATAAGAAAACCATCAAAAAAGGAGATGATGTAGGACTAGATTGATGGAAATGGTCGTAGCGGCTATCCTACTATATGTAGGAGCCGGGTGTATCCTCTTCAGTCCACTCTGGTGGGTGGCACTGATTTTGGGTGCCTTCGCGGCGCTCTTAACGCTGGCTGCTATCGCCATGGTAGTGGATGGGAAATACTAACCCCATCCATTTCATCTTTAAATGCCTGGACTCCTAAATTGATGGTAGAATGATGTATTAAGGGAAAGATGAGACAAAAAAGAAGTGGGATTTAGCTAAATATCTCATCCCCTCCTCTTTTTGATAAGGTCAAATAACCCTCATGAACCTCAACGGGACCGAACCTATCCGTTACTTTGGCGGAATTAAACCCGCATTTGAGATATGGGAGGAGGGGAAATACGGGCTTGAACATGAGGTAAAGATCTGGCCGGAATCTTATCACGTAGCAAAAGATCTGCTCATTCCGGGTGACGGGAATCATTCCCGGTTATGGATACTAGTACCTGCCAGCCTGACACGATTTACCGTATCTGCCCGAATGGGTAGCGGGAACCCCTGAGAAGATCGGTTACGGTCTACGGAAAAACCCCGGAGGATGACAAGACTGACTCCCCGGGTTCTGTCACCGTAATTCAGGAATGATCCCCCGCCCGCTCAGCCATATGAGGGGGAGGGTACCCCCCACTTGAAAAAAAGAAGGGGAGGGGGGTGGGGGTCACCCCCCTCCACCGGATCCTGGATGCCTGCCGTTTCTGCACAGGAAATGCAGGGTTGTTCGCGTGGAATCTCCGACGGATGACAGTGCGGGTGCTCCGGTTTTGGGAATGTGGCTGTGGGCCGGACCGGGCCAGAGGGGGTAGGGGGTACCCCCCTCACCTGCCCGGAGGGAGAGGTGGGTGGACACCCGGTTAAAAAAAGAAGAGAGGGGCCCCCTCCCCCCACAGATTTTCATAAAAAGTCCGGGTCGTGAACTGCAGAGTGTCAAAAAAGATCGATCAGCCAGCCAAGGATTTTGAAAAATGTACGGCTTGTGAGCGTAAAAATTCCGGAAAATGTTCGACTGCGTAGCGGAGAATTTTAAAAAAATTACGACGATGCAGTCCCGTTTCCTCCCTGGAACTGCATGCGCTGCTTGAACTGGTAGATGGTTATCTGGCCTGAATTATACTGCTGAACATCAAATGCATTGACTGTTATCTGGCTGACCTGTGCACCGTTCATCATCTGTACAATCCGGTACTGATCAGCGTTGGGATAGTCTGCAAGGAGGATCCCGAAGATCGTGCCCCAGTCCGAGATGATCTGGCCTTCATAGTTTACATCCGTGGGATTGTATGAGACGGTAACCATGCTGCCTTCCGCTACGATCTTTGCATTTTGCACCCCGGCAAGGTTCATCTGCTGTTCGGTAAGCTCTTTTGTGGTCATATTTTTTACCGGCGCACCTGACGTAGTGGCGGATGATGAGGACACGCATCCGCAACCGGCGATGATGGCAAGCACTGCGATACAGCACAGGATACCTATGGTAATGGTTTTCATTTCTCTCCCTCACGAAGACGCCTTGTTCGATGACCAGAAGTTAATGCACTCGTCACTGAGCGGATCATCCATGCATTTGTTGGTCATGTCCGTATGCGTGGCAAGCTTCTCTCCTGCTTTCATGCTGGTCGAGAACGCTCCGTCCGCTGCATCCCCGACCGCATCCCCGACCACCGGGACATTCTTTGCCGTCCACTTGATGGCTTTTCCCAGGCCATACCCGACTTTTAGGAGTTTGCCGCTCGAATCTGACATCTCACCGGACTGGACCTGCTCGTTGACCGAGTTGAACGCCTTGCCGATCTCGGTTACGTCTTTTACGGTCTCCGTCCCTTTCCCGGCAAGATCCAGTGCACCGGCACCGTGCGGGGCCTCCTCACCGACGCCTTCATAGATCTCCTTGGTCTTTCCTGCACCCCATGTCAGCCAGTTCCACCCCTTCTCCAGATATCCTTCCTGGTCCTCGCTCTTACCGGTCGTCGGGGTGTCAGGGATGACCGGAGTATTGGTGATGGCAGCATTCTTCTGGCTGATTGCGGTCTTGGTATCGTCTTTTAAGGCCTGGGGCATATTCACCAGCACCTGTGCAGTCGTGCTCTCAACGTTGCCGATGCTTGCCGGTTGTAACCCGGCAGAAGTAACGGCATCCTGGATCTGCTCCTGTGTCTGCGGTGCCGGCTGGATAACCGGTGTAGTCTGGACAATGGTTGTCTGTGCTGATACCTGCGTCTGAAGGGCTGTGGCGCTCGTGGCTACCTGGGTCTCTGTTACCTGAACCTGCTGGGCAGGTGATGTTTCAACGGCCGTTGCCAGGGGAACCTCCATCTGGGTGTTTTCGGAGGTCCCGGCAGACCCCGATTCGGTTACTTCCGCCCCGGCACTCCCTTCATCCTGGGGGAGAATGCAATAGTCGTTATCAAAATCCCATTGTCCCCCGTCAGATTCACACTCCTTGGAAGATGTGGGCGCTTCGATAGTTCCTGCACCTGAACCCCCTGAGCTTACGGCGGATCCTTCTGTTGCCACCGATGTTACCTGGAGTACTGGCGCCGGCGAAGTACCGCTTCCCGCTGACAGGTATGCCGTGGAGAAGCCTTGGTAACCGGACTCTTCATCGTTTGACCATGTGCCCGGATCGGAATCAACTACGGTATAGGTACCCGCAGGAAGGACGGTGGTTGTCGTCACCTGCCACCACCCATTCTGGACGTTTCCTGCCGCTGCACCTGCCGCCTGCCAGGGGCCGTACATTTTACCACTGGCATCCATAAGTCCGATGGTACCGGCAGCTGCCCCGTTGTTATTGTAATGGTAATCTTCCAGACCGGTTAACGTCACCTGCTGGCTGAAGGTAAAGACGGTGGGGTTTTTCGGGGCCCCGCTTGCCACGCCGCCGCTGTTCACATTTGAGATCATTGTTGTCCCGCCCGTGGTCATGATGCTCATGCCGTTTCCTGCGGATGACCAGCCCGGACTCCCTTCAGGGTTTGCATACCATGCTGCTCCAGGAACGACAAGGAACACAAGGAGTGAGCCCAAGAGTACTCCCATCAGGCATTGTCGCCGGATATTCATGACACACCCCGGAATCTGGCGGCGTGGGCAAAATGTGTGCCCGCTGTTCTGGTTTCTATCGATTGGAACAAAGAACGAATGGAGCAGTGTCCGTTGAGGAGCGGTCGATACACCATAGTTCCTTAAAAAGAATACATAATATAAAAAAAATATGTTTTTAATTTTCCTTGGAGTTGTCGTATACGGTGTGTTCTTTGCGTACCTGCTCGTTCAGGCAGCACATGGCTATAGTGATCCGTGGATGGCCTGGCCACCCGGGATGGTCACCTCGCATCCCACCGGCACGTGGATAGTTCTTGGCCTTCTCTATTATCTCGCAGTGTTTATCGTTGCGTTTGTCTTGGCAACGGTCGGCGGGATTGCAGCGCCGGATCTGTACACCTCTGCAACGACCGGGCAGAAGTCAGGATCCGCCGAAACGGAACCCCCCTTATAAATTTTTGAAAATCCCCGGGTAAAAAAAGAAAGGGTGGTGGACTCCCACCGTGATTTCCCGGGCGGTGCCGGGCCGGATCGTTTCAGCGGTGCAGGCCCTTGTCGCCGCGCCGGACTTCCATTTTCATGGTGCCGTCGGACTGCATGATCCGGACCATCTCCGGCTCTGGCGGGGCTGCCGGGACCTCGGGCTTTGCTGAACTGTGCTGGATGATCACCGTGCGGGCCTCTCCTGAGTCTGTACCGGCCGGGGTTTCCGGCACTGCATGTATGGTGCCGTGTACAACGGGCCCGCGTGCGGGCTCCTGCCGGGATTGTTCACCGTTCTGCTGCGCGAGTTTCATAGCGATCGCCTTGAAGTCGAGCATCTCTGCCATTAGACCCTTCAGGAGCGCTTCCATCTCCTCGGTCTTCTTTTCCAGCACCGCAACACGGTCGTCCTGTTTACCGCTCTCTGAAATCTCCATAAACCTGATCAGTGTCTCCTGCCGCTTTGGCCTCTCGTTTGAAAACCCGTTCTGTCCATGGGTCATCACTTACAGAACATAAATCTCGTTCCTGACATGTTAAACTGAGGTGTAGGATTCCGTTTGGCAGGGAGTCTTCCCCAAAGAAGGGTGCGGGGCGGTTGCCGCCCCGGTTTCGCCGGCCGGAGAAATACCCCTGGATTGGCCCCCGTTTCCACGGGAAAGCATGCCCGATACAAATGCCAAAAAACCCGTTTCAGGGCGGAGGGGCCACAAAGCCCGCGCCGTGGTACAGGGTATAAAAAAGGCATGGTCCGGTGCAGATGTATATATACTGACGGGAAGATGAATGTGCGCAGATATCATCCTGCATGAGTAATTTAATGGAAAGAAGAGGATTTGGCGGCCCGAGAAACTTCGGACCCAGAGAAATGACAAAGGTAACATGTTCAGACTGTGGAAAAGAGTGCGAGGTTCCGTTCAAGCCCACCGAGGGTAGGCCGGTTTATTGCAGGGACTGCCTGCCCAAGCACCAGAAGCCCCGCTTCTGAGCTTATTCACACCGATTTTTTTCTTTTTTTCGTATTCACTCCCCGTTCCGGGATAGTGTCAGGACTTTTCCGTGAGCAGGTGCTATAGTAGTTTTTTGAAATTCGTTTCAAAAACTGCCTTGAAGGCCAACGTATATCAGACGCCCTGCGGGAAACATTGGTATGAGTAGTGCACAATACATCCGCTGGTTCTCGGAGATAAGAAACGAGGATGTCGATAGCGTCGGGGGCAAGAACGCATCGCTTGGCGAGATGTACCAGGACCTCACAAAGGTGGGGGTGAAGATCCCCAACGGGTTTGCTATTACCGCCGACGCGTACTGGCGGGTTGTGAAAACGGGGGGTGTCATTGACCAGCTGAAAGACACGCTGGCCGATCTCGATAAGACCAGCGTCACCAATCTTGAAGGCCGGGGGAAAAAAGCCCGGGACCTTATCCTCGGTGCGGGCATCCCGGACGATATCTGGGACGAGATCCGTGCGGCCTACGATCGGCTCTGCGAAGAGTACGGCCCTGATACCGATGTCGCAGTCAGGAGCTCCGCAACCGCTGAAGACCTTCCCACCGCCTCCTTTGCCGGCCAGCAGGAGACCTACCTCAATATCCGGGGCTACCAGATGCTGAGGGAGGCCTGCAGCAAATGTTTTGCCTCGCTCTTTACCGACCGGGCGATCTCCTACCGGATCGACCAGAAGTTCGATCATTTCAAGGTCGCCCTCTCGATCGGTGTCATGAAGATGGTCCGATCCGACATGGCGTCGAGCGGCGTGATCTTCACGCTCGATACCGAGACCGGGTTCCGGGATGTCGTTTTCATCACCGGTTCGTACGGCCTTGGCGAGAACATCGTGCAGGGTGCAGTCAACCCGGACGAGTTCTACGTCTTCAAACCGACATTGCGGACCGGTCACCGGGCCATTATCAGGAAAAACCTCGGCGACAAGAAGATCAAGATGATCTACGGGCAGGGCACTTCCAAGGTCCTGACCCGGAACGTAGACGTCCCCGCATCGGACAGCCGGCGGTTCTGCATAACAGACAACGAAATCCTTGAGCTGGCACAGTTCGCGATAAAGATTGAGGACCACTACTCAGGGAAAGCACACCAGACTGTCCCGATGGATATCGAGTGGGCAAAGGATGGGATCACCGGGGAACTCTTTATCGTCCAGGCCCGGCCCGAGACCGTCCACTCGCAGGAGGCAATGGATGTCCTGGTGACCTACAACCTGGAGAAGCGGGGGCCGGTGCTTGCGAAAGGAAAGGGTGTGGGTGAGAAGATCGCGACCGGCAGGGCACGGGTGATCGCGGATATAAGCCATCTTGGCGAGTTCCGGCCCGGTGAGATCCTCGTCGCTGACACGACAAACCCCGACTGGGAACCGGTCATGAAGACCGCTGCGGCTATCATCACCAACCGGGGAGGACGGACCTGCCATGCGGCGATCGTCAGCCGTGAGCTCGGCGTTGCGGCAGTGGTCGGGACAAACGATGCTACAGAGAAGATCAAAACCGGGCAGGAGGTGACCGTCAACTGTTCTGAGGGGGATGAGGGCGTCGTGTACGAAGGGATCCTGCCATTCCATGCCGAAAAGGTATCCTTAAAGGGCCTCAGGCGACCGAAAACGCAGATTATGATGAACCTCGGAGAGCCTGACCAGGCCTTTACCCTCTCGATGATCCCCAATGACGGCATCGGGCTTGCCCGGATGGAGTTTGTTATCAACAATTACATCAAAATCCACCCGATGGCGCTGGTCCACCCGAAAAAAGTTACCGATGAGACCGTGAAGGCAAAAATTGCGGAACTTACCTACGGGTATGAAAACCCGGAAGACTATTTTGTCGGGAAGCTGTCGCAAGGGATCGGGACGATCGCTGCCGCCTTTTACCCCAAGCCGGTGGTAGTCAGGATGAGCGATTTCAAGACCAACGAATACGCTGATCTCCTCGGGGGGAAATATTTCGAGCCCGAAGAGTCCAACCCGATGCTCGGCTTTCGCGGGGCATCCCGGTACTACGATGAGAGGTACCGCGAAGGTTTTGCCTTAGAATGCCGTGCGATGAAACAGGTACTGGAAGAAATGGGCCTTGCAAACCTGGTCATCATGATCCCGTTCTGCCGGACGGTCGGAGAGGGGGAAAAGGTGCTCGCAGAGATGGCAAAGAACGGGCTTGTGCGGGGTAAGAACGGGCTATCGGTCTATGTCATGTGCGAGATCCCCAACAACGTCCTCCTTATCGATGAATTCAGCCGGTTGTTCGATGGTTTCTCAATAGGTTCAAACGACCTGACCCAGCTGACTCTTGGAGTTGACCGCGACTCCGTGGTGGTTGCTCACGATTTCGATGAAAGGGATCCCGGGGTGATGAAATTCGTATCCATGGCGGTACAGGGTGCAAAACGGAACGGGCGCCATTCCGGCCTGTGTGGGCAGGCGCCCAGCGACTACCCGGAGTTCGCCGAGTTTCTGGTCAGGGAGGGCATAGAATCCATTTCCCTCAACCCGGACTCGGTGATGAAGATCACCCAGAAAGTGGTTGCACTGGAGGACCGTCTCGCGGGCGGGAAAACACTATAAAAAACCGAAACAACCGCACGAGCACCTTCAGGAGATCGGGTCATGCGGGAACCGGCATCCCTCATGGGAATCATTAACGAAAGATTAAGACCAGAGAAACAGAGATCAATGCCCTGCCTCATCTGGTCGATCTCACAAACGTCCTGCCTGAAAACCGGTGGAAGTATGGGTGCATGATACGTGTGAGCACGCGTCCGTATGCGTCAGGTCATTTTGGATTGTGGGAATCATGGTGAACAGTGGAGACACAAACAGGA
>Ga0326728_10024006_pt1 | contig 11098 bp, 10 predicted proteins | sample MB3enrmetagenome_FD_207602 | JGI IMG/M metagenome (GOLD analysis project Ga0326728, IMG submission 207602) | Lab enriched peat soil microbial communities from McLean, Ithaca, NY, United States - MB31MN | ecosystem: Environmental > Terrestrial > Soil > Wetlands > Peat | place: USA: New York... | reverse complement strand
CATCTGAGGGTAGAGTGATTGACAGAAGCTTTGCGGCACGACAATCGCCAGTTCGAGGAGCCGCCAAGCTGCACCATACAGCCCCACGTCCTCTATTTCGCAGAGCCACGACAGCATTAGAATATCGATACGCCAGTATATCGCTGCAAACACCGAGATGAGGAGAAACGTCGGAGCCTCACGGGCGAGGCTGCGCACGATCTCGCGATCCATTGCCCACCTAACGCGAACATTGGTCCTCTCTAGCAGCCATATCGAAACAGCGCAGGCGAGCAGGCGTGCCACTACAGCGGCGATTAGGACGGCATCGAGACCGTAACCAAAGAAAAGCACGGCAACCCCGACCCCCACCTTGAAGAGACTTTCGACGCCGGCCGTGATCGTCATGAATTCCATGCGCTCGAGGGCGGTGAAAGCACCGTCCAAGAGCGTGCCCACGGTACATGGAAGAATGGCCAGACTGACAAGGATCAATGCCGAGCGCGTGTCGGCGTCGTAATGCAGCGCGAAACTGAGTCCAATCATCATCGCCGTCAGCACGAGGGATGCGACGGTGGTCAAAGTGAGGGCGTTGGCGAGCATCCCTTCCAGCTGCACCGGATCGCGCGCGCCCTCACGTGTGATGAGGGTGTACAGCCCGAGCGGAGCCAGCGTGTTAAAGAAGTACAGGAAGCTGAATGCGAGCGTGTAGCGGCCAAGCCCTTCGGTACCAAGCAGACGCGAGACCGCCAGAACCACGGCCATAGAGAGCAACGGCACCACCAGCCGGAGAATCAGCAGCGCTGCCGTGTTCTTGGCGACGCGAAGGCGTGGGTCCATCATCCGACCATCCTGCTTCCAGTCAAACCCTGCCGGCCTCTGATGCGCTCACCCGCCTGCAACCGCCACAGTGTCCGGTCGATCCATCGCCAGGCGTCGAGCCCCCCCCTGCACAGCAGGCGAAACATCCAGAGCGGTTCGCCACCCTCCACTTTCACCCGCGGCAGAGTGAAAGGGTCCATCCCGGTACGGACAGCCCCGTGCTGGGAAGTAAACGCGCAGGTGTAACCGCTCTCGCGCAGCACCGTCGCAGTGGTTTCGCTGTAGTCGGCATGCGTTCCAAACGGATATGCGAACGCCGTAACCGGCCGGCCAATGTGCCGCTCAAGAGCCTCGCGCGATCGTTCGGCCTGCTCACGGACTTCCCGCATCGACATCCTACCTAGAGAGCGATGTGTCCAGGCGTGTGATCCAACCACGACCCCGGCTTCTGCGAGCGCCGTCAGCTCGGCCCATGTGATCCGAGCGTCTGATGTCTCACCACTCGGGCGACTCTGGCGTCCGTCGCGGTTGGAGATCTCTCCGGCTGGAATGAACGCAACCGCCGGGATCCGATAATGCTGCAAGATGGGCAAGGCACGTGTAAACAGACTAGGACAGCCATCGTCGACCGTAATCAGAACCGACCCGTCGGCCAGCACCTCATCTCCTGCGAGGAATGCCTGTACATTCGCGAGCGAGATGGCAAGATGATGTTCCGAGATCCATGCCATCTGACGTTCGAATTCTTTCACGCGCACCCGGAAGGGATCACGACGCATCTCACCGAAGCGGTGATACGTCAGCACGCGCACCCGCGGTCGGTGCCCGGAACGATCACCTAACTTCAGCCAGCCGCACGCCAGCGACGCGAGGGCGAGTCGGGAGCCCTTCTTGATGCACCAGCGCACCCTGTTCACGCGACCGTTCATAACGTGCCGTGTCGGTCGTCGCGCCTTGCCTTCGATGTCCTGCCTGTTCGTCAACGGCATCATCGTTGCTCCGTACGGGTTTCGCCATCTGGGCTGACCAACCGGGCGCCGCCGTCGAGCCTCCCCACCGGGCTGACCTGTAGCGCATCGCTGATGGCGCGCAGTACGAACTTCGGGTTCCCCAGGATATAGCGCCGCCATTTGTGCGGCTGCTGCATCAGGAGCTGCGCCCACTCCATGCCGAGGTCGCGGACCCACTGCGGCGCGCGCTGCAGCGTGCCGGCCCAGTGATCGAACAGCCCGCCCACCCCGATGGCGACGGGGACGCGCAACGCCATGCGGTGCCGGTGAATCCACTCTTCCTGGAGCGGATTGCCCATGGCCACGAGCAGCATGTCCGGTGCGGCCGCGTTGATCAGGCGGACGACGTCGTCGGCTTTCTGCTCCCGGAAGAAGCCATGATGACAACCCGCGATGCAGATGCCCGGGAAATCCTGCCGGAGTCGCTGCGCTCCACGTTCGGGGGTTCCGGGAGCCCCACCGAGGAGAAAGTAACGGTACCCGCGCGACGACTGGGCGCGGAAAAACGCCGGCAGCAGGTCCGTCCCCACGAGGTTGTCACGCATACGCGTGCCCTTGAGGCGCCCGGCTAGGCGAACGCCGGCGCCGTCGCCGAAGACGGCATCGGCCGAGTTGAAGACCGCCCGGTATGCCGGGCGTTCCCAGGCCAGGTTTAGCGTGTGCGCATTGACGATGAGGACGGCACGCGTGCGGCCGTCGCGTGCCTGGATCCACGCATCCATGAGCGCGACCGCGTCCTCTTTGGTCGCGTTGGTCACTCGGACGCCGAGGAGGGGAACGATTGGCAACCGGTGGCCGACACCGCCTCTGCTGGCTTGTGGTCCACTCACCGTCAATGCGCTCCTTGGCGCGACAGGACTGCGGGAATGGTCTTGACGAGAATCTTCAGGTCCAGTCCGAGAGACCAGTTGTCGATGTAATCCATGTCCGACTGGATCCACTCGTCGAACTTCGGTTCCCGGCCATTGATCTGCCACAGGCAGGTGATCCCGGGTTTGACGCTGAAGCGCCGCTTGTGCCAGCGCACGTCGATGCGGCTCACGTCACGCACCGGCAACGGGCGCGGACCGACCAGGCTCATGTCACCCTTCAATACGTTGAAGAGCTGGGGCAATTCGTCGATGCTCAGTTGCCGCAACCGACGACCCAAACGCGTGATGCGGGGGTCGTTCTCGATTTTGAACACCGGCCCTTGCGCTTCGTTCAACGGTTCCAGTTCCGCCTGTTTGCTTTCGGCGCCCACGATCATTGTGCGGAACTTGTACGCGCGAAAGCGGTGGCGATTGAGTCCCACACGCTCCTGCGCAAAGAATACCGGTCCCCGAGAATCGAGCTTGATTGCCAGCACAATGAGGGGGAAAAGCGGCGCCAATACGACGAGCCCGAACAACGCGCTGGCGACGTCGATCAACCGCTTCACCAGCAGCGCCGGGGATTCGGCCGGGCCGGTGTAGATCGTCAACAACGGCTGACCTTCGAGCGCATCCGGGGTGGCGCGGGCCCAGGACAAGGAGGCGAGATGCGCCATCACCCGGACCGTGACGCCCTGTTCCTCACAGATCGCGAGCAGCTTGGCGACCAGCGGCTGGGAGGTGTCGAGCGGCACCGCCACGAAGATCTCGTCGATCGCCGTGTGCTCCAGCAGCGACTCGACCTGCGCGACGACTGCGGCAGTGGCGGCGTCGCCATTGCCGCTCGCGGCAGTGCCCGGCTCGACGATTCCGAGCACGCGGTATCCGAGGTCCTCGCGGTGATCCAACTTCGACATCAGGTCGAGCGCAACATCGCGGGAGCCGACGATGACAACGTTCCTCAGGTTCCGGCCATGGCGGCGCACCTGGCGGCCGAGGGCGCGCAACAGCCGCCGTTCCGCGCTGAGCCCAACGAATGACACGCCTGAGAAAGCCAGCAGGAAGGGAATGGTCACAAACTCGAAGTGAAACAGCGGCCCAACCAGCGCCAGCGGCGCAGTGCCGATCAGCACCGCGGTGCCAATGTCGCGTACCTCACGCCACGCTGTCGCGAGCCGGTAGGAGTGATACAACCCGCATGCCTTGAGCGCCTGTTGCCACCAGCCAAGATACACGAGGAGAAAGAGGACGTTGCGCAACTTGATCCGCATCTCCAGGATGGGCAGCCAGCCCTGTACACCCGGCTCGTACTGAGTGACGGCAAGCGCCACCGTGAACACGACGGTGACCACAACCAAGTCGGAGGCGTGGACCATTTTCAGTAGGAGTTTGCGGCGCGAGGTCATGGGAAGAATTGATTCATTGAGCCATCGGCTCATTGATTCAATGATTCAATGATTAAATGATCAAATAGATCAATGACTAAATGGTTAAATGGTTCAATGGCTAAATATTTCAATGGCTCAATTCCTCCTCGCCGTTCGCTGTGAGGCAGCAAAGATAGCGAGCAGTTCGTTCGCTTCCGTCAGCAGGCCGTCGAGCTGCGGGGCAGGGAGGATGTGGCTGTCGGCGAGCAGTTCGAGCCAGAAGACGGTCTCGTCACTTTCTTCGACCACAACGCCGATTTTCGCGACGAACTCTGCTTTGGACCGCGCCCGGCATGCGGCCCGGTAGTTCGCCGCCACCGAAGTGCCAGAGCGTAGGAGCTGTCGACCAAGCACGCGTGCCTCTTCCGTGTGGGGCAGAGAACGAAACAAGTCGATGACATGCAGCGCAAACTGCTTCGTCCGTTCCCGAAGCTCATCAGATAATTTTCTCATTTGGCCATCGAGTGATTGAATCATTGGGCGGAAGGAGCGCGAATAAATCGTCAATGGCTCAATCGTCAATGATTCAATGGTTCAATGGTTCAACGGCCCAATTCTCGAAGCCAGGCGGGGAGGTGATTTTTGGTGCCGTGCATCACCACGCCCAGAGTGCAGCAGCCAACGGCGCGCGCCCGTTCGGCTGCGGCCTGCAGCGCCTGGCGAGGGGTGACCTCTGTCCGGGCGACAAGGACCAGGCCGTCGCACGCGCGAGCCAGCACGGCTGCATCGATGGATTGATCGAGCGGCGGACCGTCGATGATCACGATGTCCGCTTCGGGTGCGGCACTGCGCAGCCAGTCCGCAAATGACGCTTGCCACTCAGGCCGGTTGACATCGAGCGGCAGCGGAGGCTCGGCGCCCGTTTGACTGGATCCGAACACGCAGCGTTGCAGGAATGCCCGGCCCGCTGATTCGGTCATCGTGGCGGTGACGACGTTGAGCCCGAGCTCCACGGCGTGCGCCGCGAACCCAGCAGTCACCGAACGCGCAGATTCATCGGCCGACACACTGGCGAAAATAAGCACCCGGACGGAGAGGCCGTTGGTGAGCGCGCGCAGGTTGTCAAACAACACCCGGTACGCGGCGTCCGCTGAAGTCGACATCGACACGGCTACGAGCGGCCCTGCAATTGGGGCCGTCTGAGGTCCCGAGCTGCATGCCTGCTGGCTATCGCCCGCAACTGTCACCAGGCCTGCTGCGGTGCTCTGGTGGTCTAGCTGGTCCCGCTCGACCTGTTTCAAGGCGCTAACGTGCTCGCTCATGGTGTAATCCTCGTCAGTACGTGCCAAGCATCGGGTTAGATCACTGCTCCACACCTCGAGGAGGCGGGCGAAAACCGGACACATTTTCTTGAGGGCGGGAGCACCGCTCCCGCCCCGGCCTCAGGTTGGGATGTCGGCTAGGATCGGGAGACCGGTCACCCGCTGTGCTTCACTGCTACTCTTCACGGCGGGATCCAGACGGTCGCGCCCGAACGCCAGCGCAATGCCGGCCATCAGGCTCATGACCGCTGCCAACACAAGAATCCGCACGCTCTTCGACGGTTCGGGCCCCACCGGGACTTCTGCCCGCTCCGCGATGGTGACGTTCACGATTTGTGAGGTATCAAGCGCGTCGGAAAACCGCGCTTCTTCGGCCTTCTTGCTATAGGTCAAAAACGCATCCTTTGCGGCAGCGACGTCCTGCTCAAGCCGCTCCTGCTCCGAGGCGATTTGGTCCAAATGTGCGAGCGCGGCGCGCGCGCCGGCGATCCGCGAGTGCAATCCGTCGACGCGCGCGCGCACCGCGGCCAGTTGGGCTTGGGTTTGTGTCAGGTCCAGCTGCAAGGGGCCGCCGCCGGTCAAAGCTCTGGTTTTCTCCTCCACGGCCAGCAGCCGGCGCGCTTCCTCGATCTGGCTGTCAAGGTCCTGAACCTTTGCGTTGCCGGGCGCAAACTTGGTGAGCAGCTCGCTGCGCTGCAACTCGAGGTCAACGAGGCGCGTTTTGAGGAGCAGCAGGGGGTCGGCCTGCGGCGAGGTCGATGTCCACACCGCGCGACCCGAGCGGATCTCCTGGCTGAGGAACGCCGCGCGCGCGGCTCCTTCTGCAAGTTCGGTGGTGGAGTTCGCCAGCGTGGATTCGAGTGTTGCCAGCTGCGCCCGCAGCGTCGTGCGCTGCTCGGGAGTGGCATCGATGGCTTCTCGCACGTAAAAGTTTTCCAGGGCGCCCTCAGCCGCGCGCAGCTTGTCGTTCAACAACTGGCGCTGATTCTCCAGGAACCCGAGGGCTTCGGCCTGCTGGTTCATCTCTGCGCGGCGCTCGACATGCCGCTCCGCCAGACGGTTGACGAAATCAGCCGTCCATTTGGGATCCGCACCCGCATACGAGATCTCAATGAGGTCCGACTTGCTGACCGGCGCCACCACCACATAGGGGGCGATATCGAGGACTAGTTTCTCGAACGGATTCAGCGGCGGGACACCATGCAGGCTGCGGTAGAAACGCGCGGGGAGATCGAGGGCGGCAGCTATCACCTCGGAGAGCTGCTGTCCCCATCCTGTCTCCTTCGTCGTCCCGATTTGATCACGGTCTGGAGCGAGCGCCTCTCGCACCAGCGCCGGGCTGCTCAGCAGGGCTACCTCTGAATTCAGGTCCTCGTCGGTCAGACGGTCGACCGTCGCTGCCGACTTCGGGTCGGGCGACACGGTGATGCGGGCTCGTTGTGACGTGACCATGAGGGTGGCAGTTGCCTGGTAAACGGGGCTGCGAATGCTCACAATAAGCGCGGCAGTAGCGAGGCCGCTGACGAAGACGCCGAGGATGAGCTTCCGTCGGCGGAACAGCAATGCCACGATCTCCTGCCAATCTATCTGTCCGGTTTCCTGTTCGTCCATAACTGTCGCCTACCAATGAAAGTGAAACCCCTCTTCTATTCTCCCCTTGGCGAGGGGAGACACAGAGGGGTCCTTGCCAAGGAAAGACAGAGGAGAGTCAATGTGGTTCTCAGGGTGAAACTGCAAAATAGAAGGGCATTCTCAGGAAGAGCTTCCAGAAGTACTGATCCACGAAGATGTCCACATCGGCGATTTTCGATGTCGGCACGAAAACGACATCGTACGGCGCTAGGACCACATCTGTCTCCGGATGCTCTCCGCTGGCGATGGGACGCACGTCAATGCTGTGTCCAGCGGGCCGGCCGTCGACTCCCTTACGAATGAGGATGACCTGTTTGCGATGGGCGGTGACGGACAAGCCCCCGGCAGCCTGGATTGCTTGGAACAGCGTCAGGCCACTGGTCAATGGTACGATGCCCGGGTGGCCGACTTCGCCGCCGACATAGACGACCGGTGGAGTCCCCAACTGGCGTACGATGACGCTGATGCGGGGGTTCACCAGCTCCTTGTCGTAGCGCTGCGTCAGGTCGGCAGCGAGCGCTTGGGGTGATAGACCGGCTGCTACAACATCGCCGACGAGCTGCAGCGAAATCATGCCGTCTGGGCGTACGACGACATCCTCGTTGAACTCGGGGCTCTTGAGGAACTTGACGCTCACCCAGTCTCCGGGCTGAAGGACGTAGGTGCCGGCCGGTTGTGGTGCCGCCGCCTGCCACATCGTCGGTGCCTGGGGCTCTTGCCGCGACGCACAGGCGGCCAGGGCAAGAATGGGCAGGAGGCATGCGGTGAAAGAGAAGTAGTGGCTCACCTTTCCTGACCTCTTCCTTTCTGTAAAAGGTTGTTGATTCTCCCTGGAGGCACTCTTTGAGAGCCTGCCCATGAACCTCTGCCGCGTCGATGGCAGGACAGCAGCCCCAACGGGGCGACAAGCCGTTAGCCCAGGGGCAACGCCCTGGGCAATTTGCACGTGCGGCGGCTCGAACCGCCAGGGGCGTTGCCCCTGGCTCATGGTATCTTCGGGGCTGACACCAGTTCCTTGGTTCATGGGCGCTCCAAGCCTCAGGCCGTATCTCGAACCCAACGACTTTACCGACACAAATAGCGCGTCAGACCACTAGGCCGCGGTCCTGTTCGGCGGGCTGGTTCGCGGCAACAAGCGAGCCGGGTTACCCATCGCCATGCTGAAGTCGGGAACCGGGTTGGTAACCACGGCCCCGACGCCGATGATGCTGTTGCTCCCTATGTCGCACCCGATGATAGCACCTTCACCCACCCACGTGTTCTCCCCAAGACGCACTCGAGAGAACGTTACCGTTCGGCTGGACATTGGATCGAGCCCGCTAGAAGTCCCATGCTGTCGAAGACCAGAAACTATCGACACGCGACTTGCTATTTGCACCCCCTCACCTAGATCCGCTAGGCCGACGATGCAGTAGGCACCTATCCAGGCCAGCTGTGCCACACGGGCGTCACGGCGCGAGAAGTAGCTGCCGAAACTTACCACAGCCGTTGAATGGAAAGACTCAAGCGTCAGGAGATAATATGCAGTCCGTACGAAGTCTCCGAGGAACCCTGGGAACAGCGCTACGCATTGCGCGCCCAGCGTAAACAGAACCTCGGATTCGCTGCGCGAGTACCGTTCTAGCAGCGCAGGTGTCGCAATCGGGGCTGCGACAATAGCGGCCATAGCTATCAGCAGATAGCGAACGTACCTCTTGATGGTGACCGTCACCAACATCGTCTTGACCCCTCCGGACAGCACCCGAGGTTTCAGGATCGCCATGTATAGTATATTGACCCAGCGTGGAACCAGCCTAAAACAAAACCGCCTGAGCGGGCGCATGATGGGCAGCCGCAGGACTTGCTCGTTGTATTTCAAGCACCGCGGATCCCATGAGGCTTTCATTGGTTCCGACACCCGGGCAAGATCGGGCCGGAATGCAAAAACGGAGTCCGGGCGCCGGTTGGATCTCCTACCCCCCGGCTGATGTTCCAAAAAACTCGCGATCGGCTTGTTCCAGGCACTCCCACGTACGAGTCGCGCCCAACTGAACGAGACAGGCATATGCGAAGCGCTCCAAACCGAATGCGGCACAAGCGGTATGAGCATACTCACCTGACGCGGTCTTGATATCGAACCGGGATCCGAAGAAGGTCTCGTGATAGTTGAATGAGGCACACGCGATTGATTTCTCTTCATCCACGGGCAACTGCAACTCGAACTTCAGTTCATTCGAAAGCTGAAAGAACCTGAGTGAGTTGAAGTCCGTCGCGAAGAACGGGTCGGAAGCGGTTGCTACTTCACCCTTCAGGTCAAATAGTTCGACGAACCGCCAAATCAGGTCCATAATCCTCTTGCGAGCATCAAGCACACGCTCGCGCTCGCCAACGAAGACGATCTCGCGCATCGTGAATTCCCAAAGACGCTCCAGGTCGGTGATGTTCTTCGATTCATAGCGAAAACACCTACCGACGGCTGTGCATGCTTTCAGACCCTGATCGGCATCGGGAAGGCGATGCCCCATGAGCACGCCGTAGGTGTGATAGCATACTGCTGGCGAGAGGCAGAACTCCGGGGTCGTCAACTCTTCAATTGCTTCGAACTTGAGGGCCCTGCCGCCCTTATGCCGCTCCGCAAATGCCTCTAGGCGATCATAGTCCTCGCAGAGATGCGTAGCGAACGTGAGCGAGTGTGGAAAGGAGGCGAAGTACCCCGCGCGCCGCAACCACTCGGATGGTATTAGCACGCTGTAGTCAGCGACAGAGGATAGGAAATGCTGGCGGGAGAGCCGCTCGAAGAAGCGGTCGAGCGCTCGTAGCAATTCAAAGAACTCCCCTCGCCGAGCCACGACGCCGATGCCTTCCTTGGTCACTTCGCCGTTGCGACACAGCGCCCCGAACATATCTCCCGCGAAGGCCTTGGCTCCTCCCGCCCTGCTGGCCAATGTCCTGGGCTGTACCGCGAGTCGCTGGGACTTCATTTTGGCGATGAGCCGCTGCAACTTGGATTCGAGTCCCGCGATGTCGCTGCCCTCGTTGCAGCCGACCTTCAGTGTTCTTTCTTCCTTCAGGTAGCGACAGCCTGCGATTGAGGTATCGCAGTAGCATGCTCGTTTGGCAATCTCTGTACAGACATCCGCCGGTAAGCCGGGTGGGAGGACAATCTGAATGTTTTGCATATCCCTTAGGGCCTTCCTCGGCGCACGAGATCGGCCAAGCTGTTCACACTCCTGGACTTAACGAACTCGCTGTCGTCGATAGTGATTCCAAATCGCTCCTCAAGCGCCACTAATATGGAAATCGTCCTGGTGGATTCTACGCCAACCTCATAGTAGAGGTCGGCGTCAAGCGCCAACTCGCCGTCCACGTGTCCTTCCTCACGAACAATGGTAATAACGGCGGAGCGAATCTCATCAACCATGTTCAGCTTCTGCAATCCCTTTGGTGAACAGCATCTTACCTACGAGCCAGGCGTGGCGTACACCGCACATTCCGAGCAATTCGTCGTCGGCCTTCCGCAACCGCCGGCACAACCCATCGAACAAGAATAGGCAGGAGGCATGCGGTGAAAGAGAAGTAGTAACTCACCTTTCCTCTTCTTTTTTGTCAGGGGCTGTCGATTCTCTCTTGAAGCACCCTTCGGGAGCCTCAGGCTGAGCGGAAAATCCTTTGTCTGATGGACTCGAAACCGTTCGTGCTGAGTCCTTCGACTGGATTCAGGACAGGCTTCTCGAAGCACGTCTTCGGAATCTGATATGAGATCGCTGCCGTTGCGTTCATGCCTGTCGCACCCACTTCTCCGGCAACTGGACACGCGTTGCCCGCTGCAGGAGATTCATCAACACACAGATGCGTTCGCGCGCCGGCAAGCGCTGCTCGACAATCGCCGTCAGCCCACGAAACGGCCCATGAGTGATGCGGACCTCGGTGCCCTCCCGCACGCCTTCCTGACATCGGATCAACCCATCGGCACCTTCGCGACTGCGGAGGAACGTGATCACACTCTCGTCGACACTGGCCGGTCCGTCCCCGAAACGGACAAACTCCTTGACGCCGGGCGCCCACGCGATGCGCGTGAAATCGCTCGCCAATCCCGCAACTACAAACAGATAGCCGGGAAACATCGGCGCGATAGC
>Ga0326728_10024004_pt1 | contig 11098 bp, 10 predicted proteins | sample MB3enrmetagenome_FD_207602 | JGI IMG/M metagenome (GOLD analysis project Ga0326728, IMG submission 207602) | Lab enriched peat soil microbial communities from McLean, Ithaca, NY, United States - MB31MN | ecosystem: Environmental > Terrestrial > Soil > Wetlands > Peat | place: USA: New York... | reverse complement strand
CGGTCATGCCTGCCAGTTTTTTGTATAGCCGGAAGTAGTTCTGGAAAGAAATGGTCGCTAAGGTCATTGATTCCTGTTGAACTTCAACGCCTTCTTTAGCTTCGATCGCCTGATGCAAACCTTCATTATAGCGTCGGCCTGGTAGCAAGCGCCCCGTAAACTCGTCGACAATCACAATTTCGCCATCTTTTGTCACCACGTAATCTTTATCTCGCCTAAAGAGCGTCTGGGCCCTTAAGGCTTGCTCAAGGTGGTAAATTGTCCTGATATTTTCACTGGCATACAAGTTTGAAATGCTAAGGATTTTCTCAATTTTTTCAACACCGGCATCGGTCAAAACTACAGTTTTGCGTTTCTCGTCAGTATCGTAATGCTCGGGCTTAAGCTGACGTACAACTTTGGCAAACTGCGCATAAGCGCTACCAGTAGTTACGCTAGGCGCCGATATAATCAATGGCGTACGAGCCTCATCAATCAGTATTGAGTCTACTTCATCTACGATCGCATAGCTCAATTCACGTTGGCGTAGCTGGTCAACTTCACGAACCATGTTGTCGCGTAAGTAATCAAATCCGAACTCATTGTTAGTCCCGTAAGTTATATCAGCCGCATAGGCAGCTTGCCGGCTAGCTGGTTTTAGGTGTCGCATCCGCTCGTCACTATGCTTTTCATTGATAAATTCTGGGTCGTATATAAAAGATTGCTCGGCAATAATTACCCCTGTCGTGAGACCGAGGAAATGGTAAATCTGGCCCATCCATCCAGCGTCACGTTGTGACAGGTATTCGTTTACCGTTACTACGTGCACGCCTTTACCGGTCAATGCGTTCAAGTAAACCGGTAGAGTTGCAACTAGCGTCTTCCCTTCACCGGTCTTCATTTCAGCCACATTGCCTTCGTGCAACACCAAACCGCCAATTAGCTGAACATCAAAGTGCCTTTGCCCTAGAGTACGCGTAGCTGCTTCGCGCACTACCGAAAAAGCATCAGGCAATATGGCATCAAGGGATTCCTTTTCAAGCCGCTTTTTCAGTATTTCAGTTTGCTCGCGCAACTTTTTATCTGACATTTTTTTGTACTTGTCAGATAAGGCGTTTATTTCCTTGACGCGCTTTTTCAAACGTTTAATTGTTTTGGCCTGAGGGTCACCTAATATTTTTACAAAAATTTTTTTCACGGCGTTTTTAAAAATCTCCTGCCACCCAGATGATTATCACTGACTGTTTATTGTAACTGTATTCCGGCAAAAAATGAAGGTTTATTAATTTTTACTTGGCTAGTCGCGAAAACAAGCGCCGATAAAACTTTGGATCAGTATGTAGCTCTTTATATTTCTTCAGTTGCTGTTTTAGTTTAGTTTCAACTGCATCAATTGCTGCACGCATGTTTATTGCCGCTTCTCTAACTTCAATATCTTCATGTGGCAAATGCACGACAGCTTCACATATGCAATCGTTTTTGTCCTGAGATTTTACATCCTTTAGCCGCACGATAACATGTGCACTTTCACGAGACGTACGTGGTATATAGCGGTCAAGCTGACCAATTTTTTTATTTACATAGTCTTCAATACTTTTACTTGAATTAGTGTGGATACTTACAATTTCTAGTTTGCTTATCATGTCCTACTGTGCCCTCCTTTTATTAGCTCCCAATGACTTCAAGAGCTATATTTCTTCAGAACCGCCCATAAACTCACGTAACACTTCAGGGATAACAATATGTCCGTCATGGGTTTGAAAGTTTTCCATAATTGCAGCCATAGTCCGCTCCAAAGCAAACGCTGTTGCATCACTAGTATGTGCTAATTGTAAACTACCATCCTTATGACGAACCCTGGTTTTTAGCCGACGTGCCTGATAATCAGTCATATAGTCAGCCGTATGCGTCTCACGGTACTCCCCTTGCCCAGGCATCCAGCAATTAATGTCGATGCCGCGGGCATCAGGTTTCCCGATATCAGCTGTACATTTTCTAATAAGCTGGTAAGGCAATCCAATTTGCTGAACAAGATATTCCTGGATAGCAACCAACAGTAAGTGTTCCTCTAAGCCAGTTTGAGCAGAGCTAAATACTTCCATCTCCAACTTATCAAACTGGTGCATACGGATAATGCCTTCCGTATCTTTACCGTAAGTGCCTGCTTCTCGACGAAAACTTGGGCTATAGCCAACGTAACGTATAGGCAGCTGTGTCTCATCCAGGATTTCATCTTTGTACATGCTACCAAGCGTATGCTCAGCGCTGCCCTGCAGCCACAAGTCATCTTCAGGTTCGCCAACTTTGTAACGATCGTCACGCGGCTCCAGCCGATCCATAGCAGCAAATACCGACGTTTTAATCATGGCTGGCGGCAACACTGGCACAAACGGCTTAGCCGGTATACTTAAGTGATTTTTTTCGATAAGTTGCTCAAGAACATTTTCGTCACTCAGGGTTTTGAGCACAAACTGGATAATGGCAAACTGCAGCCTTACTAGGCCGCCCTTAATATACGCAAACCGTGCCCCCGCTATTTTGGCAGCCCTTTCTTTATCGATCAAATCTCTAGCTTCTGCTATTTCCCAGTGACTTTTTGGCGAGTAATCAAAAGACGTTGGCTCGCCGACCGTCTTAACCACCTGATTTTCGTCTTCACTAGTACCTATAGGTACGTCATCAAGCGGCATATTCGGCACCCGCTTTAACAACTTATCAAAGTCTATTTCAATAGGCTCCAGCTCGTTTTCTAAAATATTTAGTTTCTCTTTAAGCTGCTTGCCATGCTCGATTTGTTCAGGTAAAGGCTGCCCTTGTTTAAATTGAATCGCTAATTGGTTTCGCCTAGACCTGACATCTTCAATTGACGTTAATAGTTGCCGTCTCTGAGTATCAAGCTCCAGCAGCTTAGAGATATTGACCTCGTAGCCTTTTTGCCGCGATTTAGTCGCGACTTCTTCTGGATTTTCTCGAATAAATTGAATGTCTAACATACAAGGTTATTATAACCTAAAGCTACAGCAACTGCGCCGGTTTTTTGGTTTTGGCCCGGTAAGCCTCAAGTGCCAATTCAGTGCGCTGCTTGGCATAGGCACAATACTCGCAAGAGCCCCCCATGGCAGAGTCGCCAACTGAAGGCATCCCACTATCCATACAGGCTTTCATTTTCTCCAAGGCAGGCTCAACCCATGAATCATCACCTTTATATGGAATTAGTTTGGTACGAAACTCAATGTGATTATTAAAGCCGTCTAAATCCATCCGGCCATTGGTATAGACAAAATAACCAGTATCGTTAACCTTAAAGCCGTTTTGCCTAAGCAACCACTGATAGACCTCTAACTGCCTCTTATAGCTAATTTGCCAATCAGCATCAATGCTAACTTCTTTGTCTTTAGCTGTAGCTTTATAGTCCACTACAATCAACTCTCCATCTTCGTTACCCCACACATCATCAATAGCGCCAAAGACGTGTAAGTTAGTTGGCTTATGTAAAACAAAAACACCAATAAAATTTTCTCGCCATTTATCCAGGTCAGGATGTTTAAATGGGACTGCTTTGACCTGATTATCCAGCATTATTGGATGTGGTTCGCCCTTAGCCCTATAAACATCAAATTCCTTTTTAAATAATTCATCGACAGCTTTATTAATGCTAAAGGGCGGGCCATTCGGTCTTTTAATTTTCAAGCGAACATCTAACCAAAAACAGCGCGGACATTGCATGAATAGTTCGATTTTCGACCGAGAAACCTTAAATGGTTGTGGTTGCCCTGGCTTGTAGGGTTGATTTCTTTCTCTTGCGTAGTTTCCCATGTAAAGTCTATTCTACAGCTTCAGCTTAGTTTTATCGAGACTGATCGGCTTATTTATTATTTATAAGTACGCTAGCTATCTTTGGCTCTAATAATCTCCAATAGGTCTTCTGGCCTATCGGCTATTGCCATTGGTTTTAGCTTGCACAAAAGTGAAGCAGCGTTAAACCCCCAACCCACACTTACGCATCGCATCCCAACTTCTTTTGAAGCTTTTACATCACGAGCTTCATCGCCGACATAAATACACTTATCTGGCGACAACTTGTTAGCCCCTAAGGTCTTTCTTAACATCCGACTTTTACTAAACAAACCCACCCCGCCATAAATCTTAGCAAAGTATTGCTTTAATTTATTAGATTGCAAAAATTTCTCAATATTAACGGAACTGTTAGAACTTACAATAAATAATTCATAGCCGCTATCGTAAAGTTCCTTTATTACAATGCCCATACCATCAAAAAGCCGCACTTCACCTATTCGGCTATTCATCATACGCCGCCCGCGTATCACCATAAACGGTATACGCCAAACCGGTAAATGCTCTTTTTTTGCAACCTCAAGCAGATGCATGTGTTTTAGCCCTATAATTTCTTCCGGTGTCAGTTTTTGACTACGATGCATCATCTCTTGAATGATTGATACTACGATAGTAAAACTATCAGCGATTGTGCCATCAAAATCAAAAATGATTGTTTTCTTCATTGGCTTAGTGCAAAACCCCTGCAAATATTTGCCAAGTTAATGCAGTTTTAGCTATCAAACTTAATACCATATACACTCGCTCGCCATACAAATAGTCTGACCACTGACTGTATCGGCATTGTTGCAAGCGTATATTAACGATAAAGCCTGCTGCCAGTACAAACATACTGCCAACTAACCAATAAACAAATGTTGGTAATCTATTGCCATATATGCCGCTTGAAGTGATATATATAACTATTACCATCCACGGAATAACTGCTGCCATAGTGCTAATAGCATTAATTAGATAATTCTTAGTCTGTTTTCTTTTGTTGTTATGCAATTCCCCAATTAAACCCAGCAAACTTACCATGACAGTTAGCCCAAATAGCATCAGAAGGGTCGAAAAGTCATAGATACCCACCAACAAAGCAGTTATCACAATCATCATACTGGCACTAAAAGCATATTCGCCCCACCTAAATTGATTGATGCCTTTATTTATACCGGCTTCATAGGATGCATTGTAAGTCGTTGCAACCAGTAAGTGAATGATAGCAGACACAAATAAAACAGCCGCTAAAAGATAGACTAAATTAACATCAAATAGATGATGTGTTGCCGCCGCCATAACTTGATGGCCGGCTGTCTGACTCTCTAGTGGATCAACTGCTAAATAATTTGTTGTAACCGACAGGTTATATGCGTTACCCACAATCAGGATAACAATACCCTGGACAGCATATAAAAATGCCAGAATTAAGTTCCATTTGCGCAGTTGTGCTGTTTCTAGTTTTTTTTGTTTGGATATTAGACCAAAAAACCTCTTGAACAGTTGCATAATAAATCCGTTTTTACATTCATAAATACTATAACACCCCCTGCTCTTTTCTAGTTAACTGGTTCATAAGGAACATGACACATACCCCTGCCAGTTTTCTCGGCATATTTTTGGTGATATTCTTCTGCTTCATAAAATATTGAAGCTGGCACTATTTGGGTTACTACTGGTTTATCAACTTTTAGCTGAACCTCATCCCGAACCGTTTCAGCAGTTTGTTTTTGTATTGGGCTAAGGTAAAAAATTGCCGAACGATAGTTATCGCCTATATCGTAACCTTGTCGATTGAACTGTGTCGAATCATGCATCCTAAAGAATTGTTTAACCAGGGTTTCATATGAAACTTCGTTGGCATCAAACTCAATAAAAACTGCTTCCGCATGACCCGTGGTATGGCTACAGACTGCCTCATATGTCGGGTTCTCAGTGTGACCGCCCGTATAGCCAACGGTCGTCTTTACTACTCCTGGCACTTGGTCAAAATAATATTGCACGCCCCAAAAACATCCAGCGGCGAAAATAGCTTTCTGCATAACCAATAGTGTATACCAATTTTGCAATCGATAGTGTTAGTAAAGCCACTAATACAAAAATAGCTAAGACTAATTTTGCGCGCAGTTCTTTTATTCTTTACCAATCAAGAGAAGTAGCTTAGCTCTTACGAGCCATAAACCTCCGGGTAAATCGATTTGGTCACTGCATCAATTTCTTGACGCAACTGCGGGAAAGGAACGCCTTCACGGGCACTAATACCTTCAAACACCCAGAACAAACGCTCGCTATAGCCAAAACCACATGCCGGAGGCATACCGTATTCCAGCATCTCCACGAAGTCGATATCCAGCATCATAGCTTCTTTATCGCCCGATTCACGCATACGTTGTTGCTCAATAAAACGCTTGAGTTGTTCGAGTGGATTATTGAGTTCTGAAAAGTTGTTCGCTAGCTCACTGCCGGCAATAACAGCCTGAAAACGCTGGGTCGTTTCCGGACGTTCGGGGTTAACTTTAGCCAGTGGGCTAATAAACGTAGGGATGTTAATCAGCCAGATAGGCCCAGTAATGTCTTTACGTATGTTCTTCCATAGCTTATCAATGCCTCGGGCTTTATTATCGGCTCGTTCTACTTCTAACTTATTCTCTGCCAGCAGTCGCTGGACATCTTCATTCGTGCAGTTGAAAATATCTAGGCCGTAATGTTTTTGAATAGTCTTGGCATAGTCCCATTTTTGCCATTCTTGGGTTAGATCAACTTCAAACTTACCAAGTTTAAAGTTGAGTGTACCAAAAGTCTGCTCAAGAACTCGCTTAATAAGTTCTTCCATAAACTTCATGCCTAAATTCCAGTCGGCGTATGCCCAGTAAAACTCCATAGCTATATGCTCCGGCAAGTGTTCATCAGAATAATTTTCGTTACGGAAACGTGGCCCGATATCGTAAACTTTTTCAAATCCGGCACCAAGCAACCGTTTAAGCGGCAGCTCGTGACTAATACGCAAATAGAAATCTTGATCCAGCGCATCCATGTGTGTTACAAACGGGTTAGCATCTGCCCCTCCAGTAGTATGCTCTAAAACAGGTATATTTATTTCTATAAAATCGTGTTGGTTCAAAAAGTCCCGAGTTGCCTGCCAGAATTTACTGCGTCTAATAAAGCGCTCACGAACCATCTCGTTGACGTTCATGTCAATATAGCGACGGCGTAAACGCTCCTCTTTGTTAGTAAAACCATCCTGTTTGGCTGGCAAAGGGCGCAGGCTTTTAGTAAGCAAACGTAACTTTTGAACATCAACAGAAATCTCACCAGTCTGCGTTTTAATGACTGAGCCACTGGCTTCGATAAAATCGCCGCTATCAAGCAATGGCAGCTGCTCAAATCCTAATTGGCTGTTTGGCGCATCTAGGCAGGCTACAGTGTCGGCTTTGAGGAAAAGCTGCAGTTGCCCCGACATGTCCTTAATTACCAAAAAAGCGATTTGACCAAAACGTCTAATATTTTGAATACGCCCTACTACACTGACGTGCTGCCCATTCATTTCATCAAACTTTTGGGTAATGTCATCTAAGTAGTTAGTGCGTTCTGCCCTTGCCGGATATGAGTCTACCCCAAGTCTTTTAAGCTCTTCAAGTTTACGTAAGCGTTCGTTGCGAAAATCTTTTAGGGTTGCCATAACTACCTAAGTATATCTACAAGATTAAGTTTAGTACACCCAACCGGCAGCTAAATATTGGTCTTTTTAAGAAATATCCACGATCTTGTACTTGGTTGTTTCAAGAGCCACCTTAATTTCTACCTCGTCACCGGACTTTTTCCCCATTAAGGCTCGGCCAATCGGTGATTCGTCAGAAATTTTACTATTCAATGGGTCTGCCTCTACCGTGCCTACTATTTTGAACTGCTTAACGCCGCCAGCAAGGTTCTTAAGTTTAACGGTTGATCCTAGCTGAATCTGACGATCGCTGCGTGGTTTTTTTATCACCTCTACGTTTTGTAGTATATTCTCAATTTCTGCAATGCGGAGCTCATTCTTGTCTTGCTCTTGGCGAGCAGAACTATACTCAGCATTCTCGGATAAGTCTCCAAACTCTCTAGCCGTTTTTACTCTATCAGCAATCTCAGTTCGTGCATCCACTAGTTCTGCCAGCTCGGCTTTTAGCTCATCTACTCCTTCAGTAGTTAAACGAAATAGTTTTTTCATAGGTGTTTACTCCTTGTAGCACCGCATAACGGCTTAAATATTATTTGGATCAATCTTCTAAATTATTCTAGCGCTTTCATTACAGATTTTTGGTCAACTAACGTAACTGCAGTTTCACTGCGTCGTTTAACTTCAACCATATTACCTGTAACCGTTTTATCGCTAATAACCAGACGATATGGTAAACCTATTAGGTCCGCATCTGCAAGCTTTTCGCCTGCTCTCTCATCTCGGTCATCATATATTACCAAAGTCCCTGCTGCAGTCAAGTCATTATAAAGCCTGTCCGCAGCTTGTATTACTTTTGCGCTATTACCCAAGCACACTAGATGCACTTTAGCCGGCGCAATACTCTGTGGCCAAATAAGTCCCCTGTCATCACTTTTAAGCTCGGCGATCGTACCCATAACCCGGCTAATACCTATGCCATAACACCCCATCAAAACAGGTTGTCTGACGTCATGTTCATCGGGAACCGTTAGATTAAATGGTTTTGAAAACTTCGTACCGAGACTAAAAATATTACCGACTTCAATCGCCCTTACTTCTTCTAGGTCTTCGCCCTTAAGGCCAAGGTCAGCAATCACTTCGGTAGTGAACACTTCTTTATTAATTGCTACCTTCTTTTGTCTATCAAGGTAGATAGTATCTTCTCCAGCCTCACTCAACGTTTGGAACTCGTGGCTATATTTACTAAAGCTGCCGCCGCTAGCAGACGTTAAAAACGTCTGATCACCGATTCCCAGCCGATAAAAAATTTTACCATAAGCCGCCTGTATTTTGGCGTAGACAGCTTCATGCTCGGCTTGTGTAACAGCAAATGAATACATATCTTTCATTAGAAATTCACGCCCACGCATTAAACCGCTCTTGCTGCGCAGTTCGTTACGGAATTTTGTCTGTACCTGATAAACCATCAACGGCAAGTCTTTGTAGGAGTTAACGAAGTTCCTTAGGAGTGGCGAAAGGTCTTCCTCGTGCGAAAAGCCAAGACCTAATTCAGCCCCATTGATTAACTTAGTCTTGAACCAGTCATCAACTACCCTGTCGTCCCATCGTCCAGTAGCCTCGTACCGTTCTTTAAGCTGCAAGGCTGGCATCAGCACTTCTTGCCCGCCAACTGCATCCATTTCTTCACGAACTATACCGGCAATATTATTTAGAACCCTAAGCCCTAGCGGCAAGAATGAATATACCCCGGCCATTTCTTTGTGTATAAAGCCAGCCCGTATAAGTAACTTGGCGTTCTTGGCAGCTTCATCAGCCGGCACAGTTTTAATTGTTTTGGTAAAAAGTTTGGATAGCCTCATAGTCTGCTTTACCTTCTTATGTTGATAACTTCGTATGACATTGTACGCTAAAATCTAATGTAAATGAATTATAGGGTACAGCTGAATAAAGGCAATAAAATTCTTAAGCCCATGCAGTCCCATGCTAGCGTATAATCTGCCGGTTTTCTCGCGTAGCCAAATAAGCACCAATGACAAGACAAACGTATCAATTCCAGCCACCCAAAGCGGGCCACTGCCAACACTTTCCAGTAAGTGTGGAGCAGCAAACACTCCGCAAGTTAAGATAACTGCCCAAAACTTTGGTAGGCTGCGTTTTAGACCGCTATAGACAAAACCGCGAAACATAATTTCTTCAGCGATTGGCGGTAAAACAACAAGGCTAATGAAAACTAGTAAAAGTGGCCAACCAGTAGTACTTGAGCTAAAACCAATGGCCTGCTGTTGGCTAAGATTTAACCCATGAAAAATCCCTTTAAAAATTACGACTGCAACGATTAGAACAGGTAGATACACAATTAATCCCAGCAAAGCATAGGGTATGTCTTTTAGTTTGGGGTGTTTTAATCCAATTGCAGCTAGATTACCTTTGCGCCATCGTATAAACCAAATAATCGCCGTTACCGTTAACGTTTCAGCAATCAGGTAGTAAAAAAATTGTCCACTTACTGAATTATTGATCCAGTTTACCGCTGCTTGCTTAGACCAATGCTCAAGCAATGGGTATATGCTGATTAATTGAGCCGCGATAACCTGTGCCAATAAGAAGACCCCTAATGCTACAAATATGGCGCTCCAAGCCCCCCATGTCACCGAAGTCGAATTCTCTGATTCGCTTAAGTCAGTCGGGGTCTTACTGACAGATATTTTAGAAGTATCGGCGGACATCAACTATTGTTATTAAAATGACTAATACTATTAGTAATGCAAAGCCAGTCCCATAAATCGCAGCTTCAGCCGTTTCTGATAGCTTTTTCCCTGCCAATCGTGAAATTAATGTCACAAAAAGCCTGCCACCATCCAAGGCTGGAATCGGTAATATGTTCATAATTGCCAGGCTTAAACTGATGATAGCAACAATCATCAGCACAAATTGATAACCCAACAGACTGCCCGTTTTAAGTAACTCAAAAATACCAACCGGCCCAGCGACTTGAGCAGTAGCTTTAGTGGTGTTGCCTTGTACTAAACCCACTACGGCCGTAGCCAACCCTTTAAACGTCAGTGCTGTTACTTGCCCCAAAAACCCCGCTGCCGTAATTGGCGCCGACCAAGTAGAACGCTGCAAAGTATACTGTGTCGGCGAAATACCTAGGTAGCCCTTGGGGTTACTTGTCTTTTGGCTGGCCGCAACGGCAGCCTTACTGAGAAATGTAATTTGTTTGGTTTCAACTTGCTTATTATGTATAAACTCAACACCTGCAGTCTGGCCAGCAAATTGTTTGGTAGTATTTGGCAGTAAGTCAGCCGTTGTTATGGCTACACGCTGGCCATATTTTGGGATGATAGCCAGTAATTGATCGCTAGTTGTAAGCCCAACCTTTTGGGCTGGCGAATTCGGTTGTATATAGCCAACCAGTACTTCACTCTTGGCCACTTTTGTGTCGCTTTTAACCGTATATTGGTTATTAACCAGTTGCGGCATCCCTAACCAGGCCAAAGCCGTTAAAAGCACAAATGCTGCTAAAACATTCATGCCAACACCGGCAAGCATTATTTTTGTCTTTGCCCAAAGCGAAGCTGCACCAAATGTGTGTGGGCGTGTATCACTATCGCGCTCGCCTTTGAT
>Ga0326728_10024001_pt1 | contig 11100 bp, 11 predicted proteins | sample MB3enrmetagenome_FD_207602 | JGI IMG/M metagenome (GOLD analysis project Ga0326728, IMG submission 207602) | Lab enriched peat soil microbial communities from McLean, Ithaca, NY, United States - MB31MN | ecosystem: Environmental > Terrestrial > Soil > Wetlands > Peat | place: USA: New York... | reverse complement strand
CCGGCAGCAGCGTGTTCATGGCCCAAGTCAGATGCTCGGCGCCGGTCGAGCCGAACTTGCGCGCCGCCATGTAGAGTACGTTCGGAGCGTCCGGCAGCGCGGCCAAAGCGCCCGGGGCCAGCAGATCTGCGCCGATTGTTTCGATTCCCGCGGATTCCAGATCCTGCCGCACGATGGGATCGGAAAAGCGCGCCACGCCGATAATCCGTTTCGGAAACTTGGCTCGCTCGCAGGCACGCTTTGCCCGTTTGGCCAAGCTCGGTCCCATTTTCCCACCCACGCCCAGAATGATCAGGTCGCCCAACATTTCGGCCATGGCGCGGGCGTCGGCCTGCGATGGTTCTGAAAGCACTTCCTCCAACTGCTGCTCGTTCGCGATCATCAGCGTTTGTAGCCTATCTTGCGCAGGAACTCGCGCCGGCGAGCTGCATCCTCGGCGGTCTCTACGCCTTTGGGACTCTCACCGTCGATCACTCCCATCACGCCGCGTCCCTGCTCGTTCTCAGCTACGATCACCGTCACCGGATTCGCAGTGGCACAGAAAATCGAGCAGACCTCTGGGACGTCCTTGATCCGCCCCAGAACGTTGATCGGGTAACCGTCGCGCATGGCGATCACAAAGATGTGGCCCGCACCCAGCACGGTGGCGTTGCGTGCCGCCATCGCCGTAAGTGCTTCATCATTGCCGTCCACCCGCGTGAGGCATGGCCCGGAAGCTTCGTTGAACGCTACGCCAAACCGCATCTGCGGGACAGTGTTGACGAGCGCTTCGTAGAGGTCTTCCACTGTCTTGATGAAGTGCGATTGCCCCAGAATGACGTTTCCGCCATCGGGAATTTCGAGGGGAACAGATTTCAGTTCCATGAGGAATATCTAGGATACAACGTGTGGCGCTGGAGCTTCAGTGGGTGTTGCCGGAAGATGCAGAGAGAATCAGGCAGCGAGCGGCGCCAATGCGAACCGCTCTAGTACTTTCGCAATTCCTCTACCACAGCGCCGACGCCCTTCGTGCGATAAAGATCCGCCAGCCGCTGCTCTTCGGGTGACGGCGCCATGACAGCAGACAACGCCTTGCGGCCTGGCACCCAGACGCGCCCATCCGCGAACTCCACATGGCTGACGAAACCGGTCATGCTCCCGATCGCAACCGGTTCGCCGGCATTGCGTGAAAATCGCAGCGCGGTATCCTGCAGCACCCGCCCTGTTTGCCCGGGTGGCAGCAGGAGGTCACCCTCCGCCGCCGGCACAGAACCGGCCAGAAACTCGCGCCCCTGGCGGTCTTTCACAATCCATCCAATCTCGACATAACGCACCGGCCGCGCCGAACGGTTTACAACCTGGATCGTCGGTGTACGCGCCTCATTGCCGGCAACTTCGGCCCAGCCATCGATGGCCTCCACCGGCGCACCAGGCATCTTCAGAAACGCGAAGCGCGCCATGCGCTCCGGCTCTCCCACCGAAGTCACCGATCGGCCGCGCGACATGCGAACATCGATGTGCGGGCGCTCATCCTGCCGCGCGAGTGAACTCAGCATCTCGCGCTGCAAACCTTCCGGCCCAGCCGAAGCCAGGACAGACTTGAAGTACCTGCGGTCGCGTTCCGCCTCCATCTCCCAAACCGTCATCGAGCGCCGGGAGTTCAGCCGGTTCGGACCATAAAAATCTAACCCCTCGAACAGCACGCCGTCCAAGCTCACCTGTACCAACGGACCCGCACCGGCCTGCAGCGGCCGCAGCAAACGCAGATCGATGCGCACTGGAAACGCCTGGCCGGGCGCTACGTTCAAACTCGGCACAGCAACCGACGCCTTTCCGCCGGCCGTGACCTCCTGCGCGGTCACCAACAGAGTGATACCGCGGATGGTGCGCGAATCGGAGTTCCGCAGCGAAAGCGCCATGTGCAGATCGATCACCATGGCCCCACCCCGCTGTGTAGCGCCAGAATCGCGCACGTTCGTACTCAGCAACGCAACTGGCGAGTCCGGCGGCAGTTTGATGTCGATGGAACTGTGCGGGTCGAACGGGGCATCCTGCGCACAGAGCGCCATCGCCCCCGCAAACGCCGCCACGATCCACTTACTGCACATAGACATTGTTGATCGTCACCTGGCCCGTATCGGAATCCACATAGCGGGCCCCCATGGCGCTGCCGCTCGCCTGATAATCCACCGTGTGCGCGTGCGCATTCAACAGCATCAGAGAACGTCCGCCTTCCATCACCTGAATCCCAGATCCGCTCGTTTCAATTACCGCTGCGTCATCGGTTTTGAGCTCGGCCACACGCGGAGCCGGCCGCTCGATTAGAAAACTCACCACCAGCAGCATCGCCAAGCTAGCGCAAGCGGCGACCCCTCGCAGGCTGAATCCCAAATGTCGCGGGGATGAACGCTCCGTGACACACTCGCCTGCCTCCAGGCCCAGCCGGATGTTGGCGCGCATCTCAGCCGCCATAGAATCCCAGGCGACGTCTGGCAGTTCCGCCATCCCGCTCGCTTGTTCCCGCAGCGCCAAAAACTCGTCAACCGCGTCCCGGCAGGCGGCGCACTCCGCCACGTGCCGCTTGACGCCCCACCGCCGCCAAAGGCTCAACTCGCCGCCCGCAAACAACGCCAGATTCGCTTCACTCGGATGCTTGCTCATCAGCGCTTCCTCCCGGCCATGTAGCGCCGCAATTTGATGCGCGCGTTGGCAATGTGCGAACGCACCGTGGCTTTGGAACAATCCAACTGCTTGGCCACTTCTTCCGCCGAGCAGCCTTCCACGTCGCGCAGCATCAGCGCCGCGCGCTCGCGTGCCGTCAGCAACCGCAACCCGTCTTCCAGGTAGTCGCGATGCTCCGATCGCAGCAGCAAATCTTCGGGCGATTCCTGCGGGCTCTCCGTCTGCGCATCCATTTCGCAATGTGTCACACGCCCGTGCCGCCGCAGAAAATCGATGGCCGTATTCGTAGCGATGCGGGAAAGCCAATGCGTCGCCTTCTCCTCGTCCTTGAGCTGCTCCTGGCGTTGCAGCGCCTTGATGAAAGCTTCCTGGGTGAGGTCCTGCGCGTCAGCGGTGTTGCCGACGATGCGGTAGATTTGAACGAAGATGCGCCGTAGATTCTCCGAGACAAAACGGTTTTGTCTCTCCACGGCCTCGAGTGGCGGGGGCGCCAATTCGCTCATGACCTCGCTATACACGATTCCCGTCCCCACAATATGGATGACGCTGCGGCCGGGAAAACGTGGAGACTACTTTGCGCGCTAAGCTAATTATATGAGACCAGTGGCTGTGGTGGCTGCCGGCAAAACGCCGTTCGGCGCATTTGCAGACCGCGACCTCCGCTCCCTGGCCATGGAAGCCGGCGTCAAGTGCTTGAAAAACGGGCATGTTAGCCCTACTCAGGTCGAAGCATTTTACCTTGGTAATTTTGCCGGACCTTCATTCACCGGCCAAAATCACTTGGCGCCATACATCTCCACCGCCATCGGCGTTAGGGAAGTTCCCGCCACCCGCTTCGAAGCCGCTTGCGCCTCCAGCGGGTCAGCGTTTTTTCACGCCTTTTCGGCCGTGGCGAGCGGATTGTACGATTGCGTCCTCGTCGCTGGCGTCGAGAAAATGACCTCCCAGCCCACCGCGCGCGTCACGGAAATCCTGGCCGGCGCGGGCGATTGCTCTGGCGAAATCAAAGCCGGTTCGACCTTCCCGTCACTATTCGCCATGATCGCGCGCCGCCACATGCACCAGTACGGCACGACGCGCGAGCACCTCGCCGCCGTCGCCGTCAAAAATCACGCCAATGGTGCGCTCAACCCCGATGCGCATATGCGCAAAGTCATCACGATGGATCAGGCGCTCAATGCGCGGCCCGTCGCCGAGCCGTTGTACCTCTACGATTGCTCGCTCATCAGCGATGGTGCTGCCGCCGTGCTGCTCATGCCGCTCGATCGCGCGCGCGATTTCACCGATAAGCCCGTGCGCATCCTTGGAGTCGCTCAGGCATCGGATTTCCTGGCGCTCGATCAAAAGACCGACATCACAACGTTTCCCGCCGTCCGCCGCGCTGCCCAGAAGGCGTATGAGATGGCCGGTGTCACGCCGCGCGATATTCAATTCGCCGAAGTGCACGATTGCTTTACCATCGCCGAGATCGTCGCCATCGAGGACTTGGGCTTCGTCGACAAAGGTTGTGGCGGCCCCTATGAAGCCTCCGGCGCAACCGCGCGCACCGGCGAAAAGCCCATCAACAGCACCGGCGGTCTGAAATCCAAGGGCCATCCCGTCGGCGCCACCGGCGTCGCGCAGCTTTGCGATATCGTTACCCAAATTCGCTGCGAGGCCGGTGACATGCAGCTCAAACGCCACGCGCTCGGCCTCGCGCAGAACCTCGGCGGCTCTGGCGCTTCGTGCGTCGTGAGCATTTTGGGGAACGCATGACCGGCGCCGTCTATACCGAAACCGTCGTACACCTCGCGCCCGAAGCTTTCGCCAGTGACGTCCCTTATCAGGTCGTGATCGTCACGTTGGAAAACGGCTCCCGCATCACGGGCCGCGTCCTCGGCGATCGCGCCGCCATTGACGATCGTGTCGAACAGGTCGAAACGCGCGACGGTGTTCCTTTCTTCCGAAAAATCTTATGAAACTAGCAGAGCGAATGAACCGCATTGGCGTGGAATCCGCCTTCGAAGTGTTGGTGCGCGCGCGCGAACTCGAGCGCCAGGGCAAGAACGTCATCCATCTCGAAATCGGCGAGCCCGATTTCCCCACCCCCGCCCACATCATTGAGGCGGCCAAGAAGGGTCTCGACGACGGCTACACGCATTACGGCCCCACCCAGGGCCTGCCCGAATTGCGCGAGAGCATCGCACGCTACATTTCCCGCACGCGCGGCATCCACGTCGGCCCCGAGCACGTATCCGTCGTCCCTGGCGGCAAGCCCATCATCTTCTTCCCGATCCTCGCCCTCATTGAGCCCGGCGACGAGGTCATCTATCCGAACCCTGGCTTCCCCATCTATGAATCCATGATTCGTTTCTCTGGCGGCGTGCCCGTGCCGATTCCGTTGGTCGAGGAGCGCGGCTTCTCGTTCGACATCGACACGCTGCGCAAACGTCTCTCGCCGAAAACCAAGCTCCTGATTCTCAACTCCCCACAGAATCCGACCGGCGGGCTCATCCCGCCCGAAGACATCCGCACCATTGCTGACCTGGTTCGCGACCGCGACCTCATGGTGCTCTCCGACGAAATCTATTCGCGCATCTACTACGGCGACCAACCGCCCCTATCCATCTCGACCTTTCCCGGAATGCTGGAAAAGACCATCATCCTCGACGGATTTTCCAAAACTTACGCCATGACCGGTTGGCGTATGGGTTACGGCGTGATGCCGACGTGGCTGGTAGAGGCCGTCACTAAGCTCATGGTCAACTCGAACTCCTGCACCGCCAGCTTCACGCAGCGTGCCGGCCTCGCCGCGCTCGATGGTCCGCAGCACGCAACCGAAGCCATGGTCGCCGAGTTCCGCCGCCGCCGCGACGCCTTCTGCGCTGGTCTCAATCAAGTGCCTGGTTTCCGCTGCGCCCTCCCCGGCGGTGCGTTCTATGCGTTCGCCAACATCACCGGCACCGGCATGAAGTCCAAAGAGCTCGCGGATTATCTGCTCTACGACGCCGGCGTCTCCTGCCTCAGCGGCGCCGCCTTCGGCGAATACGGCGAAGGCTACATCCGCTTCAGCTACGCCAATTCCTACGAGAACCTGATGGCCGCCGTCGAGCGCATCAAAACGGCAGTAGCGAATCGCATAACCGTCGGATCACGCTCCTGACGCCTTCGTGGCGCACGATTCATCGTGCCGCGGCAAACTTCAGTTCGCCGGTCAGCAACTGTGCGCCTTCCGCCCGGAGACGCCGCCCCGTCACAGGTTTGTCTCGCAATTCACCGTCTCGCCGTTGCCGTTCCCCCGGCCCCCAACGTGCACCCAACTTTCCTCCTTCAACCGGCGTCTAGCCGAAAGAGGTCACTCATGCGCTTCCTGATCACGCTCCTCATTCTCGTCTCCGCCTGCTTCGCCGCCGACCCCGCACTCACCGTTTACAACCAGCAGTTCGCCGTCGTCCGCGAGACTATTCCGCTCGACCTGAAACAAGGTCTTAACCAAATCCAATTCACCGGAACCACCGCGCAACTGGAGCCGCAGTCCGTCATGCTGCGCGATCCCAGCGGCCAACGCACGTTGCGCATTCTCGAGCAGAACTACCGTGCCGATCCCGTTTCCCTCGATGCGCTCCTGCAACGTTACGAAGGCCAAACGATTGAATTCGAGATCCGCAATGGCGACCGCATCGAGACCGTCACCGGTAAGATCGTGCGCGCCGGCGCAGGCATCGTGCCCTCGCCCTACACAGTAGCAGCGCGAGTGTACCAGCAGCAGCCCAACGCGACGCAACCCATCATCGAAGTCGCCGGCAAACTGCGCTTCGATCTGCCCGGTGTACCACTCTTCCCCAGCCTTGGCACTGGCATGATTCTCCAACCCACCCTCGACTGGACCATCGAGACCGATCGCGCCGGCCCCGTGAATGCCGAGCTGGCCTACGTCTCCGGCGGATTCAACTGGAACGCGGATTACAACTTCGTCCAGAGCGAATCCAGCTCGCTCGATATCATCGGCTGGGTCACTTTGGAAAACAGCAGCGGCAAGGAGTTCGAAAACGCCCGCGTGAAACTCATGGCCGGCGATGTAAACAAGCTGCAGCCACAAAACGCTCGGTTTAAGATGGGCAGCTTCGGCGCCTCCGCCGGCATCGCCATGCAAGAAATGTCCGGCCCGCAGGTCGTCGAAAAAACCTTCGACGAATATCACCTCTACACCCTGCAACGCCCGGTCACCATTCACGGCACCGAATCGAAACAGGTCGAGTTCGTCCGCGCCGCTGGCGTGAAGGCCGAGGTCATCTACGTCTACGACGGCGCGAAAATCGACCGCAGCCGCTACCAGGGATGGCAGCCCGAAGGCATCCGCAATGACGCCAACTATGGCACCCTCTCAAACACGAAAGTCTGGGTGATGCGCGAGTTCACGAATTCCGAAGCCAACCACCTCGGCATGCCGCTGCCCAAAGGCAGAATTCGTTTCTATCGCCGCGATACCGATGGCCGTCTGGAATTCACGGGCGAAGACGCCATCGATCACACGCCGAAAGACGAAAAGATTCGCGTCTTCACGGGCTCCGCTTTCGATCTGGCCGGCGAGCGCAAACGCACCATCTTTCACAACGAGATGAACCGCCAGATGATGGACGAAGGTTTCGAAATTAAGGTCCGCAATCACAAGAAGGAACCGGCGGAAGTGCGCGTCGTCGAGCACCTCTATCGCTGGAACACCTGGGACATCACCACCAGTTCCATGCCATACACCAAGACCGACGCGCAGACCATCGAATTCCACGTGCCGCTCGCACCGAACGAGGAAAAAACAGTCAGCTACGTCGCGCATTACACGTGGTAATTTCGATCAATGACGTTCGTTCTGCTATTCGCGCTGTTACAGAACCCCGCCGCGCTGAACCCTCCGCCCGGCGAGCACCTCGCCTTTCAGATTCACGCCTCCGGCGATCAAATCTACGCCTGCCACAACAGCGCTTGGACATTCAAGGCACCCGAAGCCAAGCTCTTCGACGCAGCCGGCAAGCAGGTCGGCAAGCACTTCGCCGGCCCAATCTGGGAATCCTCCGATGGCAGCCAGGTGAAAGGCAAGCTCGCTGCAAGCGCGCCCTCCCCCGATCCCGAAGCGATCCCCTGGCTCCTCGTAACCGCCGTCGAACATCACGGTTCCGGCGTGATGGCCCAGGTGACCAGCATCCAGCGCATCCACACGAAAGCCGGCGCGGCCCCGAAAGGAGCCTGCAACACCGAAGGCGCCGAAACCCGCAGCTCCTACCAAGCCGACTACCTCTTCTACTCGCGCTAGCAATCGTGGCGGACGCCTCGGCGTGCTGCGGTGAACTTTAGCTCGCCGTCTTTATACAACCGTGACACTCCCATGCGCGGCGGAACGCTATGCTGATCAACAATGTCCGTTATCGTACTGCGAACTGGCGCTTCACCCATGGAAATGCCTTCGCGTAAAGTATAATCGCTGACCAAGCGGAGTTAGGAGGCTTCGCAATCCATGTGGACTCCCAATACCTGTCAAAAGCCGGCGTCGTGTTTCAACACTATGAAGTTTCTGCAAGCCGGTTTGGTCTTCTTCTTAATGGCCAGCGCCGCGAGCGCTGCTAGCCTACACTGGCAACTCAATGGCGTAGCTTTTAGCGATGGCGGCAAAGCCTTCGGCGGCTTCGACTTCGACGCGAGCACGGGAATCTATTCCAACGTCAACATCACAACCACGCCGGGAAGCGTACTCCAAGGCAGTTATTACAGTTCTGCAGCACCTTATGCCGGGTCCACCACGAGTGGCTCCTTTAACGGCGTTTCCACCGTGCCCGTTTTCGCCACCTCAACGTTCGCACTGGCGCTCAGCTTTTCACCCGCGTTAACCGCAGCAGGAGGAACCGTATCGATCGCCGGCTCGGCGCAGGAATCGACTTGCGCCAATGTTACCTGCAGTTCTGTAACCCCTCAGCGGCCAATCACCGCCGGCACCGCGACGGCCATCTCCACGAGCGCCGCAAGACGGTGGTTTATCCACGACGTCGCGCTTTCCGATGGCGCCCAGGTTTTCGGTACGTTCGTCTTCGACGCCAACACCGGAACGTATTCCGACATCTCGGTTACGAGCACCAGCGGCAAAGCCGGATCGGGCGCGAGCTACTTTTTCGACATTCCGGCCTCCAGCTCGAGTACTTCCGTCAACCTGGTTTCAGCCTCGACCATTGTCAGCGGAACAACAACCACGCTTTCATTGACCTTCACTTCCGCGCTGACCAACGCCGGGGGAACCGTCGGAATTGCGAGCGAAGTTGAAGGCACATGCACATCCGCAAGCTGCGGTACCAGCAGCATGCTGCGCTCCACGGCTGCCGCTGGTTCCGTTTCCACCACCCAGGAGACTGGAGAGACTGCGGTTCTTCCTCAAATCGCCGACGGCGGCGGTTTCGTGACGGAATTCATCATCACCAACCCGACCGGCGCGCCGGTCACGTGCCGCGTCTCGTTCTGGGGGGATAATGGTTCCCCGCTCTCCCTTTCGTTGAATGGAGCCAACCCGAGTTCCTCCTACGTTGTGCTCGTCCCAGGCCACAGCGCGCAATTTCTCTCTACACCAGGAGTGGGTTCCTCCGTAACTGGGTGGGCGCTGGCCGATAATGTCGAGAGCCTTGGTATTGTCGCCGCCTTCCGCCTCCAGGTCCCGAACGAACCGGAATCGGAAGCAACCGTCGCAGGCATCCCCGGCACCGCCGGTTTCGCAATGGCGTTCGACGAAACATCGGGCTTTGACACCGGATTCGCGCTCGCCAACGTGAGCTATTTCGACACCGTAATCGAGAATTTATACTTCTACGACACGACCGGCGCGTTCATCTTTAGCGATTCGAGCCGTACGCTCGGGCCGCATCAGCACGAATCATTCTTGCTTGTTCAGCAGCCGCTACGGCACTCAACTCGCGGGAAAACGCGGCACGGTCCGCGTCTACTATGGGACGCAGGGCACGCCAGCCAATGGCGCTATAGGGCTTACCGGACTAGGACTCCGCGTGAACCCCGGCGGCACATTCACATCGCTCCCGATTGTCTCGCTCGATTAACGGACCAGCCCATCTGAGCCGTGACGGTGACGGAGCGGTCGCCCGATGTCGGAACGACCGGGACGCTCCGCTACCGTCCCCTCAAGTTCACCACCGTCGCTCCCAGCCACCCGCATCCGATGGCGCATCCCCGAACGATTCGACGTACACCGCCTTCTTTGGCACGGCCCTCTGCCTTCACGTTGCCGAGAAGTCCCTGCGCACTGCGCTTCTCTTGAGAAGTTAGCCGTCAATCGACAGAGTTGCCCGGAGGCGATGGCAGACTGGCATCCGCCTCAATTGCAGCGACGTACGCGTCTGCGGCGTTTTCGAAACCGTCTGCTTACGTGCTTAGTAGAGAGTAAAACTCTCGTTCCAGAGGTTCGAACAGAAGGACTCTTCTATACTGAAAATCGCCCACCTTTACCTCCGGCTGGCTCTGCGTTCCACTGAGACGCTCTAACGCAGTCCATCGGGCAATCCGATCTCGCAGGTAAGGAGATCCTAGCAACGACATCGCGCGACCAACCACACTTGCAACCCCCGGCTGGCCAATCTCGGTGAACCCGTCAACTGCTTCTGGCGCCAACACGCCGGTACTATTCCAGAAGAATTGGCTGAAGCCGCCGTTGCACACCTCTGACTGACAAAAGTGGGCGGAATATAGCAAGCCAAGATTGCTTGGCACAGCCCTGAAGGTACGGTCAAAGGAGTCAGCGCTGCCGATGTCGATCGTATCCCAAATGGGATCAAGAACGGACCAGTATCTCTCTCCGGGTTGCATACGGGTATTAGTTTGCCACATCCTCTCGATGGACGAGACCCCCAACCCCTCACCGCCCCCGCAAATTCACCACCGTAGCTCCCCAGCCGCCCGCTTCCGCCGGCGCATCCCCGAACGCTTCGACAAACTCCGTCTTCTCTAGCACGCCCCGCACGATCTCGCGCTGCACCCCAATCCCCCGCCCGTGAATAATGCGCAGCGCCCTGAAGCCCATCTTGTGCGCCTCTTCCAGATACGCTTCCACCACCCCCTTCACATCCCGCGGCGGAACGCTATGCAGATCGAAAACGTCGGTGATCGGAATGCGAATCGGCTCGTCGCTCACTTGAACTCCAAAACGAAAAGGCCCGATCTGGTCTCCCAGACCGGGCCTCCCGGTTCCCTTCTTGCGCACCCAATGTCAGGCTACGTGCTGCGCGCGGTTCGAACACAGCCGCGCCTCAATCAAATCCTTGGCATGAAGTTTCAACTTCTTCAGCCGGACTTCTTCGATCTGTTCCTGATCGGTCAGATACGGTCTCGACGCCAAATCATCCAACTTGTGTGCATAGTCGGCATGCTGCTCCACTAGGTGTCGAAACTCCCCGTCCGTCTGCATCAAGTGCGCTT
>Ga0326728_10024000_pt1 | contig 11101 bp, 13 predicted proteins | sample MB3enrmetagenome_FD_207602 | JGI IMG/M metagenome (GOLD analysis project Ga0326728, IMG submission 207602) | Lab enriched peat soil microbial communities from McLean, Ithaca, NY, United States - MB31MN | ecosystem: Environmental > Terrestrial > Soil > Wetlands > Peat | place: USA: New York... | reverse complement strand
CAATACGATTTGAGGCATGAGGCAGCTTTCGAATTTTCAGACAATACCGGATTTGAGGGCTGAATCATTCCCGATAATGATGTGCAAATCCGAATCAAAGTAAAAAGATCGGATAACAAACTCCGATCTTTCGGGATTTCAACAGGGCTAAGTGAGATTAAATCTTTTTGACTTTGGCTGCCTGGGGGCCTTTCGTTCCTTGCTCAACAACGAATTCGACCTGATCACCTTCTTGTAAACTCTTGAAGCCGGTGCCTTCGATTGCGCTATGATGAACAAAGCAGTCCTTTCCACCATCTTCAACTGTAATGAACCCATAACCCTTTTGATCATTGAACCATTTAACCGTACCTTGCGCCATCTTTTTTTAATTCCTTCTGTAGGTGTTTTCGTTTAGGACCCTGTGCAAAAGTCGATCATAAAATAGCGGCCAAACAGTATAAATTCGACTAAGAAAAGCTCCAATCCAAGCGTGATCGAGTTTTGATGCTCGCACAAGCGGATCAATGCTGATCGGACCTCAGTTACCTTTAGGAAATACTTGAAGAACCCAAAGGCGAAAGCGCCGGCTGCGAGAGGGCCGACGCCTTCTGAAAGAGGAGAACCTATACTGTTGCTAAGGAACCTTTCACCGAATGAATCGGTCATTTAGGACAAATACTTTAAGGAAAATTTCAAAGATTAATCTTCCCCCCGTCATTGCTTTCTTCAGATTATCAGGCAGAACTTGTGTACCTGAAGGTGGGTTGACTCCACAAACCGCAATGTTTAGATTAAGGTGTTCCTGATAGGTCTCCTCCTTCAGGGATTCCTTACTAAGCCCCGGAGTCCTGGTCTTTGCCCCCCACGGCTCCGGGTTTTTTTAGCTGTCTCCACCTGCAATCCAGTTTCCACACCAGAGGTTTTGAGAGGATTACTCCCGATTTACCCCCAATTTTCACGCCGAACCACAATGCGTTCAGTCCCAACGGGGTTCGAACCCGTGTCTTCAGCGTGAGAGGCCGGGCGGTTAATCCTACCTACCTTTAAATAAGCTGATATTGGCTTTTCGATGATCGACGATTATCAAAGATGAAGTAAAAAGGCCCCCAATTTTTCTCGCTTCCTCCCAAGAAAGCATGTCTCAGAGCTCATATAAGATCGAGCTTCCTTCAGGATAGACCTGCCGCGAGCCGGATTTCCAGCTCTGCATGGATTTTATTAGCTTCTTCCGCAACTCAGGGAAACAATTCTAGAGTCCAAGCCTCCCCTGCCCTGCCCTGGCCAATCTATTTCATACATGGGTGCCGGAGATGAAAAACCATGGGCCATTGATACCCCCACATTTCTCTCACGGCTTCCCGGAAACATCCAGGGATTCCGGATGCGTCCAGATACATGCCAAAGGTTGTCCATCGGGTTGTCCAGCCAGAGATGCCCCGCCTGATCGATCCAATATTATTTTCTCACCTCCACGTTCCCGCACTCGCCAATCCGGGCACTCATCCAGCAGTGCTCCCGGGAGCCTTGCACGAAGGCATTCACTCCATCCATGGTTGCTCTATCCTTGCCTCTGGGCAGCAGGTACGAATATCCCAATAAGGCCCGATGGCTCAAAACCTTATTTTGCGGTCGGATTCTGCTCGCAAAACTTCTCATCATCAAGGCAGCTTGCTTGAATGCGGCAGGGGGGTGGCTTTTTCTTTGTCCTCGTGATACAGTCGGCACATACCAAGGGATTTCATCTCCTCCAAATTACGCCTAAAACCGTATTCACCCGTAATTTCACCTATTTAAATTACGCCTGACCGAAACCTTAACCAGGAGTTTCTAACTTATGTTGTCAATGGCCATACCAAAAACTGGATGGTCGACAACACCAGATAAAGGAGCCGCGCCCAATGAGAGTTTTTCTCAAAAGGCTTACGGCCCTTGCCATCTGCGTGCTTGCCGCGCTGCCAGTTCTACAGGTAAGGGTTACAGCCTACGCACCAGTCCCGCGATGTACGAAGAGAATCAACCCAGACATCACCGCATCTGGGCATCGAATTGTTCCCGCAGATCGTTACCGGTTAGTCGCATTTAGCCCCGATTTAGCCAAGCAATTTAAATTCGGAGATCGATTCCGACTGGAAGTCGGAGGAGAGTTTTTTGTTGTTGAGTACCAGGACCTCATGCCAGGCCAACGACGGAAAAAGATCGACTTTCTTCTCCCAACCGTTGGGAGCTGCAAGGAGTTTGGAGTTCAAAAGGGGAGGCTCAAATTGATCGAAGGTAAGGAGATGTTATGATTATGAATATACCCGTAGTCGATCAGGGCGATGGTTGTGAGAAAGTCGATTATATCTGGACAGGTAGGATGTCTGCAAGGTTTAGCCCCGCGACGAAATAGCGCCTGGGGACTTGTCTCATCGGCAACGCACATCAAACGCCAAACAAATACCGAAGAATCGACAACTCGCGTTGGCCAAGAATAGAAGCCGGCCTTTTGTTTGAGAGGTAATGAGGAATAGATATGTCGCTTGCAAACGCACAGGATCTCGCCCGCTATGTTACTGACCACTGGGGCGATACTCGGTTAGATGAATTGAGCAAAGTAATCGATTGCGGCCCTGAGGATTCTCTCCCTGGTCAGGACACTCTCGAGCATCTTCTCTCATGTTGTTACCAGGCGAGTCTTATGAGGGAGGAAGACAGACCCGTGCGGTTCCGTCTCATTTTGAGAGAGCCCGGCTGTTTCGATGGAAAAGACGGACCACCTGCCGGCCTGCATCGACTTCCGTTTAGCGAGCCGCAACCTTTTGATGAGTATGCACTACAGAGGCTATCTCCAGCGACCGATTTTTATCGATCTCTGATTGGAGTAAGACATGGCATTCAAGAGGGTCTGCAAATCTGGGGTATTGTCCACTCCGGGTCTCGATGGGTTCAAAATGTACACGGCGGAAGGAAAATCGCACCCGCTCTGCCCCTTTCACTGGTCGTTTACGTGACTGATCCTGGTCGAATAACCGTCTGCAAAGGTCCTTTGACGATTGCGACATTAAATCGTGGTCAGATCACTTCCCCTACACACGAAGTCTTTGACTCAGCCTGGCTTTCCGGCGGCTCTGCCTCAGTTCGCTCCAGGCTGTGGGGGTTACACTTAGCGGCAAAGGATGTAGCCAGGAAGCCGTGGGCGGATCTCAATCCCAGTATTGCTCGCACAATTGCCCAACAAGTGGTCAGGCGTATCATCAGTTCTGTCAGAAATTCCGGTCACGGTGGCACAATCCTCATGATCCCTCCGGAAATGGTTGGGCAAGTATTCGAGGAGAACTCATACCTAAGCATTGAATACATGGTGACCGATGAGACCACACGAAAAAGATTTCAGACTTTGCTGGTGAACCTTATGAACACAATTGCTGAGGTGCATGGCCGGAAAGCAAACAATGGCGAGCTCATTGGATGGGATGAGTATGCGGCTAGCACCGATGAATCCCTTGCTCTGTTGGATGAGGCTGTTTTTGACCTCGCGCATCTCTTTGCAGATTTGACAGCGGTGGATGGTGCGGTGGTATTTACGGAGGCGTTCGAGTTGCAGGGGTTTGGGGCTATGATATCCGGGGGACTGAAGGGATTGAAGACAGTGGCTCGCGCATTGGATATAGAGGGGCTTCAGAGAGAACAGATATACTCAAGAAGCTTCGGTGCGCGGCACCGCTCAGTCTTTCGTTTTTGCAATGCCGTGCATGAGGCAATTGCTATCGTAATCTCTCAAGATCGGCTGGTGCGCGTCGTCAAATGGAAAGAAGGCATGGTTACCTATTGGGATCATTTCGCAACAAGCATCATGGATTTCTAGTAAGACGCCGCTCCGTTCAAAGATGGCCCTGCCTCAGGTAATGATCTTGAAATCGGCCCTTAACTGGCGGAAGAAAAATCAAGCCTGTCGAAGGTAGGCAAATCCCGGCCAGTCAGCAAAGAAGGTAAGCGCTGGAATGAATCCCTTGCTTTTGCTGCCGGGAGATGTGTCCTGAAGAGGCCATCGCCTTGGGTGATCGTGAAAGATTATACGGTCAGTTCTTTCGCTTCGACCGTTCCGGTTTCCAGCATCTTGATCAGGCGCGACGACCGCCAATAGCCGGAAAGGCCGACAAAGGTCATGGCCAGGCTGCCCAGGCCAAGCGAGACATCGAAGACAGACCACAATGAAAGGCTAAAAAGGCGGAAAAAGGCCACACTCAGAGCCAGCAAAGCCAGGCCGGTTCGAATAAGAGCCAGGTAAGTTCGTCCGCGGGCCAATTCGGTGCGCACTTTGGAGAAGATGGTTCGAGTGCCCGCCATGCGGGTGCGCTGCTCGGCGAGGTTGGTTCTGGCACGGGAGAAGTCGGTGCGCAATACGGCCAGATCGGTGCGTTGGCCCGCCATAAGGGTCCTCTCTCGCCCAAGATCCGTGCGGATAGTGGCCAGTTCGGTCGACTTAGTGGAAAGGCTTGTCTGCTCCCGAACGAGTGCCGTTCTCTCCTCTGCCATGCCTGTTCGCTGTTGCGCCAGGGCACTCTCCGTATCGGCATATTCGAGCAAACCGGAAGTGGTCTCCGTACGCTGTTTTTCAAGGGCGTGAATGGCTCTCTCGGTCTCCGTGCTTTGCTCCTGAACTTCCAGCGACCGGCTCAGGAGTGACTGGATGCGATCTAATGCGGCTGCCAGTTCATCATGAAATCTGCTTTCATCCATTGTGAACTCCTTCGCCAGGGTTTTTACCGTTGGAAATCGAACGTTGGTGCGTAGCCGGGAGTGTATCGGACTTTTTCGACCCCGGGCACTGTTGCGGCGATCTCCATAACCGTCTTCACTTCAGCGCCCTTAAGATAGGGACCCGACACGCCGAGAACTCCCTCTTCCACTTTTGCGGCGATCTCGAGCGTGTGGGTTCGAGCGTCCGTAACCAATGCCGCCTCGACGCTCGCTGCAAGAAGAAGTTGCTCTACCTGGGTCCTGGTCTCCTGGATGGCCTTGAACTCTTCTTCTGACATCGCCCGCTCGCAAATACCGCACATGGCCTTGAGGCTCATGTGTCCCAGGTTCAGGTGCACATCATAGTATTTCGGGTCTCGAAGGTCCCGGGCGAACATAAACCGGGCCCACCGTATCCGTTCGTCATCGGCTTTGGTGATGTAATCTCGCGCGGCTTTCTCATCACATTTTAGACGTTCCATGGTCATCTTTATCCGAAGATCCAAAGGGGCATCGATGCGAACCCGGATGAAATGCTGAAGGGTCGGCAACAAAAAATGGCCGGAGTAGCCATTATAGATCATATTGTCTTCGAGAACTTCCTCCAGCAGAGCGTGGCGCATCAATACGAGGTATGGCCATCGCAGCTTGCTGAATTGATCGTATGCTGAGATGGCATCTGCAAGCTGTTCCACCACACGGGTTGCGAGTTCGCCGTACCGGTTCACGATTTTGGTCAGGCTTTCGTGAGAAGCACACCTGAACCCCGTGCTCTCGTGGAGGCAGTCCACTAACTGGTAGACGCCGGACATGGTACCGCGTGAGATGAATAGAATCGGCATGGAGGGTATCTTTCCTTCAAGTGACCATGGGATATGGCCATAACTGTTAGAGCCGCACCCAAAACGAGTGGAAAATCAATGTCTATGATAGTGCATACGGTGCGAGCTGTCATTTGGTCGGTCTATCAAGCAGGTGGAAAAATCTCACATCCCGAATAGTTTCTGAAAAAGCGGAACTTCTGTTGTTGTTCAACATGGCGATCCCCTGGTCCCATTGCGATTTCTGAATTTTTTGAAGTGAGGTTTGCAAGGCTTGAATATGCCGGAGACGAGAGATTCAACATGGCATACATGCGGCATACTGGCCAATGGTGGGAGATTTTTCAGGAACTTACACTGGACGAATGCATTGAGGAAATAAGGACCAATCCTCTCTTACGTCTGACGCATTGGAAAAGCTGAGAAACCGCTTCCAGAAGCGCCTCTCGTGACCTCACAATCCAGTCACGCGAGCATTCAATCATGGCATTCACCACCTCCCCGCTGCTCTCCCCCACCCGGCGGAAATCAGTCCTGACCACGATGATTTTCCGTTCTGGTGATTTTCCGGCGTAGAAGTAGCCTATCTCCCATGAAGTCCCGTCGTCAACTTGTGGACCATCGAGGGAAAAGCTACTGAAGCTAACGATATTCCGTCAATGTTCAAAATAGTTAGCTTTGCCTACCCTAATCATGATCGCATAAAAGCCTCACTTGGCATTGAGCAGGGGCATCAAAACCAGTGGGAAAAAATCTATGAAAAAATGAATCACCATGGGTGCAATCAGGCTTTTTCTCCAGATATAGATAAGAGTTAAAATTATGCCCAGAACGCCAATGGTTCCAACGCTGGCGGCTCCCTCATAGCCGTGGGCGAGCGAAAAAATACCCGATGTGATGATGACCGAAGAGGCCAAGCTGGTAGTGAGAGCATTAAAGCGCAGCATCAGATAGCCTCGAAAAATAGTTTCTTCTGTTACGGCGACAACGATTACCAGCAAGCCGGCAAGCAATATTTGCAAGGAACCTTTCGCACTCAGGAATTGAGGGAGTTGGCTAATGTTGGAGGATAATCCAAGGTGTTGGAAAGCTTTCTCCATCAACGGAATACCAGTCATCACAGGCACAGACAACCCGGCTCCAATGGCAGCGTCTTTCAATAGACCATTGAAATGCCACCCGATGAGTGTAAGAGGCTCACCGTTTCGCCAAAGAAAGAAGACGATAAGACTTGTCAGGGCAATATCTCGGAAAATAAGCGAGAATGCGGTGACCGGGAAACTCATGCCCTCACTTCCTAAGGCAAAAAATGAGATTATTATCGATGGCACGATGAGAAAGAGGAAGACGGAGACTTCAAAAAGGTCTCTTCGGCACAGATCGCTTCTCGTATTCGGGTTATCCAATATAGTCCTCTGTACGATGGAGAGAAACCGGGTTCTTGCTCTTGCTCCTCCCCCCGGCATGTCGGCTTCAATACGCTCTTTTCCAGAACTCACACCACGGGGGTGGGGGGGCTGGCTTGCAATCTGATAGTCGGTAAATTGAACAGATCAGGAGCACTTTAATTACTGCCATTGCGAAATGCACGCCCACCTACCACTGATGGGAGCCATGCTGTACGAGTACCACTACAATCTTTTTGGACGCACACACCGGTTGATCGGCATCGAATGGATAAGGAGACGATAGCTGTCCGTGCCCAGGACGATGCCCTCGTTGAGATGGGCGACTGTAATGCGGTTTTTACAGGTAAATGGACTAAAGCTACCAGTCCTCGCGCCTACAATAACAGCTATTCATATGCCCGCTGTACCGGGACAGACAGAATCTCCAAAGAAATAAACTTCGATTCGTCCGTCTATGGAGTTACTGCAACCTCTACCAGTTCCTATTCGGTCTATGTACACTGGGCAGGACACCCAAGCGCCACCACCGATGCGCACTATCGTATCTTTGACGGACCGAACCAGGTAGGGGTATGCACCATGAACCAGAGTTCCTTAACGGGTGAATGGAGGTCCCCAGGGGCCAGTGGGACCGCAAGGACCGGTTGCAAACATAACAACCCTTCAAGCCCAGGTTGCTGTCTTGACAACATTAGTTAACAATCAGGCTGCCCAAATAGCTAATATGCAACAAATAACGCAATATATGTACGTAGATAATTCTACGATAAACGGTCTGGCCGGCCCGCACGTAATCTTTTCAGGGGCAAATGTGCACAACCAAAGCGGTTCCGGGACAACTTACGAGAATGGTTCACCTTCCGGACTCGGCAACCTCGTGATCGGGTATAACGAAATAATCTACAACACCTCTGCGCTACGAACCGGCTCGCACAACCTCATTGTTGGAATGGATCACACATACACAAATTCTGCCGGGTTGGTAGCTGGTTATTTTAATACCGTAACTGGATGGGCTGCCAGCGTGAGCGGTGGAACTGGCAACACGGCAGGCGGAGATTGGTCCAGTGTGAGCGGTGGAGTGGGCAACGGCGCACAACCCCATGAATGGATGGGATGCACCCTCATTTATGGATATTGAGTAGCCATGCATACGTCCCGGCTTAACCATAAAAAACTGTAGCGACTCGCAACCGGGGGCGGTATACGCCATAGATTTAGAAAGGTTCGGGGCGGGGTCAGAAATGGCCTCGCCCTTTTTGCTTCTGGCCCACCTCGTTTGGCTCGTTTGGGGTCCGACCACGCTAAAGCTGGGCTGCTCAAGGAAAGAATGGTCCTGATTGGCTAAGTTAGTGTCTTAAAATGTCCTTTTTGACCCAGAAATGACCACTTTAACGGCGGCAGTATCCGATCTAAGACATCGGAAAGGCGTCGGAAAGTTTGAAGAAAATGGTTTATAAAGTCTATGGCAAATACGTTGACGGTGTTGAAAAGGGCGCAGACGAGCTTTCGGAGTACTGTGGCAATTCCTTCAAAATGGGGGGTGCAATTGAGGACAGCGCCGCCGAGGCGAAAACAAAGTACCACGTGCAAGAATGAAATAGCCCGAAAAGCAAATAGTCCCAACGGGGTTCGAACCCGTGTCTCCGGCGTGAGAGGCCGATATCCTAGACCACTAGACGATGGGACCATAAAATGAAAATGGCTGGGGGACTAGGATTCGAACCTAGGTAGGCAGATCCAGAGTCTGCAGTCCTTCCACTGGACGATCCCCCAGTAAGCGCTCAAAATATCCAACCATTGCCTCAAAGTCAAGGTGAAAGCAATTCTGCGTAGTTGTTGATCAAAACATCCGATATCCAATTCAGCGCCACCATGCCGCCTAATCCGTCCTAAGCTTTCTTTCGAGCCTCTGCGTCAGGTGGGAGAGCGGATAGGTCAGCAGCAGGTACATCAAAGCGAGCGGCAGGTAGGCTTCAAAAGTCTTGTAGGTTGTAGCGTTTACCACCTCGGATGCTTTGGTCAGCTCGCGGACCGAGATTACCGAAAGAAGGGATGAGTCTTTGATCAGCGAGACAAACTGGCCGGTTACGGGCGGAATGATCCGCCTGAAAGCCTGGGGAAAGATTACATATCTCAAGGTCTGCCATCTGGTAAGACCCGTTGAGAGGGCCGCCTCCGTCTGACCCCGATCTATGGATTCTATTCCGGCTCGAACTATCTCGGTTATGTATGCACCCGAGAACGCAGCCAGGGTGACGATCCCTATTACAACGGCGTTGTCGTAGTTCATGGATGCCGCAAGGCAGAAATAAAAGATGATTATCTGGATGAGAAGCGGGGTCCCGCGAAAGAATATGACATATAGCCTAGCGGCCTCCCTGGCGAACGCGTTTCCCGAGATGCTCGCAATTCCGCCGGCGAGGCCCAGGATATAGCCGAGGCTGATGGCGCCCGCGGAGATGGCGAGAGTGTAATAGAGGCCGTCGAGGTAGAGCCTGCGGTATTCCCAGGTGACCCGCCAGTTCCAGGCGTATTCCATGCGGCTGAGGAGCAGGTACACACCGAGGACGAATACGGCCAGTATTGTCCCACAGGCCAAGACATTCACTTTTTCCCGGCCGCTACTGAAGGTCGCCGAAATACTTCTTGCGGAGTTCCTCATACCTGCCATCTGCCTTTACGGTCTCAAGAAAAAGGTTCAACCAGTTCAAAAAATCGAAATCGCCGCTTCTTATGGCAATCGCATATGCTTCGTAGGTGAACGGCTTGAGAATCGTGTGAGTCGTTTCCAGGTTTTGCGCGTGGTGCATGCCGATCGACAACTGGTCGTAGATAAAGGCGTCGGCCCGGCCCGAGACGACCTCCAGTACACATGCGGTCTCCTCCTTGAACCGGTTTATCTGGGCTTTTGGAAACAGCTTCGACGCCGCGATATCGCCGGTCGTACCAAGTTTTACCGCGAGGATTCGGCCCTCGGCATTCAACTGGCCGATTTCCGAAACATCCGGGGCCCGTTTGTTGCTGATGAGAGCACACAGGCCGGCTACGAAGTACGGCTGGGTGAAGGAGACCGTTCGCGCGCGCGCCGGCGTCCGGGTCATCCCGGAAATAATCATGTCTATCCTGCCTCCCTGGAGAGCTGGGATGAGGCCGCTGAACTCCATGTCCTTTATCTCGATCTGGACGCCGAGTTCCTGTGCGGCCAGCTTTGCCAGGTCAATGTCGAAACCGATGGGCCGCCCGTCCGTGTCCACATACTCGAAGGGGAAAAACGTGACCTCCGTTCCTACCACCAGCTTGTTCTTCTTTAACACCTGGCTGAGAGTGCTCGCCTCATAGATTTCGAAAGAAGTCACAGCCGGACAGTACACGGCAGACATAAGGCAAACGCAAAGGGCGGTCAAAAATATCATGAAGCGGGTGGCCATATCATTTTTCTCATTGATTTGAATAAAGATTGGCAGCTTTTGGCTCGATCGGGCCGTGAAAGTTCCAAACTAATGACTATCTATATCAACTGTCCAGTCGAGCGGGTATTTTTTCGGGGCGGTTGGACATTTGATCGAAGTTCAAGCTTGCTGAATTTCATCTTATCTTATATATGCGCAAAATCCGGGACGCGAAGGGGCCATTTTAGCGGGGAGACCGGGTTATTCGGCTTACCCAACGGCCGGCATTCAGAGTATAATGGGTTCAATTGGGCGCGGGATGTGAATCTTCTATTGGAGGCTAGACATATGACCACGGTAATGCCTGAAGGAGAAGCGTTGCGCAAGGCTGTAAAGTGGATTTCGGCGCAGATCAACGAGAACCCGGACACATCTGTCCAGAAGTTCGTAAATGAAGCCGTCACACGATTTGACCTCTCGCCGAAGGACGGTGAGTTTCTTATTTCTTTTTATAAAAAAGGTGGAAACCCCTCGACGTCCAATTGATTTTCTGCGCAAAGCGCGCTCCCGCGTCCACGAAGTACCCAACACGGTTGCCGGACCTGCGGAGTTTATCGCGCTGATGGGTGCGCTCTTTACGGTGATGGTAGGATTTAGGCACTTAACTCCATAGTTCGTGCTTTTTCTGGCAGAAAATGACTTTACGTCAAAGCCAAGTTACCGGCCAGATAGGGAATGACGACAAGCTCTTTGATTTTGAGACCCATAGTGATCACTT
>Ga0326728_10023996_pt1 | contig 11104 bp, 9 predicted proteins | sample MB3enrmetagenome_FD_207602 | JGI IMG/M metagenome (GOLD analysis project Ga0326728, IMG submission 207602) | Lab enriched peat soil microbial communities from McLean, Ithaca, NY, United States - MB31MN | ecosystem: Environmental > Terrestrial > Soil > Wetlands > Peat | place: USA: New York... | reverse complement strand
GGGTCGATGTGAACGGTCGAGATCCTAGTTCCCCCAGGCAAGTCCACATCGGAACCCAGCTTGAACCATTTGACGTCGGCATTCAGATACCAGTGAGCCTGGATCTTGTAATCGAATCCCGTCTGCAGCGCCGGCCCCACGCTGGTGGACTTGAGCTTCAGCGGACTGACTCCCGGAACTGCCAGATTCACATCCGAAATAATCGTGACATTAATGCCCGCGCCCACATATGGCTGGAAATCATGATCCGGTAGGAAATCGTATTTTGCGGTCAGAACCGGCGGTAAATGCTTGAAAGTGCCAATTGGGGCACCACTCACGGTCACGTTCTGAGTCTGCGGATATGTGAGCACCAACTCCGTCGACCAGTTGGGCGTAAAGAAGTACTCGAAATCCAGATCCGGCAGCCACTTATCGTTGATGTGAATTGCATTCTCCGGCGCGAGACCCGGTATTGCGTCCGACTTGTTCGCCGGATCCAAGTACACGCCGCGCAGGCGCACTTCCCAAGGATCGTCATCGGCGCGGACCGAGCTGAACGCGATTGCCATGCTCACCACTGACAAAGCCAGTGTTCCCGATAAGCGTAGTTTCATGGTATCCCCCAAACCTTAAATAGGAATTTCCACAGGAAATGTTATATCGTCGTTTCCGATCTTTGCATCCGTGATATCCGAAGCTTTTCTAAGGAATGCCGCGATCGGACTAGGTGCGCGTCCGTACATACCGCGGCTAATGCGTCCAAGGAGTCGATTCCGTGCGGCATCATGATGTGACCGCGTGTCGTTTTGTCTCGGGCAGCGTGGCGTCGTTCTTGATCGAATCTCGGACGTCCTTCCACGCCGCTACGTCAGCATTGGCTGTCATCGGCCGCAGAGTCGGACCGCTATCGCTGGTGACATGAAGTGCTGAAATGTTTGCCACAAACTAGTGATGGCGACAATTGCCGCCACTAGAATATGATGGCGCCGCCGCGCGGCCCCGCGTAAGTACCGATGCGCGAGTTAACAGAGAAAACCACTTGAAACCCGCGAAAAAGCTCTCGTGGTCTTCACGGTCATCGGACCACAGACCTCGTGCCGCTTAAAGTCATTACCGCCACGTGGCCGCTACTGCTCGGCATGGGCGTGCTCATGCTGGGCGCGGGTCTACAGAGCACGCTGCTGGCGCTGCGCGCGACGCTCGAGGGATTTCCACCACCGGTGACCGGCATCATCATGTCCAGTTACTACGTGGGGTACTTGCTCGGTACTCGCATCGCTCCGCCGCTCCTTCGGCAAGTCGGGCATGTCCGCGTGTTCGCGGCGCTCGCCGCAATCGCGTCGGCGGCGATTCTACTGCAAGGCAGCTTCGTCCAGCCGGTGGTTTGGGGCGCGATGCGGCTGGTGTCCGGGCTGAGTCTCGCCGGCATCTACGTCGTGGCCGAGAGCTGGCTCAACGATCGCGCGAGTCGCAGCAACCGGGGCCGCCTGTTTGCAGTCTACATGCTGATCCTGTACGTCGGTCTCGGCGCCGCACAGTTTCTTCTCATCGCATGGGACCCGCGCACGGCGACGCCGTTCATGCTAGTGTCGGTGCTGATCTCGCTGGCGCTGGTGCCCATCGTGCTGTCAGCCCGACAGATACCGGAGCGTGCGGCACCGGGCAAAGTGCGGCTCCTGGAGTTGTATCGGAATTCCCCGCTCGGCGTAGTGGGCGTGACTGTTTCGGGTTTCACGTCCGCCATCATCTTTTCGATGGGACCGGTGTACGCGCGCCTCAAGGGCCTGGAAACCGACGGTGTGGCTACCTTCATGGGGGTGAGCATTCTGGCGGCGGTGGTCACCCAGTACCCCGTGGGCCGGCTCTCGGATCGAATCGATCGCCGCACGGTAATTGCCGGCATTTGCTCGTTGGCGACCGTGGTGGCGGGCAGCATCGTCGCCTTCCCCGGCATCCCAAACGGTGTGTTCCTTGCGCTTGCGGGCCTGTTCAGCGGGTTGGTGTTGACCCTCTATTCGCTGTCGACGTCGCATGTCAACGACAAACTCGAACCCGCGCAGATGGTCGGTGCCAGCAGTGCACTGCTGCTCATGAACGGCACTGGTGCGGCGCTCGGTCCCGTGCTGTCGGGGAGTCTCATGTCCTTGTTTGGGCCGAGAGCGTACTTCGCCACCTTGGGAACGCTGACTGGCGCACTGCTCCTGTTTGACCTATGGCGCAAGGCGCGGCGCCACCCGGTACCGCAGGATCAAAAGACCCCGTTTGTGGGTACGGAACCGAGTGCCTGAGTCACCCCACCTTCGCCGCGACATGCGACAGCGAACGCCGCAAAAAACGGGGGACGTGGGTAAATGCCACGCAACGGCGGGTGTACGCGTTCACCGAGTGGCGCCCGCGCCGCGCAAGGGCTACAGTCGCGCGTCACCAACACGCGAGGATCGCATGACGCCTGATCGGCCCGGTTATCGCAAACGCTCCGGGGCCGCCCCCGGTTTTGTTGAGATTCATCCGTGCCGGGATTGCCCGCACGAGAACAAGTGCAAGCAGGGCTATGCGTGCCGGCTGCTCGCGACGTTTGTGCGCACTGGCTACTTTTCTCCAATCGCCGATCGAACGCCGAGCAGAGCGATTTTCGATCGACTTTATCGGTAAAGCAACCACACGACGCAGGCCGCGATCGCCGACGACGGAATCGGCTTTATAGAGTCCCGCACGCGCGCGACCCGGCCGCCGGTCTCGGACTTCGCATCATGCGATACCGTGCCGAGCGAATCGGAGGGGCATTTCGAATTGATCCCGCTCTCCTAATGGAACCGCCAGCTACCGATTGATCCTCAAGAGCGAGTCAAATTGCCTCTCCCATTACCGAGCATCAACCAGCTGTTGCGACTGATAGCCATCGAACATGGCTGGCCTCGGGCGACGATCGGGACGCTATTCATTTCGTTACATCGAACAGTGTCGTCCCCTGCATTGTAAAGACTAGCCGGTCGTGCTGGTTCCAAAGCTCCGACTTCGACAATAGAATTCCTGTGCGCCCGGATGGCGACTTGCTCGAGCGCAGCACCTCGAGGCGAAGGGCTACTGTATCTTCGGGACGCACCGGATGAAGCCACTTCAACGAGTCGATCCCCGATGAACCGAATGCTTCGGATCCCGACAGAACGTTTTGCACCATCAATTCCATTGCAATGGCGCACGTGTGCCACCCACTTGCGATTAGCCCTTTCCATCGTCCCTCGCTTGCACGTACCGGATCGACATGGAACCACTGGGGATCATAGCGCGATGCAAACTCGACCATCTCTTTAGCGGTGACGAGGCGAGGGGGCGTTCGAATTACGACTCCGGGAATGAGGTCAGAGAAGCGCACGTATGTGTCCTTGTGGTTGCCGGATCCGATCATATTGGACAACTATATCTCGTGGCGCTCAAGCGCCCCAGCGAAAGCACAGATACCCGACACCAACACCAGACGAACATCTCGCGAAATCAGCGCCCGGCGGCGCTCCCCATCGACCTTGAACCCGCAATATGGGTTTTGGTTGCTCGATCGTAATGTCGGCGAACGCCGACATAGGAAGTGGCGGCTGGTCCGCAGTGGAGCAGGAACGCGAAGGGTTGCCGCACGAATGGCCCGCCCCAAAGCAATCAGCAAGTTGGTTCTATTTGTTTTAGTTTTGGAGCGCGCCGACGCGCGCTGTCAGACGCTTCGGAGCCGCTGCGAAAAGTGCCGGGAACTTTAGCGGCAGCCCCGACATCAATACTTCTTTGGCCGATCTGAATGTATCGCGCCGTGCCGCGGCGTTGATCCGGGCACCGTGCTCCTGGTCTGATCCGGAATGAACGCTGTCTGTCGCCCTTACGGGAAAGGAGTCCAACGATGCAAGCGCCACTGTTACATGAAGATATTCGCGCGCGGTCGGTTCGATGGTCATCGCAGCGCAATACGACGCTACCGTGTCCTCAGGATGCTTCCGCGTTATTGGCTGGCTCGCAAGATCACGCCGCCCTAGCACAAGCCATTGAACTGATTGAGCTGCGCTATGAGGAGCACCGCGCGCGCATGGAGTTAGAGGCCTTGTTCACGGAAGGCGGGATGGGTTGCAGTGACGTAATTTCGCCCGTGACGCCCGGGCCCGAATTGTGAAACACCGCCGACCCGAAGGCCGGCGCACGGGCAAAGTCGCGCGGGGCATTTGACCAATGAGTAGGGAAAACCCATTCAAATGCGTTTCCTAGGTATTGCCAGTCGATTGACCACGCGGGAAATTAATTAGGCGACTGTTGACCGCGGGTACGATGCGGTTGCAGCGGTGGAGAAGCGGTTTATGTGGAAACGACCAACCAAAGCGCCATTGTCCGGGAAGCAATCAATGGCGCCAGTTACGCAGCACAGTCCGTGGCACGCGGTGTCGATTGTCAGCAGCGCTGCATGTTGCCCTGCGGCGATGGGACTGCTGGGCACTCGGTTTCTATCGATAGAGGCGCCGCGATTGCCGCTCAAGCATTGCTCGATGAGCGCGGAATGTCGGTGCTCGTATCAGCACCACGACGACAGGCGCGGCCTGTCGCGACGTACCCCGGATCTCTGGAGTCCGGGGCGCGGCGGTTACAGCGGAGAGGAACGTCGACGGGAGCGCGGCAGGCGGAGCACAGACCTCAAGTGAGCCGCGGCTCAGACCAGGGACGTCCGTCCCGTTCGGCGCGCGCTGCCGATGATGGCTCATCTCATGCGTGCGCAATTGGGTAGACAGAAGAGGACAAGCACATTGTTTTCAGGAGGGCGCAGGTGAGGGCGGCTTGCTAGGATGTGGCAACGGCATGGACACCCGTGAGGCTTGTGCGGAACCCACGTATTGTATTCGCACACGTGATCAGCGAGCCTCAGGGCTCACCGTCGACCGGGTGCAAGCGGCGCAGAAGGCCTAGGCAGCCAGGGCTCTGTGCTGAACACGACATCGGTCGACATAAGCGAAAGAAAAATTGACCGAGGAACGTAACATGTCCCCATTGGTCTCCACTGCAGACTTCCCACATTTCAAACGCACACTACAAGCGCGCCAGAGCGCGTTGCGTGTGACGATTCACGAAGCGCTACTGCGTAGCGATCAAGAGCAGTACGTCCAGATCGCCGGTCAGGTCCACGACGTGGAGGACGAAGCACTCGCCGATCTCCTTGTCGACGTGAATCTCGCCGAGGTCACCCGCGAGATTCAAGAACTGCGCGATATCGATGCGGCGCTCAGACGCATCGTTATGGGCACATACGGTGTGTGCCTACGATGCCGGCAGGCTATCGACAAGGAACGGCTTGACGCGTACCCGACCGCCAAACGTTGTGTTACCTGTCAGCGCCACGAGGAGCACGGGCCGACCGCGTCTCCGCCACCCTCCCTGTGAGGTATTGCAGCGTCGAGCGATCCCGAGGCACGGGTGGATACGGTGGCGAACGGCCTCGGCGCTTCATTCGCGATATGGCAGGTCGGGGACCGCACGGCTACGCAACTATTAATGTGTGATCGCTATGAGCGGACGCGGTCGTGATTTCGGGTGGTACCGTTGGATGGGGAAGAACGCGCGGTTGCAGCTCGGGTCGGCCGTGGCGGCTAAACCCGATAAGCGGACTGGGGAGTTGGAACTCAGTGGCGGGTTGAGCTTGGCAATTCATGCAAATGACCGCGGAGGATTGAAGCGGCACGGGGTCGTGTCAATGCGGTCAATACGGATGTCGTGCCTCAGGGAACAAGCTTAGTGTAGGGCGGTCGTCTAAAAAAGAGGCGAGGAGCTGTCACTTCTCGCTCAATTTTCAAGGAGAACGCCCCATGTATCGCTTTATCCGTAGCGCGACAATTAAGACCTTTGCTGATCTTCCTGCTGCGCTCAAATTCGCGTCCGAAGTGACGTCGTATATGAACAAGAGCCACTCGGTGAACATGAAGTTCGGCTTTGAGGTGTATGGTGAACACCGAATCCACTGGCATTTTGATAGCGAGAGCCCCGACAAGATTCGCGACATCAATTCAAAAATCATAAAGGATCACGAATATTGGGGCATCATCAAGAAGTCGGAGGATATCTTTGTCGACGGAAGCCAGAAAGACATGCTCTTAAATTTCCCGGATTGACTGAAGGGCTTGGGCTGGCAACGCGGGTGAGGGACGCGGCGTCTTACGCCTAGGGGGTAATTCATGAACGCAAGCAATGTAATGGTCCATGACGCCATTACGAGTTTCACGAGCCGCGAGACTGCTCGCCAATCATGATATTAGCGCCTTGCCGGTTGTAGATCGGGATCGTCACCACATCAATGACCTGCGTGCCGTGACTGGCTGCGCGAGCGTACTCGCGCGCACGCAGCAGGATCAGCCACCCTGCCCGTCGAAGAAGGATTTCACGGCCGACAGACAGAAGGGCGGCACGAGCCGTGCGTGGTAGTCCTCGAGCACCGCCGCATGTCCGCCGTCGGTGGCACCGCCGTCGGTGGCGGCCACCTCCACGGCCGTGACCGCTGCCTTGAATGCGTCTTTCTCATTCGCATACGGATCGTTCGCCGTCGGCGTGGAGGCGATGTCCAAGATGGTCGCGGGCGCGCTCGGCGCATTATTCAACCAATATCCCTGCATGAGCTGCGTGTTGAAGAAGAAGACTTCAGGATCCTCATCGCCGCCACACAGCAGCGTCGGCATGGTCGGCGTCCAGTTGCGCAGATCGTTCGTCTTTAGATCTTGCCGCAAGGTATTCGCGGGCAAGGCGGCGGGCAGCCCCGTGGTCATCGTCGGAAAGCCGCCGTCGGGATTGGCCTGCTCATCCTGCAGATAGGAGAGGCGGTAGCTGTCGAGGATAAGGTAATCGCTGCTCGCAAAACCCATCGCAAACACGATGGCGAGGTCGGACGGCGTGGTCGCGGGCGTGATCGAGGCGTACTGCGAGGCGGGCGGTGTGCTGCTGAAGAGCGTGTTATTCGGCAGCAGGCCCTCGGAGTAGATGGTGCTGATTGGCGTCGTGCTCGGCAGCAGGCCAGCGATGTCGTTGGCGTAGGGTGTGGCGAAGATATCCGTCGGCTCCGAATAGAGATTGCCGTATGCGTTCTGGTAACCGTTCGCAAGGAGTGCCACGTTTTCCGTTGCGCTGCCGTTCACTTCCCCCAGAAAAAGGGCATCGCCGAACGCGGCGAGCGCGTAGGGCCCGGACATCGGCGCCGAGGCGGTCACGGTCTGGCCGGCCGCTTGCATCGCGCTGGTCGCGGCCATCGCGACGTAGCCGCCCTGGGAATAACCGGTGACGAAGAGCTTGTGATTGTCGGTGACGGTCGGTGCAAGCGCGACTGGCAGCGCGCTGCGCGCGGCCGTCAGCACATCCATCATTTCAGCCGCTTGCTGCGCAGCGACGAGGTATGGATGGTAGCTGAGCGTCGAGGAGTCGTAGCCCGCATAGTTCGGTGCGACGACAATGTAACCCTCGGCGGCAAAGAGGGCGGCGAGAAGGAGCCCCTCGCTGCTGGCGTTCGAGCCAGACAGCTGCGCGATGTCGTAGTTCTTGATTGGCGAGGTACCGTGGGCGTACTCGACGATGGGTCGCGGGCCCTGACAGCGGGAGGCCGATCCGCTTGGCACCAGGAGCGCGCCGGTGGACGTGGTCGACTCGGACTTCGCCCCCACCGTCTCGTAATTCAACTGGTAGACGTTCACGGTGCAAATAGGCGCGTAGGCGAGCGTCAGTAGCTCCTGCCCGAGGGTATCGAGGCCAAGTAGTCCGAGCAGATCTGAGGTGCCAAAGGTGGCGACCAAGGTCGGGGGAGTGGTCAGCAGCTGCCCACGCTGCGGCGTCGAAGGTCCAGGCATCGAGCCACTGTTCATGCCGGAGTTACAACCGGCGAGCATGAGCAGCACCATCACCCCGACGGTCACGGAAGTAGTCGGACGATCCATGAAATACCCTCCGGCCGACCGTCGACCGCAAATGAAGCCACTTGGTAAGAACTCCCATTGCGGGGAAAAGTTCACGCGCGAGCGTAGCTATCCCTTGCCGCCGAAAGCGGTTGATGCTGTAAGAGGTTCGGAAAGCGTAGACATTGGCCGTGCCGCCGTAGAGCCATTGCGCTGCGCTGTCCTTACCTGCCCCCTGGAATCGTCCCAGTTCTTGAACAACTTGATCCGGTTGCCAAGAGCGATATTACTCGGGCCCGGGGAATCCGACATTACGAGCAAGGATCGCTCGATGGGAAGCGTCCAATTGTGGGGAAAGGTCTTGAGCATGGTGCGGTTGTCGATCTGCAAGGAATAAACGTAAGCAGCAGGACGAAGATCCGGCGATCGGCGAGGCGCGTTAATATTCCAGGCGCAGCGTCTGCTGACGCTTGGGCCACAGGCTGTTCTGCTGAAGGGCGGGCACGCTCACGCTGGATTTTCCGAGCTTTCCAAGTATTGGTGCATCCGATTTAGGAAACAATTACGTGATATATTTGCCTGAAAGCGACGTTTTTGGGACACGGTCGAGTTTCTAAGTTCGCGCGGCAACCAATCCGGAACGCCTTTGTTTGTACGGTTTCGAGCGATATGCCTTGATGACATCAACTAATGATATCCACATGTCCATTGAATATCCTCAACCGCCTTAAACATTCACTGACCTGGATGATGTGCAACCGTACGCGCTGATACCTGCGGATTGTGCAGCGATGGTAAGTCCAGTGCGCTTATGATTCCGACGATTCAGATTCTGGTCTTGCTGCTGATCGTGATTTCCGCCGTTGCGGTCGTGGCGGCGCGGCTGCAAATTCCACCAGCGATTCTCCTGGTGCTCACCGGCATCCTCCTGGCGCTCGTTCCCGGGCTGCCGACCGTGAAGCTGGCCCCGGAATTCGTCTTGCTGATCGTACTGCCGCCGCTCGTCTATTCATCGGCGGTAGCGATGAGCTGGCGCGAGTTCAAATTCAATCTGCGTCCCATTTCGCTGCTCGCCGTGGGTTGCGTCCTTTTCACAACCGTCGCGGCCGCCGCGGTAACCCATTGGCTGTTGGGTTTCTCCTGGCCCGTGGGGTTCGTGTTGGGGGCCATTGTTTCGCCGCCGGACGCCGTGGCGCCGCTGTCCATTGCGCGCCGAATGCAGCTCCCCAGACGGCTTCTCGTAATCCTCGAGGCCGAAGGCCTGGCGAATGATGCGAGTGCGCTCATTCTCTATCGCTTCGCGGTGGCGGCCGTCAGTGCCGGCGCATTTTCGTTCGGCCATGCCGCCGGCATGTTTACCGCCATCCTCTGCGGGGAAATCCTCTGGGGCATCGGCGTGGGTTGGCTCATGCTGCGATTGCGGCGTTGGGTGCACGATCCGCGCATCGAGATCATGCTCTCGATCTTGACTCCGTTCGTGGCTTTCTGGCCACCTCAGCACCTTGGCGGTTCCGGCGTGCTTGCAACCGTAACCGCCGGACTCTATATCAGCTGGAACGGCCTGCGGCTGATCAGTGCGGCGACGCGGCTACAGGGCATTTTCTTCTGGGATTTCCTAATTTACGTGACCGAGGGATTCGTGTTCCTCATCACCGGCCTGCAGGCGCGAACGCTGATTGCCGATATTCGTGGTGATTCGATCTCCGATCTAGCCATCTCCGCCGCCGTGGTCTGCGCCGTGGTGATCATCGCCCGTTTTGTGTGGATGTTTCCCGCTACGTACCTTCCGCGTTGGCTGATTCCTTCGGTCGCGCGCGCGGATCCCGCGCCGCCCTGGCAGTGGCCCTTTGCGCTGGCCTTCACTGGGGTCCGCGGCATCGTCTCGCTGGCGGCAGCGCTCGCCATTCCCTTCACGACCGAGAGCGGCGAGCTATTTCCCGACCGCGATCGGATTCTTTTCCTCACGTTTTCGGTCATTCTGGTGACGCTTGTGGGCCAGGGCTTGATGCTGCCCGCCCTGATCCGTGCGCTCGGGCTCGCCAACGCCGGCCGCCGGGAACACCGCGCCGACAGAGCCGAGGAATTCGCCGCGCGCCGGCAGGCCATTGAGGCGGCAATCCAAACTCTCGACGAGCTGGTTGCGCAACGCGAGCTGTCCGATGATATCGTTCGGCCGCTGCGCACACACTACCGCGATCGACTCAGGCAGGTCGAGCTTCGGGGCGACGGCGAGGACGGGCATAAGCGGCTCACCGAGCTGCACGATGAGATTGAATTTCTGCTGATCGATGCCGAACGGCAGAAGATCAACGATCTGTATCGACGCGGCAAGCTGAAAGATGAAGCGCGGCGTCGGATCGAGCGGGAACTCGACTTGCGCGACGCGCAACTGACCAATGTGCGGGCCGAGGAGTGAACTTCACGGGGCTGCAACCACGATGGGTTGACCTCTCTAAAAACAACACCTAGGTCTGGCGAACAAGAATGCGCGCACTGTATCGGCGTGGCGCGCAGTCTTTGAATATTGATTTATCGCAGTTTTTTGCCTTTAGAGCGTTTGACATTTCGAGCCAAAGGAGAAGACTGAGCCTAGTGAGGCAAGCACAACAACTCAATTGGCGGGCGAGCTGGGCGTGGAGCTTGGCCTGGGTGCGCGACCGCACTATAACGTTACGCCAGCACGGATGCTCACGCCGCAGAAACCACAACGCACGCCGACTCGGCACGTGCTCATCGAGCGTCACTTTGCGTGGCACTCGCAGAACATTCGACGCGAGCGCCTTGCGAAAGAATGCTTGTGTGGCCCCTATTCCACGATCGCGGCGGAGCAGAAAATCAATTGTCCTGCCGTGCCTGTCGACGGCGCGGTAGAGGTCGTGCCGGTTGCACCGGAACCCATGAGTGCTGGCGATTTAAAATTGTATGTGAGTTCAATACTTGGGAAGGAGACTTATGAAACTGATTTTGTGTAGCGCACTGGTGTTATCAGCGCTGAGCGCGGCAATCGAGCCCAGTTCCGCCCGCGCTGATGACGGCCCTTGGGAAGTACGCTTGCGAGCCGTGTATTTGGACCCCGCGAACAAGTCGGATGCAATACCGGGTCTCGCGCCGGAGAATGCAATTCACATCAACGATAAGTGGCTGCCGGATCTGGATTTCGAGTACTTCTTTACGCCCAACTGGTCGACGGAGTTGGTGCTCACATATCCGCAGACTCAGAACGTGACCGTGAG
>Ga0326728_10023995_pt1 | contig 11104 bp, 10 predicted proteins | sample MB3enrmetagenome_FD_207602 | JGI IMG/M metagenome (GOLD analysis project Ga0326728, IMG submission 207602) | Lab enriched peat soil microbial communities from McLean, Ithaca, NY, United States - MB31MN | ecosystem: Environmental > Terrestrial > Soil > Wetlands > Peat | place: USA: New York... | reverse complement strand
AATCGACCATATCCCGGGGCATCGATGTGCCGTATTACGATATTCTTTTCGTTCACTCCTGCAACTTCGCACAGCCCTATTGGGAAAGCGAGAGACAGGACGCAGAGGAAAACGACGACAAGGATAAGGAAGACCGGATCCGAATCATCCTGACCCGTTTGATTGGGGACGAACTGACCAACAGTGTTCTCCGCCACAGTCCCATTAGGGATGTCCGAGAGGAACAGGTAAAGGTCATCGTCATAACATCCCGGGATTTCGACAAGATTGATGCAAAGGTCAGGGACACGATGCATGTACACGATATCGGAAACGATTCCGATTTGAAAAAGATGGTGGCTGCACTCTCGGATTTTTCAACACGCCCTTCAAAGAGAGCGGTTCGTGGAAAGGTCGGGTTCAACACGATATTCCCGGGGCCATTCCAGCATGTACGTACAAAGCTGGATCTTCATCTTCTGAACGACACCGCGTTCGTTTCGGGCAAATCGCACCAAGAGGCGAAGGCCGATATCAGAACGTGGGTGTGCAGCACTCCGGATTCCCGCACTCCCGATTCCGGATACCCCCAACGCCGTGAGAAGATTCTGGGATATCCCTCCCTCACAAAAGGATGCCGTGCGGAGAAGCGTGCGATTTCGAACTGGGTGTGCAAACGTTACCCGGGGATCACAAGACGCACGGTATCCCGTGACCTGTCACAGATGGTCGGGGAAGGGATACTGCGCCGTGAGAAAAACGCACGCAAACGTACCGTGTACTCCCTACGGAAGGAGAAAAGACGTGAACAGGGCAAAGGGCAGACCAATCTGCCCGTACCCGTTCAAGAGGAGGGTGCGCATGCCTGATGGCGAACATATTTCAGAAGCTCAACATGAGCTCTTGAAATTTAACACCAGACTTCGGCGGAAGATGAGTTTCAAAGACTCACGTTGAGTCTTTGATCATTGATTCGAAACAGGTCAATGATCCCTCACACCTGAGTCTCGGCGGACATTGAGGTTCAGAGACTCACATTTAGTCTCTGAACCTTTCAATGGCTTTTGAGAAATCTGAGGTTCAAGCGGTAAAGTTGACCGCTCGAAATGTACTTAACAAATCAAGAGTCCGGTACTGGGCTCTTGATTCTGAAATCAAGACTGAAAAGACGGGAGTGCGAGGGATAACTCCCTCTCACCAAGGGTTTTATACAGCTGAACAACTCAGTCGCGAACTGAACCCACATACGCTACAGATACTCTCTGTGCTTACCGGCGCCTTTGCCGGATGTCCCGACGTGGACGGTCATCATCTTCGTCCTCATCTTCCTCACTATCGAGATCCGAGCTGACCTCTTCATCTGGATCTTCATCATCATCGTCATCTTCGTCGAAACGAGACTTTCTTTTCGGATTTCGAATCGGGCGAATTTCATCCCCGTCATCTTCTTCTTCATCCTCGTCCCCGGCTCTTTCCCGTGCAAGATCACGAGCCCGGAACCGCAGAACTCTTTCCGCGAAATCTTCGACGACGTCTTCCGTTTTTTCCGTCCCATCGGATTGCGGAATAATAAGTCGTGATCTCAATGTATCGAGGTCATCTGGATCTTCGAGCCAAAACTGGACACCGAACGTTTTTGGTATCCCCTGTGCCCCGTTGGCGGAGCGCTTTCGAGTGCTAGTACTAGTCCCCATGGGTAGTCACCGCTGCTCTTATGGCTTGCACTTCTATAAATAGTTATCTCATGATTTACGTCTATTGAAAGTTTTCAATAAAATAGACGCCTTAAAAAGGTTGTGGCGAAGGAGATTGACCTTCTCAAATCACACGGTGTACCTGCTGTTCCACACCCCCTCCACGGTATTGTTGGTTTAGGCCCACCATACTGTGAAACGCAAGCCAGAGGGGAGTTCCATCAACAACGAGAGCCGAGCCAATCATCGATGGTGATTTGAAACGGAAATCTTTCCCAATACCGACTGAATCGAAGTTCTCTTCGTAGCAGTGCGGGATCTTCTTCACAAATTTTCTTGCGGTCGATAATGGCGATTTGATAACAAGCTCAGCTTCCTGCATGGCATCTATCGCGTACGACCTGATTATCTTCTCATGGAAAGACCTGTAAGCCTTCTCCTGTGATACCATTTCCAGTCCTTCCACTTTTCCATTAATCAGGACAACAAGACCATGCTGTTTCGATACTAACGGAAACGTGGCGACATATTCATCGAGAGTAATTCTATGTCGCTCAAACGAGTCCTTCATCGCTCCTGTGGGTGAATAACTATCTGAACGCTGGTTCATTGCAGAGATGTCATTCCAAATTTCCTGTTGGTCTGAGCGGCAACCGCGATCATGATGAAGAGACTCAGATACCGACCTAGTCTTTTTCTTCTTTATCTCGTGCGACATCATGAAATCCGAGTCGGTAAATCCGTACCCCCCCGCCGTGTAATGCCACCGACCGTGTTCGGTGCAACTGACATCGATGATGGTCTTCGAGTGTGATTCGACCAAAATCGTCGTGTTTGTGACCCGATCCTGCCGTGCCCCGACAAGCTGCTCACCGTCCACAATGAGAACCGGTTTATCGCCCCTGTTAGTCACGGTGAGCTTGTTGACGTCGCCCGTTTCAGAAACTTCTGCGATACTAATAAAATCCATCTCCAACGCCTGATGTAACGTTAGATAATCGATACCCCCGTTGGTCTCCATCAAAATGGGAATTACGGTTATTCCTCCCGCCCTAAATGTTTGCGGCGTTCCTAATTCGATACAGGAAATACAATCCTGAATACAATTGTTCATTCGTTCACCTTCCTTTTTGTGGCTTTTTCTCGCTCCTTTTGCTTTTCCAAGCATAAATAGCGCTGCATGGCTCGAAAATGGAGAACTGTACTGGTTGCCGGACGGTGGATCGGATTTGGACTGATTTTAATGACTGGATTTTAAAATGAGACGATTATTAGGCGTTTTTTCAAACTCTGAAATAACGATTTTTTTTGACTTAAACATGATTAAGTCCACGCCTTCCGCGTGAAAAACGCGTGAATTTTCAATAGAGGGCAGGGTCTGAATTCTGAAAAATCTGGAGCTCCCCGACGGTACATTCATTTATCCAGAAAACGGCATTTCGCCGTATTATTGCCTCATCTCATTACGCCTTTTCCCAATAGGGCGCTCTTGTGGATTCATTATTACTTTATGCTATGTTCGATATCGTGGGTGCTTTACGAATCGCTCGGAGATAACTGAGAGTTTTTGAGACCAATCGTATAACGGGAATAACACGGGCGTATTGAGCTCGTGTATGGCATTTCAAGTATTGTATGAATTTCCATAACGAGTCATAAACCAGATGCCGAAGAACTAAAAATGTGATCGAGAAACCGTAGAACCGTGCTCGATGCGGTCCTTAAAGAACGCGTGATTTTCTACAGCGGAAGGAAAAATAGTACCTCTTTCGCCCCGTTGTTCCCCCGACCTCTCAACAATGATTGTGTATTGAACAAGGTTTTACCTTTTATTGCGGGCTAAGTAATGAAGTTCAGGGAAAAACCTCCCGCCGTTCTACTGATTAATCAGTTCCTCAACTTGTTTTACAGGCCAATAGGTGTAATTACTCTTATTAGGATACCGGTTCTTGGTCGGATGTTCGATAGTCTGAACCATATTGACATCGGGGAATACACCTATAACTAGATACCAACATCCCCCTGTCTCAAACTCGTCGTTTTCCTTGACCATTTTGATCATTTCCTTCACTGATATCCGAAATTCAGTTATATTAATTCACTAATGGCTCGTTCAGAAAGATAAAATGCTAGCGTAAGCTTAACGGAGTGTGAAACACGGTTCGAGAGAAAAAATAACTATCTGTTCTGGTGTACATTTATCAATGGCCGATGTTCTCACGCATGATCAACGAAAAAATAATATGTCGAAAATACGTGGGAAGAATACGATTCCGGAACTGAAACTACGGAAATTATTGTATAAAATGGGTATACGGGGCTACCGGATACATTATAATCTACCGGGAAAGCCCGATCTGGTGTTTGTGAAGAAGAGGATTGCAGTCTTTGTCGACGGTTGTTTCTGGCATAAATGTCCCTCTTGTTTCAAGGAACCTGAAACCCGGAATGAGTTCTGGATGAAAAAAATTCAATCCAACGTCGAGAGGGATAAAAAAGTAGATGATCTATTGAAAAACGATGGATGGATCATTATCCGAATCTGGGAACATGAGATAAAAAAAGATCCTGAAAATGCCGTAAAGAAAATCCTTGCCCTATTATAATGCATACACTCGACGTGATTTTGTCTTCATGGAAGGTGTCGACATCTCTCGCGGTGCTTCTCTCATCGTAAAAACAACCTGTTTTGCCAGTCTCTCCACAAGTGGAACCGCCACCGAATTGCCGAACTGTTTGTATGCCTGAGTATCAGAAACCGGTATAATGAATGAATCCGGGTATCCCTGAATCCGTGCACATTCGCGGGGTGTCAATCTGCGGGGATTTTTTCCATCTTGTGGGATTAGAATCTCGCTGCCATCTTTGAAGTACCGAGCGGATAGAGTACGGCAATGATTATTGATATCGACAAGACCATACCCGAAGCCATTTCCTTTCAAGCGGTGTTTCTCGGCATAGTTCCTGAGGTATTCCCAGAGATGATCAGTGAGAGTATATTTTTCGGGGATGGTATCTTCGAGAATATCCCGCATACGGGGTTTCAGATCCGGTATTTCTGGAAAGACAAATTTAATTTCGGGGTCTCGGAATCCTACCATGAATATTCTCTCGCGATTCTGGGGAACAAGTGATTTCGCATTGATCACCTTGTAGTTGAAAGAGTATCCTGCATCCAGCAACGAGTCCCGAATAACCGCGAATGTTTTCCCCTTATCGTGCTTTTCAAGATTTTTCACGTTTTCAAGGAAAAAACCCGCAGGTCTTTTCTCATTAAGGATACGGAGAATCTCATAGAATAGCGTCCCTTGGGTTTCGTCCTCAAAGCCATGCGGTTTGTTCAGACTCACCTTTTTAGATACTCCGGCAATTGAAAACGGTTGGCAGGGGAATCCTGCGCAAAGGAGATCAAAGTCCGGTATATCCGATGCCTGTACCTCCCGGATATCCCCAACTGGAATTTCCCCGAAATTGCTCTCATAAGTCTGCTGTGCGAATTTATTCCATTCGGATGAGAATACACATTCCCCTCCTGCACGCTCGAATGCAATACGGATACCACCGATGCCAGCAAATAGATCAATGAACTTTATCGGAAGATCTCTGGATTTTTTTGCTTTTGCAGGCATGATCACATCGAATTTGATTGTATTACATTAACTCATAACGTCTTAAGATGCTTCGTAATGCACACTGTGAAAGTGAACATATTCTGATATATTAGTAGATTCTCACAAAATCCTCTACTGTGATAACAGATCCATCATGATTTTGCGCGGGGAACGGTGCAAATCCATCGGGTTTGTCGACAGGTGAGAAATCATCCGTAATAGTGGTATAGATGCTCTCACCGGTGCATGATTTAAATTTCTGATTTGAAATTGTATTGTTATTGCTACTCGTCGTAATTCGGAATGCCACACCTTCATCTCGCTCCGAATTGAAGCAGATTTTCATATTTCGTATTGCCCGGTAAGCGGGACATGCATCCCTAATCGCATCAAGACATATGTTACAACCTAACGGATTTGCACCTCGGGGTTCCCCGTTGGAGCTTTTCTTGATGCACCAGATCGCATCATCGCATGCAGAGGAATGAACTTTCCTTGATTGCGCGGTCACCCATAACAATCTCTCGACCTTACCAAGATTGTTGGCCTGTGAAAAGATACGTGCATGATTCTGTTTTTTTCTTGCATTATCATAGACCATCAATGGCCATTTGAAAAAAGTATCAATCCACGTATCGATTGGCATCGCCGCCATATTTCCGAAACTCTGTTGAGCATAAATCTGGATTACTTTCGGAGACTGGTATGAACTTTCTCCGATGAGTCCATCATATATCGATCCACACTGTTCCTTCGTAAGAGTCTTGGGGTTTATCCGCTTGTTTCTGATGTCATCAAGCATCATCAGAAATATAACTGTTCTCTGCGGTCCCTTATCGAACGCGTTATAACATTCTATCGCGTACGGGCGGTTTTGAAATGAGATGTGAGGACTGTTGAATATCTGATTTAATTTTGCTGTGTCGAATTTACCACCCATTGGATTTGTGAATCGCGACAGTTTCACGCTGCCGATTGCGATTTCCTCGCAATAATTCCTGTGAAAATGTAAAGCAACTTCAGTCAATCTAGAGAATGCGGGGAAAAGAGAGAGGGGGTTATTGATATCTGTGATTTCATGGATAGTGGGAAGTAGATAGAAATCATTACTCGGTATATGGCTGGCGGACTGGATTCTAACACCGAATTTCGAGAGGAAATAATGTGTTTGGATGAGTTCACTTTTCCTCCCTTGGGGGGGATTCCAGCTTGAGACGAAACGAACCAAGCCGAAAACTTCGTCCCACAATCTGCCGAACGGGAGTTTGTCACCATATGCGTACGAGACTACCCGATGCCACATTTCCTTAAGAACCGGGTTGGACTGTGTTAACGAACCGGAAAAAACGTTTTCGATATCTGTTCTGGTTACAGGATTCACAATGCCCAAGCGTTCCTTTACTTCGGTCTGGACAGCTTGTCGATAAAGGTCTGTTCCGGCAGATATGTCTTTATTTGAAACAACTGTAATCTCTGCACGATTTCCGGTAAGGAAATTTACTTTCTCTATATATCCGTAAATTCTCTGACTCTCCGAGGGTCTTTCACCCTGCGGCAAATCGGGATTCAGAATGTGAAAATAATAGATAGGGAAGAGGGGGAGATCCGGATCATATAAATGAATAAGTGGTAACCACCTTTCGGGGATTCCATCTGTAGTGAATATATATCGATAAGATAAACTGTCAAAGCTCATGAGGTGCGTTTATTCTATGGTTATATTAAATAGTACTTTCAAAAGATGGCTTGCCACCCCTGTTGGAGAACAATCGACATCAGGGCGGATATCATTATCATAAATTATATTGTATTATTGTCTATATGCGAATCCTGATCGATACGAATATTTTCATTTATCGTGAGTCAGATCAGGTTCTCACAGAAAACCAGCAGAATCTATCCCGTATTCTTCACGAAATCGGTGCACTTCAACTTGTTCACCCCCTGTCCGTTCGTGAACTGATGAAGAATCCGAGCCCGGAAAAAAAGAGTGTAATGCTTTCTAAGATCCGGACATATCCACAACTGGAGTCCCCCCCGGATCCATTGCTCGATGCAGGTTTTTGTGCCCTGATCACACCTAAACCCGGGACTAATGATGGTGTAGATAATGCTCTTCTTTATTGTGTCTGTCGGGATGCTGTAGATTATCTGATTACGGAAGACCGAAAAATAATCGCGAAAGCATCCCGTCTTGGTATTGATGACCGAGTTTTCCTGATATCAGATGCACTGGAATTTTTCTCGCAATTCACTATCACTGAAAAACCAACTGCTCCCCCCGGTCTCGAAGAGGATTTTATCTATAACCTCAATCTAGCCGATCCTATCTTCGATACACTGAAAAAAGATTATGAAGAATTTGAGGGATGGTTCAAGAAAATTTCCCGACAAGGACGAAAATGCTGGGTTCATTATAACCTCGATGAATCTATCGGAGCTCTCCTGATCTATAAAATCGAGGATGAACCACTGGATACCATCCCGCCTTTCCCGAAAAAGAAGAGAGTGAAGATTTCAACTTTCATTGTCCGCCATATCGGGCAGAAAATCGGGGAACTGTTCATTAAACTCGCTGTAGATATTGCAATCAAGAACAAAACCGAGGAAATCTACCTCACTCACTTCACAAAAACTGAAGACCGGCTGGTTGAGCTAATCACCGAATATGGGTTTATATTATCTGCGAAGAACCAGCGTGGAGAAGAGATTTTCATAAAAAAAATCTATCCGGACCCGGTGAAGGTCATGGGTCTCCCTCCATTAGAAGTAAGTCGGGAATATTACCCTTCATTCTATGATGGTGCCGATGTCGGAAAATATTTCATACCAATCTGGCCTGAAAACCATGAACGACTATTCACAGATTTCAAAGGCAGTAGGCAGACGAAACTTCCCGAACATTCAGGGCTGTTTATCATTGAGGGAAACACTATCAAGAAAGCATACCTCTCTCATACCAGAAACAAACACGTAGCCCCCGGTGACCTTGTGTTCTTCTATCGATCAAAAGACCTGAAAATGGTTACATCGCTGGGTGTCATTGAAACCGTCCACTGGGATCTTAAAGTCGCGGATGAGATTATAAAAATCGTGGGAAAAAGGACTGTTTACAGTCGTGATGAGATAGAGAAGATGCCAAAACCAGTGACCGTCATCATGTTCCGTCATCATTTCCATTTAAAAAACCCGGTTTCCTTTAAACGCCTCAAAGAGCGCGGCATTCTTACTTTCGCACCGCAATCTATAACAAAGATAAGCGAGGAAAATTATCATAACCTGATTGAGGCTTGCGAAATTGACCGGCGTTTTACTGTCCATTAAGCCGAAATACGTGAAAGAAATCCTGAGCGGGGCTAAACAGTATGAGTTCCGTAAACAGATTTTCAAAAACGATTCTGTAGAAACGGTGTTCATTTATTCATCATCCCCGCAGAAGAAGATTGTCGCCTGTTTCCGCGTAGGGAACATCGTTGAAGGGCATCCGGATTACCTGTGGGAACAGTTCTGTGATGTGTCCGGCCTCAGCGAACGGGAGTTTTTCGAATATTTCTCAGACCGGGATACCGGGTACGCGATCCAGATAGAAGATCTGGAACCATTCTCTGAACCGGTAGATCCACATCACGTGTTCGAGCGATTTATTGCGCCGCAGTCCTTCTGTTATGTGGATGATTCTCCCATACATAATCAACTGTCAACGGTTGAGAACCCGATCTTTTCTTGATAAAGACCGCCGAAATTGCGTTAAAGGTAGGTGACAATATTTTACACCGTAATAATCCCCCAATCAACCGCTGATAAAATAGCACCCTCTGATTGCATCGACACTTTCACTTCACACGGTAGCAGGGTTATATGAATCCGTGGGGGATTAGATAGTTGTATGATGAGGTCTACCGCTTCGACAAAGACAACCAAAGGGGTTCAACTGCATAATTTACCACGAGGACGTTTGTACATAGAACAACGTAACCGCGTCCTTCGGTATTACGAGCGTTTCAAATTGATCAATGATGGTCGCCAAAAAGGTGCATCGTTTGAAGGACAGTATGATGACATGCTCGGATTCTTCATGAACTGTCACCATCTAAAAGATTGGGTTATACAAGATTTTTACATTGAGAAAGGACATCCTGATCACCCGAAATATTGTAGATTACGAGATGAGGTTGTACATTTTATCGATGGTAATGATTGCTTGAAATTATGTGCTGATATATGCAATGGGGCAAAACACCTGTATCGCAATGAACCTGCCCATTTTGGTGAAGCAATAAGAGTCCGTGATGAAGTTCATATTGACGAAACTGTTGATGATCCACTAGTTCAAAGAGTGTGGAGAATCACATCAGAATCTGGAAAGGAATGGGATGCATTCGAATTAGCTACCGAATGCGTAACTAAATGGAAAGAGTTTTTCGCAGGACACAAAAAAGAATTTCAAGCCTTGACGGATCATCCTGAAGAAGGAAGTACATCTGGTGTCGCGGATGTGTCAACGATCGAAGCCAATGTTGTCGGGTCAGAACGCTCTGTACTGTATCGCGTCACTCGTAGACGTCACTCATAAAGGTGCTGTTGCGTTTTACAATTTCTCAATTATAGTGAAAGATTTACGCCACCGAAAGCCCCGTTCTCCCTTTTTCTTGAGTGGCGACATTTGCCCCCATATCTCCGGCAGGAATCTCCCTCTCTAACAGGTGCACCTGTCTCCAGTATCTCATATAGACCTCGTAGACGTATTCCGGCAAGGGGTGTTTGTAGTGGCTCCAATCCACGCCACTGACACCGTGAGTTAGTACGTATGCCCGGTTGCTCTGGCTCCATTCGATGACGTCGCCGTACTGCTCAGCAAACTTTCTCAAGTCAGAAGGGAAGAACGCTTTATCCGGAGCCCGGGATAGTGGTACTCCGTGACGTTTAAGCCATGTTTGATATGACGTGAGTTCGAACACGGGGTCGTTATCCTCTTTCCCCTCGACCAACTGTGTCATAATAGGTATTAGATCGGGATGGATCGGGACGTAATGCTCCATCCGGATTTTATCCTGTGAAGGGAGGACGTGGAGAACCGGGGGAAAGGATTTCAGTGCATTCCTCATTTGCCCCACCGTGATTTTTTTCATGGTCGCCTCGATACGCTGTCCCGTGTAAGCGCCGCACAACGTTATTCCAATATAGTTCACCATAGACTCGTAGCTTAAGAGATGTGCCTGATACGCCGCAACGAGACTATCAATGAGATGAGTGATATCTTCTTTAGTGACAATCCGGGATGTGACAGTTTTTCTATCCTTTCTCGTTTTCGGCATTTCGAGGAACATCGCAAAATTCTGGTATCGCGCGTCGAAATGGAGCTTGGACAAGTATTTTAGAAACGATTTTGTGAAGTTTATTATCTTGCCCCACGAGTCGAGACTGGTGAACCTCTCAAGGGTATGTGTGTATAGTGCGGTTATGGACTTCTGGTTTATCTCCCCGCACGTTTGTTCCCAGAGATCTTCACTAGCTTTCACAATCCAGTATACTGACTTCGGATTGATGTGCTGAGACCGCAAGCGCGTGTAGAGATCAAGTTCATCCTTAGTATACTGTAGCTGGCAAACGGTGAGATTGGAACTGTACGTACTTAGTGTGTTCGATTCCCGGATGATGCGTGCTACCTCGTGGTCTAGTTGGCTATGACGTCGTTCACACGGCGAAGATCTCGTGTTCGAATCACGACGGGCCCATTGCCGGTACCTGTTTTTTAAGTACGGCACCGGTCGTCCTAGGGTTCCCCTTATTCCGGACAGCGAGATTATATTTTGTGAAGTT
>Ga0326728_10023994_pt1 | contig 11104 bp, 5 predicted proteins | sample MB3enrmetagenome_FD_207602 | JGI IMG/M metagenome (GOLD analysis project Ga0326728, IMG submission 207602) | Lab enriched peat soil microbial communities from McLean, Ithaca, NY, United States - MB31MN | ecosystem: Environmental > Terrestrial > Soil > Wetlands > Peat | place: USA: New York... | reverse complement strand
GGCACGCCTTCCATCGAAGCAGCCAGCACCGGCCAGAGAGACTCCACTGTAATTTCGGGACGCTTCAGCATCTGCGCGTAGGTTTGCGTGGCGAGATCGCTCGCGTCGCCGCGAAGGGAGTGGACCAGCGCCGGCGGCAGAGCGTCAACATCCACGCGCGTCTTCGTCAGCAACTGTTCGAAGGCCGCCGCGCGGGCCTGCTTTGCCTCGTACGCCGCCCAGGCCGCGTCGTCGATGAGGCCAAGCCGGCGGCCATGCGGAGTGAGGCGGCGGTTGGCGTTGTCGATGCGCAGATGCAGGCGAAACTCCGCGCGCGAGGTGAACATGCGATAGGGTTCGTCGGTGCCCTTGGAGATGAGGTCGTCGATGAGGATTCCGGTGTAGGCCTCGGTGCGGTCCAGCGTGAAGTCGGAAAATTCGGGTGCCCCATCCATCGCGGCCTCATCGCGATGGGTGGGATGGAGCGCAGCCCGGGCCCACAGCGCTGCATTGATTCCGGCCATCAGTCCCTGGCAGGCGGCCTCCTCATACCCACTCGTCCCGTTGATCTGGCCGGCGAGATAAAGCCCCGCGAACTTCTTGACTGCGAGCGTGCGGTCCAGCTCGGTGGGGTCGATGGCGTCGTACTCGATGGCGTAGCCGGGGCGCAGCATCTCGGCGTTCTCCAGGCCGGGAATCGACCGCACCATGGCAACCTGCACCTCCATCGGCAGGCTGGTGCTCATGCCGTTGATGTAGACCTCGTGGGTGTTCAGCCCCTCCGGCTCGAGGAAGAACTGGTGATGCGTTTTGTCCGGGAAGCGCACGATCTTGGTCTCGATGGACGGGCAGTAGCGCGGCCCGATGGCGGAGATCTGCCCGGTATACATCGGCGAGCGATGCACGTTCTCGCGGATCAGGCGCAGCGTCTCCGGCGTGGTGGTGGCGATATAGCAACTGACCTGAGGCAACGCGGGGACCCACGTACCCGCCTCAGCATTGGGTGCCCCATCCATCGCAGTGACCGGGGTACCCGGCGAGCGTTCTTTGCTCGTTGGGGTGGCAGAGCGATGGGTGGGATGGATCGCCGCAGAACTTCGTGCTGCGCGAAAGCTGAACGGCGTCGGGTCCTCATCTCCCGGCTGCTCCACGAACTTCGTCCAGTCGATGGTGCGGCCGTCGAGGCGCGGCGGGGTCCCGGTCTTCAGGCGGCACTCGCGCAGGCCCAGCCGCTTCAGCGCCTCGCCGAGCAAGACGCTGGCCGGTTCGCCGCTGCGCCCCGCGGCATACTGCTGCTCGCCGCAGTGGATGATGCCATTGAGAAATGTCCCGGTGGTGACGACGACCGCCCCCGCGTGGATCACGCGCCCATCGCGCAGGCGCACGCCGGTCACACGCTTTTGTTTGTCATTCCGTAGCGCAGCGGAGGAATCTGCTGCTTCACCTTGAACCTCGAACCTCAAACCTTGGATCTCTACATCGACCACCTCGGCCTGCTTGATGAAGAGATTCTTCTGCCCCTCCAGGACCTCGCGCATCTTGACGCGGTAGAGGGCCTTGTCGCACTGCGCGCGCGGCGACCAGACGGCCGGGCCGCGCGATGTGTTGAGCAGGCGGAACTGAATGCCGCAGGCGTCGGCGACCTCGCCCATGATGCCGCCCAGCGCGTCCACCTCGCGCACCAGGTGTCCCTTGGCGATGCCGCCGATGGCCGGGTTGCAGCTCATCTGCGCGATCAGGTCGAGGTTCAGCGTGAACAGCGCCGTGCGCAGGCCCATGCGCGCCGCCGCCATCGCCGCCTCGCAGCCCGCGTGCCCGGCGCCAACCACCACCACATCGAACTGTTCGGTAAACGCCACCCCTCCATTTTATGTGTCCAATCGCATCTTCTTGAAGCGCCTGGGGTCTAAGATGGGAGCGCGACTTATCGGCAATCACTTATAGCGTTGCAGCAGAGGCAGCAGCGAACGCACAGGAGAGTAGATAACGATGCGACTCCGCACAGCAAGCCTGATTGCACTTGGCCTGGCCCTAAGCCTGCCTGCCTTGCTCGCAGCAGCAGCCCAGACCGACGACGGGCCCGCGCCACTGGTTGCGCCGCACTCCGTCGATCTGCCGCAGGACGCATCGCAGGCCATCGTTCCGACGCTGCACGTCACATCGCGCGAGATCGTCGTCGACGTGATGGTCACCGACGCCAACGGCAACGCCGTGCGCGGCCTCAAGCAGTCCGACTTCAGCATGAAGGAAGATGGCCACCCCCAGCCCATCCGGAGCTTCGCGGAGTTTGGCGCAGCGAAGCCGCTACCAGCCCATCGCCTGCCAGTACTCCCGCCCAACGTCTATACCAACTTTCAGGAAACGCCAGCCACTGGTCCAGTCAACATCATCCTGATCGATGCCTTGCACTCCAACTTTGTGGGCATCTATCACGCGCTACAGGGTGTTTCCCAGTATCTGAACGGGATGCCCCAGGGCACACAGCTCGCCATCTTCTGGCTCTCCGAGAGCGGGCTGCACATGCTACAGGGATTCACTACCGATCCGGCCTTGTTGCGCAGAGCCGTGCAGACCCTACGAATCGACATCGGATCGCTTCAGGATCGATACGCGATGGACCGTGTCACCATCGACGCACTCAACCAGATTGCCGCCTACGTCTCCTGGATCAAGGGAAGGAAGAACCTGCTGTGGTTCACCTCCGGCATGCCCGTCCATCTCATCCGCGATGGAGGCTATAGCTGGAGCAGCGGGTCCTCATCCGACCGTATCAGCGATTCCTTGTTCATGGGTACCAGCGCGGGCCCGGATATGGGCATGATCCATCGCCTGATGGACACCTACGAACTTTTCAGTGCCGAACAGATTGCAGTCTCTCCGATCGACCCAGGCGGAGTCGTCGGCCTGGGTACGGGGCAGATGATGGCTGAGGAGGTGGCGGAGCAAAGCGGCGGAGTGGCCTACTACAACAACAACGATCTGAAGTCGCTTGTCGCCGAGGCCATCAACGATGGCGCCCACTTCTATACACTCTCCTACGTCCCGCCGAGGAAGAAGAACGACGGCCACTACCACTCCATCAAAGTTGAACTCGATAAGCCCGACCTGCATCTTGTCTATCGTACGGGCTATAACTCCGAAGACCCCAAACCGCCTGAGCAATTCGCAGGGCCCGCACTCATCAAGGCCTCCCTTGAAGGCAAGGCGCCTATGGCCACCCAACTGCTGTTCGATGCCACAGTCCGGCCCGCTGCATCCACCGCCGCCGCACCAGCCCCGGTTCCGGCGGCGAAACACAAAAGCAAGAAACCCGTTCAGCGCACCCCCTACGACCTTCTCTACGCCATTCCGCAAAGCCAGATCACCTTCGCTGATGGCCCCGACAATACCCACAACGCAAACCTCGAGTTCGCCCTTACCGCCTACGACATCTACGGAAAATTCCTCGGCCGCCATAGCCAGAACGTCACACTTGCCCTAACCGACGAAAAGTACCTGCGCTTTATCCAGGCGCCGCTTCAATTCCACGAGTTGATTTACTTCTATCCAGGCCCACTCTTCCTGCGAGTTGGCGTCCTCGATGGGGTCTCCAACAAAGTCGGCACCCTCGAAGTCTCCGTCAACGTCCAGAAGGGTTCCATCGCTCCGTGTCCGCCCCGTTGCCCGCTGCCAAAGCCCGCACCAGCACCAGCGACGCACTAGAACTCCAGGCGAAGGCCGAGCTGGAGTTGGCGCTCGCGGGCCTGGCTGGTTGCGGCGGCGGTATATGCGCCGAAGGGCTGGACGTTCAGTCCCTCGGTAGCTACGGTTGCCGCATCCTGGAAGACCAGTGGAGTTACCCCATTGACAGCCGGGTCCACCAAGAACGCGCGCTGGGTGATCCCCGAATAGTTCGGACGATTGGTTAGGTTGAAGGCTTCGGCCGTGGCGCGCAGGCGCAGCCCCTCGCCCAGGCGGAAGGTGCGGCTCAGGCGTATGTCGAGGTTGACGGAGTCGGGCAGGCGCAGCGTGTTGCGTCCCACGGTGGGCAGCACCACCGAGCCGCCCGAGCCGTTGATGCTCTCGCGGCCACCGGGCAGCCGCGTGCCGCCGAAGATGTCGTAGCTGTAGCCGCGCCCGCTCGATTCGGAGAAGATCCAGGCCATCGACCAGCCATCGGCCAGCCTCCCCACTGCGCGCTCGGCTGTCACGGAGGTCTGCGAGCCGCCGCTACCGCTCAGTTGGGGCGACCAGACGATGGTTGCCACTACGCGATGGGGAAAGTTCAGCGCCGAGAGGCCCTTGTCGTAGCGCACCGTGAAGGGGTCGAATTGTCCGTTGGTGCGAGGCACCGCGCCCGCGCTCTGGCCAAAGTCGATCGCCTTGGACCAGGTCCACGCCACGCGGAAGTCCAGCCCACGCGCTCGCTCGCCATAGAAGCTCTCGCCGCCTGCGCCACGCCCCGCGCCCATCCCGCGCCGCGCCTCCAGCGTCACTCCGTGGTAACTCGCATTGGCGTTGGAAACCAGGTCCGTCACCGGGCCGAAGCTGGGAGTGACGCGCGCCGTGTACACCGGAATGGCGAAGGTCTCGCCGTCCCGCACGCCGACCGCGCCCGTCCCGCCCTGTAGCTGGAAGGTCTGCACCTCTGTCGAGGGAGCGATGTTGATGTCCACCGAGTTGGGCAGTTGCCGGTCGAGATTCAACACATAGCCCACATATCCCTGCACACCCGCGCCCAGCCCATGCTCGATGGAGAACGTTCCCTGCTGGACCTCAGGCAGACGAAAGCGCCGGTCGAAGACGACCGCCGATGTGGTCGCGGCCACCACTCCCGTCGGCGGCGTGAGGAACGAGCAGGGGTAGCCGAAGCCGACCGTCGTAACCTGCGGACAAGGCGTCTCAATGGGCTGAATGCGCACCCGCGTCACCGAACGGGGCATCGCCGTGTCCAGCAGCGCCGCGCGAATGGTTGCGCCGGGCAGCTTGCCGAAGTAGACGCCGTAGCCGATGCGAACCACTCCTCGCCCCACACCGAAGGGCTGCCAGGCCACGCCCAGCCGTGGCCCGAAGTTGTTGCGGTCCTCGGGGAAGACGCTGGTCGCGCCCACCGCGCCGAAGACCACATCCAGGGCCGCGTTGGGCTGCTGCGGAAGCGGCAGGAACTGGTACTCGTAGCGCAGGCCCGCATGAATCGTCAGGCGCTGGGTCACGCGCCAATCATCCTGAAAGAAGCCCGCCCAGTCCTGCGTGTGGAAGGTCAGGCTCGGCTGCCCGAAGCTCTGCGCGTAGGAGCGGAAGCAGGCGATATGCGTGGCCGGCGGGAGCACATACGGGCCGTTCGGGCAGCCGCCGTTCGGATATGTGTTCACGTTGAAGGTGTAGTCGGTAATCCAGTTCGCCAGCCCGCCTGATACTACCTGCGTGACTTGACCGCCCGTTACCGTAGTCGTGCTGCTGTCGTAGCTGAAGGTGCCGTCGGCGTTGGTGAGCGAGTCGGTATAGTCGCGGAGCGCGCTGAAGTCGCCGCCAAACTGCAGGAAGTGCCGCCCGCGCACCCAGCCGGCCAGGTCCGCCAGCTCGAAGCGACGCTCGTCGGGATAGGCCTTCTGGCCCAGCGCCGACGGCGTTCCGAAGACCAGTCCCTGGGGCCCGATGGAGACCTCGGGCGGCATTCCTCCCGGGCCAACATTCGGTTCCTGCGCCAGCGGAGTCTGCGGCGACTCATACTGCAACTGGCGTCCGTACTGCACGCGCAGCTCGTTGCTCAAGTGGCTGTTGATGAACTGGATCCAGCGCGCCACGCCCGCGTCCAACTTGCCGTAGCTCGATCCCAGGCTGGCCACGCCGCGGTCCACCACGGGCTCCGTTCGGGCTCCCGCGGGCGAGCTCCAACGCGCCCGGTTGTACTCGAGGACCACACGGCTGCCGCTTCCGCGCTGCCAGTCCATGCGCCCGAAGTTGACCGTCTGGTCCGCGCGGCGGGCGACTGTTCCCGTCAGGCTGTCGAGATAATTCAGCGCGGCATTGGTCTGGGCCGGAGTCACTTCGTGGGTGGCCAGCAGAGCCGTCTGCGACGCCGTCAACGAATAGAAGCCCGCGTAGCCCGGCGCAGAGATTGCAGGAAAGTTCCGCTGTTGCTGGTCGAACGCATAAAAATAAAAGAGCCGGTGGCCCTGGTTTGCGTTCCTGCGCGACAGACTGCCGTCGTTCGTGCTGGAGAGAAACCCCGGCACCGGCCCGCCAATGCTGCCGCCAAACTGCTGGCGCTGGTCCTGCGGCTTCACCACCGAGCTGGTCACCACGCCATCCGCGTAGCTCGACGCAACGGAGAACGGATTGGCCGCCGCCCAGGCGCTGTCCCGCACCGTATAGAAGGCCATTCCATGCAACCGCGTGCCACCCGAGCGCGAGACCGTGGTGACCACGCCGCCCACCCCGTGTCCATAGAGCGCCGAGCCGTACGCCGTTGCATCGCCCTGCCCCAGAACGCGGAACTCGCGCACCGCCGCCTGCGAGAAGACATAGGACGCGCCCGCGCGCTGTCCGCCGTCCGCCACAGAACCCGCGCCGCTTCCCACGCCCGACGCGCGGTCGTAGACCGCGTCCGAGCCCGCCTCCACCTCCTCCTCGACGCCCGCTCCCGCCGCCGCACCGCTGAAGCTCTCGTCGCCGCTGAGACCATCGGTACGCGAGCTGTTCTCGGTCAACGCGACCCCGCGAAAGCTCACGTCGATGGAGTCGCCATTGCCGCTCGCCGCGCTATTTGCACCAGCAACGGTCAGGGCCAGCGAACTCCACTGCCCGCCATTCACGGGCAGGCCTGCCAGATCCGCCTCGGGCAAATCCGTTCCGCCGCTGCCCGCCTGGTTCGCCCCACTCGGCGAATTCGACTGTCCAGAGACAGGCGGCCGCATCCGCGCAATAACCTCAGTCACCTCACCCAGCCCAACCTGCACCGGTTCCGGAAGCGTCACCTCCACCCCAGCTTTCTCCACCGACAGCTCATACTCGCCCACCGGCAGCCGCACGACCAGGAACTCACCCTTCGACCCCGAGCGCGCCCTCATCGCCAGCCCCGTCTCCAGATTGCGCGCCATCACAGACGCGCCATCCACCGGCGAGCCCGCAGCACCCACCACCTGCCCGCCGATCGCCCCATCCGTCCCGCTCTGCGCCCACACGCACCCACCCAGCCCGAAGGCCAGTCCCACGGCGCAGCAGCTCAACCAACTCAGCCTGCCGCGCCCAGACCCCATCTCATCCCCCTTTAAGCTCTGATTTCCGGGCAATGATTCCCGGACGAAAAGAAGACGACAGCAAGAGGTATTTCCGCGCAACACCACCCAAACCTGTTCCTGCGACCAAGCCCGTGGCCCTCAACGTGTGCCATTTCGGGAACACGCAGCGCGTAACCAACCAAGTAGCCGAAGACTAACTGACTTTTCCCGATTAGGGAATTCTAATCTCCATTTGGGAAGCCCGCCGCATCGCGCGAGATCCCCCCTCGCAGACGGATTGCCAGCCGCAACCACCCCCAACCGCCCGGCGCACTCACGTTCAGGATTCCACGCCGGCTCACATTTTTCTCTCATCTTCCGATAACAGATGTGAGGTCGTAAAATGCCCGCCGAGACTTATATAGCAAAGACGATCGAGAACGCTCCGGACGCCATCGCAAGCCATGTGCGATGGAAGATCACCCTGCTGCTGGCGGCGCGAATGCGCGAGCCGTTGAGCGAACGCGCCACCCGTTCCATCCAGCATCCCGACGAGGACGCCATCCGAAAATGGCTGCTCAGTGAATACACGCGGCACCTGCGGGGCACGCCGGAGTACCTGGCCGCGGTGGACCAGCACATGGCGTTTCATCAACAGATGCTCGCCATCGCCAACCTGATCAATGCCGGAGACTACGAGCAGGCTGAACGCCTGCTCAACTCGCCCGAACACTTCGAGAACCCCTCGGTCGCTCTGGCCAACGCCATCATGGCGCTGGACCGCACTCCGGCCGGGAAGCCCGCGCCTCAGAAAATAATTCCTGTTGTTGTGCGAAAGACGCCGACTTCATAGACGCGTGCAGCCCACGCGAACCCCGCAGGCCCCCGCAGCCTGCGCCAGCACGGAGTTCGGCGTCTTGCGCCGGGGTTATTTCTTGGGCGTGTACTCGCACCAGACCAGATTGTCGCGATAGTCGATGTGCAACACCAACTGGGTCAGCGCGGGCGCTCCGATAAACCCCGAAATGTCCACGCCGTCATCGTGCGAGATTTTGGTTGTATCGATCGACGTCATGCTGGGCGAATCCAGGCGCAGGCCGGCAAATGCCAGGGTGAACTTGCCCGCCTCATAGACCTTGTCCACCTCGCCCTGGATGCCGCGGATCTCCATGCTGTCATCGCGCGAGACTTTGGTCACCTCCCTGGCCGCAGCCGGTGAGATCAGGTTCGAATCCGCTCCCGTATCCAGGATGAAAAGCTTGTCCTTCCAGGCGCTGTCGTCCTTTATCCTCTTGGTGTCCACGAGTCCAGTGGGCATTATCAGGTCGTGTCTGTAGCGATAGACGCGCTGCCACTTTTCCATTCCCGGCGCGATATATGGGTCGTGCGCCTCCACAATCTCGTCGTCGTCCGCCGGGTCCGGCGTTGCTACGGCAGCCTTCTTTTCTCCCGGACGCTCGGGCAGCGGAGCGATGCGCAGCTCGTGTTTTGGGAAGTCCAGCGTCAGCAGGGAGGCGTCGAAGACATCGCCGCCAATCAGCCCGTCGGAGTCCAGCACGCTCCACTTCTCCAGAATCTCCACCGGGCAGTTGGTGAACTCGATGCCGCCGATCTTGACGCTCGCCACATGCGTAATCGAGGTCTTCACCTTAGCCTTGTCGCCGATCCCCCCCGTCTGTGTGGCGTCCTGGCGTTGGATTCCGAGAAACATCGCCGCCGCGCGCGAGATGGTGATGCCGCTGGCGCCGGTGTCGATCTGTAGTCTTCGCCCCTTGCCGTTGAACTTGACGTCTAGCCCCCAGCCCACGAAATGATTCGGCCCATCCATCACCGCTGTCATCGGCACCGTCGCTTCGCGCGGCGAGGTTGGCGCCATGCGGCAGTCCGACGCATGGTAGAGAGACTCCTTCTCCAGATTTGTCTTTAGCTTCGTTCTGTTCTCTTCACTGATCTGATCGCTGTGTTCGGCGTAGTCGGCCCACTTGGCCAGCCGCTCCTTGCGGGGTAGGGTATCGATCCACGCCGAATTGATATCGTCGTCGGTGGGATGCAGTTTGTACGCCTGCTCAATCATGCGCTTGCTGGACGCATGGAGTCCCGCAAGTCCATCAACCTCAGCAATCCCATAGTAGGCGCGCGCATTGCACAGGTCCGCCACCGCAGCCTTCTGAAACTGGAGAAATGCCACGCGCGGAACCCCCTGGCGCAGACGCACATCGCCCAGCGCGATCAAGGCCATCGAACTCGCCGGCTCAGCCGCGGCCCACGTCTCCGCATCCCGCGCAGCGTCGTCCACCTTGTTCTGCGCGAGCAGCGCGCGCACCAACCCCTCGTGCGCCGCCTCATTGTCCGCACTCTTGGCCAGCAGGGCGCGGAACAGAACCTCCGCCGGGGCGAAATCCCCTTTGTTCAGGGCCGTCTCCGCCGGGTTGGGCGCGAACGAGTTGACCGTGCAAGTCTTCCTCGCTGGCGCAACCGTTTGTCCCGGCGTCGCCGCCGCAGTCTGAGCCTGCGCGTGAGCTACAACGCCGCTGGCCCCCGAAACGACCAGCACAAACCACCCGACATACAACTCCGCCAGCAACCACCGGGCCCTCGCCACCGTTCTCTCCTGGAAAAACGCGATGGCGAAATCATATCCTCTCGGCCTTCAATTGCAATCGTTTTTCCATCACCGCTATCGCCTCGGCGCTCTGGTCCACCATGCAGAAGGCGCGACCGTTCTTGGCTGCCGCCTCGCCCGTGGTCCCGCTGCCGGCGAAGAAGTCCAGCACCAGGTCGCCGGGGTTGGAGTGAACGCGCACGATCCGCTCCAGGATTCCCAACGGCTTCTGCGTGGCGTAGCCGGTCTTCTCCCTGCCGGTGGGCGAGACGATGGTGTGCCACCAGACGTCGGTGGGCGTCTTGCCGCGCGCGGCCTTGCGGGCGCCTACCAGCCCTGGCGCCATGTACGGGATGCGGTCGCTCTCGCCCAGGTTGAAGGTGTAGCGCCGGGGATCGCGCGTGTACCAGAGGATGTTGTCGTGCTTGGCGGGCCAGCGTTTGGTTGCGCGCGCTCCGTAGTCGTATGCCCAGACGATCTCGTTCTGAAAACAATCGCGACCGAATATCTCGTCCAGCATCACCTTGCAGTAGTGGACCTCGCGGAAGTCGATGTGGAAGAAGAGGCTGCCGGTTGGGGTGAGGACGCGATAAGCCTCCAGCAGGCGCGGGCGCAGAAAGCCGGGGAAGTCGTCGAACTGGTCGTCGTAGCCTGTGGTCTTTGCGGAACCGGTCTCGCACGCTGGCCCCGCCGCACTTTGCAGCAGCTCCGTGCGGTACCTATGCCCGCCGAAGCCGACGCGGTTGCCCGCCGGGTCGCGCACCGTCTTCATTTGCAGACGCGTCTGCCGCCGTCCGGTGTTGAACGGTGGATCGATGTAGACGAGCGCCACCGAGCCGGTCACCATCCCTCGCAACACTTCCAGATTGTCGCCCTGCACGATGCGGTTCAATCCGCTCCCTCTTTCGTTGCCACTCCAGAGTATCCCGAACGGCGCTTTGCCAACCGCAGATAACACCGATGAACCGGCGGCGGGGGCTTTCGACTCCAGCGCGGCGAGGAGTATCGTTTCGACGGGCCCAAATTGCGGTGATCCGGGGTGGCAAAATGGCAGATGCTGCAACTGTGAAGCCTCCCAAGCCGCGACCCACAACCGCTGCCGCTGCGGGCGCACCGAGCCTTGCGCCCACACGCGCCTTCGCCATGCTCTCCCATCGCGGCCAGGTGCGCCGGGCCAACCAGGACGCATGCGCAACGCTGGCCGAGCATGGGGCCTTCGTCGTCTGCGACGGCATGGGAGGCGCGGCCGGCGGCGAGGTCGCCAGCCATCTGGCGACGGAGGTTTTTCTGGACTGCCTCGCGCAGCCCGGTTCCGCAACGCAAG
>Ga0326728_10023993_pt1 | contig 11105 bp, 8 predicted proteins | sample MB3enrmetagenome_FD_207602 | JGI IMG/M metagenome (GOLD analysis project Ga0326728, IMG submission 207602) | Lab enriched peat soil microbial communities from McLean, Ithaca, NY, United States - MB31MN | ecosystem: Environmental > Terrestrial > Soil > Wetlands > Peat | place: USA: New York... | reverse complement strand
GCGTTGATGATGACTTCCTTGTGGATTTTCTTTTCGGGGCGGATCAGGCGTTGAACCTTCCGGACGATGTTCGTGGCGGCGTTCTTGAGGGTGTCAATCAAACCCTTGGATGGCTCGACCAGTTTAACCGGTTCATAGGTTTCCTGGGTCGCGGCGGCGACGGTCTCGGGAGCGTCCTGGCGCCAGCCGTTTTCGACGGCCACAGCGGGAGCCTGCTGGCCCTCGGGCGGCAGGCCGGCGGCAATGTTTTCAGCGCGTTCAATCTCATGGACGTGGCGCTTCTCAAACAGGCGGTCCGAGCCGCCCTGTTCGCTGACCACGTCCGCCCTGGCCTCGACGGCCTCGCGGTCGGGCTGTTGTTGAGCCGCACCCAAGCCTCCTTTTGGCTTGAACCTCATCCCGCGGCGGCGCCGCGAGAAGTTATTGTTGCTCATAATTTAATGTCCTCTACGGTTTTTATACACGTTTTGCATCAGGCCCAGCGCGATCAACGAGCATAACACTGAAGACCCGCCGTAACTTAGCAGCGGCAGTGGTATGCCCGTTACCGGGACGATGCGAATGTTCATGCCGATATTGATGAAAACGTGGCTGAACAGGAGCGTCACAACGCCCACGGCCAGCAGTTTTCCCAGGCGATCGCGCGCCTGGCCGGCGATTCTCAAACCTGTGAAGAGAACCACCGCATACAGCGTCAGCACCACAACGGAGCCGACGAATCCTTCCTCCTCGGCAATGACGGAGAAAATGAAATCATTATGGGCCGCGCCCGCCGGCAGAAAACTCAGCGCGGTTTGCTGGCCCTGCCGCCAGCCCTTGCCCCAGAACCCGCCCGAGCCCACCGAGATCAGGGCCTGCCGGACCTGGTACGATTTTTCCAGTTGCTGGTGGCGCGCCTCGGCCCGTTCCTGCGGCGAAGCGTTGGCCGGCGCAAAGTCCGCGCCGAAATAAACCAGCAACCGTTGCCGCTGGTAATCCTGCATGGGAATCCGCAGGTGCGGCGGCGCGAACAAAACGTCCGCCACGAACAGCACCGCGAGAATTCCCACGCCGCCCACCAGGCGCAGCAGAAACTTTCTGGGCGTGCCGGCCACGGCCATCATCACCAGACCGGTGGGCAGCAAAACCAGCGCCGAACCCAGGTCCGGCTCCTTGAGAATCAGCAGGAAGGGCAGGACGAGCATTCCGATGCCCTGCCAGAAAATTTCCGGCTGTTTCAACTCGTCGGCGGGCCGGCTCAGGAAATTTGCCGAAGCCAGAATGAACGCCAGCTTGGCAAACTCGCTCGGCTGAAATTGGAAAAACGGCAGGTCTATCCAGCGCCTCGCGCCCCAGCCGTGGGTCTGGCCGATGCCGGGAATCAGCACGGCGACCAGGCAAACAATCATGCCCCAGTACACGACCAGCGACCAGCGCGCCAGCGCATGATATTCCACAAGGCATATTGCCGCCGCCGCGCCGACGCCCAGCGCGTACCAGATGACCTGCCGGAACCAGAGCTGGGCGAACCACGCCTTCTCGGCCTCGAACGGACTGGCCGCCGTGGCGCTGCACACAAACAGAGCGCCCACGAGCATCAAGCCGGCCAGACTCAGCAATTGCAGCCGGTCCAGCTTCTCGTATCTCTCCATGAGGTCTTCGGCGGTCATTTCAATTCAATGTTTCAAATTCATCTCAAACTCCCCGCTGCCAGCACTCGGGGCGCTGCCGGCGTTTCTTTTGTTAAAATTTCCTGGTAAATATCGTGTGCAATCGGCGCGCACAGGGAGCCGCCAAAACCGGCCAGCGGCCCGGGGATTTGCATCATCACAACCACCGCATAGCGCGGGCTGCCGTAGGGGGCGAAAGAGGCGAACCAGTAATTGTATCCGGTCAGGCGGTTGGCGCTGTCCTGCACTTGGGCGGTGCCGGTTTTGCCGCAGATTTGCAGGCCGGGCACGCGCGCCGCCTTGCCAGTGCCTTCCTCGGTTTCGGCGAGCATGGCGTCGTGCAATATCCTGATGCTCCGGGCGCTGACTCCCAATCGGTCGCGCACCTGCGCGGCGGGAAATTGGGTTGCGGCCACGGACGATGAGGGGTCCTGCGGTTCAATGCGCGAGACCAGGCGCGGCCAAAAGACCGTGCCTCCGTTGGCAATGGCCGAATACGCCACGGCGATTTGCAGCGGCGTCACGGCGACTTCCCCCTGGCCGATGCAGACGTTGGCGGTGTCGCCATCCCGCCAGTCGTGATGCACACGTTGAATGTCGGGCATGATGCCGCAGGTTTCCTGCCGGGTGGGCAGGTTGTCCGCCTGTCCAAAATGAAATTTGCCCGTCAGGGCCACAATCCGGTCAATTCCCGCCTGCAACCCCACCTGGATGAAATAAGAGTTGCTCGATTTTTCAACCGCGTGTTTGAAATCGTACAGGCCGGGTGCCGCCAGGTCCCGTTTCTTGAGGCGCCCCACATAGATTTGGCCATGGCCGGGGTTTTCCGGATCGGGTTCCACCGTGTAGAGTTTGTTCGGGTTCAGGCCGGCTTCCAGCGCCGCCAGGCCGATGAAAACCTTGAAAATGGAGCCGGGCGCGTAATTTTCCTGCGTGGCGCGGTTCTTCTCCGCCGTGAGTTCCTGCAACTGCGCGTATTTCTCCCGCGAAATTCCCTGCGCAAAATCGTTTGGATCGAATGTGGGCGATGACGCCATGGCCAGCACGTCGCCGTTGCGCACATCCATCACCACCACCGCCGCGTTGACATCGGCTCCATTGTGGCTCAAGAGCGATTCTTCCGCCGCGCGCTGCAGGTCCACGTCCAGGGTCAATACCACGTTTGCGCCCGCCTGCGGTTTGGATTCCAAATCTTCGCTCTGGCGATAGCCCATGTTGTTGACCAGAACGGACATCTGCCCCGCGCGGCCATGCAACGCGTCGTTGAAGGCGCGCTCGATGCCGGTCACGCCGCCGTAATCGGGCAGGCGATAGTTAAAGAAGGCCTCTTCGCCGGCCATGGAACTGTCGTCCTGCTTCAACTCGCCCAGCAAGTGGGCCGCGGTGGTTCCCAGCGGATAGTAACGGGTGGACAGCAGTTCCAAGTCCGCGCCCAGACCGCCGGTGTAGTTCTCCTGGAACCGCGCGATGTTCGTGGGCGAAAGGTTTTCCAAAATGGGAAAAGGCATCGCCAGTTCGGTCGCATAATGACGGTTGAACTTTGCGGGATCGAACGGCAGCGGTTCGTCCATGTTCCGGCTGATTTGGGCCACCACGGCCGCCGCCACCGTGTCGCGCGCCTGTTCATGCAGCGCCTCGATTTGTTCGGGGGTGAACGCCAGTTGCCGGCGCTCGGCCTTGGTCAATGACCGTCCGAGTTTTTTCTCCCGCGCGGCAATGGCCGCCTTCTGGGCGGCCAGCGCCTGCCGCGTTTCCTGGCGGATGGCCTCGGCAAACGGTTTCCGCAAATCGTCCAGGTACAGGCTCAAGTCATAGCGCGGACGGTTCTCGGCCAGCACCCGGCCCTCGCGGTCAAGAATTTTTCCGCGCAGCGCCGGCACGCGGATGGTGCGGTAGGCCTGGGTGTCCAGGTGCGCCTGATATTCCCGCGCCGAAACCACCTGCACCCACCACAATCCGGCCAGCAAAATGAAAAGCCCGGCCGCCACGATGATCGCCACCAGGCGAAGATGCGGATCGTTCTTTTTCAGTTCGTCAACAATGAGCATTTTAATTTTCAGCCGCTTTGAGCCACAGATGGACGCAGAAGGATTTTGCCTTGGTAGGGCGCGTCACTCCGTGCGCGCCGTCCCATTGCAACCGACGCCCCGGCGCGCACGGAGTGACGCGCCCTACCATCTTATTTTTGTCTATGTTCATCAGTTGTTATCTGCACGATTTGCCAAAACCGATGTTTCCGCTTTCCCGCTTTTCGCTTTCCGCTTTTTATCTGTGTTTATCTGTGTTCATCTGTGTTCATCTGTGGTTAAATCTTATTTCAAAATTTTTCGGTGGCGGATTTCGCGGTCGGGACGGAATCCCATTTCCGAGCGCAACTTGTAACCGAGCGCTTCGCCGCACCAGTCGAACCACCTGAAAACAATGGGCGTTGCCAGCGCGCCTCCCGCCGTCATCACCGCCCACTGCCAGAGCGAGCCCCAGCCGATGACCGGTTGTTTGCCGGCGTTGAGCAGCAGCAGCAAGGTCATGGCCGGCACCGCCGCGCTTGCCGCCGTGCCCAGCACCAGTTGTGCAAAGGAAAGGTCCCGCAGAATCAATTCGCGGCGCACAAAGATAAAAAATCCCGCCACAAACAGCGGAAGAATGCTCACGCCCAGCGGGTTGGCCGAGAAGGAGTCAAACCAAAGCCCGCCCAAAACCGCCAGAAGCGAGAGCGTCACGATGTCGGCATTCAAGGCGGCATAAACCACCACCGCCGGCAGAACGTCAATCTGCGCGCCCAACCAATGGCGCGGCGCGGACAGCGTCGCTTCGGCGAAGACCGCCAGAAACGCGCAGGTCAAGATCAAGATGGGCTGAAACAGGTTCATTCCATTTTCTGGCCCAAGGGCATGACGATTTGGCCCCACTCATTGGGCGTTGAATGTTGAATGTTCAATGTTGAATGTTTCTTCATTTATTTAAAAAGCACCCACACCTGTTCCAAGGCCCCGAGGTTCGCGTTCAACTTCACGCTGGCCTGGGCCGCCAGGCCGTATTCGATGGATTGCGCGTCCACGATTTTTCCGATGGGAATTCCGCGCGGAAACACTCCGCCCAGGCCGCTGGTGATGACGTCCTGGCCGGGCTTGAGATTGGCGGTGCTGGCCAGATAACTGAGTTCGGCCAGCGAATTGTCCAGGGGTCCGCCGGCGGTCAACACGCCCATGTCATGCGTGGAATCCTCCACCAGCGCCGAAATGCGGCAGTCGGGATCGCCGATGAGCACCACCTGGGAACTGACGTAACTGACCGCCGAAACGCGCCCGACCAGGCCCTCGGCGGTCAGGACGGGCTGGTTGGTTTGCAGGCCGTCGCGGCTGCCCAGATCAATCTGGACGGTCTTCCACCAATTGGCCGGGTCTCGCATCACCACGTTGGCCAGCTTGAGCTTCCAGGCCGACTGCCGCTGCCAGCCCAGCTCGGACCGCAATTGGTCGTTTTCGCGGGCGATGGCGGCGGTCTGGATTTGCTGTTCCCGGAGCTGCTGGTTTTCCCGGCGCAGAGTGTCAATCTGCTTGAGCAGTTCCCGGCGGGGCAAAACGCTGTCCGCGAGGTCGGCGGGCAGTTGCTGGGCGGCGCCGGCCAGGCCAAACAAGGGGAGGAACCAGCTTCCGACGGCAAGTTTTAGGCGGGCGGTAGCGCGGGCAGGGAGGCTCAATAGCACGATTGCCACGAACACCACCGCGCCCAGCGCGAGATAATTTTTTTGCTTAGACATCCGCAATTAGCGGCGCAGGCTTCATGCCTGTTTTGACGGGCCGCAGGCCCGCGCCACCATGGTTGCGGTGAATTTCCCGGAAGAATCAATATTTGGCGTTGGTCGCCACGCGTTTCAGGAATTCGATTTCCTGCAATACGCGACCGGTGCCTTCGGCGACGGCGCTCATCGGGTCGTCGGCGAGATGCACAGGCAGGCCGGTTTCTCCGGCCACGAGCCGGTCAATGCCGCGGATCAGCGAGCCGCCGCCAGCCATCACCAGGCCCCGATCCACGAGATCGGCGGCGAGTTCAGGGGGGCAGCGTTCGAGAGTGATGCGGATTGATTCGAGAATGCTCGAAAGCGGTTCTTGCAGCGCCTCGCGGACTTCCTCCGAACGGATGTTCAATGTCTTGGGCAGGCCCGAACCCAGGTCCCGGCCTTTCACGTCCATTGTCAGTTCCTGTTCCAGCGGAAATGCGGAGCCGATGCGAATCTTGATCTCTTCAGCGGTACGTTCACCTATCATCAGGTTGTAGGCGCGCTTCATGTGCGCGACGATCGTGCTGTCCAACTCGTCTCCGCCCACCCGCAGGCTGCGGCTGAAGACGATTCCGGCCAGGGAAATGATTGCGATTTCGCAAGTCCCGCCGCCGATGTCCACGATCATGTTGCCGGCCGGTTCATGCACCGGCAGGCCGACGCCAATGGCCGAAGCCATCGGCTGCTCGATCAAATACACCTCGCGCGCGCCCGCGTGGGTGGCGGAATCCTTCACCGCCCGTTTCTCCACCTCGGTAATGCCCGAGGGCACCGCCACCACCACACGGGGGGCGATCAGTTTGCGATGGTGAACCTTTTGTATGAAGTGCCGTAGCATGGCTTCGGTGATTTCGAAGTCGGCTATCACGCCGTCTTTCATCGGGCGGATGGCCACGATGTTGCCGGGCGTGCGGCCCAGCATTCGTTTTGCTTCGTCACCTACGGCCAGCACGTTGGTCGTGCCGGCCTGGATGGCTACCACTGAAGGTTCGCGCAGGACGATTCCACGGTCCCGCACATATACCAGGGAGTTTGCGGTTCCCAGGTCTATCCCAATGTCATTGGAGAACAGGCTTTTGAATTGCTCGAGCATGAATGCGCCTAATCCCGCACAGTTATAGCCCCCGCCCGCCAAAGGTCAAGCGGCGAATCAACAAATGCAAAGCCCGGGGGGGACATCGGACTGAAGCAAGCGCCCAAGGCGCGACCCATACCAGCCTGGGCAACGCGCCAGGAGCGCCGGCTTGCAGCCGGCTTTTTACGTTCGGCGGCCAAAAGCCGACTGCAAGTCGGCGCTCCGGCGCTTTCGGCGGCCCACATTTGTGCAAAACTGACAAAACTGACAATAATGACAAAACTGACAAAATGTGGGTCGTTTTCGAATTAAATCATCAAATAACCCAACAATTTGGGGGTGATTCCAGAAAAAAAGGGGGGGCCTTGGTGCGATTTACCAGACTTCCACCGGGCCGTTCGGCACCGGAATCTGGCTGCGGGCAGCCGAGGCCGGCTCCGCCTCGCGCATGAACGACGCCACCAAAGGCGCGGGTTGATAGCGCGGCTGCAATTGTCCATCCGCATCCAGAAACTGGGCCCGCCAGCGCAGATAATTCTCCAGCGTTTCATCGAATTGCGCGCGGGTGGCGACCTGCACGACCTTTTTATTGAACTCGTGGCAGGGGCCGAACCGCTTGGCGTACCACGGCGCTACCTTGCGGAACATGCGGCAGCCCAGATCCTCGCCAAAGACTTCAATCATCAAATCCAAATGCCGCCGCATCACGCGCACGCGCTCGCTGAAAGGAGGTTCGGGCGGAGGCTGGTTGCCGCCGGATTTCAGATATTCCAGGGTGCGCTTGAAAATCCACGGATCATAAAACGCGCCGCGTCCGATGCTCACGCCCGCGCAGCCGGTTTCGTCCAGCATGGTTTTGGCGGCCTCGGGCGTCACAATGTCGCCGTTGCCGATGACGGGAATGCTTCTGACCGCTTCCACCACTTTGCGGATGCCGGTCAAATTGACCGTTCCGCCAAATCCTTGTTCGCGGGTGCGGCCATGCACAAAAATTGCCGAAACCCCGGCGTCTTCAAGCGCGCGGGCCAGATCCGGCGCGGTCAAATTTTCCTCATCCCACCCCAGCCGCATCTTGGCGGTGACGGGGATTTTGACGGCCTGGACCATGGCCCGTACGAGCGCGGCAGTCTTTTCCAGTTCGGTCATCATGGCCGAACCCCCGCCCACCTTGCAGACTTTCCTGACGGGACAACCCATGTTGATGTCCACGGCCGCCGCGCCCCGGGCCTCCACCATGAGGGCGGCGTCCCGCATTTCCTCCGGCACGGAGCCGAAGAGTTGCACGGCCAGCGGCGAATCGGCGGGGCGCGTCTCGATCAGTTTGAACGCCCGGTCGCGCCGCTCAATCAAAGATCTGGCATTGACCAGATCGGTTGTGCACAAGGCCGTGCCGCCAATTTCACGCACCACCAGCCGGAAGGGCAGGTTGGTGTAACCCGCCAAGGGCGAGAGAAACAGGTTGGATGCAAGTTTGAGTGTGCCGACGTTCATTTTGCCCCCGTAATGTACCGGAATTCATGGATTGCGAAAGCCGCAATGCCATGATAATTTGCTGGAATCAAAATGTTTGATGATGATAACAATCTGAAAGAGAACGGCGGACAGAAAAAACCACCGGTCAATGGTTTTAACAAAATTCCCGTTTTCACGATGCTGGCGTGGGCGGGCATCATTACCCTCGTGGCGGTGCTGTTCCTGATGCGGCAGCATATTACGCCGCCCGCCGCACCCATTTCGCAGTCCGAATTTCTCGATAAATTCGCCTCCAACCAAATCGCCAGCGCCCAGGTGGTGGTGAATCAGCAGGCGCTTCCGCTCGAAGACATCAACGGTGAATATTATGTCGTGGACAAGACGGGCAAGGTGACCGCCGACAAAATTCCGTTCGTCGTGCATAACGCCTACATCACACAATCGCAATTCGATGCGCTGACCCATTCGCCGAAAATTTCCAACAGCGCTCCCAACGTGGTGGTCATGAATTTGTTATGGGGCATCGCGCCGTTCCTGATTCTGGGCGTGCTGTTCTGGTTTTTCTTCATCCGCCAGATCAAGGCGGCGGGCAAGGGCGCGTTGAGCTTTGGCAAGAGCAAGGCGCGCATGTTGGCCAAGGACCGCAACAAAACCACCTTCAAGGACGTGGCGGGCGTGGACGAAGCCATCGAGGAAGTTTCCGAGCTGGTCGAGTTTTTGAAGGACCCGAAGAAATTTCAGCGTCTGGGCGGGCGCATTCCCAAAGGCGTGCTCATGGTGGGTCCGCCCGGCACCGGCAAGACGCTGTTGGCCAAAGCCATCGCCGGCGAGGCCGACGCGGCGTTCTTCAGCATCAGCGGCTCGGACTTTGTCGAAATGTTCGTGGGCGTGGGTGCCAGCCGCGTGCGCGACATGTTCGAGCAGGCCCGCAAGAGTACGCCCTGCCTGATTTTCATAGATGAAATTGACGCCGTGGGCCGCTCGCGCGGACACGGTCTGGGCGGCGGCAACGACGAACGCGAGCAGACGCTGAATGCGTTGCTCGTGGAAATGGACGGCTTTGACACCCAGGAAGGCATCATCATTATCGCGGCCACCAACCGGCCCGACGTGCTGGACCCGGCGCTGCTGCGGCCCGGCCGCTTTGACCGCCAGGTGACGGTGAATCTGCCGGACGTGCGCGGCCGCGAGGGCATCCTGAAAGTTCACGCCAAGAACGTGAAGCTGCTGCCGGAAGTGGATTTGTCGGTCATTGCCCGGGGCACGCCCGGTTATTCCGGCGCGGAACTGGCCAATTTATTGAACGAAGCGGCCCTGCTTGCGGCGCGCACCAATAAAAAAGGCGTCGGCCAGGCCGAGCTTGAAGAGGCGCGCGACAAGGTGCGCTGGGGCCGCGAACGGCGGAGCATGGCCATGAGCGACGAGGAAAAGCGCGCCACGGCCTGGCACGAGGCCGGCCACGCCATCCTGAACGTGCTGCTCAAGCACACGCATCCGCTCCACAAGGTCACCATCATTCCGCGCGGACGCGCGCTGGGCGTCACGATGTCGCTGCCCAAGGAGGACATGCTGAACATGCGGCGCAAGCAGGCCATTGACACCATCATCATGACCATGGGCGGGCGCATCGCCGAGGAATATGTGACGGACGATATTTCCAGCGGCGCGGCCATGGACATTCAGCAGGCCACGCAGCTTGCCAAGGCCATGGTGATGCACTGGGGCATGAGCGAGAAGCTGGGCAACGTGCTTTACGGCGAGGCGCAGGAATATGTGTTCCTCGGACGCGACATGATGCGCACCAAGGATTACAGCGAGGCCACCGCGCAGGAAATTGACACCGAGGTCAAGCGCATCGTGGATGGCGCGTTTCAAACCGCCAAGCAGTTGATTGACTCGCACCGCGACAAACTTGAACTCGTGGCGAACGGATTGCTGGAATACGAAACACTGGACGGCACGCAGGTCGAGGACATTGTGCGGACGGGCCTCTTCACGCCGCCGCCCAAGCCGCCGCCCAACGTCGGTCCCCTGATGGGAGCCCCGGCGGGAACACCGCTTCCGGAAAATCCGCCCAAGCCCGTGCCGCCCAAGCTGCCCGGACTCGGCACCCCCGCGCCCGCCCCTGCGGGTTGAGGGGGAGCACACGCGTCCCGCGTGTCCCCGTCGGCGTCGCGCCGACGGTTTCCCTCCTTTGGGCGTTCAGAGTTGAATGTTGAGTGTTGAATGTTTCCCGAAAGCGGCGGAGCGCCGACTTGCAGTCGGCTTTTGGCCTCCGCCCGCAAAAAAGCCGGCTGCAAGCCGGCGCTCCATGGCTTTCTGAAAATCTTCCGACGCGCGAAGATTTGGGCGTTCAGCGTTGAATGTTGAGTGTTGAATGTTCCCCCGTGCCGTTCTCTGGCGAACTTTCCTCCAGCGTCCAGTCATTGCGGCCATCGGCGTGGCAGTGACAGTGCGCCGCAAAGAAGCCGCCGCGGAACTGCCAGAACCAGGGCCAGATTTGTTCCCGGTCCGTTTGGGGGATTTTCAAGCCGGCAATTTCACGCCGCGAAAAAAAGGCGAAACGGCCCTCGGCATGAGGCGGCGGAAGCGACTTTAATTTCACCTTCACCTCGAACAAAAACATGAGCCAGTGAGTCTGTCCCTGATACCCATGCTCGCTGATCAGCCCGGTAAAATGCAGGTCGCCGGGCGACAGCGAGGCGCCAATTTCTTCATGCGCCTCCCGGCAGGCGCAGGCGTAGGGCGATTCGCCGATGTCCATCTTTAACTTGCCGCCACAGGGACTCCAGAACCCGCGGTTCGGTTCCTGCGCGCGTTCCAGAAGCAGGACGTCGTCCCGTTCATTGAAACAGTAGAGCAACGTGGCGATCTTGTAAGGCAGCGACATTGGATCAAGGTCAAAAAACTAGACACGAATTGCACGAATTTTCACGAAAATATTTTTAACCTCAGATGGACACAGATGCCGATTATTTTCCGTCCCTGTCGCGGAGCGACGCCGGATATTAGCCAGACACGCCAGTGTCTGGACAACGCCCCGCCAGTTTCAATTTCGTCCCGGCAGGGAGGATGGAAAGCGCTGCCATAGATATTTTGCTTTGTATTCAATGGCGTGCTTTTGGAG
>Ga0326728_10023991_pt1 | contig 11106 bp, 7 predicted proteins | sample MB3enrmetagenome_FD_207602 | JGI IMG/M metagenome (GOLD analysis project Ga0326728, IMG submission 207602) | Lab enriched peat soil microbial communities from McLean, Ithaca, NY, United States - MB31MN | ecosystem: Environmental > Terrestrial > Soil > Wetlands > Peat | place: USA: New York... | reverse complement strand
CGAGTGGGCTAGGCGCAAAAGCTTTGCCGCCAAGGACCAGGACGCCCGTCAGCGCTATTACTGTTTGGAGATGTTCCCTTATCCGTCCGGGAACCTGCACATGGGCCACGTGCGCAATTACGCCATCGGCGACGTGGTCGCCCGCTACCATCGCATGAAGGGGGAAAATGTTCTCCACCCGATCGGATGGGACGCCTTTGGGCTGCCGGCCGAGAATGCCGCTATCAAGAACAAAGTTCATCCGGAAAAATGGACGCGGCAGAACATTGCGGTGATGCGTGATCAGCTGAAAGCGCTGGGAATCTCCTACGACTGGGACCGAGAGTTCGCCACCTGCGACGTGGACTATTACAAGTGGAACCAGTGGTTTTTCATCAAATTCTTCGAACAAGGCTGGGTGTATAAGAAAAAAGCCGCGGTCAACTGGTGTCCCTCCTGCCAGACCGTGCTCGCGAACGAGCAGGTCTCGGCGTCCGGCCAGTGCTGGCGATGCGACTCCATTGTCCAGCAGAAAGAACTGGAACAGTGGTTCATTAAAATCACGGATTTCGCCGAAGCGCTTCTCCAGGACCACGAACTTCTGAAAGGGAGGTGGCCGGATGAAGTCCTGGCCATGCAGGCCCACTGGATTGGGAAGAGCGAAGGCGCGGAAGTTGTTTTCGGCCTCCAAGGGCGCTCCGATAAGCTTACCGTCTTTACGACGCGGCCGGACACGCTCTTCGGCGCCACCTTCATGGCTCTTGCTCCTGAATATCCCATCGTGAGCGAACTCGCGGCGAAGGTGGGGAAAACCGCGGAGCTGGAGACGCTGATCAACGCGCAGAGTGAACGCAAGCGTCAGAGGCAGGAAACGACCGAGAAGAACGGATTTTATCTGGGGATTGACGCCATCAACCCACTCAACCAGAAGCCGGTTCCGGTCTGGGTCGCGGATTACGTCCTCATGGATTACGGCACAGGCGCGATCATGGCGGTCCCGGCCCACGACCAGCGCGATTTTGAATTAGCGACCAAGTACGGCATCCCGATCATCGAAGTGATCGGCGATCCGAGGCATCCGGTCAAGCGCTTTGAAAAAGCGATGGAAGCCGAGGGCGTCATGATGAACTCTGGCGAATTTAATGGGACGCCGTCCTCGAGCGGACGGCGAAAAGTCGGGGAGTGGCTGGAGGCCCGTTACAGCGGAAAATTGACTGTCACCTATAAGCTGCGGGACTGGCTGGTCTCCCGCCAGCGCTACTGGGGGACACCGATCCCGATGATCAGCTGCCCGAAATGCGGGGTCGTCCCTGTGCCCGAGAAGGACCTCCCGGTCCTTCTGCCGACCGACGTTCAATTCACGGGGACAGGGGAATCTCCGCTGGCTCAGTCCGCTTCCTTTGTGAATGTAAAATGCCCGAAATGCGGTGGGCCCGCGCGGCGCGAGACGGATACGATGGATACGTTTGTCGATTCCTCTTGGTATTACGCCCGCTACACCGATGCCCGCCAGTCCGCAAAGCCTTTTGATCCCGCGAAAACCAATCCATGGCTGCCCGTCAACCAATACATCGGCGGCATCGAACACGCGACGATGCATCTGATCTATTCCCGTTTCTGGCACAAAGCCATGCGCGACCTGGGCCTCGTGAAGACCCCCGAACCCTTTGAGCGGCTTCTGGCGCAAGGGATGGTGACGTTGGGCGGTTCGGCGATGTCCAAATCGCGCGGGAATGTGGTCGATCCGAACGCGATCATCACCAACTACGGCGCGGACACCGCACGCATGTTCATCCTGTTTGCCGCCCCGCCGGAGAAACAATTGGAGTGGAATGACGACGCCGTTGAAGGAGGATGGCGCTTTCTCAACCGTGTTTGGCGTCTGGTCAAAGATCTGATCACAAAGAAACCCGGTCCCCTGCCGGTAGAGGAACAACGCAAAGACCTTCTTCGAAAAACACACTGGGCCATCGACAAAGTCACGCGAGACTTCGGCCGGAACATTCAAATCAACACGGCCATCGCCGCGGTCATGGAACTGGTGAATGTCCTCTATCTTTATCAGGCCCTGGGCGATGCCGCGTCTCAGGAGGCAGTCAAAACGGTCATCCAGCTGCTCTCGCCCGTAGCGCCCCATCTCATGGAAGAACTTTGGCAGATGCTGGGGGAAAAAGGTCTCGCCTCCGCGTCGACCTGGCCCCAAGCCGACCCGCAGTGGCTGGTCGCGGAGACCGTGGAGATCGTCATCCAGATTAATGGTAAACTACGCTCGCGCCTGCAGATGGCCCCCGGCTCCAGCCGAGACGTTCTAGAGAAGGAAGCGCTCAAAGACCCTAAAGTGCAGGCGGCGCTCTCCGGCAAGGCCGTGGGGAAAGTGATCGTTGTACCGGATAAATTAATCAACATCGTAGCGAAATAGGGATAAATCGATGGCACAATCGGGATCCATTCAAAGCAGAAGAGCAGAAGAGCAGGACAGCAGAAGAGCAAAAAGACGTCTCTTTTGCTTTTGGTCTTACGTGCTTTCCTGCTCTCTTGCTCTAATCGTTACTGGTTGTGCCAAGTACTATTACAATCCCGCCCCGCAGATCCTCCCGCAATACATTCGTAAAATCGCCATCCGGCCGTTTGCCAACCACACGCAGCAGTTTACCCTGGAAGATAAATTGACGCTGACCGTTCAATCCCTGTTCAACCAGGACGGACGCTATGCGATCACGTCCGAAGAGCAGGCGGACGGGGTGCTGATCGGCGATATCACCAAATATATCCGCATTCCGCTGGCCTTTGATTCCAACAATACTCCGACCCAATACAAGCTTTGGATTCTTGTCAACATTTCGTTTTACGACAAAATCAAGAACCAGACGCTCTGGATGGAACCCAACCTGGGAACACCGACCACGTATTATGCCGCCTCTTCCAACCAACCGGGAGCCTTAACGGAGGAAGAGGCGCAGCAGGTGATCTGGAACCAGATGGCGAGTGATATCCTCACACGGACGCTCGAAGGGTTCGGCACGGTGACCGGCTCATCGGATAAGGCGGTCCCGAAGGTGTCGCCTGACCAATACCCCACTGTGCCCCCGCAGGAACCGGGAGCTGACGCGACTCCTCCTGCACCGCCTTCCTACTAGAGGCCAAGTGGTGAGCATGCGAAGACAATGGCTTTGGCTTATTTTCCTTCCCACCGCGCTCTTTTTGAGCGGCTGTCTCTCCTCCCTTTTCCGTCAAAAACCCTCCATTCTTCCGCCCTATATCCACAAGATCGCCGTGCGGCCTTTCGCCAACCATACACAGCAATACGGCCTTGAAGATAAATTGACCCTTGCCATCCAGTCGGAATTCAACCGCGATGGCCGCTATCAAATTACCACAGAAAATCAGGCCGATGCCGTTCTCATCGGCGACATCACCAGATACATTCTAGATCCGCTCAGTTATGACACCAATCACGTGCCGACAGAATACCTTCTCTCCATTCTGACGGAGGTCTCGTTCCTGGATAAAGTCAAAAATCAGACCCTCTGGCGAGAACCAGACATGACGGGTGAACTCCGATTTTTTACCGTTTCCTCGGGCCTGGCTGGGAATATGTCAGAAACCGATGCTCAGCAGAGCATCTGGGATCAGCTTTCGCGCGACATTGTCACTCGCACCATTGAAGGGTTCGGAACGGTCACGAAAGGTTCCGAGATGGAAGCCCCAAAGTCAAACGCTGAAAACCCCAATTCGGCAGGACAAAACAATCCCCCGCCCCTCCCGAGCGAACAGCCGCCGGCGCCCTCACCCACCCCGCAACCTTATTAGCCGGCCTATGGCGACTCTCATTAAATCCGATGAGTTGTGGAGCCAGTGGTCGCGCAGGATCTGGAAAGCGCACTACCTGTTCGCAGGCCAGGAAGATTTTCTGATCGATCAGGCCCTTGAAAAGGCCATTCGGCATTGGCTGGGTGAGAATCGGGAAGCGATGGGTCTGGACCGCCTGGACGCCGAGACCCAGCCGCTAGAGGAGATCGTGCAGGCTTTGCAGACCGCGCCCTTCTTTGGAGGTCAGCGCGTTGTCCTGGTGAAGAACATCTCTCAATTCTCGGCCAATGAGCAGGAAACGTTAGGCACCGTCCTGGACACGCTGGGCCCCGAGACGCACTGCATTTTTATCTGGGGAAAAGAATGGCGCCGGGATGACGCCGAAAGACCTCTGATGGAGACGATGACGAGAATCGGACAAGCGGTCATTTTCTGGCCGCCGTATCCTGAACAAGCGCGGCGGTGGACGATGGAACGGGCCAGGCACTACAACAAATCGCTCACTCCCGAAGCGGCCGGCTGGCTGGTCGAGCAAGCGGGTGAAGGCCTGAGGCTTCTTGACCAGGAACTGGCCAAGTGTGCGGAGTATGTCGGCGAACGGCCGGAACTCACCTTGGATGATGTCCAGGCGTCTTTCGGCTATCAAAAGGCCAGCTCTCCCTTCGACTGGCTGGCCTTCATCCGCCAGCAGCACGGGGCCGCCGCCGTCCAGGTGCTGAACCAACTGTTATTGGAAGGGGAAGAACCGGTCCGGCTTCTGGCGCTCCTCTCGCGCTCGCTGCGCGACTGGCTGGGCGCCAAATCCACGGGCGAAAGCGCGGGGATGCTCGCGATGCGCTTTCATGTGAAACGGGGGGAAGAAAACCGCTTTGTGCAGGAACTGGGCCGCTGGAGTGAAGAAGCTTTGGCAGAAGGGGTCCGTCAGTGCGTGGAAGCGGAGCAGGCGATCAAGACAGGGAAAGAAATGCCGGAAATGGCGCTGACGCTCTTAACGTTAGCTCTTTGCCGGGGCGAGCTTGCTCACGTGCTCTGACAGACGGGACTTCTTGCGGGCCGCCGCGCGCCAGTGAATGACGCCCGTCTTGGCGGCTTTGTCCCAGGCAGAAAACGCTTCCTCGAGCAGGGACTGGGCCGCCTTCGCGTCTTTGGCCGCGACCGCCTGCTCGACGTGGCGCGCGATCGTCCGGATCTTGCTGCGGAGGTCAAGATTGTGCGCGGCATGCGTCTCCGATTGCCGGTGCGCTTTTAGCGCCGAGGTATGTCGTCCCGTCTTTAATTTTGCCATAAGGAAGTGGTATCTTAGTTCATCGCGTGTGCCATGTCAAACCAACCTCACCACAAACTAGCCCGCTCGGCGGGCATTTTTACGAGCGCGACTATGCTCTCGCGGATCCTCGGCTATTTCCGGGACACAATGGTCGCCGCCTTTTTCGGCGCCGGTCCCGCGGCTGACGCCTTCTACACCGCCTTCCGCATCGCCAACCTTTTCCGGAGGCTCCTCGGCGAAGGGGCGCTCTCCGCTTCCTTCGTGCCTGTGTTCTCGGAATACACCCAAAAACAATCGCACGAAGAAACCCAACGCTTCTTAAACACGATGTTCACGACTCTCTTGGTCATCTTATCGGTCATTACGCTTTTGGGAGTCGTCTTTGCGCCGCAGTTGACCCGGCTCATTGCGCGGGGGTTTAACCCGGCGTCTGAACGTTTTGCCCTGACCGTGACGCTCACGCGCTACATGTTTCCCTTTATGCTGTTTATCTGCCTGGCAGCGCTCCTGACCGGCGTTTTAAACGCCTTTCACTCTTTTTTCCTCCCCGCGTTCGCGCCGGCCTGCTTGAGCATCGCGGAAATGCTCTACATCGGCTTCCTGTGGATCGCGCATATCAAGGGGCAAAACACCGTCGTGGGACTGGCCATCAGCGTGACCGTAGGGGGATTCAGCCAGTTTTTCGTTCATGTCCCGGCGCTCATGCAAAGAAACTATACTCTCGGACTGCGCTGGGACCTGGCCCACGAAGGCGTACGCCGCGTCGGACGATTGATTCTGCCGGCCACCATCGGCGTTGCCGCCGACCAAATCAATGCTTTCGTAGACACGATGATGGCCACGTTCTTGAGCGTGGGGTCCGTCACGGCCCTCTATTACTCCAACCGCGTCATGCAGCTGCCGCTGGCCCTTTTCGGCATTGCCCTGTCGCAAGTCGCTCTGCCGACCATGTCGGGCTCCGTCGCGCGCGGAGCCACCCAGGAAGTCAAAGACACGCTGAACTTTGCGCTGCGCCTGACGCTCTTTATGATCCTGCCTGCCACGACGGGCCTCATCGTCCTTGGGAAACCCATCGTGCAAACGCTTTTCCAATACGGTCGGTTCTCGAGCGAAGCAAGCCTCGTGACGACTTGGGCCCTGGCGGCTTTTTCGATCGGCCTTTTCGCCTACGCCGCCGTGAAAATCCTGGCCGCCGCCTTCTATGCCTATCAAACAACCCGGGTGCCGGTTTTGATCGCTTCCTGCTGCGTCGGCCTGAACATAGCGCTGAATTTGACGACGCTGGCGGCGCGCACGAAATTGAGCGCGCTGCACCCGGAGTGGGCCGGGTTTTTGAGCGGCAGAGGCGGCGTCGCCTGCCTCGCGCTGGCGACTTCCATCGCCTCCTGGGTCAATGCCGCCGCGTTGTTCATTCTTCTGCGGCGGCGGCTCGGAATCCTGGGCGGCCGACGAATTCTGCGAACGATTATGAAATCGGCGATTGGATGCCTCGCGATGGGTCTTTTTTGTTGGTGTATAATGCATCTGCAGATCGCGTCGTTGAGCTCCCTAGCCAGGCATGCGCGTTTAGCCAGAGGCGTGGAGCTCATCGTCGCCATCGCCGGCGGATCTTCCGTGTATATGCTTTTCGCCAAATGGCTCCGCATGGAAGAGTGGGAACCGTTTTGGACTCAGCTTTCAGCCCGCCGAACTAGCGTCGAGGTCTCCGAATAATGCCAATCAGCCCCATCCCATCCGCCCCGGGCGAGAAAGAATTGCTTGAGCTCTGCTCGGTTTCAGCCGACACAGCGCTTTCCCGCTTGGGTGTGACCGATAAAGGCCTCTCCGATGAACAGGTCCTTGAGGCGCGCGCGAAATACGGCCTCAATGAAATCGCGAAGCGAAAGAAACTCGGTTTCATCGGCGAAATCCTCCAGCGCTGCAAAAATCCTCTGGTCATTCAGCTCCTGGTGATTGCTCTCGTCTCTTACGCGATGGGCGATTTGCGCGCCGCGATTGTCGTGGGCGTGATGATTGTCTTGAGCGTTTTTCTGGGCTATTTCCAGGAAACCCGCTCGAGCAAAGCCGTGGACAAACTGCGCGACATGGTCCAGACCACCTGCTCCGTCATCCGCGGCGGCAAAGAGATCGAAATCCCCATGAACGAGCTGGTGCCGGGGGACATCGTCGTCCTGACCGCAGGTTCCATCATTCCGGCCGACCTGCGCCTCATCCTGACCAAAGACTTCTTCGTCAGCCAGTCCGCTTTGACCGGTGAATCCATGCCGATCGAAAAAAACACCGGCAACGGGGGCGCGACGGCCAAGAGCGCGCTGGAACTCCCCAACGCCTGCTTTCAGGGATCGAATGTCTTAAGCGGCGCCGCGCGCGGCCTCGTCGTCAACACTGGCATCAATACCTATTTCGGCACGATCAGTGCGAAGCTGGCGACCCAGCGAATTCTCACGAGTTTCGATAAGGGCGTCAACGCCTTTACGTGGCTGATGATCCGCTTCATGGTGGTCATGGTCGCTGTGGTCTTTGTCATCATCGGATTGACCAAGCATAACTGGCCGGAAGCGCTTCTCTTCGGCCTGGCCGTCGCCGTGGGGCTCACCCCGGAGATGCTTCCCATGATTGTGACCGTCAACCTCTCCAAAGGGGCGCTGGCGATGTCCCGCAAAAAGGTGATCGTCAAGCGCCTGAACTCCATTCAAAACTTCGGCGCGATGGACATCCTGTGCACCGACAAAACGGGAACGCTGACCCAGGATAAAGTTGTCCTCGAACGCTATGTCGATGTCACCAACCGTGAAAGCGAGGATGTCCTCCGTTACGCCTACATGAACAGCTACTACCAGACCGGTCTGCGGAACCTGATGGACAAGGCGGTCCTGGCCCACACGGACCTCGATGTGGAACGCGCCTGCCGCAAAGTGGATGAAATTCCCTTCGATTTTACCCGCCGGCGGATGTCCGTGATTATCGATTATGAAGGCGACCACGTCTTGATCTGCAAAGGCGCGGTGGAAGAAATATTCAGCGTCTGCGACCGTTATCAGGTCGATGAGGAAATTCATCCGCTCATTGATATGCTGAAGAACGACGTCTTGGAGGAATTCCAGTCGCTCTCCGCCGACGGGTACCGCGTCCTGGCCGTCGCCTACCGCGAATATCCGCAATCCAAAGAGGTCTTCGCGGCCTCCGATGAGAAAGACCTGGTGCTCCTGGGCTATATCGCCTTCTTCGATCCGCCGAAGGAGTCCTCCGGCGTAGCCCTGGAGGCGCTCCGAAACTCCGGCGTCCGCACCAAGATCCTGACCGGAGACAATGCACTGGTGAGCCGAAAAGTGTGCAAGGACGTCGGACTCCAGATTGAGAACCTGGTGACCGGCGATCAGCTCGAGAACCTTACGGACGTCGAGTTATCCGCTTTAGCGGAAAAGACCACCGTTTTTGCCCGCTTGTCGCCGGCCCAAAAAGAGCAGCTGATCCGCGCTCTCCAGAGGAATGGTCACGTGGTCGGATTCCTCGGTGATGGAATCAATGACGCGCCGGCCATGAAAACCGCGGATGTCGGGATCTCCGTCGACACGGCCGTCGACGTGGCCAAAGAATCCGCCGACATCATTCTTCTGGAAAAAAGCCTTTTGGTCCTGGAAGACGGCATCATCGAAGGCCGCAAAGTATTCGGGAACATCATCAAATACATCAAGATGGGCGCCAGCTCCAATTACGGGAACATGTTCAGCATGGTGGGGGGCTCGATCTTTCTGCCTTTCCTCCCAATGGCGCCAATCCAGGTGCTTGTGAACAATCTCCTCTACGATTTTTCCCAGCTCGGGATCCCCACCGACAAGGTCGATGAAGAGTATCTGTTGAAGCCCCGCAAATGGAACATCGACAGCATCAAGAAATTCATGCTCTACATCGGCCCGACGAGTTCCGTCTTCGATTACACCACTTTTTTTCTCATGCTTTATGTCTACCACTGCATCGCCTATAATGATCCGCAGACGGCAGACACCATGAAAACACACTATGAGAAATTGTTTCATACCGCCTGGTTCGTGGAGTCGCTTCTGACCCAGACCTTGATCGTCCACATCATCCGGACGAACCGCATTCCCTTCATTCAAAGCCGGGCCAGCGCCGCGCTCACCTGGACAACGGTGACCGTCATGGCGGCGGCGATCCTCATGCCTTTTTCACCGTTAGCCGACTCTCTCGGCCTGGTGACCCTGCCGAAGACCTACTGGCTCTGGATGGCGGCCACGATCTTTTCCTACGTCGTCCTGACCCATAACGTGAAATCCTGGTTTGTCCACCGTTACGGAGCCGACTGATGCGCAGCTTATTGAACGCCCTGCAGGACGGCCGCCTGGTCGAGCTCCCCGACACCGACAAGTGGAACTCGCTTAAGTACCTTGCGCACCTCATCGAGGCTATCCCGGAAATCAGCGAAACCGATCTGGCTGAACAGGTGGTGGCCCAGGAGCAGTCCAACAATACCGGCATTGGCCTGGGCGTCGCCTGCCCGCATGTGCGCGTGCCGGGGAATGGTGAGCTCATCAGCGCCGTAGGCTGGAGCCCCGCGGGTATCGACTACGCTTCGAAAGACGGCAAGAAAGTCCATCTCGTGGTGATGTACTACATCCCCGAGGCCCAGAAGAACACTTATCTTAAGGAAGTATCGTCCCTTGTACGCGCGGTCCGTCCGGAAGGGGAGATCCAGTCGATCGCGAAAGCCGAAGACATCACCAAAGTACGCGAGGAGTTGCTCGACTGGGTGTCCGCCGCCATCGACGCGGGAATCCCCGAAACCAAGGCCCGGATGATCCGTCTGGAAGCCCGCCAGGCGGCCATGGCTGCCGTTCCCGAGATCGCCGCCGCACCGGCGGCGTATCAGATCTTTCCACTGCTCATTCTTCCGCAACCGGGCGACAAGTTCACCGTGCTCTGCGAAAACCACGATCTGAGCCAGCTCCTCGAAAATGACACCACTCTGGGAGCCTCCCTGAAGCAGCGCGCAAACTTCGACCGCTCCGGATTCAAGCTCATTTTCCGCGGCGTTCAGATCTACGACCCCGCCCGCCCGCTCTACGACTACATCGCGGTCAAGCCAGGGCCCACTCCGGCCTAGGCCCTTCGGGCCCGAATTCTTAGCCTTCCGACGGATACCTTTGCCGCTGAAGACCTGATAATCTTTCCTCATACGCGCGGGTAACGCCTATGTGCGCGCGTTCTAAGCATATGTTAAACCCTGTAACACGATCACTGCATCTTATCTTGATTGCTTCTTTGGTCATCGGTCCAGAGCAGTCCTTTGCACCCTTTTGCCAAGAATTCCATAGCGGAGACAGTCATCAGAAAAGTCCTGACAACCGGCTGGAACTAGAAGCAATACCTCCAGCAACCCGATTTTTCCATAATCCTTTCTATTTGCTGCCGATGGCCGCCCGCCAGCTAAAAGTCTATTTGGCTCAATTCAATCGACAGGCAGTTGAAAACGATGAAATCTCAGGCGCATTAGCCTCGGCGGTAGGTCAAGGTTCCGCAATGCTAGACGTACCTAACATTAAACTGGAACCTTTTTCTGCAAGAGAACGGAATGCCATCGAACGTGCCATTGCTCATTTAGGAAAACTATCTGGGGGTTCCGCCGATTTCACGGATGAAGACGTCAAAATCCTCCGGGAGATCACTTCAGTCCTGAATAATCTCAAACTGGATGACCCCTCTGTGTTCGGAGTATTTAGTGCCCTTATCAAATCACGGGAGGATTACGTTATCGGATTCACCTATCAAGGTCGGACGGGGCTGGCACGAGAAGCGATCCATGCCCTTGAAGACCAGCCCAGCTTACTCGCCGAATTCTTATTTCACGAAATCTACGCTTCTCTCCACCCTGAGTCTGATAAGACGGATCATCGGAGACGTTACGAGAGTCTCCAACGAAGGTTGTTCGGTGATCAGAACGCGCTTAAGAGCGTCTTCCGTCAGATCATCGACGACCTATCCGGTGGATCAGATGAAGACCTCGGCCAACGGATCGGGCCCTTGCCCAAGCC
>Ga0326728_10023990_pt1 | contig 11106 bp, 9 predicted proteins | sample MB3enrmetagenome_FD_207602 | JGI IMG/M metagenome (GOLD analysis project Ga0326728, IMG submission 207602) | Lab enriched peat soil microbial communities from McLean, Ithaca, NY, United States - MB31MN | ecosystem: Environmental > Terrestrial > Soil > Wetlands > Peat | place: USA: New York... | reverse complement strand
CGGTGGTTCAGGCGGTGGCTCCATCGGCAGCCGGGAGACGGAGGATTCGGAGAAAGGGACATCCAGCCAACGTGGGACCCTCTGGGTGCCCGAGGGCAATTTTGTTCGACCGGTCAATGTGCATGTCGGATTGACGGACGGCACACGCACGGAGGTCAGCGGCGATGGACCGGCGGAAGATCTGAGGGTGGTTATCGGTGAAGGTAGACGTGAGCCCGAGGAACATCAAAGTGAAGGCGCCAGTCCACTGATTCCCCAACGAGGGGGTCCCAGGGGACAGGGCGGGGGATATCCTCCGGGCGGTCCACGCTGATAATTGGTCATGGAGTGCGCAGGATATTGAACCTTATCGAACTCAACGATATCTGCAAGACATACCATCTTGGTGAGTTGGATCTTCCAGTGCTCAAAGGGATTTCCATGCAGGTCGCCAAGGCGGAGTATGTTGCCCTGATGGGTGTCAGCGGCTCCGGCAAGAGCACGCTGATGAACATCCTTGGCTGCCTGGATCGACCGACATCCGGCGAATACCGGCTGGATGGGCGCGAAATATCCGGACTGACGGCAAAAGAACGCGCCAGGTTACGTAACCGCATGATCGGATTCGTGTTCCAGAATTTCAACCTCCTGCCTCGCATGACGGCTTTTGAAAACGTCCTTATGCCGCTGGTGTACTGTCGCGACAACCTCACTGAACGCGAGATGGAGCGGCGCAGCGTTGAAATGCTCCAAAAAGTCGGGCTGGCGCATCGCCTTCATCACAAGCCGCTCCAGCTCTCCGGAGGCGAACAGCAGCGTGTGGCGATCGCCCGCTCCCTCATTAACCGCCCACAGGTTCTTTTTGCCGACGAGCCGACCGGCAATCTCGACTCGCGCACCAGCGAGGAAATCCTCCAACTGTTTCAGCAACTCAACAGTGATGATCGCATCACTCTCATTATTGTGACCCACGATCCAGGGGTAGCTCTACATGCGCAGCGCACTGTACGCATAAAAGACGGCCTTATCGATAGCAGCGCTGCGTCATTGGGCGCCGGGGCAGTCGCCCAATGAAACTGTATCGTACCCTGCAGATGGCCTCGCTTGCGTTGCGCCATAACATCATGCGCGCGGCGCTGACGACCTTGGGCATTATTATAGGGGTTGCGGCCGTGATCACGATGATGGAGATCGGCAACGGCGCCAAGGTCGCCATCCAGCGTACAATGGCCAGTATGGGCGCCAACACGGTTGTTGTTCTGCCGGGCGCCATAAGCGTGGCGGGCGTAAACAACGGCCAGGGGTCCATGATGACTTTGACGCCGCGGGATGCCGATGAGATCATGAGAGAATGTCCCTCCGTCAGTTGGGTGGCGCCCATCGTACGCGCCCGTACCCAGGTAGTGTACGGCAATCGGAACTGGGTTCCGACCTATGTCTACGGCACCACCCCACTGTTTCTCAATATTCGCGACTGGACCGACATGTACGAGGGCGAGGCCTTCACCGAGCATGAGGTGTTGAACTCAAGCAAGGTGTGCGTCGTCGGCCAGACTATCGTGAAAGAGCTGTTTAGCGGCCAGTCGCCTGTCGGAAAGCATATCCGCATCCGGAACGTAGACTTTAAAGTCATCGGAGTGCTGCGCAAAAAAGGCGCAAATCTGATGGGCATGGACCAGGACGATATTCTTTTGGCCCCGTGGACCACTATCAAATACCGCGTGGTTGCCTCCTCGCTTACCGGCGGCAACCAAAGTTCAACGAGTAGCGCCGGCGCCGGCGAACTAAATACGCTTAACATGATCTACCCGAACCTGCAGCAAAACCTCTACTACACCCAGACGACCACTGAACAGTACGACGCGCAACCGCCGATTAGATTCCCGAATGTCGACCAGATACTGACCGCGGCGCGCTCCGGCGACCAGATTCCAGCCGCAATCCAGCACATCAGCTCCTTATTGCGGCAACGTCACCGCCTGCGCGCCACCGATCCGGATGATTTCAGTATTCGTGACATGACCGAGATTACCAAGACGATGAGCGCCACGGCCGAGATGATGACCGAACTGCTCCTGTGCGTAGCCATGATTTCGCTCTTGGTCGGCGGTATCGGCATCATGAATATTATGCTCGTATCGGTTACGGAACGAACGCGCGAGATCGGGTTGCGTATGGCGGTCGGTGCGGAGCCTGGTGATATTTTGCGGCAATTTCTGGCCGAGGCCGTCATGTTGTGCATGCTCGGCGGGACCATGGGCATCCTTATAGGGCGCGGCAGTTCCTATGTGGTATCGCTCGTGCTGCGCTGGCCGACGGCGATCTCGGTCGGAGCTATCGTGGCCGCTGTGCTCGTTTCGGCAAGTGTCGGCATCGCCTTCGGCTTTTACCCGGCGTACAAGGCATCTCGTCTCGATCCCATTGAGGCGCTTCGTTATGAATAGGGTGAGAGTGAAAAAGAGAGAGCGGAGGTCGCTTCTTGTCCCCATTGCCCTGGCGGTATGCGGCTGGACTGCATTTATTACAAGCGGCTGCATGGTCGGGCCCGATTATCATTTGCCGCGCCCCGCCGCGCCCTCCGAATGGGTCGGCGTGAAGGAAACGCCTGCGCCGCAACAACCTTCAGTGCCCACGGCGCAGCCGGCCGAACTGACACAATGGTGGAAACGGTTCGACGATCCCATGCTGGTTCAGCTTGTCGAAGATGCCCTGAAAACGAACCTGGACGTGAAGCTTGCCGTAGCGAACCTCCGCCAGGCTCGCGCCGCACGCGGTATCGCCGTCTCTGCTTTGTGGCCTTCGATGACGGCCTTAGCCGAATATCAGCGGGAAACCATCCTACCCACACATGCCATGGCGGGCCAGGCTCAAGATCTCTATCAGGCGGGCTTCGATGCAGCATGGGAGATCGATCTGTTCGGAGGGGAGCGCCGCAATGTCGAATCGGCCGACGCCAATGTCCAGGCCTCCGCAGAGACCATTAGCGGCGCTCAGGTCAGCGTCGTCGCCGAAGTGGCGCTCAACTATGTTCAACTTCGCGGTTACCAGCAACAAATAGTGGTAGCGCAAAAAAACCTGAAATCCATGCGGGATACGGCGCTGATCACACGTCAAAAAACGAATGCGGGATTTCTCTGCGCCCTGGATGTCGCCAACGCCGACGCCAATGTCGCAACGACCGAAGCGCAAATTCCGGTCTTCGAGACCTCCGCGAAGCAGTCGATCTACGCGCTGAGCGTGTTGCTGGCCCGGCCTCCGGCCGATCTGCTGGAGCAGTTGACGCCAACGGAAAATATTCCCGGAGTTCCGGCCCGGATTCCCGCCGGTTTGCCCTCCGACCTGCTGCGCCGACGCCCCGACATCCGTCAGGCCGAGGCGCAACTGCACTCCGCCACGGCGCAGATCGGCGTCGCCACGGCGGATCTATTCCCCAAGTTTTCGTTGACCGGCACACTGACATGGCAGACCAATCTGCTCAATACCTGGTGGGCCGCCGCAAGTCGAACCTATTCATTCGGTCCGTCGGTCACCTGGCCGGTTTTCCAGGGCGGTGCCATCGTATCGAATATCCGGGTGCAGGAAGCGTTGCGCGATCAAGCATTCATCACGTACCGGAAGACCGTACTAACGGCATTCCAGGACGTGGAGAACGCCCTGGTCGCATTCACCAAAGAACAGGAACACTACAAGTCGCTCAAAGACTCCGTCGCCGCCAACAGCACCGCTGCGGACCTGTCGTTGAAACTCTACACGGAGGGGCTGCTCGACTTCCTGAATGTGCTCGTAACCCAGCGTTCGCTCTACGCGGCCGAGAATTCGCTGGTGCAGAGCAACAGTAGTATCACCACCGATCTTATCGCCCTCTACAAAGCCTTGGGCGGAGGATGGGAAAACCTGCCGGAGGATGGGCCTTCGATCGACTCCAGTGCCGCGAATTCTCAACAGTGAACGAGGTAAGGACCAATACAGGTTTTAGTCTATATGCCGATGAGATTTTTCGAGGAAAATTCAAACGGCAGAGATGGCTCAACAGTAATTCCCATCTCTGCCGTTCTGAGGTTTGACAGTGCGTTGGCGTAGCGGTCCGCTGTCTTGCTCTCAACAGGCCGGGTGGGACCCGTTTAGTACCGATCACAGGAAGGGCCGGAAGGCGGAGAGCGCCAAGCCTGACGAGCGCCGATTACTCTGCGGACGTCTGGAGCCCGTACGCGCACCTCCCGCAATCTGTATCCCAGCCCTGTGAGAAGCTCCAAAATACGGCCTGCGGCCCCATAGAGTTTCTCATGCACATATTCCAATATTTCCGTCATCCTTCGCCTCCTTACTCATATGTAACAGCAAGATAACCATCAGCATCGGGCTGTGCATGCGCAGAGCTTATTTTCCCTTTCGGGGCGCGCCGGACAGGTGCAAAAAAGAGGAAAGCCAGGAGCGGGGATCCTGGCTTCCGGGGCGAATGACTTGGGGGTTACAAAAACTCTAAACTCTAAAGGAGGGAGAATCTTATAAGATGGAAATCTATCACGTTTTTTCCTTTTGAAAATCAGGTGCAGGATGTATTTTTCATCTACGGATACAGTATATTGAATCGGGATTTATACTCTTTCCCTGTCTGCCTGCCTGAATCTGGAAAATTCTTCGCATGACGGACTTGTGTACAGCACTGAACAAAAAATGGCATATTGTGCGAATCCTCAGCGATGTACCTTGCGAAGCGCCGAAGAGGCTCCTTGCTCGGGGTCTGTCAATCCCGCCGGACCTGCAGCGGGAAGCCTTCTCGAATGTGGGTGAATACATGATAAGAAAAAAGTTCAGCTATTCTTTGGCATCTGTTTTCCTGATTGCGGCCGTTTCAGGATGCGCCGGGTTGTCGGTCAAGGGAGGCATCGCTCCCCCGGTCCCGGGAGCGGAAGCCAAACTGCAGGAAGCAAACCTTGCGCTTGACGCGGTAAACGAGCAGTCGTCCGCCTTCTATGCCGAATTGGCTTCGGTGCTCCTGGAAATCAAAGAGTTCCAGGACCGGGCCGGTTGGAGCGATTTCGAGCGGATCCTTCTGGATTACCCCTCGTTGAGGGACCCGGACACCGAGGCGGAGAAGGCCCCGGCCATCATGTCCAGATTGTCGGAATGGGGCCTTGAATGGAACACCTCGTGGGAGAATGCTTTAAGCCGCTACCATCAACTTGTGGACCGGTGCATCATACTGGATGCAAAAAGGCTGGCTGTCCGGGAAAAGCTGCTTGTGGTTCAGGCCGGATATCTGAGCGTGGTGCTGGCGGAAGCGACCTCGGGCCATGAAAAAGAGGGGAAGGAAATCTTCGCTGTGGTCGAGGCGCTCGATAAGACGAACGCCGAGCTCGATTCCTACCAGCCAAACGATTTGGGGCTGTATGGCCCCGGAAGATAGTTTTCGTCATCGTCACCCCGGCAGCGCCTCTAAGCCGGGGTCCAGGGCAAAACGCGGCAGCATCCGGTCAGTTGGGAGATTCTCATCATCGTCACCCCGCCAATGCTTTTGAGCAGGGGTCCAGGGCTTAGAAAATGTCGATCCGGCACGTTGATCACGAGATTGGATTCCGGCTTCATACCAACATTCATGAACAAGGGGATATTTGTTCACCCCCAGTGATGAAAATTTTATCGAGTCCTTTTACCTTGTTACCACCGGCAAAGGGAAAGGACTGCCGATTGGAACCCCACCATGAATAATAGCACTCAGTCATCCCGGGGGGTTCATGATTTCATGACGCCATGATGTCATAATACAAGAAACGTTAGCAAGGGCGTTTCTGAAAGAGGCGGTAGCGTAAGCGGAGCGTGCCATAAATATGAACCACTTGAGGAAATCTTGTAGTCAAACACCAGCGAAAATCGTATTTTGACAAATGACGAGAGCGCGGGATGAAGTCGGAAAACTCGGAAACGCGAGTCCTGAAACGCGCCGGTGATAACCGCTTCTCCGCACGCCGGATAACTTTCGAAATCAGCAACAGGCTAAGATTGATGAATGCCGATATTCTCAAGCGGGTCGTTCGGGCCATTGCCGAGGGTTCACAGAAGGATCTTGACCGACTTGCCGACAAGATCGTTGAATCAGAGCGACGCACTGGGCATGTAAAGCTTGCCGCTCAACTGGAAGGAATTCTCAAGCAGCCTAAACGGCGCCGACCGAGTATCTCCACAAAAGCGGACATCGGGGACACCCTCAAGGAGCTGCCGCTCAGTCGGAGGCATGGCGAGTCTCTTGCCACACTTCTTACCTCGGAATCACTAGAGCACCACATGGTGCTGCCTACAGCGACTGAGCAGCGCTTTGCACGTATTGAATCTGAATACGCCGCCAAGGATAGACTTCAACTATATGGCCTTCGACCGAGAAAAACCGTTCTTCTTTACGGCCCGCCTGGATGTGGGAAGTCGCTCGGTGCGAAGCGTTTAGCATGGAATACAGGCTTGCCATTAATGAAGGTTCGGTTCGATGCTCTCATTTCATCATATTTTGGAGAGTCGGCGACCAACCTTCGTGCCATCTTCATTGCAGCTAAAGAACGCCCTTGCGTCTTATTGCTCGATGAATGTGACTTCATCGCACGTTCACGAATGAACACAAAGGATATCGGAGAGGCGTCCCGAATCGTCAATTCCCTCCTTCAATTGATGGAGGAGTACGATGCGCCAGGTCTGCTTGTTGCGACAACTAACGTCGAGTCATCGCTGGATTCGGCATTGTTTCGCCGGTTTGACGATGTGTTCATGGTGCCGTTACCCGGCCCGGGTGAAATTAAGAAGCTATTGCGGATGACCCTGTCCTCCGTAAAGCTCGCCGAGCCAATCGAGTGGAGTCGGCTTGTTGACCACCTGGCCGGTGCATCAGCAGCGATGGTTGTCAAAGCAGCGCAAGACGCTGCTAAGGCTGCGGTCCTCGGAGGGCGGGAATTCGTTACTCAAGCAAACCTTCAACAAGCGATTGTTGAGCAGCAGAGAACTGATGCGTCCGCACGAGGGGAATAACGAATGCCTGAGCAGCGCAATTTTGAATATCTTCCTTTGATTCGCCGATATCAAGGCCGCGCACGCCTCCGCGGCGGCGGAGAACCGTCCCCTCAGACGCTAGCTAATAAGAACGCCCGACAAGCGCACAGCGCTAATCTGCATGCCGCCGCACAATCGCTCAGCGCAAACTGGCAAGAGCGCAGGGCGCAAAGAGAGGGGCAGACCCTCCCCATTATCCCGCAAGACATCCCCATTCTCTTGCTGGTTGACCCGGGTCTCGACTTGGATGTACTGCGGGAAAAATTCTCGTTCGAAATTGTCGCGGAGCAAGAAGAAGGGTACGTGATTGTTGCGTCTGAAGATATTCAGATTACCTCTTTTCTTGCGATGCTCGAAGGTTTTTCTGTTCAAGTGCGCGGCTCAGCAACTATCGCGCAGGTACACAGACTATTTGACGATCCAGCCCAGACTGACCGTCTTGGGCGTATTCTCTCCGAACGTCTGATGGCCGAATGGGGCAGCATCGGCAACGAGCGAGTTTATATCGTTGATATCGGAATTGCTTGTGCAGGCACCCAAGAGATCCCTGTTCCTCCCAAGCGCGGCAAGCGCGACACGGACGCTAAGTGGGCGGCGAAGGAGTACGAGTGGTCGCAAGCGCGAGCCAATGCATATGCCTTATGGGACAGAATAAAGATCGAACGTGAAAATGAAATTACTCGGTTCGCCAATTTCTATCACGCTGAGATTCTGCACCTCATCGACGGTACGGAATTTGATGCTGGCGTCCTTCCTGACAGTTTTACGATTCGGCTCAAGATCGTTGGCAAGGGATTGAAGGATTTCGTTCTAAACTATCCGTTTGTGTTCGAGGTCGTCGAGCCAGAAGATATTGTTCTACCTCAGAGAACAGTGGGTGAGGGCACCCAGCCTGAACTTGATGTGACACCCACCGGGCCTGACGCCGATGCGCCGGCGGTCTGCCTGATCGACAGCGGCATCCAGGAGGCCCACGTCCTTATTCAGCCCGCCATCGACCAACCGACATCGCATTGTTTCTTGCCTGGGAAGAACCCTAATGACGTGGGTGACGAAGCCGCCCCTGGCGGGCATGGAACGCGTGTAGCTGGCGCCGTTCTCTACGGCGAAGTCGTGGCCAGGGATGGCGCACCGCAACTTCCGTTTTGGATTCAGAACGCTCGCGTGCTGGACGAAGACAACCGAATGCCCGTGGAACTTTTCCCGCCGGAGGTGATACGGGCGGCTGTTGAACGATTCCACAACGGACCGCGCCACACGCGTATTTTCAATCATTCGATTAATGCCCAAGGATACTGCCGCACAAGATACATGTCCGCGTGGGCTGCGGAGATCGACTCGCTCTGCGTAGAAAATGACGTCCTTATCGTTCAGAGTGTTGGCAATCTGCCAATATCTGGGCAGACCCCGTACTTGGGCGTTAAAGATCATCTAAACGCTGGCCGTGACTATCCACTGTATCTATACGAGCCTTCAGCACGAATTGCCAATCCTGGGCAAAGTCTCCAAGCGCTCACGGTCGGTTCGGTTGCTTACGGCGCATTGGAAAATGGCGACTGGCGTACTTTCGCGCCAGAGTCGAATTATCCATCCGCATTCTCGCGAACCGGCCCTGGTATCTGGAATGTCATCAAACCGGAGGTCGTGGAGTATGGCGGCGACGACATTCGCACGAGCAACCAACCGCCAGACGTACAGGCCGGTGGAGGAATTCCGATGGCGTGCCCTGAGCTTGTTCGCTCGACAATGTTTCCGCCTGGTCCAGCGGTTGACCGGGACGAGACGGGTACTTCCTTCGCCGCACCGAAAGTGGCACGCATCGCTGCACAACTGCAACGACTCTTGCCAACAGAATCCACTCTTTTGTACCGTGCGCTCCTCGTGCAGTCCGCTCAATGGCCAACTTGGGCGGAGAACATATTAACCCAGCTTCGCTCGCAAGATTCCGGACTAAACAGAGAGCAGCGGCAGCAACTCCTGGATAACGCATCCCAGGTGATCCGTTCCATCGGATATGGGACCCCGGACGAAACCCGCGCAACGGTGAACACTGACCATCGCACGACGCTAATCACAAGCGGTGAAACGCACATCCACGCCGGGGAGTGCCATTTCTACCAAGTTCCTATTCCAGCGGCGTTGCGCCGGCCGGCGGACGAGTTCGAAATCCGGATTGATGTGACTCTATCCTACGTTGCTCAGCCGCGTCGCACGCGGCGGAACCTGCGACGCTATCTGTCAACCTGGTTGGATTGGAAGACAAGCCGGCTGGGAGAAGGGATCAACGACTTTCGCCTTCGTGTAATGAAGGATACGGAAAGCGATGCAGAGCCACTGTCTGGTTCGGTCCTTCCCTGGACTCTTCATGAAAGCCCGATTAGCGGCTTTATACGCGATACCAAACGCAACAGTGGCACTGTGCAGAAAGATTGGGCCATTGTCAGATCGAACACGTTGCCTGAGCACTTCTGCATTGCAGTCCATGGCCACCAGGGATGGAGCCGCGATCCAGATTCCACAGCGCGTTATGCGTTAGCAGTTGCGTTTGAAATTGTCGGGCAAGAAATCAGTATCTACGAGCCCTTGCGGGCGGCAGTCAACGAGCTTCAGGCAGAGATCGAAGCTGAGGTTGAAACCGAGGTCGAGGTCGAGGTAGATGGGGATGAATAGATAAGGAAGTGGTAGCTATCCAACCGTGGCAGCTATTTGCTCCATGAGCCCTTGTCCGCTTGCGTTTCGCTTCTCCGCCATAAGGAAGATTCCTTTGCCCGCGCCCTTTGAGGCCCAAAGCTCGCCGATGTTCTGCTTTTCTTTGGTGTCTTGCGTGTCAACCAGGTGTGCACCCTTGTATTCAATAACGAAAACGCGCCCGTCTTGGAGCTTGCTTGAACGTCATCCAGATCGGCGCGACAAAATCTTTTTCCAAAGGCCACGCCCAGAGCATCAGAATGTTTATACCCCTGTACCGCTCGCCATTGTACCGTAGGGGCTTTGTGATCGGCCCCGCCGCATGGCCGGCTTTTCAAGGCTGCCGCCAGGTCAGCTCGCCTTTCTCAAGATCGGCAATGATTTTGTTCGTGACACGGCTGTAAACGTCCTGTTGTTCGCCCCTGTCGTTGCTCCTGTTCAAAGCTGCGCTCATGCGAGATTGGATAAGGCGGGCGGCGGCCGTCAAGGGGGGCGATAATGAAAGGAAAAGACTGGTGCTGTAGGGCAGGGTCTTTGTGTCATAAATTAAGATTATTGACATACAAAGCCAGCTCACCGCAGCGATGGAGAACAGCGGGAACGTAAATGGAAAACGGAGCCTGTTGAGAACCTCAGCCCCGATTAAAGGGATTTAGGTTGTTGAGATGCTCCATTGTTACTTTGGTCTTGCCTAAGAGGTCTTTACGGATAGCGAGAAAGATTAGACTCAATAGCTCACCTTCCCTGTCCAAGTCGTGGTCTTCCATATCCGCATATCTTATCCATGCATCATATGCCTTGATTACGTCGTCGCTGCCATACAGCAGCAGTTGGTCTCTGGCTAACATCCGATCCCCTTCTGCATCCTTTCCAGAGACCTCCTCGTCGTTCATGATAGCCACGGCTGTCTCGGTGAAGTTTTTCAGGAAAATGGCGTATGCCTCGCGTTTCTGCTCCGCAATTTTGAGGTTCAATTCCTTGTTCTTCTGAAGCAGGTATGTAATTACCGCGCTGGCCATGCCGATAAAAGCGACAATCATCGCGCCAAACACGCCGATGAAAGCGACAACGATTTCTTTGTGTTCAGTCATGGCCCGCTATTGTCTCCTATGAAATAATTGGACAAGTGAGCTTAAATTGTATAGGAGCTATCGCCACAGTCTCTCAAATCATGCCGGATTGCTCGCCGTGTAAATCACCGGTAATTGCAGAATTTGTGGAATACTCAAGCCCGCATTAAGAGGGACTTGAGCGCGTCGAGTTTTGGACAAAGGCTTAGTTTTCTCATCTCATCGGCAATTCGCGACTGCCGCTCGGGGTCGTAAACACTCCTCGTAACGCCGTTGAACTTTTCCTCCAGCTCTTCCCAGCTCAGGGGATTTTCCGGGTCCCCTTTCGGATAGGGCA
>Ga0326728_10023984_pt1 | contig 11108 bp, 8 predicted proteins | sample MB3enrmetagenome_FD_207602 | JGI IMG/M metagenome (GOLD analysis project Ga0326728, IMG submission 207602) | Lab enriched peat soil microbial communities from McLean, Ithaca, NY, United States - MB31MN | ecosystem: Environmental > Terrestrial > Soil > Wetlands > Peat | place: USA: New York... | reverse complement strand
TGCCCCTCGTGGGAAATGCTTCAGCTTGCCCAAGCGAGCGGAGCTCGCCCCCGGGAAATCTTACAGCACGCCTTCCTGGCGCGCGACTTTCAGCGCTTCGATGGCCGCCCCGCGGGCGCCGGCGGTATCGCCATTGGGCATCACGTGAATCGGAATATCCGCCTGCTCTTCGCGCTGGGGCGGCATCGCCTTGCGCGCCTCGTCCAAAAACCACTTCTGAAACTCCGGCCCCGTCTCCAGCGCGCCACCGCCGATCATCAACGCGTCGGGATCGAAGGTGTTGATCATCTGGTCGAAGAACAGGCCCATTCCGTGGGCTTGCACGCGGAAGATTTCGCGGCACAGAGCATCGCCTTTTTCCGCCATCCCGCGCACCAGTTTCGCCGCCTTCGCGATCTCCATCTGCCCCAGTTCATGCCCCGGATAGCGCGGCAGGAAATAAGGCAGTAGTGTGCGGCGAATCGCGGTCAGCGAGCAGACCGATTCCAGACAGCCGGTGCGGCCGCAGTTGCACGGTGGCTTCATCCCCTCCGTCCCCGCGATGCTCTGATACGGAATCAGGACGTGCCCCAGTTCGCCGCCGAACCCCATCCGGCCCTTGATCACGTTGCCTTCGATGATGACGCCGCCTCCCAGCCCCGTGCCAATCACGGTGGTGATGGAAGTATGCCGGCTATCGGTGCCGAAGATCGAAAAATGGCCCCACAACGCGCCCGCGTTGCCGTCGTTCAGATAGGTCACCGGCCGGCCGAGCCGCGCTTCCAGGTTTTGGCGGATATCGTACCCGGACCATTCGGCATGCACGAAATTCGTCGATCCGCGGGCGCTGAAAACTCCCGTGGCGCTCGCCGGACCGGGAGTGTCGAGCCCGACGGCCACCACGTCGCCCAGGTTCACACCGGCTTTGGCGGCGGCGATCTCCAGCCCTTGCTCAATCTGCGCCAGACAAACGTCCGGCCCTTGCGTGGAAAGCGCGGGGTGCTCGCACAAGCCTTCCAGCAGGAACTTCTCCTGCTCGTCGATGATCGTATAGTTGATGGCGGTTCCGCCCAGGTCAACTCCGGCGATGACTTTCACGGTGGATTCTCCCTTTTTTTGGTGAAATCCAATTGTGCCGCATCCGGTGGGCCGAAGCCAAGTCCGCCGAGGTGGGGCGGACGCCCGCCCCACCAACCGGGCATGCCGTTATCTCGGGATCAACAGGAATCCGTGCGTTTGGCCGGTGCTCGTCTGGGTTGCCACTCCAACGATCTCACCGAGGTCGTTGATGCCCTGCGCCGTTTGCAGGTACAAGCCGGAATTGGCGGGGATGAGGCTGTTGAGATCGACCGGCACACCGGGCCTGCCCGGTTCCGGATTCTGCCAGATAACCGCCCGCAAATTGAACCCGTCATCGATCGAAGTGCCAATCACCTGGCCGCTATCGTTGATGTTGAAAGCCAGGCTCGCAAAATCTCCGGGGAACACGCCCAGATCGGTCAACTTGCCGTTGTGCCAAAGCACGCCATGACCGGTGGTGTCGCCGGTGACGTCGGATTGGCCGACGGCATCGCCCCGATTGTTAATCGCACAGGCGCTGTTCCCAAAAAGCGCCCCCGACCCGCCGAGGGTGGGCAGATGCGTCACCGAACCGTCGCGCTGCCACAGCAAGGGGTGCGCAGGCAACAAGTACACCTGCGCGTTGGGATTGAAGGGCGCACAGCTGCCCGAGGCGCCGACAGCCTGTCCGAAATCATTTATTCCTAGCGCGTATCCTTCGGGATCGCCGGGAAAAGTCGGCAGCTCGAATATTTTGCGGTCCCTCCAGACCACAGGTTTGAACTGGAAGAGCTGCGGAGACGGACAGGTGGGATCCTTGACGCCATTTTCCGCATACCCGGCGATTTCTCCCAGATCGTTGATCAGGTCGGCCGAACCATTCGGGCCGCCCAGCGTGGGCAGCGGCGTCATCGCCCCGTTTTGCCACAGGAACGGCAAACAGGTGGTCCCGTTCGAGGGAAGTCCGAGCGCTTGGAACCCGCAAAAGTCCTCGCCGTTCGGATCCTTCATGAGGGTCTGCGCTTCACCCGATGCCTGGCCGACGAAGTTGATGCCAAACGCGATGCTGTTCTGTCCTCCCAAGCCCGGCGAGCCGATGTTCTTTAGCGTTCCAAGGAACCATAATGCCGCCCGCCACGTGCCATCCGCGGAACTCGCATAGCCGCTGATCAGACCTGTCTGGCCGATGGCGCCCGAGTAACTGAACGACCCTCCGGGCAGTACTCCGAGATCCTTAACCGTGTAATGCGGCGCCGGCTGAGCCAGAGCCAGTCCCGCTAGTAAGCTGCTCATAACGGGCAAAATCAGAAATTGTTTCATTGGTACCTCCATACCGGTAGGCGCAGCCTGGCGCGCGAAACTATCATCTGCCGGCGGTATAATTCACATACGTGACGGTAGGGGAACCATCCGGCCGGTCGGATGCCGGTGAAGTCAGCGGACTGCTGCGGGCCTGGAGCGATGGCGATCAGTGCGCTCTCGACAGGCTGACCCCGCTGGTTTATGACGAGCTTCGCCGCCTGGCTCGCCGGTACATGAAACGGGAACGTCCCGGACACAGCCTGCAGACCGCCGATCTGGTGAATGAAGCTTACATGCGCCTGGTGGACTACAAGCGGATGCGCTGGCAGAATCGGGTCCACTTCTTTGCGGTCTCGGCGCAGTTGATGAGGCGCATTCTGGTGGAGCATGCCCGGCGCCGCAATCTGAAACGCGGAGGCGGCGTCCCGCACGTTCCCTTGGACGACGCCGCGCTGGTGAATGGCGGACGGACTGCGGACCTGGTAGCTCTGGACGATGCCCTGAACGCGCTCGCCCGCATCGATCCGCGAAAGGTGCAGGTTGTCGAAATGCGCTTCTTTGGCGGCCTCAGCGTGGAGGATACGGCAGAGGTGCTGCAGGTATCGCCGATCACCGTGATGCGGGATTGGACTACCGCCAAGGCGTGGCTTTATCGCGAGCTATCCGGCGAGGCAAACGATGGACCCCGAGCGTTGGAAACAGATCGATGAACTGCTTCTGGCGGCGCTCGATCGCCCGCCGGAAGAGCGCAACGCGTTTCTGAAGAGCGCGTGCGCGGGCGAACCTGGTCTGGAGGGCGAGGTACGTTCTCTGCTTTCATCGGCCCACCAGGCGGAAGGCTTTTTGGAAACTCCGGCAATCGAAGTGGCGGCTCAGGCGCTTGCTCGCATCGAGGAGCAGGATGCCGCTTCCCGTCAACCCGTCCCTGACATCGTTTCTCATTACCGCGTCCTCGAGAAGTTGGGGAGCGGCGGTATGGGCGTGGTTTACAAAGCTGAGGATATCCGTCTGCATCGCTATGTAGCGTTAAAATTTCTGTCGGATGAAGTGGTGGACGATCCGCAAACGCTCGGCCGTTTTCGGCGCGAGGCGTACGCCGCGTCGGCCCTGAACCATCCCAATATCTGCACCATTTACGATATCGGTGAGTTCAACGGGCGTCCCTTTCTGGTAATGGAGTTTCTGGAAGGCGTCACCCTCAAGCAGCGCATCTCGGCCGGTGAGCCACGCCTGCCGAGGGAGACGGTGATCTCCCTCGGCATCGAAATTGCGGAAGCGCTCGATGCCGCCCACACCGCCGGCATTATCCATCGCGACATCAAGCCAGCCAACATCTTCGTGACCCATCGGGGGCACGCGAAAGTCTTGGACTTCGGATTGGCGCAGCTCGACTCGCCCGAACACACCAGGGAGCACCTCACGCAGTCAGGCATTGCAGTGGGCACGGCCGGCTATATGTCGCCGGAGCAGGCCGGCGGACGGCCGCTCGATGAGCGGAGCGACCTGTTCGCCTTCGGCCTGGTGTTGTATGAGATGGCCACCGGCACGCGCATGGTAGCCGGCATCCGTCCGGGCGGCGAGCTGGCGCCGGAGCTCGAACGAGTTATTTCCAAGTGCCTGGAACACGATCGCGAGCGGCGTTACCAGCATGCTTCGGAAATCCTCCAGGACTTACGGCGCCTGAAGCAGGGTGGCGACGCGCAACGCTTCGGCAATTCCCGGAAGGTAATGGTGGCAGCCGCGGCGCTGGCGCTTGCCGCGGGGGCCGGAATCTATCTCTATGTTCACCGCACTCCCAAGCTGACGGACAAAGATACCATCATCCTGGCCGATTTCAAGAACACCACCGGGGACACGATCTTTGACGACACGCTGCACCAGGGTCTGGCGGTACAGCTTTCGGAATCACCCTTTCTGAACCTGATCGCGGACCGGCGAATTCAACGTACCCTGGCCTTAATGGGCCGTCCGCCCGATGCGCTACTGACGGTCGACGTCGCCCGGGAAGTCTGCGAACGAACCGGCAGCACGGCGGTCCTCGAAGGCTCGATCGGCAGCCTGGGCAGCCGGTACGTCTTGGGACTACGCGCCTGGAGTTGCCAGAACGGCGCCATCCTCGACGATGAACAGGTGCAGGTAGCCAAAAAGGAAGAGGTTCTGAATGGGCTCACGCAAATCGTCAGCAGGTTCCGAACTCGAGTCGGCGAGGCGCTGGCTACAGTCGAGATGCACTCGACTCCACTCGAAGAAGCCACCACGCCCTCGCTCGAAGCACTGAAAGCTTATACCGACGCTAGAAGAGCAGGCTCGTCCGGCGGCCCACCCGCCAGCCTGCTGCTTCTCAAGCGCGCGCTCGCGATTGATCCCAAGTTCGCCATGGCTTACGCATTTCAGGGCCGCGCATACGGCGATGTCGCGGAGTACAGTCTGTCCGCCGAGAGCACCCGCAAAGCGTACGAACTGCGGGATCGCGCCAGCGACCGCGAGAAATTCTTTATCGCGCATACCTACGATCGTCAGGTAACCGGAAACCTGGAACGGGCGGAACAGACCTGCGAGGTGTGGACAAGAACCTACCCCAGAGACGCGACGGGCCACGCGTTGTTCTCGGGCTATACCACCAAGGGGATGGGAAAGTACCTGAAGTCGATTGAAGAAGCCAAGAAAGCCATGGAGATCGATCCGGAGTTCCCTCCCCCGTACCACAATCTCGCCTATAGCGCTCTTTATCTGGAACGCATCGAGGAAGCTGAGAACGCCCTGCGTATGGCAGGCGAACGCAAAATGCAGGAGCCCGACCTGATGATCCTGCGCTACTACGTCGCCTTCTTGAAGGGCGACTCCGACGGGATGGAACGGGCGGTGGCTGCCGCCAAAGGCGTCTCCGGAGCGGAGGACTGGCTAGCCAACGCCGAAGCTCTGGTCCGCGCTCGCACGGGGCGGTTGCAGCTGGCCGGGAACTTGTCGCGCCGTGCGGTCGACATGGCCGTACGCGAGGGCCAGCGGGACCGTGCTGGCTTATTCCAGGCCGCGGAGGCAATGTATCAGGCGTTAGCCGGAAGCGAGTCCGAAGCACGGCGAACCGTCTCGGCGGCCCTCGCCCTTTCCAGCGCCCGCGATGTCGAATATACAGCCGCCGCCATACTGGCGATGGGCGGCGATTCCATCAAACCCAAGGCGCTCGCCGACGACTTAGAACGGCGGTTCCCGGAGGACACGCTGGTTCGGTTCAAGTATGTGCCCATCATTCGCGCGCTGCTGGCGTTGAATCGCGGCGAGCCCGCGAAAGCCGTCGAATTGCTGCAGATTACCCGGCAATACGAGTTGGGTGTACCGATCACGTTCTTCGATGGGAATTACGGTAGTCTGTTTACGGCCTACGTGCGCGGTATGGCCTACCTGCGCGAGCGCCGTGGGGCCGAAGCGGCCGCCGAATTCCGGATGTTTCTCGATCACCCCGGCCTGGTTTGGGCCGAGCCCGAAGGCGCCCTGGCGCGCCTGCAGCTTGGCCGCGCGCTGGCGATAGCGGGCGACACGGCGAAAGCCAAGACCGCTTACGAGGATTTTCTCTCCCTCTGGAAAGAGGCCGACGCCGGCCTTCCGGTGTTCCAGCAAGCCAAGGCGGAATACGCCAGGCTGTGAAGTCCGAAATCCGGCGGGCCGAAGCCAAGTCCGATACAATGCATGTACTTCATGCCCGCGAACGGACCCTATCTGATCCTCATGACCGCTGTCGCGATCGCTCTGCTGTTGACCCTCATCATGGCGGTAAAGCTGCACGCGTTCCTCGCGTTGTTGGTCTCCAGTATGGCCCTCGGACTGGCCGCGGGAATGCCTCCGGATAAGGTGTTGAAGTCGATTCAGAGCGGGTTCGGCGACGCCCTGGGCTTCATCGCGGTAGTGGTCGGGTTGGGCGCCATGATCGGCCGCTTCCTGGAGCATTCCGGCGGCGGGCGCGTGCTGGCCGATTGGCTGCTCGAAAGATTCGGCACCGAACGCGCGGCGTGGGCCATCCTGATCGCCGCGTTCCTCGTGGGACTGCCGCTGTTTTTCGAAGTCGGCTTCGTGATTCTGGCGCCGCTGGTGTGGAACCTGGCGCGCGATACCAAGCGCTCGCTGCTGTTCTACGGGCTGCCCATGGCGGCCGCGCTCACCACCACGCATTCGATGGTGGCGCCGCACCCCGCGCCTGCCGCCGCCGCGCAATTATTCGGCGCGGACCTGGGGCTGTCGATCGTTTATGGCATTGCCGTGTCCATCCCCATGGCCGTCATCGGCGGCATCCTTTATGGGGGGTGGCTGGCGAAGCGCATGAACATTCCGGTACCTGCGATCTCCGAAGAGGCGCCGAAACAGGACGCGTCGCAGGGGCCTCCGCCATCTTTGCCGGTAGTGGTCATCCTGCTTCTGCTGCCGGTGCTGCTGATTTTCGGGGGGAATATCGCCAACCTTTATAAGGTGCCGTTCCAGCCGGCAGCGGCATTCTTCGGCCATCCCTTTAGCGCACTCACCCTCACCGCCCTGATCGCGATTTACTGGTTCGGCATCCGCCGCGGCGTGACGCGGGAGAAAGCCCAGAAAATGGCCACCCAGTCGCTCGCCCCCATGGGAGCGCTGCTGTGCATCATGGGCGGAGGGGGCGCGTTCAAGCAGGTGATTGTCGATTCCGGCGTCGGCCAGTATGCCGGCCACCTGCTGATGACGTCCGCGATTTCGCCGCTCCTGGTGGCCTGGTCGATCGCCGCGGCCATGCGCATCGCACAAGGCTCGGCGACAGTCGCCATCATCACCGCCGCGGGAATCGTAGCGCCCATCGTGAAGGGCATCCCGGGCTACAGCCCGAACATCATTATGCTGGCGCTGTGCTGCGGCGGCTCGGGATTCTCGCAAGTGAGCGATTCGGGGTTCTGGCTGGTGAATCAATACTTCGGCATGACTGTGGCGCAGACCTTCAAATCGTGGACCGCGATGAAGGTGATCGAATCGATCGCCGGGCTGGGAATCGTCCTGGCAGTACACGCAGTTTTACCATAGCGATGGATAATCGAAGCATGGAGACACGAAGAATCGGAAGCCAGGGACTGACCGCGGGCGTCATCGGGTTGGGCTGCATGGGCATGACCCACGCCTACGGCACGGGAGATGAAACCGAGTCGATTGCCACCATCCACCGCGCGCTCGATTGCGGCGTGACCCTGCTCGACACCGCCGAGGTGTACGGCCCGCACACCAACGAGGTGCTGGTCGGCAAGGCGATCCGCGGCCGACGGCACGAAGTGGTGCTGGCGACAAAATTCGGATTCGCGATCGGCACGGGTGTGACTCAACTGGACGGCACGCCCGCCAATGTGAAGCGCGCCGCGGAAGGCTCGCTGCAGCGGCTGGGCGTGGACGCGATCGATCTCTACTACCTGCACCGCAAGGATCCGAAAGTGCCCATTGAGGAGACCGTGGGGGCGATGAAGGAATTGGTGGAGGCCGGTAAGGTGCGCTATCTCGGCTTGTCGGAAGTCGGCGCGGAGACCATCCGGCGGGCCCACCGGGTGCATCCCATCAGCGCGGTGCAAAGCGAATATTCGCTGTGGGAGCGCGGCATCGAAGAGTCCGTGCTGCCGGCGATGCGCGAGCTCGGGATCGGCCTGGTGCCGTTCAGCCCGTTGGGCCGCGGATACCTCACCGGGGCGCTGCAATCGAGTTCGAACTTCGTGGAGGGCGATTTCCGGCGCGCGCTGCCGCGCTTTGACGACGCGCACATGGCGGCCAACCGCAAGCTGGTGGATATCGTGAAGAGTGTCGCCCAACGCCACGGCGCCACGCCGGCGCAGGTGGCGCTCGCCTGGATTCTCATGGAAGCTCCGGACGCCGTGCCGATCCCCGGCACCAAGCGCCGCACGTACCTCGACGATAATCTGGGCGCGGCGAACCTGCGTCTGACGGCGGAAGACATGGCGGAATTGAACCGATTGGCGTCGATGGCGGTGGGCGACCGCTATCCGGCGGCCATGGCGAAGATCGCCGAGCGATAGCAATCGACAACATTTGTATCGTGCTACGATATAAATGTGCAGGCCACTTCCGATCTCACGCGCGAGCAGTACCGCGAGCTCGCCGAGTTCCGCCGGCAGATCCGGCGATTTCTCCATTTCAGCGAGACCACCGCGAAGGAACATGGAGTCGAGCCGCAGCAGCATCAACTCCTGCTCGCCGTCCACGGGCTTCCGGAGGACGTAAAGCCGACCATTGGCGAAATCGCGTCGCGCCTCTTCATTCAGCATCACAGCGCCGTCGAACTGGTGAACCGCTTGGAGCGCACCGGGGCCATCGCGCGCCATCCGGGGACTGACGACAAACGCGAGGTCTTGATTCGCCTCACACCCGCCGGCCGCGCGATTCTGCGCAAGCTCGCCCTGGCGCATCGCGACGAACTGGAACGTACCGGCCCCGAGCTGGCTGCCACTCTGAAGACCATCCTGAAATGAAACGCACTTCTCAAGAACTGGGCGATTTTACGACCACCGCGCGCGTGATCCCGATCTCGTTGCTGGCGGTGGGTATTGGAATCCTGGCCACCTACGTGGCATGGGCGCTGCTTCGACTGATCGGCTTCTTCACCAACCTTTTCTATTACGGCCGGACCGGCACGGCTCTGGTTTCTCCCGCGGGGAACCATTTGGGCTGGTTCGCAGTGCTGGTGCCGGTGGCCGGCGGGTTGATCATCGGATTCATGGCGTATTACGGCTCGGAGCGCATTCGCGGCCACGGAATTCCGGAGGCGCTGGAGTCGATCCTGATCCACGGCAGCAAAGTGCAGCCGCGGCTGGCGATTCTGAAGCCGCTCTCGTCGGCGATTTCGATCGGCTCGGGCGGTCCATTCGGCGCCGAAGGCCCCATCATCATGACGGGCGGCGCCATCGGGTCGGTAATCGCGCAGCTGTTCCATTTGACGGCGGCGGAGCGCAAGACACTGCTGGTGGCGGGCGCAGCGGCCGGTATGTCCGCTACTTTCGCGACGCCGGTGGCGGCGGTGCTGCTCGCCGTCGAACTCCTGCTCTTCGAGTGGAAGCCGCGGAGCGCCATCCCGGTGGCATTGGCGAGCGCCACGGCGGGCGCGGCGCGGCGCTACATTCTGGGACTCGGACCGCTTTTCCCGGTGCCGGCGCATGCCATCTTCATCGGTCCCAAGGGACTGGCCGGATGCGTGATCGCCGGTCTGCTGGCGGGTTGCCTTTCGGCGCTGCTGACGCTGGGCGTGTATGCGGCCGAAGATTCGTTTCTGAAGCTGCCGATCCATTGGAAGTGGTGGCCGGCCATCGGAGGGCTCGCGGTGGGATTGGGCGGCATGATCTTCCCCCAGGCGCTGGGCGTAGGCTACGACACCATCCGCGCGATGCTCCAAGGCGATGTGCCGCGCGCCATGATTGCCGGAGTGCTGTTAGTGAAATCGGCGATCTGGGCGATCTCGCTGGGATCGGGAACGTCGGGCGGTGTGCTGGCGCCCTTGCTGATGATGGGCGCGGCGTTGGGCGGCGTAGAAGCGGCATTCCTTCCGGACGCCGGCACGGGATTCTGGCCGCTGGTGAGCATGGGCGCGATCCTGGCGGGGACCATGCGGGCGCCCTTCACAGCGGTCGTGTTTGCCCTGGAGTTGACGCACGATGTCAACGTGCTGCTGCCGCTCCTGGTGGCCGGCATGCTGGCGCACGCCACCACCGTGCTGCTGCTGAAACGCTCCATCCTCACCGAAAAAGTGGCGCGGCGGGGATTTCATCTCACGCGCGAGTATGCCACGGACCCTCTCGAAGTTCTCTTCGTGCGCGAAGCGATGCGCACCCAGATCGTGGCGCTGCCCGCGGAGGCCACCATGGAGATGCTGCGCGATACGCTGATCCGGGAGCCGGCACAGCGCGGGCAGCATCTCTACCCCGTCATCGACGGCGAACGGCGGCTCAAGGGGGTAGTTACGCGGAAGCAACTGCGAGCGCTCACGGAATCCACCGGCGCGCGCCTCTCTCTGGGCGACGTATTGCGCACGCCGGTAGTGGCGGGTGTCGACGAACCTCTGCGGGCGGTCGTGTTCCGTATGGCGGAGACCGGCTTTACACGGCTTCCGGTAGTAGAGGATGGGCGGCTCGCGGGCATGGTCTCTTTGTCCGACCTGCTGATGGCCCGCGTCCGCAATCTCCACGAGGAGCGGACGCGCGAGCGCGTATTGCGTTTGCGCTTGCCGTTCGGAAGCCGCGAAGTCAAGAGCTGATCGTACGGTTCCTCGGCGCACACTGGAGAACTGCTCGCCGATCGGACGCACTGGTTGGTGCGCCCCCTGCATCCCGCTCCCTTTGGTCGCGGCTCGGAAACGCAGCGTACCGATACTGAGCCGCGACCACAGGGAGCGGGATGCGCGCCGTTCCTCCGGGCAATGATAAAGTAGACCCTTTAACCCGGAGAAACGGACATGATCGTTAATCGCCGCAGGATTTTTGTATTCAGTGGCTTGGGCCTCCTCGCTCTGGCGGGATTTGCTCTGTTCGCGCAGCAGGCGGCACCGGGAGGCCAATATCCCGGCGCGCTTTTAGCAGGCCTAAAATGGCGCGATGTCGGCCCCATGCGCGGCGGCCGGAGTTACGCCGTGGCGGGCATTGCCGATCAACCCGACACCTTCTATATGGGCTCGGTGGGCGGCGGCGTGTGGAAAACCGAGAACTCGGGCCACAGCTGGTATCCCGTCTCCGACGAAGGCATTCCCATCGGCTCCATCGGCGCCATCGCCG
>Ga0326728_10023982_pt1 | contig 11108 bp, 7 predicted proteins | sample MB3enrmetagenome_FD_207602 | JGI IMG/M metagenome (GOLD analysis project Ga0326728, IMG submission 207602) | Lab enriched peat soil microbial communities from McLean, Ithaca, NY, United States - MB31MN | ecosystem: Environmental > Terrestrial > Soil > Wetlands > Peat | place: USA: New York... | reverse complement strand
AACTCCACAACCAATCCAAATTCGGTGGCCGTAGTGACGCCCTCGAACCTCGGAACCAGCAATCCGGTTGTGACCTATGTTGTCGTAACTAACCAGCCATTTGACCACCCCGTCCAGGCATTCTTCAGCAGCGATGACACAACTGCTTACGTAATCAACTGCGGCCCCGAGTGCGGAGGAAGTCAGGCCAGCATCCAGACCATCGACATGACTACCAGCCCGCCCACAGCCGGTGGATCCGGCGTGACGTGCCTCGCCGGGCGATGCCTCGGCACGGTCAACAACTTCCCAGCCGGCAGCGTGGGCCTTGTGAACGGCACGACCATGTATGTGGCCGGAACGCCCTACAACACCAACGGCCAGCCTTCGCAACCCTGTACGGGGCAGACAACCGCCGCGCAGACGTGTGGCGTGCTTTCCGTCATCGATCTGTCAACCTTGACGGTCGTCGGCAGTGCCAGTGCCATCATTACCGACGGTTATCACAACCGGATCGCGCTCGGTCCGAATGGCCAACTTTTCATCGGTGCCCGGACCTGCACGGAAATCATTCCCTCGACGCCCCCTCCAGCCGGTGCTGAGGTGCGCGGCTGCCTTTCGATTTACAACACTCTGACTACGGCCGTGGGCACAGTTCCTTCGGGAGGCGTCGTGATTCCCCCGGCCAACGGAGACGTCACCGGTATCCAGCCCATTGCGAATCGCGATGTAGTTTACCTGGTGCAGGGCTACCCCACTCCCGGCGGGTCTCTCTTTATCTATTGCACTGTGGTCGATGTCGACAACAACTGCCCAACTGCAGATGGATTGCAGACTGCTCCCGCCAATGTGCCCACATATGGGCCGCTCATGGTAGGTAGCTTCTACGACGTGAAGACGGTAGATTTCTAAGGGTGGGACTGGGCGCGTCTGTAACCGAAGGCGACTCACGGATTTCACTCGGTGACCCTTCAATGAGTGAAATCGCGATGTTTCGCCAATTGACACTCTTACCTTGCGCTGCGGCCTTTGCCCATCGCCGCACATCAGGATGTGACAATTCTCACTGACTGGACGCGCTCATTTGTGTTTGCATCGACGCGTCTCGCCTCTCCGAAGAGCCGTCCCCGCCAGTTGAGACGCAGCACACCTTGAGGCGAAAATCCTTGCCGGGCGGAAAGAGAAACCGTAATGAAGCAAATCTTGGCAGTTGCTGTGCTCGTTGCGCTCGCCTTTGTCACCGGTGGAACCGAGCGAGTGTCGGCTCAAAATAACGAGAAAAGCGCCGTAGAAGCGACCGTGCGAGATTGGGACCAAGCTTGCCAAGACTACAATTTGGCCAAGGCAAATTCGCTCCTTACGGCCGATGTCCGATGGATAGACCGCTCCCTCCCGAAGAAACTCGATGATGATTGGCAGTGGTATGACAAAGCAAAGGCGGCCGGGGTTCGTATTGCCTATCGTGTCCACGATCTCGAGACGCATGTGCAAGGCGACGTGGCGTGGGTGACCTCAACCATCGATGGCACTTTCAGTGCTGACAGCGCGGAAGGACAGAAATTGCTGCTGCAGCCTACGCCTGACAAGGAGTGCTCGTCGCAGGAAAACCACGTGAGTTGCAGTGTCACCTTCGTGGCGAGCGAGGTGTTGGTTAAGACCCCGAGCGGATGGAAAATCGCTCTCGGCCACACCTCACGACTCCCGAAAGCCCAGAAATAGTGTTCCGTCCTCCGACAAGTGTCGAGAACAGGCGTTTACACGTTTTGCCCCCCGGTCAATGAGTGAACGGCGAAGGCGCGCTGACGCGTTACGCCGATGCCCACGGCATCCAAGTCGAAGTAGAAAAGCCGCCGTAAGAGCAGGGCCGCTTTTTGCCCGGAGTTGTTCGGCGCAGGGCCGAGCAAGCGATCGCGCCCAGCAGCACCCCTTCCCATTCCGGAACCAATCTCCCATAGCTTTCCTCTTCGATCCGTCTTATTTCTTGACTTAAGCTTCCACTCTCCAACCTAATGGAGATATAAGGCGCGCGCGAAGGCGAAAAGCAACGATTCGCCCAAGAAAGCGAGCCGGGGTCACCAAGAACTGACAACTGAGGAACTGAGAACTGAGAACTGGGAACTGGGAACTCAACCCTAACTAATGCAGAATCAAGACTTTACCCATAACTCCTTACGCCTCAAGACTTTGCGAGGAAACTCTCCCAAAGTATTGATTCCAATAGACCGGGTAGGGGGAGGGGGTACCCAAGAAACGCAAAAATAACGTTCTTATTGAAGACCTAGCAACCAGCAACTAGCAACCAACAACTGACAACTGGCAACTGACAACTACTAAAAGGAGCAAACAACAAATGCAATCATCTCCGGCACCTCGCTGCCAACATATCCGCACTAGCGGCGTCCAATGCGGCTCGCCCGCTATGCGCAACAGAAATTTCTGCTACTACCACTTGCACTGGCGTCCGGCCGTAGTGAACCTATGCCAGCCCGGGAAAAAGGCGCACTTCACACTGCCCATCCTTGAGGATGCGCACTCCATTCAATTCGCCATCACTCAGGTTATGCATCAGCTGATTGATAAAACCATCGACGCCAAAACCGCTGGCCTCATGTTCTACGGACTGCAGATCGCCTCCTCGAACCTCAGGCAATTGAACGCCGAAACGCCGCAGCCATCGCAGGTTGTCGTCGATGAGGACCAGGTCCTTGACGCTACAGTTGAAACCGCACCCAACCCACAGACGAACCCCGATTCTCAAAAACAAAACATAGGCAAGAGCAACAAAAAGCGCGAGCCCTCCGAGGCAGAAATCCAGCGCCAGCTAGACTACCTCCTCTACATAGGCCAACACCTCGACGAGCCCGCCGGAAACGACCCCGAGGAGGAAACATTGAAAATACTTGCGGACACCAAAGACGAAGACATGGAAGCCCTGCAGGAAAACATCCATAGCCTTACGAATGAATTGGAGGCAGAGTTCGAGGCAAAGCGGGAACAAAAACCAGACGGCAACCTTCCGTCCGGCACCATCCAGGCCTGCATCAGCACATCGAGAAACGAAAGGAATCTGCGACGGATAAATTAAAAATTCCCCACGGAGCGTTAATGGCTCGGCAGGCTCCGGAAAAACTCGATGTTGCTGTCGTTTTTGGGTGGCGCAGCGCTTCAGTGTGTGCGTGAGAACTAAGTTCCGGAGAACACGGCGGAACAAATCCTGGCACTTTCCAGTCCCGCAGGGACGGCCTACCTTAGCCCCGCGCTTCAGCGCGGGGTAAAGTGGAGCGAACGACTCAAGTCCCGGAGGGACGACCCAGTTCCCACGCACACTCTTCAGCGCTGCGGTGACGATTCTTGCTCGCGAGTGAGTTTTTCCGCAACCTCTTCCACTCGTGCCCAAAACGGCGTCAAATCAAAACCGCCGCTCTACCTCGGCTGCAACACCAACTCATGCGCGCGATGTTGCGCCACCGCCGCCCGCGAAAACGGCAGCGTGAATGTCGATCCGCCATACCATGCGGGCCACTGATCCATATAATGTGGACTCAGGAACTCTCCGCTTTCGCCCGTAACCAGATTCAGCGTGCTGGCGTCGAAGTCGGCAAAATTCCACGTCAGCCGTTCCGAAGGCCCAAGCAGCCCGTAAACCTGATCCACCGTGTAGTGGTCTCCGCCCAGCGGATTTCGTCCGGGTCCGGTAAAGCGGCCGACTATCGGCAACAGCCTCAACACGGGGTGATCGAGTTCCAACGGATAGGTCTCTCCCCACTTCCAGCGTGCAAGATCTGTGGGAACGCCTGGCTCCTGCAGCGCATGTTCCATGGCGGCTGTCAGCAGAGCGCCGTAGTCGGCGAAGCCGGGCGGAAGCCAGCGTGCCGGCTGTTTGCTGAGCACGTTCTCCAGCCACACCGTCGACATGTTCCAGCGATAGCTCGTCCAGCCGAGCGACGCTTCGTGCGTCTCCTCGCCTTCGTCCGACGGAATTTCTTCACCAGGTCCCAGCTTGGGCTCAAGCAGCATTCGCGTAAGCTCATGTCTCGCGTTGGTCTCAATCGTTGCCGCCACCGAATCGGCCGACATGCGGCCGTCCCAGTCGCGCAAAATGTCGGCCGCGCGCTTGGCCCGCTCGGAGAGCTTCGGGGCGTGATCAAGCGCATACACGAACTTCTCCGCGCACAGCCGGTCGAACGCCGACGATACGTCTGTCTGGAGCGCGAGCATGTCCGCGGGCGCGAACTTCTTTCCCGACTCGAGCACGCGATAAATGCGGTCCGTGCGCCATGGCGCTTCCCACTCCGTGCTGATCGAATACTTGTACCCATCCGTCACAATGCGGCCATTCGCGGTGGCAATAATTCCGTTGGGCGGATCGTAGATGCGCGGCAGCTCGTCAAATGGAATCCATCCCTTCCACTCGTGCGCATCATCGCTGCCACTGACGGGCAGACTCCCATCACCCGCGGTACGAATCGGCACACGCCCCGTTGCCTGATAACCGATGTGCCCGTCAACGTCCGCATACACAACGTTTTGACCCGGCGCTCCGAAACCGGCAAGCGCCTTGCGGAATTCCTCCCAGTTTTGCGCCGAGTCGATCTCAAAGAACGTCAGTCCCATTCCGTCGTACAACGTCCAGCGCAACGCGATCTTGCGCGTCTCGCTGGGAATCAGATCGGTGATGATGGGCCCATGGCGAGTGGTTGTCACATCGAACACCGTATCGGACTCGCCCTTAACTTTGATGACTTCCCGCCGGTGCTCCGGTTCCACCCAGCCCTTGGGAGTCTTGTATTGGCCCTGCGCATTGAACTCCTCGATGAAGTCGTCTTCCACGGTCGGCCCGACATTTGTGAATCCCCAACCAATGCGCCGGTTGTGGCCCACAATCACGAAGGGCACTCCCGGCAACGTGACGCCGGCCACATCAAAAGCACCGCTTGTGAGATGCGCTTCATACCAGAGGTTGGGCATCACATGATCCAGGTGCATGTCGTCGGAGAGCAGCGGCAATCCCGTCGTGGTGTGCGCCCCGGAAACAACCCAGTCATTCGAACCGGGCCGCGCGCTATCCATTTCCTCCCATCCCGCGGCCGCCTTGACCACGTTCCACTCCGCAGCAGGCAGCGCGGAGGTCATTGTGGTCGGCGCGCTTCCGAGTTCCTCATCCTCATCATCGTCGTCGCTGTCGCTGCCTGCCGGGGGCGCCTCCTCATCCAGGGCGCGCTTTACATCGGTAGGCGGACGGTCGCGCCACGAGGAATTGACGTACAGATCAGCCGTCAGCTCGGGTCCAATCCTGGCCAGTACTTTCTCGCGGGTGAGCGCGCGCGCATAGGCGTAATGATTCAGACCTTCGACCATATTGGCCCCAATGAGCAGGGAATCGGTCACGGTCCAGGGACGAGGCTCGTACTTGAGCAATCGAAATTCGATCGGCAGCCGATCGCGGTGCGACTCCATGAACGCATTCACGCCACGCGCATACGCCTCAAAGAATGGCCGCTGCTGCTCTGGAATCGCCTTGACCGCGGTTTCCGCTGCTCCGCGCAGCCCCAGAATGCGCTGTCGGCGGTCAACCTTCAGAGTCGCTTTACCAATGATCTCCGACAATTCTCCGGCGCCGGCGCGCCGCAAAATGTCCATCTGCCACAGGCGATCCTGCGCGGTGACGTAGCCTTGGGCAAAGAAAAGGTCTTCGAGTGTAGCGGCCTCAATGGCCGGCACGCCCTGCTCATTGCGGACCACGCGCACCTTGGCCGAAAGGCCCGGCACCGTGATCACGCCGTCCACCTGGGGGAGCGCGGAGTGGGTAATCCACCATGCCCACCACATGGCGGCGATGAGGGCCACCAGCACAACGCAGACGGCATAGTAGAGGATGCGGAACGCGGGGCTGCGCCCCCGGACCTCAGATGAAATGTCGGGCGAGGAAGCCGTAGCGAGCATTATTGAAAGATTGTAGGGGCGTGTGGTGTCTGTGACAACCGCGCACCCGAGAGAGCCGATCTGCGCTATTTCCGGCCCTGAGATGTGTCGATGATGCACCGTGGGTTGTGGCTTCGAGTTGCGCGATTTCATTGCAAGCGTTCACAACGATGTTCCATTTGTCTAAAACTATAAGTTAGTAACATACTTAGTAACACGATGGGTATTACATTCGAGCCATATCGAGTAATGATTCTGTCGTAACCGTTGTGATCTATACATCCAGCGTGATTGACTTCATCTTGAGTCAGGGAGGAAGGAGAAGAAGAAGCGAATCATCGCCAGGAAGATCCATAGCCTGAACGATGTTCGAATGCGCGTCATTCCTGCTGTTCCAGCGAATCAATACGCTTTTGATTGCGTACAGCTCGCGGTCTGCCTTGGTTTATAACAGAGCGTGGCCACAAATTGTTGTTCATCTTAGAGCATATTCTCCCGGATTACCGGTGGAGTGCAGTTAGGAAAATTGGAGGCTATGAAAGTATTTTCTACGGCAGTTCTAACGACATTACTTATCCTGACAACTTTCGCAACGGGTCAAGTCCTGCAGGTCAGCGGAAAAGTAATTACCCCCAACTCAAGCATTGAAATGCCAAACGACATCGGCATGCGAGCGCACACCAATATTCACGTGTTGCTGCCTGCCAAGCCGCTAGCGGAGGCGCGGCCGTTTGGCGTGCCTTATGCCGGCTATGCCTATGAGAGCCCTGCATCATTGGCGTGCGTATATAACGTGGCCGCCAAGGTGGTCACCGGCTGTAACCCGAACTCAGTAACCACGAACCCCACGGGCGGCTCCAAGATGATCGCCATTGTGGATGCCTACGACGCCCCGAATGCGGCCAGCGATCTGGCGGCGTTTTCGACGCAGTTCGGATTGCCGGCTGCGAGTTTCCAGACCGTCTACGCCAGCGGTACAAAACCGGCTTACGATCCCGGCTGGGAAATGGAAGAATCGTTGGACATCGAGTGGGCGCATGCCATGGCGCCGGGAGCGAAGATCGTTCTGGTCGAAGCGGCGTCCAGCTCCTTTTCCGACCTGATGACGGCCGAAGACATGGCTAGCAAAATGGTCAATGCCGCCGGTGGCGGGGAAGTGACCAATAGTTGGGGAGGCGGCGAGTTCTCGGGTGAAACCGCCTATGACTCACATTTCATCAAAGCCAATGTCGTATTTGTCGCGTCCGCGGGAGACGGTCCAGGCACGATCTGGCCCAGCACGTCTCCGAATGTAGTCTCGGCAGGAGGAACAACGGTGCGGCGCAATCCGGCGACCGGCGCATTCCTGTCCGAGTATCCGTGGGACTCTGCGGGCGGTGGCGTAAGCTACGTTGAGCCGCGCCCCAGTTACCAGAGCGCAATCTCATCCCTGGTAGGGAATTATCGTGGCACTCCCGACCTGTCGTTTGATGCCAACCCGAATACCGGGGTTTGGATTTATGACTCAGATATAGGTGGCTGGACGGTGGTCGGTGGAACCAGCGTCTCTTCGCCTGCGTTGGCCGGTATCATTAACGCGGCAGGCAGCTTTTATGCTTCCACGAGCGCGGAGCTCACGGCCATCTATAGCAACCGCAGCAACACTGCAGATTTCCGCGATATCACGGTGGGCTTCTGCGGTCCGTACGGCGGCTACTCCGGGGCAACGGGGTGGGACATGTGCACAGGCATCGGCGTCGTCAACGGCAAGACAGGTAAGTAGCTCAGATGGGCAAAACAAGGGCCTGCTGCATCGGCAGGCCCTTTTTTTCCCCGCGCATATCCGTTTGTTTTTGCGCTCTGCGCGGATCTCGCCTTGCGCCCCCGCCCCAGATGCTGCCTCAGGTTGGCGTAACCCGTGCTCCCCCAGTATCATGTCTTTACTGCGGGGTGTGTTTCGCTTCCGCCTGCTGCCATGCTTCCCAAGCGCATCGACGACCAGCCCAGCATCTCGCGCGAGAACATCCGCGAGGCTGAGTCTATCTTTCTGCAACATCTCCGTCGTGTCGGCCTTAAGCAGACCGGGCAGCGCAACACCATCTTGCGGACCTTTCTTGAGACCCGCGAGCACTTGTCGACCGACGAATTGCACCAGTTGGTCAAGAAGAAAGACTCCCACATCGGCTTCACCACCGTGTATCGCACGCTTAAGCTTTTTGCCGATTGCGGTCTGGCCAGCGAGGTCGCCTTTCACGACGGCATTGCACGCTACGAGCACCAGTACAACCGCCGCAGTCATCATCACATGGTGTGCACCGAGTGCGGGGCCTCGGTCGAGTTCTTCTCTCCGGAAGTTGGCGAAGTCGAGCAACAGATTGGCCGTAAGCACCATTACCTGACGACTCGGCACACATTTCAGATATACGGGGTGTGCCGGAACTGCCGAAAGGATGGCCCGAAGGAAGAACTACAGAGGCAGGAGAGCCGCAGGAGACCAAATGGCAAGCGCATTGCCTGATTCGCTGATTCCGCCCGGCGGCGGTGGCGGCGCGGTTGAGGCCATGACCCTGTGCCCCCACTGCCGAACCAGGATGCCTTCCAACGTCCCGTTTTGCCCGGCCTGCGGCTGGCCGATGCGGCCTGTCGCCGCGCAGGATCGAGCGCTCGCCGCGCTGGCCTACTTTACTCCGCTTCCGGCGATCGTGTTGTTACTCCTGCCGGCCCTTCGGGCTCGACGCTTTATTCGCTTTCACGCCGCGCAAAGCGTCTTGATCTGGGGAGCGTTTTTCATTCTGACTGTGGCTGCGCTCTTCCTTTCCAACGTCGCCGCCGCCATGTCTTTTCTGCTGCTGGGGATCGTGGCCTCGCTTGGCATGTTCTTTCTCTGGATCGTGCTCTCGATCAAGGCCTGGCGAGGCGAGAGATTCGAACTTCCCCTGTTTGGGGAGCTGGCCAGCCGGTTACGCTAATCCAAGAAACAGTGAGAATGTGGCGCATGCTGCGGTGCTGATCCAAAGAGCTGGATCAGCACCATTCTTCAGCAGGCTGCTAGCAATGGATGCTCTTTAGTTCTCTTCCCTGTAACGCATGTTTCCGGTCCGCAGATACCGGTTGTGCCAGCCAAGAGACTCCGTCAGCAGATGCGGCGTGTGTTTGCCGTAGGAGAGCCGCTCGGCTCGGTTCAGATAGTCGAGGAGCTGCGCCTTGAAGTCGAGATTGGCGCACTTCTCGATGATCAGGTGCGCGCGCTGCCGCGGCGACAGGCCGCGCAGGTCGGCCAATCCGTTTTCAGTTACCAGCACTTGCACATCATGCTCGGTGTGGTCAACGTGCGAGACCATGGGGACGATCGTCGAGATTGTCCCTTTTTGCGCGATCGACGGGGCCATGAAGATGGAAAGGTAGCCGTTGCGCGCGAAGTCTCCGGAGCCGCCGATGCCGTTCTGAATGCGCGATCCCATGACATGCGTCGAGTTCACGTTGCCGTAGATGTCGGCTTCGATCATGGCGTTCATGGCGATCACGCCGAGTCGGCGAATGATCTCGGGATTATTGGAGATTTCCTGCGGACGCAGAACGATGCGCTCGCGATACATGTCCATGTTGGCGTTGACTTCGTCCATCATCTGCGGGCTGAGCGAGAAGGCCGTTGCCGACGCGCACGTTAACTTACCGGACCCGAGCAGGCGCACCATGCCGTCCTGAATCACTTCCGTATAAGAGGTGAGCCCTTCGAAGGGGCCTTCTTCCAGACCGAAGAGAACGGCGTTTGCGATGTTGCCGACGCCCGATTGCAGCGGGAGGAGATTGGCGGGCATGCGGCCCTTCTTCACTTCCCAGCTGAGGAATTCGAGGATGTGGCCGGCAATGCGCTTAGACGCCTGATCGGGAGGCTTGAACGGACTATTGCGGTCAGGAGCATCGGTGAGGACAACAGCAACAACCTTTTCCGGCGGAACCTTGAGGTAGGGCGAGCCGATGCGTTGGCCGGTGTGCGTGAGTGGAATGGGCTCGCGGTTCGGCGGCGGCTTAAGGCAGTAGATATCGTGCATGCCCTCGAGCGCCATCGGTTGCCACGAGTTGACTTCCAGGATGACGCGGTCGGCTTCGTCGATCCAGGTCCGATTGTTGCCAATCGACGAACTGGGGATCACACGGCCATCTTCGAGGATCGCCGTGACCTCAATGAGAGCGACATTGAGTTTGCCGAGAAAACCGTATTCGACAAACTGCGCCACATGGCCGAGGTGGACGTCCATGTATTCCATTTCGCCGGCATTAATGCGCTTGCGAGTCTCCGGGTCAGACTGATAGGGAAGGCGAAGATGGATTCCGCCCGCCATGGCGAGCGCGCCATCGAGTTCCGGGCCGGTAGAGGCGCCGGTGAAAACGCTGACCTGAAACTTCTGGCCGCGGAAATGGGCTTCGGCGATGCGATGCGCGAGTTCAATCGGCACGGCTTTGGGATAGCCGGAACCGGTGAAACCGCTCATTCCGATCTGATCGCCGGAATTGATGAGAGCAGCCGCTTCGGCTGGGCTCATGATTTTCGCTGACAGGTTCGGGTTCAATACACGAGCGGTGGTTGCAACAGAAGTAATCGCCAACGGATGCCTCCTTGGAAACTATCAAACATATCGACTTCCGAGGAGAAGGTCTGTGCGCATGGTCACGTGCCAAAACCCGGGAAACACTACTCTAATGTGATCGTCGTCACATCCAGGCGTAAACCCCGCTATAAATTTACACAGTCTTTACTTTCTTTCGCTATAGTAAAAGGACAATTCTTGAAAGTCTGTGCGGGGAAGCTTGCAAGTGGAACGACCGGGCCTTTTTTTTACCTGTTGCTACTGTCGTAACGAACTCAGCGAAAGCCAGATTTTGGACTTTCGGGGTTCCGTCGGCTGCGAAAACTGCGTTCGCGACTACTATCGGGACCGTCCGGCCAGCGAGATCGAAATACAGCTTCGCACCAGGAGGGCAAATGCCCTGAGATGGCTGAGCCGGAATCGCAAGGCCTTGGAAAGAGCGGCCAAGAATCCTGCCAAGAAATCAAACCACGCTCCCGAAAGCACCGATACAACAGCTGAGCCCAAGAACGTCGTTTCCTGACGTCGGTTGCATCGAACGTGAATGTCGCCAACGTGATTTCTCGCCGAACCTCAGACCTCCCGTTAGACTTTCTCGCGCCCATCGTTCAAAATAAATGGTTTACCTGCTTCCCACGG
>Ga0326728_10023981_pt1 | contig 11108 bp, 16 predicted proteins | sample MB3enrmetagenome_FD_207602 | JGI IMG/M metagenome (GOLD analysis project Ga0326728, IMG submission 207602) | Lab enriched peat soil microbial communities from McLean, Ithaca, NY, United States - MB31MN | ecosystem: Environmental > Terrestrial > Soil > Wetlands > Peat | place: USA: New York... | reverse complement strand
ATGCCGTTATCAGAGTGATTAAGCGCCGAAAGATAATATTTGCCATTATTGCCCCCGATTGATCGATCTTTCTCCTGCGAGCTTATTCTCCAGATAAGTAGACCCTGTCAACACCGTTAACCACCACCACTACTTCTTCTCTCCGGAGAGTAGTTTTATTGCAGTCTGGAGTTGGGTATCTCTCGTTGCCTGAAGTTTCTGTTGCGTTAGATCCTTTTCCTCGTCGGGGAAAAGGGGGCTAACCCCCGCGGAAAGGCTCATGTCAAGGTCTGGAGTGATCCCCTTATGCCAAATTGAGTGACCCTTGGGCGTCAGCCACTCCTCCACGGCCAGCATCAATGCCGACCCGTCCGACAGGCTGAACTGATCAAGCACGGTTCCGGTGCCGAAGGTCTTATTCCCTACCAGTTTTGCTCTCCCGGCATCCTGGATTGCGCCGGCCATAATCTCGGCGGCGCTTGCCGTACCGCCGTTCACCAGGACAACGAGGGGGATCTGGGTTGCGTCTCCTCCATGCCTTACAGGTACCGGTTTGATTTCACCTGCTGCATTTTTCTCAAATAAAACATTGCCCCCTCTCAGAAACTGGCTTGTACAGCCAACCGCCTCTATAAGCAACCCACCGGGATCATCGCGCAAGTCGAGGATGATACCCCTTATTCCCTGCAGCCTGATCTTATTCAAGTCTTTGCGCAGGTCATCGGTCACCCCTTTGCTGAAACCGGCAATTCGGAGTTGGGCTATTCCGGTACCGGGGAGATGCTTCCAACGGACATTTACAATATTTATGGAAGCTCTGGTCAATAAGACGTCCCTTGATGAATCGTTCGCAGGATCGAAAATGGTGAGCCTAACGCGGGTTCCCGACAGTCCGGAAATGAGTTTCACGATCTGTATCAGGTCGAGTCCAATCAGACGCTTGCCGTCTACCCCGGTTATGAATTCGCCTGATCGAAGGCCTGCTTTCTGGGCGGGTGATCCGTCAAGTGGGGCAACAATGAGCACATGGCCATTCTCCATCCTTAGTTCAATGCCTACACCTTTGTACTGCCCTTCGGAAATCTTCCGTTGCTCCCTGATCATATCCGGTGTCAGAAAGGTGCTGTGCCCGTTGTCACCCAAAGACTCAACCATTCCGCCGATGGCTCCGTAGGCAAGAATACGGGGCTTCAACGCAGATCGATCGACATAAACCTTCTGGATCGTGTTCCAGGCCTCAGCCATGAGGGCAAAATCGGATTCCGCATTGGAGGGGATTTCCATTGACGGAATAGACGTGCTGAAACTTGTATGACTCAGGATGAATATCAGGGCCGATAAAGCAAGAACAGATGAAACTATTAACAGTTTTTTCCTTTTGCCCAATTTACTGAACATGCATTCCATCCTTTATTGTTAAGGAAGCCAGATGAAGGCTAATACCCCATCACCGCGGCAGTGCGCAATGGAGCCACAATGGGGCAACTATCAAGTTTTACTATTACTGCTCTTTGTCGTCGACTATCTCTCCCGATTACCGGCCGTCCCTCATCTCCATCACCATTGTCCTCATCATTAAGGTGGCCCAAACTAGATAGTTATCGCCGTAAAAGTTGAAGGGATATGGTGGATAGGGGTACCCCATGATTTATTCCATACATGCATTTCCGAAATGGATATGACCGGATAGGTATTTTCGGTTTCACTGAGGAGCAAGGCCTTTGCTTCTTTTCCCTGGCCGATGACGGCTATGGGGCGCCTGGTCCTGTAGATCTGTCGTCCAGAAAGAAGGGGCTGACCGCCAGAAACCTGCCGCCTGAGGGGTAGGATTCATCGGGCAGGTCGCCGCCTCCGAGCTTGAACTGGACAATCTCGATCTGCGATCCTTCCTTCATGTCTCTTGTCTTTACGATAATTCCACCGAGTTTCACATACTTGCCTGCAAAAGCCAGTAAGTCATTCTTAAGCCGTTCAAACGTAATTGTCGGGCCAACCATGCTTTCAGCCTGCTGGCTGAATTCATGGCGCATCCGGAGAGTAAGAGAAACATCGGAATAAAAAGGATTGATAATTTCATACGTCACCTCCGAACTTTAGCAGCTAACTGGTTATCTAGCCCATAGAAGTTTAATAATTATAACCCGCCGCTGGTTCGCATCTACCCTTGCCTAGGTTGGAAGAGGCCTTAGCAGCACCCGAAACCCGTCCCGAAATATATTCTGCCATTTTACTGAACAACTTCAATGACACCTTCCATTCCCTTGTCTCGATGGCTCTCGAAAAAAAGGAGTTTCTTGTCGCAATAAAAGGGAAATATGCCGACTTTGGTCGGCGTGAACCTGATTATCTTCGGATCGGTATCCAGTGACACCTTGAAATCCATCCCGGCTTCCGGCGACTTCATTACGATATTATGAGGGATAATTCCCGGCTCCTTTCGCACCTTCAATTCCACAGGTATATTCACCCTGACTTTAATATGATTTGGATCGAAGAAGTAGCTGCCGCTGACAATATCAGCGTGCTGAATGCCGTCCTTGGCGATGAAGGCCCTGAAAACATTCTCATCTGTGCTCTTTTCATCTCCCCTGACGGCATGAATGAGTAATTTCCCACGGAGAACCGGCCGTCGTGGGCGAGTCAGGGATAATTCGTCATTCCACCATCAGAAGAGATTGCGTGGTCGGTCACATGGAAGGCGGTATCCGGTACTGGCGTCAACGAAGTTTTCCTAGGCCGTTTTGCATCAGATCAGCCCTTCCTGATGAGGGAGTGAACCACAATACTGGCAAACACCTTGCTGGCGGAAACGGCGTTATCCGGGTCGGCTTTCTGGATGGTGTCTGCCCTCAGAAGCTTGCCACCTTGCCCATCGAAAAGATTGACCTGTATCTTTGCGATCTCCTAAATGGAAATATAAGGCGGCTCATAATATCTAACGCATGCAGCACTGACGGAGTTGTGTTCTGATAAATTCTATCACCGCTATTTGTGTCCGCAATCGAGCAAAATACTTAAGTCGGCAACATTCCGATACCATGGTATCGTGGTATTAATGTTTGGCATTGACTTTACGGACTTTGGAGTTGACGTCATGTAAAAGAACCTTTCTATTCTCGTTGTTGCGAAACCCGAAAGGAGAACTTTATGATCAGAATTGCCATATTGTTTGCAATAGTTACCCTTACGGCCGGGATCGTTGCGGCGGGCGTTACAGGAGTTGAAGCTCAGGAGGTAATGAGCAAGCTTGTTATGAAGGCGGGCCAGAAGGTGTGGCTCTTTCACAGCAGCACTCCCGACGTGAAGAAGGAGAACTGCCTGAACGACATAATCCCTGTCTATTGTGATGTGTAGGCCGGCAATATTTACAAGGTCGAAAAGGTGGAGAAGGTCAAGGTTCTCTCTTATGGGGGAAGGAACTATTTTGAGGCCAAGTCAGTCAGCGGTGAGGCCGGGCCGGAGATATCGCGAATAAAGGCTGCTTCCTGCAGGTTCACCCCCCAAGATGACCCAAAGCGGTTTTTGGTCAGCATGGCAAGTTTACGGATTCTTCACTGGAGCCCCATAATTTATCGCAAGTCCGTCAACTGCAATATTCATCGTCGGTATTCTTGTTTTGCCTGGAAAGATGAAATCATGCCTGATGGAAAAATCCGGATTGATTTATTTGCAAGGATACAGGCCGGCTTTGCCACGGGCTTTATGGTTACGCTAATTTTTCACCAACTGACGCATCCGATATTTAGGTATGCCAGTCTGGCGCCATTTGCCCCCTTTCCCATGGCTGCAACCAGGCCGTTTGGGTTGCCGGCGGTCTTCTCTCTGTCTCTTTGGGGTGGTATTGGGGGATACTGTTTTGCTTTCGCAGAGTGCCGGTTTCCTCCCCCGGCCGGTTACTGGGTTGCGGCGTTTCTTTTCGGGGCCGTGCTCCCTTAGCTGGTTGCGTTCCGGGTAGAGCTTCCCCTCAAGGGGCGCCCAATTGGTGGCGGCTGGGGGGTTCCCTTGCTTTTTAAGGCGTTTCTGATAAACGGAGCATGGGGAGCCGGAACCGCGCTTTTCCTAAGGATATTGTTCAGGCGAAAACCGCCCCACTGATTCAACTGTCATTCGTCATCCGAATATATCTTTGCCCAAATTCGGAGTTATCCCGCGCGGTTGAAAGATGCCCGCGAGTTGGAGTTTTATCCAGGGGAACAGAGTGCTGTGACGGTTTATCTTTTCACCCTTTTGATCTGGCTTGGTTCACTCTTTGCTGGTTTCCTTGGTTCGTTGACCGGGCTTGGCGGCGGGGTGGTGATCGTGCCGATGCTTGCTTTGGGATTCGGGGTCGATATCCGGTATGCGATCGGCGCTTCCCTTGTATCAGTAATTGCCACATCCTCTGCGGCAGCTGCAGCCTATGTCAGGGAGGGCTTCAGCAACATAAGAATCGGCATGTTCCTGGAGATTGCCACCACCCTCGGCGCCGTGGCAGGGGCATTTGTTGCGGCAAGATTGTCGACATCGGTGATTTCCATAATCTTCGGGGGAGTACCGCTCCATTCCGCCTATATATCTTTCCGTACTAGGCATTCCCATGGGGGTGCGGATCGTCCCGACCGGCTGTCGGTGCGCCTTCGGTTGGACGGGACCTATCCGGGCCCGACTGGATCAGTCTCTTATCATGTCAAGAGGGTGCCCCTCGGTTTTGCCCTCATGTTCGGTGCCGGCTGCCTTTCCGGGCTTTTAGGAATCGGATCCGGTGCGGTAAAAGTGCTAGCCATGGACAGGGCGATGCTGATTCCATTCAAGGTCTCCACCACCACGAGCAACTTCATGATTGGAGTGACCGTCGCCAGTGCGGGTGTATACCTGAACCGCGGCTACCTGGACCCCGGTCTGATAATGCCGGTGATGCTTGGGGTGCTGACCGGCGTTCTGTTCGGGTCACGATTTCTCGTAAGGAGCAGGAGCCGGACCTTACGTATTGTTTTCAGCGCGGTGACACTTCTATTAGCGGTCGAGATGATTTATAACGGCCTGACAGGAAGGCTTTGAAATGGAAAGATCAAGATATCCACTGACCGGTCGGGGTATGGAGACGATGATTGCCAACCTGCTGCGAGGCGGCGTTGCGCTCTCCACAACTATTGTCATTACGGGAAGGGGCCTCTATCTGTTACGCCACGGTGCGGATCGCCCCGATTACGGGGTCTTCCGTGGGGAACCGGCGGAGCTTCGCACCCTTGGTGGGATAATTGCCAACATTTTGTCGTTTCACAGCAAGAGAGTTATTGAACTCGGGGTTCTGCTGATGCTGGCGACCCCTGTGGCGCGGGTCGCGTTGTCGGTTCTCGGCTTTCTAAGGGAGGGGGATTATCAATATGTCGCGATATCCCTCATGGTGCTGATGATACTGCTCTTCACTATTTTCGGAGGCGTTGGCTAACTTCTTTACATCCCTGCGGAACTCATTTGCACAGGAGCCTGTATGTTGCTACATTGAGATCGTTATGATCCAGCGGATATTCCTTCGGCGAGTCATAACTGGGGTTCTCGGCAAGAAATTGCCCGTTGTGGTCATAAGGAACGGAGTCGATTTCAAACAGCCTGTGATTGGCGCAATTCGCGGTAAATTGAATCTTTCTGCCGCCGTACCTCGCTTTTTGGGATACATTGTGCCACCTGACCCATACCGACGGCTGATTACGGAAGGGGGCAAATGTCAAATAATCGAATGAAGCTATAACATTATTACCTTCGCGGTATACCTGCCAATCCGCCACCGCCTGAGCCGTTGTCGCGAGGACGATCAGTAATGCCAGTAATGCGAGTGCAAGACGTATCATATTAGTTCCACATTCAGCGCCATATATTAACCATCCTATAAGACATTATACCCCTTCCGTGATATTTTTCATCATGCCGGGTAAAGGTTGGTCTGAAAAATGGCGGACCACCGGCCGCGGGAGCTTACAAGGCTCCGCATGAAGGCTCCCACAACGTTAAGCCAAATAGTTAACGTGATGTGATATAATTGTAACAAAAGATAGCCTCTTGCAAACCCAAGGCATGTCCGTTCTGCATCTCTGCCGCTCGGTTAAAAGCCCAATGCACAAATGGTAGCCATGATTTCCCATTCGCTTTTGACCAGCATTGCGGAAGACCCGTGGCATTTTGCGGGTGGCTCAAAGAAAGATAAAACGGAGGATTAACAGATGAAATATGCAGTTATTTTGGGAAGAGTATTCTACTCGGCCATATTCATTATGGCTGTGCCGAATCATTTCAGCAATGTCACTATTGCCTATGCCGCCAGCCATGGTGTACCGCTGGCCAAGATTGCCGTTCCCCTGTCGGGAGTACTGGCCCTGTTGGGTGGCTTGAGCATCCTCTTGGGATACAGGGCCAGGATCGGCGCATGGCTGCTGTTTCTCTTTCTAGTGCCGGTCACTATCATGATGCACAACTTCTGGGCAGTTGCCGACCCGATGATGGCAATGACGCAGCGAATAATGTTCATGAAGAACCTCTCCATGATGGGGGCCGCCCTTCTGATCTCCCATTTTGGATCGGGACCCTTGAGCATTGACAAGGGAGAGATGTAAAACCGGGGAACTGCCACAAGCCATAACGGCAGCATAAACCCGTGCAGCTGAACGGCCTGTAGAACCGCTGTAGAATGGGATCCTGAGCGAAAGAACTCGGGTTCCCGGATTTACAATTGTGTCGATTCAAGCGAAAAAAACTATGTTCCGAATTGAACTCCGTTTGACAACAGCCTGAGTCGCTCTGAAAGTCATTGATTTCGGCCTTACCCTTCTTTGCAATCATCGCCCTGATAGGACGGCCTATTGTTTCCCTTCCACTTTGTTGCACATCCCCACCAGTTGTAACCATCCTATCAGTAATATCAAACCCAATCCGGTAGCACTCTCATTAAGTCAGTGATTCTTTGCAGAATAAGACTCGTTAGACGAGGAGTTCAGTGAAGGGCTAGACGATGGTGAAGTAGTGGATTCAGGTTGCGGACAACTATTACGACAAGAAATGAAGTCTTTACTACATTTCTGCAAACATTGAGGGCGAGTATCGTCATCGAATGCACCAGCTGGAGGACAAAAGTTATCACACGAGCTTTTGTTAAGTTCACAATTTGAAATGCAATCGTTTTTAACATCCGAGTTGGCTGCACAAGCAGTAAGTGCCAAGGTCATAAATAAGACAATAACAGATTTTATTCGCATGTTTGTCCTCCTGTTATTTTTAAAATCATCTTGGTTATTTGTTAATTCTTCACTCAGAAAGCCTACACCCAACCACCATAATATTGTCCTCAAAAGATTCATTTCATCCTACCACAATCATACCGCCACAATCCAAATAATTAAAGAAAGGAGATACCACAAGCATCATCGAAGCTCCATATTTGACCTACAAAGCCACTTCCTAGATTATGAAGGCAATAAATGTATCCAATCCACTAATTTTAATTAAAGGAGGAAGCGTGACAGCGATTAACCAATCATCTGAATTATGGCATGTGAATACAGTCTTAACAGGAAAGGAGGTGAACAGGATGTACTTTGACTCATAGCATATATTCTATTTAGATGATTCGTTAAACATTCCTTTGTCAGCGGTTGTTTCCGGATATGACTTGTTAGACGAGGAGTATGGTACAGGTGAAGTTGTGGATTCAGGTTGTGGACAACTATCACGACAATATTTGTAATCATTACTACAATTCTTCAAACATTGAGTACGATCATAGTTAGTTAATTGACCAGTTGGAGGACATCCATCGTCACACGAACGTTTGTTAAGGTCACAATTTTGAAGGCAATCACTTCTTAGATCTGCGTTGACTACACCAGCAGTAAGCGCCAAGCTCATAAATAAAACAGTAACCATTATTAATCTCATGCATGACCTCCCGGCTATGCTATCCAATGTTTCAACTCTCTCCTCACTTCCTTATCGACATAGGAAAAAATACGCTGGACGGTGTGGTGGGCGCAGGCTCGGGAGTGTCCTGCTACCTTGATCAGCTCGAACCCGAGTTCGTCATATGCTGCGTAAAATGCGCGATAGAGGTGGGCGTTTTTTAACGGTCGCCGTGAGCGCCTGGCAAGAAAATCGTTGCCCTCCAGGCTGGCTCTTCTTCCCAAAAGCCCGGCAACGCACTGGGAATCCGTATAAATCCTAATACTCCCCCGATTTGAACAGTTGAATTCCTCCCGAAAATTTTTCAGTGCCCACAAAACCGTCTGGATTTCAAGCTTTGTAGATGAAGTCTCCGTAAACCTCTTGAGTCGAAGCCGTGCGGAAATCTCGCCCCGAAAGATGTCATGCGGCAAGATTTCCAGGAATTCTGTAGGAACAACCAGATAGGCGCCGATGCCAAGCTTGCTCTGAGGATTCAGGCTTACATCGGTGAAAAGAGCAAAACTGTTCATGAAAGAACCGCTCCATATAGCAGAGGTTTTGTCGATAGAGTGAACCGATCGGCAGATCGAGGTCGATTTTAAGGGGGCATTCTTATATTCTATTTTGCCTTAACATACTATAGAAATAAAGAATAATTGCAAGCTAAGCATGACACCTGAGATTGTCTTTTGCAGGAGGTCTAGCGGTATTTTGCCACCCGTTCTCAGATAATTGCACTTATAGTCGGGGGAGTGTGGTAATGTATAACTTGATCGGCTATTTCACTGCAGAGGAAAGAAAGAACACATGACAATAGAATGGTATCCCGGGCACATGGGCAAGGCTCATCAACAGATTTCAGAGTTGATTCGGACGGTCCACGTGATCATTGAGGTCCTCGACGCCCGTCTGCCCGTCTCCAGTTCCAATCACCTGCTGGAGGAACTGCGCGGGAACAAGCCGTGTATCAAGGTGATGAACAAGAACGACCTCGCCGACCCCGCCGTCACCAAGGCATGGGTCCGCGCATTCGAAAAGCAGGCAGGGATTCGCGCCCTTCCGCTGTCAGCAAAGCAGCACCGTGAGGTGAACCAATTGAACAGGCTTTGCCTGCGACTGGCGCCCACCCGCGGTAAGCCGGGCAGACCTTTGCGCGCCATGGTCGTTGGTATTCCCAACGTCGGCAAGTCGACCTTGATCAACACCCTGGCCGGGAAATCCATGGCCAAGGTCGGAGACAAGCCTGCCATAACCAACTGCACCCAGCAGATCGACCTGCGCAACGGAATAATCCTCTCCGACACGCCGGGACTGCTCTGGCCTGACATGAGCGACCAGGTCGTGGCCTATCGGCTGGCAACCAGCGGCGCCATCGGGGCTGGCGCCCTTGACTACACCAAAGTGGGGCTCTTCGCGGTTGAGTTTATGATGCAGCGTTATCGGGAACCGCTCAGGAGCCGTTACAAATTCGCCGATGATTCCGATAGCGCCACCGCTGTTCTCGAACAGATTGGTCGTCGCCTCGGTTGCCTGGTCGCCGGCGGGGGGATTGATCTGCACCGGGCCTCCGAGGCTTTTCTGCGAGAGCTTCGAGCAGGGAAACTTGGACGGGTCAGTTTCGAAGAGCCGGAACTGGATGCTGGCGCGGCAGCCGGCGCCGGGGAGCGGCAAGGGAACCAGCCCATGTGATTACCGCAAAAAATGCAGGTACCAGACATCAACCAAAAGGATTGGCCATTCTCTTTGAGGACGATGACGTCATCGTCCTCGATAAGCCGGCTGGCTTACTTACTATGGGTACGGAGCGGAATAAATCCAGGACTGCCCACTCTATCCTGAATGACTACATCCGCAAAGGGAATTCCAAATCCCGAAACCGGCTGTACATCGTCCATCGGCTGGATCGTGATTCCTCCGGTATCCTCATATTCGCCAAAAACGAACAGGCAAAGCAGTACTTGCAGGAAAACTGGACAGAGACGGAATAGAAATATCTGACGGTTGTATATGGCCGGCTTAAACCGCAGTTCTGATCGGAGTAATGAAACTGCTCAACAAAGAGCAAGACATCAGGTTCAACTCCATTGCCTCCATGGCGGGAGCGGAAGCAACAAAAACGGCGCGAGCGTGATGAAGACCAGTTCGTTTTGGTTACTTTACGCAGCAGTAACAGGTGAGCACAGTGTAAGTAATACAACTAGTTTGACAATAAAATAAGTCCCCACTACAATTACTTGTGAAAAGGAGATGAAGCAATGGCTAGATTTTTAACACCGTACGCAAACTCTGTGCAACAATTTCGGCTGTAGCCATTCTTCTGTCGGGCTGCGGTTCAAAGCCATCCTCGCCGACGGCTGTAAACATCAGTCCCGTGGCATTGCTGGCCAGCGTCAACAACGGCCTTCAACAGCCCATTGCGCAGTCTTTGGGCGGCTGGGACTGGAGTAGTTTCATCAGCAGCTTCGGGACCCTCCTGACCAGCTTTAGGTATACCCTCCAGATGCAGAAGGTTACCTATCAATCCACCGGAGCGGATGGCCAGATACACTCCATGACCGGACTTTTGATCCTTCCTAGTTCGATCTCAGGCGCCAAGCCTTCTGTGCCTATCCTCATGTACCAGCACGGGACAGAAGTTTACCGTCCCTTTTCGCCGTCCCAGTTTCTAACTCATCTGGACAGCCCCACTGACTATCCGGAAGTGATGGTCGCAGCCGCAATCGCTTCCACCGGCTACGCCGTTGCCATGGCCGATTACGAGGGTATGGGGGACAACACCGATCCCCAACCCCATGTCGTTGGCGCAGCACTTGCGCAGCAGGTTATCGATCTGCTCAGGGCAAGCCGCGACATAATCGGTGGAACAGCGGGGAGCAGCAGTTCTCCCTGCTCATGGAACGGCCAGCTCTTTCTCATGGGATATTCCGAGGGAGGGTACGTGACCTTGACAGCAACGCGGGAACTGCAGCTAAATGATGCCGCCGAGTTCACCGTCACCGCCTCGGCTCCCCTTTCCGGTCCCCAAGACCTCTCCGGTACCATGCGCGAGTTAATACTTTCGAAAATTCCCTTCAAGGCACCTTACTTTATCCCTATGCTCCTCACCAGCTACAATTACGCCTATGGTGGGCAGACGACTTTCTTCAGCCCCGGATATGCCATGCTCTCCCCATACGATACTACCATTCCCCCGCTCTTCAACGGCAATTCACAATCGGACG
>Ga0326728_10023980_pt1 | contig 11108 bp, 5 predicted proteins | sample MB3enrmetagenome_FD_207602 | JGI IMG/M metagenome (GOLD analysis project Ga0326728, IMG submission 207602) | Lab enriched peat soil microbial communities from McLean, Ithaca, NY, United States - MB31MN | ecosystem: Environmental > Terrestrial > Soil > Wetlands > Peat | place: USA: New York... | reverse complement strand
GAAAGAGTTGCGTAATACTGCGTAAGCGGCAGATCGGTGGCAACGCTGGGAAACAGCACCGATGCTTCGATCACCACCTTCAAGCCGCGCTTGTGGGCTTCCGATACGAAGTTCTGGTAGAAAGCCAGCACCTGGGCGTAATCCTGCGGGTCGTTATTGTACTCGTAGAACGGCTGATACAGCGTCGGGAACCCAATGCAGGTGGTGACCGATTGGACGCCCACTAAGGCAAAAGCGTTCAGTTGACTCAAGACTCCGGCCCAGGTGCCGGAAGCCAGCAGGGTCGCGGTCCCGCGATTGCAGTCGGCGGTGGTCACCTCGGTGCCAAAGGCCACCGGGGTCTTGACGCCGTTCCATCCCGTGGTAACGACGGTGTCGAAGCTGTCCAAATCGCTCTGGATCTGGTTGCACAGGGCGCCCAAGCTAGCCGGAGCCGAGGAGCACTGGGCCGCCGCCGGGCGGGCCGGGAGCAACATCAGCACGAGGCAGAACCCAAGACTCCGTTTCATGAGTTGGTTAACCCCAAGCCACCCCAAAAGTTTCCAGCGTCCGCCGCTAAGCCATCTGCACGATGGCGCCAGGCGTGCACGAAGCCCGCTGACGGCATCCGATCGCCTGAACATCGACGGTCGCCGGATCTGGCGAGCGCGCTGGAATACTCCCTCTACACCTTGTTGGAGCCGCGCTTTGGTGTAAACCAAACGTCTACGAATTGCGTCATACCTTGGCAGTGGGCTGGAGAAGCGTACAAGAAGTTTCTCTGGCAGAATAGAAGTTCCGCCGATGGATTGCAGCGCCGGATCGGCGAAATCTCGAAGATTCGGCAGGAGAACGTCATGAATCGTTCAGCTCGGCTAGCTTGTGTACTCTTCGCCCTGATCATCGCGGCCGGGGTTGCCCAACCGCAGACGGCGCCCGACCAGGGACTGGCGGCGCCCCCTGTCATCACCTCCACGACGCGCCTGGTGCAGGTCAGCGTGGTCGCCAAGGAAAAGGGTGGCGAGCCTGCCGCCGGCATGAAGGCGGAGGACTTCCGCGTCCTGGTGGACGGACGGCCGCAGAAAATCAGCTTCTTCTCGTCGGAATCCACCGGAATGTCGCCGGCCGCGAGCGCGCCGCTTCCGCCCGACACATTCACCAACATTTTGGCGGCGCGCGGGCAGGCGATTAACGGGATCACGGTGGTCCTGCTCGATCTGGTGAATACCCGCATGGCCGATCGGATGTATGCGCGGCAACAGCTCATCAAGTACCTCGAGGAGATCCAGCCGCAGGATCGTATCGGCGTCTACGTCTTCAGCGGCCGGTTGCTCGTGTTGCACGATTACACGGCGGATATGTCGGCTTTTCAGAGACAACTCGCCGATGCGAAAAACCGGATGATCGGCGTCAGCGCCACGGAGCAGCCCGGCGCCCTGGGTGGGGAACAGGGCGAATTCGACAGGGCCATCCAGGGCGGGGGAGGCACGCCGCAGGAGCGCCAGTTCTATATGCGGAACCGCATCCTGGGCACTCTCGCGGTGTTCAAGTTCATTGCGAATCATTTGGAGCGCGTGCCGGGCCGGAAGAACCTGATATGGGTGTCGGGCGCGTTTCCGACGATCTTCGGCTACCAGGGCACGAACAACATGGGTGAGGATTTCATCGACGAGGTGGACTCGACCGTGCGCGCGCTGAGTCAAGCCAACGTCGCCGTGTATCCGATCGATGCGCGCGGGTTGACCACTCCCTCCGGCTTCAGCGCCAGTCAGGCCTCGAGCAACAGCGCCTCAAGCCGCATTTCGGCGATGCCGGGCAGCGGCCAAGGGGCATCTAATAGACCTGCTACCGGGCCCCGGCCGGGTGGCGGCGCTGGACAGAACGCCGCCCACGCGACCATGGACGACCTCGCGCATCGCACGGGCGGGCACGCCTACTACAACACCAACGACCTGGCGCGGGCGATTCATGAAGCGGTCGCGGATTCCACTCTGACTTACACCATCGGATTCTACCCGGCGGACGAGAAGAACGACCGCGACTTCCACAAAATCAAGATCGAAGCCGTTGGGCGGCGCGTGAGCCTGCACTACCGCAGCGGCTACCTCGACGTCCCGCGCGCTTCGCAGGACGAGCGCCAGCGCCTGCTGCAATTGCACGACACGCTGTGGAGCCCGCTCGATGCGACGGAACTCGGCCTGACCGTGCACGCTGCCCGGTCGACGGCGCCGCCCGGCTCCTCCTCCGGACTGCCCGCCGGTGCGCCAACTCTCGACCTGCTCGTGACCATCCAACCCGACGGCGTGCAGTTGAAGCAGGATGGCGACCGCTACGAAGGCCGTCTCGACCTGCTGATGGTCCAGCGCGATTCGAAGGGAAACGAGATCGACGGACCTCTCGACACGATCGAATTGAAGCTGCTCGGCGACACCTACCGGAAGTTCGCGACAGCCGGGTTGCCCCTGCGCAGAACCATGGCGCTGTCGCCGCGCGCCGAGACGCTGAGAATCGTGGTGCGCGACGCGGGATCCGGGATGATCGGGTCGCTCACGGTGCCGCTGAAGGGGCTCTAAGGACGCGAAACTCATAGCGGCCCGAGACAACTTCGAACGATGCGTGTCCGCTCTCCGCACCCATAAGGCGAACGCCCGGAGCATGCGATGCGGCAGAGCGCCCCTCTCGGACCTGCTCCGCCGATGCGGTCGGCAATACAACCGTGGCGGTCATCCCAGGCGGAAGGTCCATGTCCAGACCGAAGAGCTCCCGCTGGAAATGCCAGCTCACTCGGACCGGACCCCGAAACGTCTCCCACGACGCTTCCACCCAGTCCAGGTCGCCCACGGCTTCCGGCTGAATCATGAGGTGGCGCAGGCCGGGCGCCTCGGCACCCGGCCGGATGCCGGCCAGTCCGGCGAAGAACCACTCTTCGAGATGGCCGAGCATGAGGTGGTTCTGGGAACTGCGCGGGTCCGCATCCCAAGCCTCGGTGAGCGACGTGGCGCCGGCCTTCAACTGTGCGCCGTAGCTCGGCGGATCGGTTCGGCTGGCCATGGCGTAGAGTATGTCGCTGCGCCCCGCCTCCAGCAAAGCCCGGATCGCGTATCGGTAACCGATGTCGCCGGCGCTGGTGTGGTTGTCTCGCCGGCCAATATCGGCAACCAGCTTTTCGATCAGCGCCGGGCGAGTGGACTCCTCCGCAAGCCCAGCTACCAGCGCCATCGCTAAGGCAGTCTGACTCGAAGTGCCGTAACTCGCCGGATCGAGAAAGGCCTTCTGAAACGCAGCGCGGGCCTTTTCGGCACGCTCCGCGAACAGCCGCGCGTCCGCCTCCTTGCCAAGCAGGCGCGCGGCGCGTTCGAGCAAGTGCAGGTCCGCGAAATACGTCGCCGTCGCGGTGATGCCTCTCGGCGTCAGTTGCGAGGGCCCCGGGGGGCCGGGGCCGATGTCGTACCAGTCGCCGAGGCCGTAGGAAAGCAGAGACCCTTCGGACTTTGCGTCCAGATAAGCCCCATACCGCTGCATGGCCCCGTAGGAATCCTCCAGCGGCTGCCGGTCGCCGTACCACTGCCAGGCCAGCCACGGCAGCATCACGCCGGCGCTGCCCCACTCGGGCGAATCTCGGAAGCCTTTTTCGAAGGTGACGTACTCGGGGGCGATATCCGGAAACAAGCCGTCGGCGGTTTGGGCTTCCCGGATGTCGCGAATTACCTTCGGCAGCCACGCCCGCAGGTCCCAGCCGTAAAGCAGCACCGGTCCCATCAAGTAAGTCTGCTCAAGCCAGCCCAGCTTCTCGCGGTGCGGGCAGTCGGTCAGCACATGCTGCAAGTTACTCTGGACGGCGGCGTCGATCAGCCGGTGAATGCGGTTAAACAGCTCGTTCGAGCAGCGAAAGTGGCCGGCGCGGCGGGCGTCCACGTGTATGAATTCGCCGTGTAAGCCGTGAATAACCGCCGTCCCCGGCCGCGCCGCGGACTCCGGCGCTGCGCCCTCCACCTGGACGTAGCGGAAACCGTAATAAGAAAAGCGCGGAGACCAGGTTTCCCGTCCCGAACCCCGCAGCGTATACGTGAAGAACGCCGGACCACCGGAAGAAACCTGGCTGACCAAACCCGACGCATCGAGCAACTCGCCCGGCGTCAGCCGCACTCGCGCGCCAGCCGGGCCGCTGACCGCGATGGCCGGCCAGCCGGCGAAGTTCCGGCCCAAGTCGTAGACGAAGACGCCCGGTTTGGGTTGTGTCGCGCGTACCGGAGCGATCCTCTGCTGCACGCGAATCGGCGGGCTCGCCTGTGCGCGCAGAACACCGCCCGGAGCCTCGACCGTGGCCGCTCTCTGCCATTGAGAGTCGTCGAAGCCGGGCCGGTCCCAACCCCCCGGTTCGAGGCGCGCGTCGAAGTCTTCACCTCCGTAAATGCACGAAAACGTCAGCGGGCCGTCGCGGACCCGCCATGAGCGGTCGGAGCCGAGATCGCGGCTGGCGCCGTCTTCGAATTCCAGGTGTAAGTGCACCCAAAGCCGGGGCTGGCCGAAGGACCCCGTGTACTTCGCGTAGCGGCCGCCGGCGACGTTGTAGAAGCCGTTGCCAAGCAGCGCCCCCAGCGCGTTGCCGCCCGGCCTCAACATCGAGGTGACGTCGAACGCCTCGTACAGGACGGTACTCCGGTAATTGGTCCAGGCGGGGGACATGACGCCGTCGCCCACCTTCGTGCCATTGATCCGCAATTCGTGCTGCCCGACGCCGGCCACAAAGACGAGTGCGCGGCGCAGCGGGCGTTCGACCGCAATCTCCTTGCGGAAGATGGGCAGCGGATCGGATCCCAACCCGGTCTTTGGGCCTGCGATCCATTCCCCTCGCCAGTTCTTCGGATCGAGCACTCCCATGGTCCATTCCGCGGGCTGGCTCCAGTCCGAGACGGAGCCGGCGGCGTCCCACACGCGCACCCTCCACCAGCAGCGGCGGAACGGCTGAAGTGCGGCTCCCCCGTAGCGAATCCAAGCGGTCTCTTCGGAGTCCGTGCGGCCCGAATTCCACAGCTCGGCCCGGCCCGGGATGAGGTTGTCGCGCTTGGTCGAAACCAGGATCTGATAGGCGGCCTGCTTCTCGCCGCGCTCGGCCGACCGCAGCTTCCATCCGAGCCGGGGCTGCGCAACATCGACGCCGATGGGGTTGCGGCGCGCCTCGGTTTCGAGATCGTAGGGCGTCAGGCCCGCTCCCAGTCCAGTGCCGATGGAACAACAGGCGAGCATGGCGATTCGCGAGCGGCTTGCCATCGTGAGGTCTTCGATTCAGTTTACACGCGGGCGCTTGTCGACACCGCCTCCCGCTGACGGACGCGAATGGCGGTCCCTTTTGACCTCGTCCCCCGCCTGGCTCTCGTCCCGCGCCCCGCCCGTCTCCCACAGCGTCGCATCCGGACTCCGCCGCATACAAGTTGGTCGACCGCGCAAGACGCGCGATTTCCGAGCACGAAGGCCGCTGCCGGCGTCGGCGGCTAGCCGCTGCGCCTCAGGTGCGGAACAAAAGCCATCCACGACCGGTCCCTGGGGTTCACGCTCACCCGCGCTCCCGGCTGCGGGAAGCGGTACGTCAGTCTTGTGAGCGGGCTCACTACCGTCAACGCCGTCTTACCCGTGTATTCAAACTGCGCCTCCGCCGTACCAGGCGACGGACGCGCACCTGGAGCGCCCTGAGCCGGGGTGTAAACCTGGGTTGGGACGCCGAGAGCTTGGTTGTTGTCTCTACCGCAACACATCCTCTTCCTCCGATTCTTCCACGTAGACCCCTCGCACCTGACGTGCCGCGCTAAGACGTTCCGCCAGGATGGCTGCACCGGAAAGCGCCGGCCAGAGCAGCGCCCGTTCCATCCACCCATTCCCGATGACCAGGGCGAAGGGCGCGGAAACCCAAACGCTCAGGCAGTAAAAACAATCCAGCAAGCTTCCCCAAAAACCGGCGCCCAGAGATCGGCGGAACTTGGCGAGGATATCGCCCGGACCCGCCTCCTGGCTTAGCAGGTGGGTGATGCGCCACACGCCGAAAATGCCGAGGACGAAGTAATATGTGTACACTGCGAATCTCCACATCTGCGCGGCTGCCAACAGAGGCTGCGTTGGCGAACTGCGGGACCTCCAGCCGCGCCCGAATCTGTCGTCTAATGCTGCGAACCTATGCCAGCCCCGCAAACACCGAGCTGCCTCCCCATCCCTTCGCTCAACGGATGGGGAGGCGCTCGGAACTGCTTCAACTGGTTCGACTCAGCGCGACCGCCGCGACCGCGTATCCGTTTAGGTCGTCGAAGGTAGTGCTTCCATCCGTGTGTTTGCTATACACGTCCAGGTTGATGGAGAAGCTGCAAGCCTGGGGTCCACCCGATGGCAAGAGGGTTGACAGCAATCCGTTTGACGCAGGCGATTGTTGAGGCGAGCCCAAGGCGCGCGTGGACGGCATGTCGGTGTCCAGGCCCGAATCGAGGCCGCCCGTTGGGCCGTTTAGTCCGCGCTCCCACCAGAGATCGAACCACGACATGAAACTGGTGGGCGGCAGTGGGTTCGGCGCCGGGGGAGTCGGAGGCGTGGGCCCGTCGTCGCTCAGCACCGCGTGGTAAGCGCGATAGCCGACCTGGAAACTCTCGCTTCCGGCTCCGCTCAGGAATTGGCATTGCTCGCCGCTGGTGACGCCATTCAAAGTGAAGCTTTCGATTTCGGCGACCACCGGGCGATTGTCCGCCCAGAACAGATGGGTCAAAGCCGGCTGCGGAACGTTTGCCGTACTTCCCGGCCCCGACGCAGATATCAGGCGCAGGAACTGGAAGCCGGCCGCCTTGTCTCCCGGGCCCGGTGTTACGCCTGGGGGAACGAGCCGATTGCCCTTCTTGTCGAAGACCTCTACGGCAAGGAGGAACCGTCCGTTTTCAGGCCCCGGAACGCCGCTGGCAGTCGCGTTGAGCGTGGTCGTGTCGAAATACTGATGCGCCTGGTCGCTGAGCCAGTCCGCATCGGCGTTGTAGGGAATCTGGAAGAGTCCCTTAACGGTGACGCTGCCGTTCACAACCGAGTTCGGACCCAGAGCTTGCGGCTGGATCTCGACTTCCGCGATGCCCCCAACCGTCGCGGTCACGTACTTGGACCACGCGATCGGATTCTGAATCGGCTGCATCGCCCCAACCGGGTTCCCGTTAAGGTCCGCCGGCGCCACACTCATTCGATAATAGTAGGCTCCAAGCGCTTCCATTCCCGGATCGAAGTACAGTGTGAAGTAGAGGGTCTTGCACCAGGGAGCGTTGTTGCCGTTGACCAATCCTCCGTTGGCGGGAGGCTTGGCGACGCTGTACGGCCCCGTCTGCGTCTTGTCGTTGTTACTACTGTCGACGCCCCCATAGTTACTGTGCAGGTTATAGCTGAGGGTGCTGCCGATCTGCTGCAGGTTTACAAAGTCCGCGCCCGGCGGCGGAGCGACCGTTCCGCACGCGTCGCCCAACAAAGTGTACAGATTGGCGGTTTCGTCGGCCGCGAAGTATTGATGCGCCGCCGATCCGTCATAGATATAAACCCACGCTCCGTTCCGCAGCTGCTTGACCTTATAGAAGTAGCTGCGTTCGCAGATTGGCAGTGGAAACAAGTATTGATCGAAGCAGAACTGGAACGTGCCAGATGGGTTCAGCGGCGTCTCTCCGAGCTTTGCTGTGCCGCACGCGCACCAGATCGGCCACAGCGAGGGATGGGTCTGGAAGTACTTTACCGCATCCTCCGCCGAACTCGATGCGAGCGTCTGCAGATCCAGGTTCAGTTGCGTGTTGGGCGCGAAACGCAAATCGATTTTTCCGGCGGCGATGGCGCGGTCCACGCCGGTCTCCAGTTCCCGGCTCACAAGGGTCTTGGTTCCGGGGCGCGGTTGGGCGGGAAACATCACCGGATTCTGCGCCAGAAGGTCTCTCAGCTTGGCGATGAGCGACGGCACGTCGACCGGCAGAAACGGGAAGCAGCAGCAGCTCGATTCCCAGATTTCCACAACTCCGTTGCAGACCGGCGAGCAGAGTCTGATCGGCGAGATCCCGAGAGCGATGGAGCGCAACAGAGCTGTTCTGTCGATGATGAAAGGGAAGCATCTGCTGACCGTGCCCGCCAGACAGATGCGGATTCCCAGCCACGGCCGCCACCACTGCGCCGAAATCTCAAGTGTTGGGCTCTTTTGCCACTGCGCGAGCTGGTCCGCGACCTTGAGAGTAACCAGCGCCTGGGGGGTGAGGGTCTTTGGGTCGGCGACATCGGGGCCCAGCGCGACGACAGGACCTAATTTGGTCGGGTCGGCGCCCAAGTCGAGCTTTCCGTCCTTCTCCGTCGCGATCTTTGTCGCCTGACCCCGTTTGTCAACCGTGTACAGAGCGACGCTAGGCGTCTTTTCGTTCGCCTGCGCACCCACGAAAGAAACTTGCAATTCCATAGTGCCTCCTTTTCACACGGGAAGAAGAAATGCGATTTCTCAATCCGCGATGTTCCTTCAATAGTGAAAGGCGCAGTGGAATCGTTTCATCGGTATTGGTAAGAATCTTGCGCCCTGCGGTTTCCTTGGTCGGTAATCCGGAGGGCCATCGAAGAGGACCCGGAATCGAACGCGCTCAGCCGCCGGCGCGGTGTGCCGGCCTGGGCGCCGCAAGAAAGGTCTCCGACATTGCCGCATAACGCCACAAAGACCGGCCCGCCCCACAACTTCCCTTCGCCGCCGGGTTTTATGAAGTAGGAGATGCTTGTGTGCAGGTTCGGTATGCTCGGTGTTTGCCTGTTCTTCGCCGCGTTGCCGGCGCCCGCGGCCAGCCTAGCCGTGGTCAATGCGGCCAGTTACACGGAGGCGCTGGCGCCGGATAGCATCGCCACGGCGTTCGGCTCCGATCTCGCCGCCGGCACAGGCGCGGGCGCCACCGTCGTAGTGCAGGACAGCGCCGGCGTCGTTCGCGCAGCCCAGCTTTTCTATGCCTTCCCCGAGCAGATCGCCTTCTTGATCCCCGTCGGAACCGCGCCCGGCTCCGCCACCGTGACCGTGACCAGCGGCGATGGAACCGTGTCCACCGCGGCCGTACAAGTCTCAGCCGTGGCGCCGGGACTGTTCTCGGCGAATGCCAACGGCCAGGGAGTCGCTGCGGCGGAGGCACTTCAAGGGCAGAACGCCTGGCCGATTTTTTCATGCGGCCCGGTGCCGCTCGGTTGCACCCCCGTGCCCGTCAACTTCAATCAGACCTTCCTCGAGCTGTATGGAACCGGAATCCGGGGCCACAGCCCAACCGGAGTCGCCTGCACCATCGGCGCTACTTCCGTCCCGGTGCTTTATGCGGGACCGCAGGGGCAGGACGCCGGGCTCGATCAGGTGAACATTTCGCTTCCCGCTGCGCTCGCCAACCAGGGCCTGCTCAACATCGTGCTTACGGTCGACGGCCAGGCGTCCAACACCGTTACCATGGATACCGGCGCGCCCGGCGCTGCGGCTGCGGACTTCTACGTAGCGCCCAACGGCGACGATTCCTGGAGCGGCACGCTGGCCGCGCCGAACACCGCCGCGACAGACGGCCCGTTCGCTTCCATCGCCCGCGCCCAATCGGCCGTGCGAGCACTTCGCATATCCAGCCCGAGCCGTTCTCTCACGGTCATGCTGCGGGGGGGGACTTACTATCTTCCGCTAAGTCCGACCAGCCCCGGCGCCATCGACTTTACCCTGGCCGATTCCGGAGCGTCCTCCGCGCCCGTCGCCTGGGAAAACTATCCAAATGAAACTCCGGTCGTCAGCGGAGGCCAGCCGGTCGGACAAGGCGGATTCGGACTCGCGTGGACGCACGTCGCCGACAGCCTCTGGCAGGTTCAATTGCCTCCCGGGACGCCGAACTTCGAGTTCCTGTTCTACAACGGCGAGCGCCGCCTGCGTTCCCGTTTGGCCTCCTCCACCGGCCTGGGATACTACATGAACGGCGGCGCCTGTTATTCGACGGCCACGGGGCAGCCCGTTGCCATATCCTCCTGTAACCTGGGAACCTTCTTCCGCATCGCCTCCGAGATTCCCCCCACGGGCGCCAATGCCACCTGCCCCAGCGTCGCCAATTCCGGCGACGAGTCGCAGTCCAAGTGCCTCGACCGCTTCTCCTATAACCCCGGCGACCCGATCGCGCAGTGGATCAATCTCAACGCCTCCGGCAGCGTCTGCGGAGGGCCGTCGAGCGCCTACCCGCCTGGAGATATCGAGATCACGATGTTCGATGCATGGACTGTGGACATCTTGAGAGTCAGTTGCGTGGACACGACCAATCGCATCGTTTACTTCACCGGTCCCGCCAAGGGCAACCCGGGAGTATACAACTTCTTCGGGCCAACCACCGGCCACCGCTACGTAGTCGAAAACACGCGCGACGCCTTCAACGCCGCGCGTGCCGCGGGCCAGACCGGCATCTGGTTTCTGGACCGCTCCGTTTCCCCTTGGGTCTTGAACTATCTCGCCAACTCCGGCGAGAATCCCAACGCCGACACCGTCGTCATTCCCCAAGTGCAAGCGGCGTCTTCAACCGGCGGCAGCCTGGTAACGGCCGTCAATCTCAGTTACGTCAACTTGACCGGAATTACGTTTGAAATGGACGCCTGGATCGCACCCGCCGGCGGATTCACCGACGACGAGAACGGCGAGAATACCCTGCCCGCCGCCATCGACTGCGAGAGCTGCCAGTTTGTCGCGTTCGACGCCTTGACGGTCCGGCACACCGCCGCCTCCGGCCTCCAGATTGCCTCCGCATCCGGGAACTCCGGCGCGCCCGCCATCAACGACGCCGTTCGGAATTCGGCCTTCTACGACATTGGCAGCAGCGGCATCCACATCGGCCACCACCCTCTCGGCTCGGACCGCGCGGCCAATGTGGTGCAGTTTGTAACTGTCGCCAACAATATCGTTCAGGGTTACTCCCGCGTTTTCGCGGACGGGGAGGGTCTTGCGCAAGGCAATGGCCACGACATCGGCTACCTTCACAACGACGTTACCAACGGCTATCATGCGGGTATCTCCATTTGCAACCTGGGCTGCCCCTCGGTCGGGTTCCAGGCCAATGGAACTAACATCCTGAGCCAGTATAACCACATCTGGAACGTCATTCAGGGCATTA
>Ga0326728_10023979_pt1 | contig 11109 bp, 11 predicted proteins | sample MB3enrmetagenome_FD_207602 | JGI IMG/M metagenome (GOLD analysis project Ga0326728, IMG submission 207602) | Lab enriched peat soil microbial communities from McLean, Ithaca, NY, United States - MB31MN | ecosystem: Environmental > Terrestrial > Soil > Wetlands > Peat | place: USA: New York... | reverse complement strand
TGATCCGCGAGTCCGTACGCATGCAAAACAAAATGGCCGGCCTGCTGATGGAGGCAGGTGCGCCCTTCAACAAGCAGAAATTGCACGGCAAGAAGTATTTCACCAAGCTACTAAACGAGCTGGAAGAGGTTCCGGAGTCGGTAAAGGACCTGCTGCAGCTGAGCCGCGGCGCCCTAGAGATGTTCGAGACCACGCAGAAACGGCTGGTCAAACGGTTGCTCGCGGACGAGAAACTGAGCCAACGCGTGGAGCGGCTGTCGAGCATTCAGAGCGTCGGCCCGATCACGGCATTGACTTGGGCACTGGAGATTGCCGATCCACGCCGCTTCTCCTCTTCGGCCCGTGTGGTGAGTTACTGCGGCTTATCGTCGGCACTGAAATCTTCGGCCGACAAACAGCAGCGCGGCCCTCTCTCGAAGCAACGCAACGTATGGCTGCAGACGGCACTGATCGAGGCCGCCAAACTGGCCCCACGCTGGAACCCGCAACTGGCCGTCGTGCACGCCCGCGAACTGGAACGCGGACACCGCAATCGCGCCACGCTGGCCGTGGCGCGCAAGCTGGCGGCCTATTTACTGGCCGTGGACAAAAGCGGCCAACCCTTTCAAATACGCATGCCGCCCGTAGCAGAAACGGCAGAGATTACCGCGAAAGCAAGCTAAAGCGCACGAAGAGCTGTGGGAATGTGGAAATCCATCCGAGAACGGATGGATTTCCACATTCCCACAGCTCCGGCTACGGCTGCGACGCTAATTTCCGATTTGCCAGCGATCCACCGGCCGGTCCCCGCGATACTCATGACTGTGCAAAGGAGCTTTTGCTCCTGATGCTCCATTTCGTCTGTTTCGGGGTCGGCAGGTTTACCCTAACTCAATCTTCGTGGACGGCGCTCCGGCACTGTTCCCGCAAATGGATGTCTGGCCACGCTGCAACTGTTGCGTTGGTCGCGCTACGAGATCGTCGGCAGTTCGTGAATTCGAGAATTATCACCACCGCGCTTCGGGAGTACCCGCTAAGTGCAGGGAAAACTCCGCTTTTCCTTGACATTTACTTATCATGGATGTCACCGGATTTTGCATAGGGTGCGATGGCCCCATGCCTCGGCCAGGTCCGATGCCAATTGCGGCTGATGCAAGCGGTTCCGGCGGCCGGTTTTCCAGCTTGTGGGATCATTTGAGCAACCTTCTTCATGGTCACTCTTGGAATTTCGGGATGCGGGAGGAGGTTACTCATACAATTACGGCTGTCACCGACGCTGCGGGGCTGATCGCTACAGCTACCAATAACACTCCGCTAGGATTTGTGAGTACGGGAGCAAGTATCGCGAATGATCACAGCCCTATGAACGTGACTACCAATGTTCTTGGGCTCGTCCCCGGATTTGGCCCGGGGATGGCCACTACTGGAGCACTTAACGATCTCATTGATTACGGAGCCCATAATAATCAACCTCTTGACAATTGGCAGACCCGCAGTGGTGGTGAACCGGATACTGGTGATGGTTCTTCTGGCGATTCGAACACTGGAGGATCGTCAGGCGGTTCCCAGGAGGGGGGATCATCTGGAGGGACTCCGGAGGCGTGCCAACTCACAAGCCAATGTTAACTAAAGCTCAAGGTCCGCGCGGTGAACAACTGTTGGGATTTTTTTTGACGAAGGGGGAGGGCTGGCTCCATGTCGAATTCATTCTGGCTTCTAAGGCCGCCTAATATATTGGTTGCCGGTGGGATTGTTGTTCTTTTTCTGGCGGTGATCTATACGTATATCGGAAAAGTGTGGAGCCGCTATCACCGAGGCTGGGTCTGTCGCGCCAACGAACCGAAACGATATTGGTTCGAAGTTGCAATGTACTATCTTCTTGGTCTCGGTATGATTGGATTCTTCTTGTATAAGGTCCACGCGTTCTCGAACTGAGCTGATCTTCTCCCAATAGCATTTTGATTTGTATGCGCCGAGGGCCAAATCGATGAGGAACATAAGGTTCGGTTGGGTCGTTTTCTGCACATTGGCCGTCATGTTGGCTTGCCGAGCGCCATCCCCTGACTGGAACGGCACATGGAAAATCAACCCTTCAAAGAGTAACCATCGGGGCCCGGATATTACTATTTCAATTTCGGCGGACGGCGAGTATCGCTACGAAGACGAAAATGTTACGAACACTTTTCGCTGCGATGGGAAATATCGACCGATGCCGACAGGGGGTAACCGCACACGAGCCTGCGTGAAAAGCAGCGCAACCACGTTAGACATGACCCGAAAGGAAAACGGGGTAATGACGAATAAGTACCGTTGGGAGCTATCGGCTGGCGGGAAGGTTTTTACGTCGACCGCAATCTCGCTTCGTCCCAGTGGACCCGTCCTTATGGGGCAGCTCGTCGCCTCGCGTATGTCGGGTGCTAATGACTTTGCTGGCGAATGGCGGGATACGGGCTTTCTTCAGCGGCATGCCGAGCTGACGATAAGGCTCGGCAGTGAGTACCTGCATATCGGATATCCGAGCCCGGGTAAGTATGTTGATGCACCGCTCAATGGGGCCGACGCGGCGCTGCACGGGCCTGTGCCGGGGATTACTTATGCGGTACGGATGGCCGGGCGACGCGAGTTTCTCATTCTGAAAAAGCGTGACGGCAAAGTTTTCACTCAAGAATCTCTGGAATTGAGCGACGATGGAAGGGGCATCACTGAATCCTGGTGGAATCCAGATAACCCGGCTGACAAGTCTTCGCTCGTCTACGAAAAGAAGTAGCGGCCATCAACGAAATCCCGTGACATCCATGATAAGTAAATGTCAAGGGGAGACGAAGGTACCCCTGCATTTAGCGGGTACTACCGAAGCGTGGTGGTAGTAATGTTTGAACTCTGGGGACGGACGAAAGGTAATCTGTCAATCCGGGCGGAGACTTGGGGTAGGACATACCCGATATTTTATTCCCGGCATCCTCCGCGTGTTTGAGAACTTGTATCGCTGCCAATTCGTTAACCACCGCGAACGTATCTCAGTGAACGAGAAGCTTGCCCGGTCCGGTAGCGGCCGTTTGACACTTCACGATTCGTTTCGCTCAGGCTCGGGTTCGAGCCTGAGCTCGGAGGGATGCCCTTGCTGCGCGAGGATTGTGCTTCCGGCCCCTTCGGCCGGCAATAGCCGTCCGAAGGAACCGGGCACCCTCGTTGATGGTCGATCAGAGAAGGAGCGAAAGGGCGGGCCACACGCCAATTCCTATGGGAAACCGAAAATCGGCGCCAACGCCGGTTGAAAAGTCCCCCCATCGCCACCGGCGCGGCCCTTCACCGGCTATGATTGGCGTCACCGCTTCGCGGAGGAAGATGTCCTGCCATTCCTCGACAATCCCGGGCCGGCGTCTCGCGGCGAGGTCACTCATACCTGTGATCTGAATACGGCTGTCATGTGATTCGGCGCACATCCTGCAGCGACGAACAGACGTTATCAACATGAAGCACATCTTATGAAGGTTTTCCAAAATGCCGGGCACCTGTTTCGATTAGCCGCCGTGTTCGCGGTGGGCGGCGTGGCGTTTATCGGAGTGCGGGCATTTCTGGTGCCGAAGAGTTTCGGGCAGTACGGACACTACCGGGGAAACGCCATAGCCGAGATTGCCGCCCGCCCGGTGAACTTTGCCGGCCATCAGGCCTGTGAAGACTGCCACGCGGATGTGCTGGAAAAGAAGATGGGCGGCAAACATGTGCACGTCAACTGCGAGGCGTGCCACGGGCCCCAGGCGAAACATGCCGAAGATCCCGGTTCGGTGCAGCCGGCCAAACTGGACACGGCGGTGCTGTGCGTCCGCTGTCACGAGGCCAACCTCGCCAAACCGAAAACTTTCCCGCAAGTGGTTTCCGCCGACCATGCCAACGGGCTCGCCTGCGACAATTGCCACCAGCCGCACAGCCCGGTGATCACCGACGGAGGCACGAAATGAACATTACCCGGCGGCACATGCTGCTCCTGTTGCCGGCGGCGGCGCTGGCCTGGAAACACGTCCTGGCCGGGACTCCGGAAGCCTCGCCCAATTACAAGATGACCGAGCACTGGTGGGGCATGCTGATCGACCTGCCCAAATGCATCGGCTGCGGGAACTGCGTGCGCGCGTGCCAGGCCGAAAACGACGTGCCGGACGGCTACTTCCGCACCTGGGTGGAGCGCTACCACGTATCGGACTACGACATTGAGAATCCGGCCGTGGATTCGCCGGATGGGGGCAAGGAGGGATTTCCTCCGGCCAAAGCCGAGGGCGGAAGGAACTTTTTCGTGCCCAAGCTGTGCAACCATTGTGCGGATTCCCCCTGCACCCAGGTTTGCCCGGTGGGCGCGACGTTCATCAGTCCGGATGGCGTGGTCCTGATGGACAAGACCTATTGTCTCGGCTGCCGCTACTGCGTTCAGGCCTGCCCCTACGGCTGCCGTTTCATCCATCCGAAGACCCAGACGGTCGAGAAGTGTACCCTCTGCTATCACCGCATCACCAAAGGCCTGATCACCGCCTGTTGCGAAGCCTGCCCGACCGGCGCGCGGCAGCTGGCGGACTTGAAGAATCCCAACGACCCGATTCACGAATTTCTGAAAACGCACAACGTTCAGATCTTGAAACCCTACATGGCCACTCACGCCAAGGTGTTTTACAACAGCCTGGATGGCGCGGTGCGATAAGGAGATGGTTGACCTTTATGTCCGGCGTTGAAGGCTTCATGTATCCGAACGAAGTGGAACTCCAGTGGAGTGTTCTGATCGTGCTGTATCCGTTTCTCACGGGACTGGTGGCCGGCGCCTTTATTCTGGCCTCGCTGGAGCGCGTTTTCCGGGTGCAGGAAGTCAAGCCCACCTACCGGCTGGCGTTGCTGACGGCGCTGGCGTTTCTGCTGGTGGCGCCGCTGCCGTTGCAGCTCCACCTGGGACATCCGGAACGCTCTTACGAGATGTACCTGACGCCGCACCGGACCTCCGCCATGGCCATGTTCGGGTTTGTGTACTTGTGGTATCTGATGGCCGTCCTGGTATTTGAAATCTGGCTCGACTACCGGCGCGACATCGTGGTGCTGTCGCAATCCACCACGGGATGGAGACGCCTCCTCTATCGCGTAATGACGCTGGGGTCGAACGATATCAGCCCCAGGGCGCTGGCGATCGATGAGCGGGTGGGCTGGATCATTACCCTCGTCGGCATTCCTTCCGCCTTCCTGCTGCACGGTTATGTCGGGTTCATCTTTGGCTCGATCAAGGCGAACCCGTGGTGGTCGACGCCGCTGATGCCGGTGGTGTTTCTCTTCTCGGCCATGGTGTCGGGGATCGCCACGGTGATGCTGCTGTACATGCTATTGACGAGGCTGCGCAAAGAGACGATCGATATGCGGTGCGTGGACACGGTGGCACGCTACCTGTTCTACACCTTCATCATCGATTTCAGCCTGGAGATGCTGGACCTGATTCACCGCATTTACGAGGCCGATGAAAGCTTCCGCAGCCTGGACTTCATGGTCCACACCCGGCTGTACATGTCGCATATCGTGGTTCAGATCGTTCTGGGCACCCTCACTCCGATCGCGCTTCTGGCCTTGACGCAGGTGTTGCGGTTCGGGGAAATGGCCCGCAAACGCATATACGCGCTGGCCGGATGCCTGACGCTGATAGGCATTTTTGCCATGCGCTGGAACGTCGTGATCGGCGGCCAGTTGTTTTCCAAGAGTTTTCTGGGGTATACGACGTACAAGATGGGCCTGATCACGCGCGAAGGACTGCTGGTGGCCATTGCGTTGACCATTCTGCCATTCGTGATTCTGTGGGTCCTGGTGAAGCTCCTGCCGCCGTGGCCGGAGAAAAGTTCGGATGCACTTTCCGGCGCCGCCTCGGCGGACTGATTTACGTCCGGAAATTGTGAAGCTGTTCCGGACAAAAAATTCCGCACAAACTTTAGTAACCCGCGTTCTCCCGCCAAAGAAATCCCCATGTTTTCGCCAGGCAGGATTTGCCCAGCTCTCCCAGATTTGTCCAGCTCTCTCAAGGGCAGTTGCTCCGCCGCCGATATAGGGAACAGAGTCTCGATCGAGGATGTAGGGGCTCGCATGCAAAAAAAGGACCATCACCATGCGGAAGCTGCTGCTTGCAATCGCCGTTTTGTCCTGCAGTTCACTCCATGGGCAAGTCAGCCCCTACGTTTCCAGTTTATTCGGAGTCAACGGCAACATGGGATACGGAAATCCCAGCGTGGAAGGCGCCTTGGGAATGGAATCGCGGGGAGCCAACTACTTTGTCGATACCAACACGCGGCTCAGCTATGACCCGAAGGTGGAAACGGGCAATGGGCACACGTATTACGCGACCGGCATGGGCTACATGAAGATCGGCAATGCGCTGGTTGGAGGAGGCGCAAGTTATGGCGACCTCCAGACCTCCCTGTGGTCGAAAAACCGTTTCGCGCCGGTCATTGGTTCGCTGTTTAACCTGCGCCGTATGCGGGTCAACGTGAGCTACCAGATGGCGGGCACCGACAAGCTCAATGGCGCGCGGGAAGCAACCGGCGGAGTCGAATTCTTCCTTTCGCCACGCTGGCGGCTCGTCGAGCAGGGTTCCCTGATCAACTATTACCCCACGGGCCAGCCCCAGGCCGGACGCGTCTTTGGCGTGGATATTCGCTGCGGCGTCAAGTACATGCTGGGCAATCTGGGTCGCAAAACGCGGCAGATCGCTTCCGCGGACTGACGGGACTTGCAGGCAAGGGAAGTTCGCGGGGGAACTACCGCATGGATTACCGAAGGTGCATCGCCGCTCTCGTTGTGGTGAGCGCGCTCCTGCTTCCCGCTACCGCATATGCCGCGAACCAGGCGGAGTTTCCCTGGGAGCGGGTGGTTCAGCGGGAAGTTGCGCTCATCGCCTGGCTGAAGAGCCAGAAGCCGGTGGTGGAAACTTACATTCAGGGCGTGAAGCCGGGAGCGTTGAGTCCGGAGCCTACGGCCGACCTGTATTTTCTGGGGCGGCTGGGGTTCGGCGAGCACTGGCATGCCGAGGCCACGGGCGAATTTGACGAGCAGGTGGCCTTCGGCCGCGAGAGCAAGAGCCGCAGTCTCCGCGCCTATTCCGGCGGAAAGTGGACCTACTTCCCCGTAGGCTTTGCCGCCATGATTTTGCCGGACGCGCATGCCCTCAAACCCAACAACTATTCCTTTCAATACGAGGCCACGGAGTACCTGGGCAAGACCGAGTGCCTGCGCTTTGCCGTAAATCCCCGCAACCCGCAGGAAGGCAGATTCTTCGGCCATATCTGGGTGGAAACCGGCGGATACAATACGGTCCGCTTCAGCGGCACTTTCACTCCGCCCAACTCCCGGCAGCTGGTGTATCTGCATTTCGACAGCTGGCGAGTGGAACTGCAGCCCAACCTTTGGGCGCCCGCCTATGTATATGTGGAGGAGAGCGATCATATACACGCCAGTCCGGAATTACGGCTGAAGGCCGTAACTTCGCTTTGGGGATATTCCATGGCGCCGGCCGGAGCTGCGCCGGCCAATAAGGAGCCGGTCGAAGAGCCGCCGGTTTTGCTGATGCGAAATGCGGCCCTGCGTTCCCCGGGAGAGCGGTTCCGGGCCAGGAGCCGCGTGATCGAGGCTTTGGAACGGGACGGGCTGCTGGCCGCGGAAGGAAGTGTCGAAAACAGGCTCAATGAAATTGTCGAGCAGATCCGCGGCGACAATCATCTTTCGGGTGCTCCCGTCGTTTGCCGGGTGCTGCTTACCACTCCGCTGGAGGCGTTCAGCGCCGGCAATACCATTATCGTGAGCCGCGGTCTGTTGGACGTGGCGCCGAATGACCAGGTGCTGGCCGTGGTTGTGGCGCATCAGTTGGCGCATATCCTGCTGGGCGACTCCGATATCGGCATTCCGCCGGCCACGCCAAGTATTTTTGATGAGCGCTACCATCCCGCGCTTCCGTGGGTAAAGGCGGATCACGCCAAGGAAGAACGGGCTGCAGCCCAGACTCTTTCGCTCTTACAGCACTCGCGATATGGACAGTCGTTGGGCGAGGCCGCCGGGTTCTTTGAGGAGCTGAGAAACGCCGCGGATGTGCTTCCGAATCTCAGCGAGGCGCGCTTTGGCTTAAGCGTGAGTGCGCACTTTACGGCCTCATTTCTCCAGGCATTAGCCAATTCTTCCGCCACCGCGGGCAGGGAAGACCGGCGCCCGTGTGCGCTGGGAAGCCGGGCCTATATCCAACTGGCGGACGCGAGCGTCAATCTGGGCGATGCCGCATGTGCCTCCGAGCACCGGCCGTTGGAAGTACTCTTCGGGTGGCCACGCCTGAGTATGAATTCCACCGCTCTGCAGGCAACCGCGGAGAAATAGCCGCCTGCGGGAAGGCCGGCCCGGGGGAAACCACTGGAGCCGGGCGAAAAAAAGATCAAGGAATCACTAAAGATAATCGAATATCCGCCGATAAGTGAAGTAACAGGCCCTTAACCCCAAGCCGCTGGGGCTGCCTTCTTGGTGGCCTCAGCGCCCCCTAAATTCCTGATCTAACGAATCGCAAAGCATCGTCTCCAACACAATCTCGTGCCCGAGCCCGCCGGAGCCGAAGGTCACTTACTTTAGAGGTTTCATGGTGTTGAACTTATCAAAACGAGCAAAAAGACTGGTCATTCTGAGTGTTGCACCCGTTTCACGGCAGGCCCATAGTGCCGGAAACCTCAAAAAAAGGATGGAACGCAGAGGACCCACGGCACGCCGGGGCAGACGCTAAGGACGCGGAGAAGAATTTGGATAAACCGTCAAACCATCAAGGAAGTGGCGTGAAAGAATTCGCTTCCTTGGGTCTTCCGCCTGAAACCTCTGCGTCCATTGCGTCCTTTGCGCTCGAAGTTTCTGGAGAGCCACGCTCGGCGATCTAAGGCCGGCACTCATTAGAAAGCACTTAGAGCCCGGCTGAGAGTCCAGAGGCGGTTGACAGATTTTGTCGAAGCGATCCGGTTCCGAAAACTGCTGGAACTTGCTGCTGGCATTAAAGAACCGCTCCGAGTCAGCCGATGTATCCAGAAGGCGACATACAAATGTTTCATGACCACAATGTTAACGGCTCGCAGGGGCGGCGACGGAGAACGGAAGCCGGAGCACCCCACCAGTTCATGTGGCGTTTACTTTGCGATCATCTTCCCCGATTGCCGTTTTGGATGCAGCAGTTGAACGGCGTGCTAAGTGCCGGAACCGTGGATCTTTCGCGGGCGGTAGAGCTTATCAGTTACGACGCCGGTTTTTGCGCGGAATTTGTGCGCATCTGCCGGCTGGCGGAGCTGCCGGCCACCGATGACCGGCTCGATAGTCTGATCGTTTTACTGGGAAGAGAACGGGTGCGGACGGTATCGGTGGGAGCCTATCTCACCAGCTACCTGGCCGCGCAACAGGCGCCGGTGTTAACCGAATACTATCGCCGTATTGATCGTCTAGCGTCGATGGCGTACCGGTTGGCGCTGTCGTCGGAAGAGATCGATGCGCAGGAAGCATACGTGGCCGGCCTGGTCCATCATGCCGGGACCTTGCCGCTGTTGCATACGATCGATCCTGCCAGTGAATTGTCGTCGGCTTGGCTGGAATTCAGTTTGGAATCACTAACGGCGCAGTGGCTTTTGTTCGGGACCGATACCCTCGAACTCGGACAGGCCATGGCGTTGTTGTGGGACTATCCGGCTCCGCTCAAGCAATCACTGCGGGTATCCCTGGATGCGGCTGAGGATGTACCCAACAGCCTGCTAGCCTGTCTCGTGCGGGCCGCCGACCAACTGTGTGCCGCCGGACTGCCTGTGCCCGAAACGTACCTGGTCACTCCTCCCGAGGTGGCAGCCGCCCAGAGGCCGACCAAGGTTTTGCCTTTTATTCTGTCCGATAGGTGATGCTATGGCGAAAGTTCGCGCTTTAATCGTTGATGATTCCGGGGTCATGCGTAAGATTGTGGAACGATCTTTACGCCAGGCCGGCGTGGATCTGTCGGAGGTCTGGGAAGCGGCCAACGGGCTGGAAGCTTTGGCGCTGCTGCAAGGCAAGACCCCGGATCTTATTCTGAGCGACATCAACATGCCGACCATGGACGGGTTGGAATTCGTGCGCCAATTACGCGGCGTCGAAAGCGCCCGGGGGATTCCGGTAGTAATGATTACTACGGAAGGCAGTGAATCGCGCGTGGTAGAGGCGCTTTCGTGTGGCGCCCGCGGTTATATCCGTAAACCGTTCACGCCCGAGCAAATCAAACAGCACGTGCTCCCCTTGGTGAAGCAGTGACACATAATACTGGCTCTACGACTCTTGCCGAAACCCTGCAGCAATGGGTGCTATTGCTGGAAATTGCCGCCAAAGAAGTATTTCAGATGATGGTGGGCGGCGAGCTCCATGCCTGCGAGAAAGAAGAACCGGATTGCGGCGACGTGACGGCCATGGTCGGCCTGGCCGGCGAATTGTGCGGCCTGATCACCATCCGGTGCAGCGCCGAATGCGCCTGTCAGATTGCCAGTGCCATGCTGGGCATGACCATCGATACGCTCGATGGCGGCGCGCTGGATGCATTGGGCGAGATTTGCAACATGGTGGCCGGGAATTTCAAGGCGAAAGTTACCGGCCTGGCCGATAGTTGCGTGCTCTCGGTGCCCACGGTCATCCGCGGGTCCGATTATGAATGGCATGCCGTCGGCGAAGGCGTGTCCGCGGATGTGGTGCAGACCTACAACGGCTGTCCGTTGCGCATCAAATTGACGGTCCACCAGTAAGTTCCGATCCCGCCTGGGCAGATCCCGGAGCGGGCTGGGACCTCGGCGGGTTCAGGCGTCCAAGGCGCGAGGGCGGCAATTTTTGCCGCATTTCCCGCGGGTACCCGGAAAATTCTTACCGGTTGCTTAACCCATGGCCGGGGCGCCGCCGATCGGCGGCCCGCAGACGATTTCGCCAGCCGAGCGCTTCAGCGCCGGTCAGGCAGCCGAGGGGGCCGCGCCACCGCTCACAATCGTTGTCTGGTTGTGCCGTTCCTGCCTGCGGTTTCTCCTGTTTTTTCAGGTGCTTGGCTGATGCCGAAGGGTCCGGCTGGCGGACCCCGTACATTGCCGGAACCATCTCCCCGCTCGGTCT
>Ga0326728_10023977_pt1 | contig 11110 bp, 5 predicted proteins | sample MB3enrmetagenome_FD_207602 | JGI IMG/M metagenome (GOLD analysis project Ga0326728, IMG submission 207602) | Lab enriched peat soil microbial communities from McLean, Ithaca, NY, United States - MB31MN | ecosystem: Environmental > Terrestrial > Soil > Wetlands > Peat | place: USA: New York... | reverse complement strand
TTCACCAGGGAACCAGGCTCATTCCGTGCGACTTCATCGCCTTTGCCCACGCGCTGACCCCGCTGGGCCGGCACCATGATATGCTCCTGGCCAATGTGTTCGCCCAGGCCGAGGCACTCGCCTTTGGCAAGACTACCGAGCAGGTCAAAGCCGAGGGCACGCCGGACTGGCTTGTCCCCCACCGGGTGTTCGAGGGCAACCGGCCATCGAACACCATTCTTGCTGAGAGGCTCAGTCCCGAGACTCTGGGCAACTTGATAGCCCTGTACGAACACATTGTGTTTACCCAAGGCGCGATTTGGCAAATCGACTCTTTCGACCAGTGGGGCGTCGAACTCGGCAAGGTTCTGGCGCAACGGATTATTCCCGAATTGGAAAGTGTCGCGGAACCGAACCTCGCCCATGACAGCTCGACCAACAATCTCATCCGGCGCTACCGGGTATTAAAGAAACCATTATGAATTCACTTGAGTTGAACGAACCACAACTGCAGAAGATGAAAAATCAGCCCGGCTTTGTTGCTGCGCTGGACCAAAGCGGTGGCAGCACGCCCAAAGCATTAGCTGCCTATGGAATCAAAGAAGGATCATGGTCCAACGAAGAGGAGATGTTCGCGATGGTGCATCAGATGCGCACTCGCATCATCACCAGCCCCAGCTTCAACGGCGAACGGATTCTTGGCGCGATCCTCTTTGAGAACACTATGGATAGAGACATCCAGGGGCAGCCCACGGCGGACTATCTCTGGAACGTGAAACGGGTTGTTCCGTTCCTGAAGGTGGACAACGGCCTTGCGCAAGAAAAAAACGGGGTGCGCTTGATGAAACCGATGCCTGAGCTCGCTACGCTGCTCGAAAAAGCCAAAGCAAAGGGCATTTTCGGCACCAAGATGCGCTCGGTGATCAAGGGGGCCAACATGGCCGGCATCCGAGAAATTGTAAATCAGCAGTTCGAGGTCGCTGCACAAATACTTGCAGTGGGCCTCGTGCCCATAGTCGAACCGGAAGTGGATATTCATTGCCCGGAGAAAGCCAAAGCCGAGGCGTTGCTTAAAGGCGCCATCCTCGAAAGGCTCAACCGGCTGCCACCCGGACAATTGGTCTTCCTCAAGCTTACGCTGCCCGAGCAAGACGATTTGTATGCCGATTGCGTGAAGCATCCCAGGGTAGCGAGGATGCTTGCGCTATCGGGAGGTTACTCGCGGGATGACGGCAACGCGCGGCTGCGGCGGAATCACGGGGTTGTCGCGAGCTTTTCGCGGGCTTTGGTCGAGGGACTGACAGCCCAGCAATCCAATGCCGAGTTTAACGCCCTTCTGGATTCCGCCGTTGAGAGCATCTTTGAGGCCTCCACGGTGAAGCAGGAACCAAGGAAGCGAACCTCAGCCAAGAGATGCGGCGGCTGAGGGAAGCCACAAAGTGAAAGGAGATTATGAAAGTAGGAATTGCCACCGATCACGGCGGCTTTGGTCTGAAAGAAGAGTTGGTTGCCCAACTCCATGGCGCGGGCCACGAAGCGGTTGATTTCGGGGCCAACAAACTTAAACCCGACGACGATTATCCGGACTATGTGACTCCGCTCGCGAACGCCGTGGCGTCCGGCCAGGTGACGCGCGGTATCGCGATTTGCGGCAGTGGCGTTGGGGCTTCGGTTTGCGCGAACAAGATTCCAGGCGTCCGTGCCTCCCTCATCCACGACCACTTTTCCGCCCGGCAAGGAGTTGAAGACGACCACGTGAACGTCCTGTGCATGGGTGGCCGGACTGTCGGCCCAGCCGTCGCGTGGGACCTGGTTCAGACCTTTCTAGCGGCGGAGTATAGCCAGGCTGAAAGACACCTGCGGCGCCTCGGCAAAGTTGCCGCTCTGGAGAAAGCAAAATAATCAAAGGCGAATCCCATGACAGACGAGAACACAGTTCAACTGGCAATCAACACGATCCGCACGCTCTCCATTGACGCCGTGCAGCAGGCCAAGTCCGGTCATCCGGGCACCCCGATGGCGCTGGCGCCTTTAATCTACACGATGTGGAACCGGGTGATGCAATACGATCCTAAGGATCCAATCTGGCCCAACCGCGACCGGTTTGTGCTCTCCAACGGGCACGCCTCAATGGTGCTCTGGTCGATTCTTCACCTCACCGGGGTCCACGCGGTGGATGCTGATTACGAGCGGTTGGGCGAACCCGCGGTGACGCTGGACGACATTCGCCGGTTCCGACAACTGGGCAGCAAGGCGCCCGGACACCCCGAGTACCGTTGGGTTTCCGGTGTGGAAACCACTACCGGCCCACTCGGTCAAGGCGTTGCCACTGCGGTCGGGATGGCAATCGCTCAGAAATGGCTCGCCAACCGTTACAACCGGCCCGGGTTCGACCTTTTCAATTACAACGTGTATGCCGTCTGCGGCGACGGCTGCATGATGGAGGGCATCTCCTCGGAGGCGGCCTCGCTCGCGGGCCACCTGGGGCTCGACAATCTCTGCTGGGTTTTCGACAACAACCACATCACAATCGAAGGCAATACCAGCATCACCTTCACGGAGGATGTGGCGGCCCGTTTTCTGGCCTACGGTTGGAATGTGTTGCGCGTCGGCGACGCCAATGACGTGGGCCGCATCGAGCGGGCCCTCCAGATTTTTCGCCAGACGAAAGGTCGCCCCACATTCATCGTCCTGGACAGTCATATCGGCTACGGGTCTCCCCATAAGCAGGACACTTCGGAGGCCCACGGTGAGCCGCTGGGCGAGGGGGAAGTCAGACTCACAAAGCGCAGCTACGGCTGGCCCGAGGACGCAAAGTTTTTCGTGCCGGATGGAGTCTATGCTCATTTCGCCGCGGGAATTGGCACTCGCGGCAATGCGGCCCGCCATGAGTGGCGGGCGCTCTTCTCAGCTTATCGAAACAAGTTCCCGGAGCTGGCAGCCGAAATCGACTTGATGCAGCGGCGCGAGTTGCCCAAGGGGTGGGATCGAAACCTCCCTGTATTCCCTGCCGATCCGAAGGGATTGGCGGGCCGTGAAGCCTCCGGCAAGGTCCTGAACATCCTGGCGCAAAATATCCCCTGGCTCATCGGCGGCTCCGCGGACCTTGGTCCATCGAACAAAACCACGTTGACTTTCGAAGACGCGGGTCACTTCCAGGCCAGTCATCCAGGCGGCCGGAACATGCACTTCGGAATCCGCGAGCATGCGATGGGCGCCATCGTCAATGGTCTGTCGCTGTCGAAGCTGCGCGGCTTTGGCGCCAGCTTCTTCGTCTTCATTGATTATGCGCGCCCGGCCGTCCGGCTCTCGGCCCTGATGGAACTGCCCACCCTTTTCATCTTCTCGCACGACGCCATGGGCGACGGCGAAGACGGCCCGACCCACCAACCCGTCGAGCATTTGGCCTCCCTTCGTGCCATCCCCGGGCTGGTCACTCTGCGACCCGGTGACGCGAATGAGGTCGTGGAAGCCTACCGGTATATTATGAAGTTGCGCCACAAACCTACCGTCCTTGCCCTCTCTCGGCAACCGTTGCCTACCTTGGATCGAAGCAGGTACGCGCCGGCATCGGGCGTGGCACAAGGTGCTTATGTTCTGGCCGACGCGCCGCACGGGAAACCCGAGGTCATTCTAATTGCGTCCGGGAGCGAGGTGATTCTTGCTGTCCAGGCGCACGAGAAACTGCTGACCGAAGGCATCCGGTCACGGGTGGTTTCAATGCCCTCCTGGGATATTTTCGAGCACCAGAGTCGGGATTACCAGAACAGTGTCCTGCCGCCCGAAGTCGAAGCTCGGGTCGCGCTGGAACAGGCCTCGACCTTCGGCTGGGAGCGCTATGTGGGCGCAAGAGGCCGAGTCATTGGCATGCACACCTTCGGAGCTTCAGCGCCGCTGAAAGAACTTCAAAAAAAGTTCGGCTTCGAACCGGACCAGGTCGTGGCTGTTGCCAAAGAACTGCTTCGGGAAAGGGGCTTGAGACATTCGCAGAAAATTTGCGCGGACAAGACGTCCGTGCCAAGCGCCGGAAACCAGTCAGGAATGACTCCGGCCCAACAGCCAAATCGCCAGTTATGAAAGGAAATTATGAAAGGAAAAACAGTTCTTAAATCCCTCGATGATCTTTCTCATGAAGTGGTTGAACCGGAGCCGGACAGGCCCGCGCCGGACTATCTGGAATCGATTCCAGCGAGCCTACAAGAGCTGCGGCACGTGCCTTTGCCTGTTCGGGAGTTTGAGTACTTCGAAGCCCCGGGGTATCAGCATTGGGGGATAAATGAATAGCCCGGCAGAGGCGTAGGCACATCGCGCAAACAAATCCAGATGGCTCACACGGCGATACACCAAACCGTGACCCCTGGACGAAGTTCGCCGCTCGGCGCGACAATCGTCAATGGCGGCGTTAACTTCAGTGTGTTCTCACGCAACGCCGCGACGATAGAGTTGTTGCTCTTCGAACGGGAGGACGATCCGCGGCCATCCCATGTGACCCCGTTGGATCCAGTGATTAGCCGAAGCTATCACTATTGGCACGCCTTCGTCCCGGAAATACAGCCGGGCCAGCTTTATGGTTACCGGGCGCGCGGACAGTTCGATCCCGCCAGCGGCGCGCGCTTCGATGCCAGTAAGGTCCTGCTCGATCCCTACGGACGCGGCGTTGTGGTCCCTCGCGGCTATTCCCGCGAGGCCGCCCGCCATCCGGGAGACAACTGCGCCACTGCGATGAAAAGCGTCGTGGTGGATCCTTCCGCCTACGATTGGGAAGGCGACACTCCGCTAAAACGACCATCTTCCAGGACCATCATCTACGAGATGCACGTCCGCGGGTTCACCCGGCATCCGAGCTCCGGCCTCAAAGAGAACCTGCGTGGAACGTATGTCGGCCTGATCGAAAAGATTCCCTATTTGAAACAACTCGGGGTTACGGCGGTCGAGTTGCTGCCGGTTTTCCAGTTCGACCCCCAAGACTGTCCCCCGGGCAAGGTTAACTATTGGGGCTACGCGCCGGTTTCGTTCTTCGCGCCTCATCAGGCGTACAGCTCGCGGCAGGACAGGCTCGGTCCGGTAGAAGAGTTTAGGGACATGGTCAAGGCGTTGCACCGTGAAGGCCTTGAAGTCATTCTGGACGTGGTTTTCAACCACACCGCCGAGGGGGACCACACGGGGCCTACCCTAAGCCTGCGCGGACTGGATAATTCCGTTTATTACCTCCTCGAACCCGACCAGTCCCGTTACGCGAATTTCAGCGGCACGGGCAACACCCTCAACGCCAACCACCCCATCGTTCGGCGGCTCATCGTGGACAGCCTCCGCTACTGGGTGGAAACGATGCACGTGGATGGCTTTCGCTTCGATCTCGCCTCCATCCTCGCCCGCGACCCTTCAGGCCAGGTCATGCCCAACCCTCCCGTGTTGTGGGACATCGAGTCCGACCCGGTTTTGGCCGGAACCAAACTGATTGCGGAGGCTTGGGATGCCGCCGGCCTGTACCAGGTCGGCAATTTCATTGGCGACAGTTGGAAGGAATGGAACGGCCGCTTCCGCGATGATGTGCGCAGTTTCTTCCTGGGGGAAGATGGCTCCGTCGAGCGGTTGGCCGACCGGTTCATCGGCAGTCCCGAGATCTACGGGCACAAAGAGCGGGAAGCCGAGCAAAGCGTCAACTTCGTCACCTGTCACGACGGGTTCACCCTGAATGACCTGGTGTCCCATAACCAGAAGCACAACGAGGCCAACTGCGAGGACAATCGCGATGGGGCCAATGATAACCGAAGTTGGAATTGTGGTGTGGAAGGCCCCACCGACGACCCCGCCATCGAAAAGCTGCGGGATCGTCAGATTAAGAACTTTCTGGCCGTGACCCTCCTTTCGTTGGGCGTGCCCATGCTCTTGATGGGCGACGAAGCGCGGCGCAGCCAGCGCGGGAACAATAACGCCTACTGCCAGGATAATGAAACCAGTTGGTTCGACTGGAACCTGGTGCGGCAGCACGCGGGTCTCCATCGGTTCGTCGAACTCCTGGTTGCGCGCCGCGCTTTGCGCAAAATGGACACTGAGCGCCAAAGGCTGAGTTTGAACCAGCTTCTGCGCGGCGCCCGCAAGGCCTGGCATGGCGTCAAGCTTCACCAACCTGACTGGAGCCAGCCATCGCACAGCCTGGCGTTCAGTGCGAAAGTGCCGGAGGATAACCTGTCTTTCCATCTCATCTTCAACGCTTACTGGGAACCGCTCGAATTCGAGTTGCCGGCAGAAATGCACGCCGCCGGCCATCCATGGCGCCGATGGATTGATACGTCACTCGAATCCCCTCACGACATCCAGGATTGGCCGGCCGCACCTGTGGTGACGGGGCGAACGTATCGCGCCGCACCTCGTTCGGTGGTGGTGCTGATCGCCGCAGCGGACACGGACGCACCGGGCTCGCCCAATAGGTGAAGGGGCTTTCAAAGACCAAGGGAATCTGTCCAACTTCGTCCAGCAAGATGGTTCCGCCCTCCGCCGTTTCAAAGCGTCCAGCCCGGTCCTTCCCGGCTCCGGTGAAAGACCCTCGCACATGGCCAAAAAACTCGCTTTCGAACGGCTCCCGTGCAATAAGTTATTAACAGTTATGGAACCGACCAGCGACAGACGATTTGATCCGCATCTGGCGGCGCAATTGCTCCTGGAGATTGCCCAGGAGCACTCGCTGGAGCCGATCCTGAAGAAAATCATCGAACACGGGTCAGAGCGCACCGAATATGTATTTACTCAGGTGTGGTTAGTCGAAAAAGGTGACTTGTGCGCCACCTGCAAATATCGGTCTGAATGTGCTGACCAGTCCCGCTGCCTGCATTTGGTCGCGGGAAAAGGCCGATCCATTCTGCCTCAGGGACAGGGGCCGCGAGAGTACGAGGATCTCAATGCCCGTGTGCCATTGAATTTCGGCCCGCTGGGAGAGGCGGTGGCCAGCGGTCAGCAAGCCCTGGTAACGAAGTCGGATCCGCAGCCGATTTCCATCGCCGGCTTTGATTGGTTGCGCGAAGAGGGCGTCCGCTGCTTCGCGATCAGCCCCATTCGGTTCAAAGGAGAGGTTTTCGGAGCCCTTGTGGGTTTTACTCGCGAGCATGTGCCGGAAGTTAGCCGGCCTTGGGCACTGATTTTCGCCGACCACGTGGGGGCCGCTATTGCCAACGCGCGCGCTTTTGAGGAAATCTGCGTGGCAGGCAAACGCCTCGAGCAAGCCAACCAAACGCTTGAGCGGGAACTGGCTGAGCGCAAAGAAACGGAGGAGAAACTCAGGGGAAGCGAACAGCGGTACCGCCGCCTCGTGGACACGGCGTCCGAGGGCATTTGGGAATTCAATGAGCAATACGTGACCACATTGGTGAACCGGCGCATGGCGGAAATGCTTGGGTGCGAACCGCAGGAATTGGTCGGCAGGAGGGTGGAGGAGTTTCTGTTTTCGGAAGACCTGCCTGGCATTCAGGCCAGGATGGCGGCTCGCCGCCAGGGGCTGGCCGAGCACTATGAACTGAGATTCCGCCGCAAGGATGGCAGCGCCGTATGGATGCATGTTTCGGCCACGCCGACTCTGGATGCCGAGCATCGTTTTGTAGGCTCCTTCGCCATGCTGACGGACATCACCGAGCGCAAGCGAGCGGAGGCTGAGATGTTCGAACTGAACGAGCGATTCCGAGCGCTGGCCGAATCCTCGCTCACCGGCATTTACCTGATCCAGGAGGGTCGCTTGCGATACGTGAACCCGGCCATGGCGAGGATGTTCGGTTACGCCGTCGAGGGGCTGGTGGACCGGCTTGGCCCCCTCGATCTGGTCTATCCGGATGATCGCGACATGGTGGCAAAAAACATCCGCCGCCGGACAGAAGGGGAAGTGGAAGAGATCCGCTACGAGTTCCTGGGCCTGCGCAAAGATGGATCGGTGTTCCCGGTCGAGGTGCATGGCCGTCGTATTGAGCACGGTGGCAAAATCGGCGTGATAGGGACCCTCGTCGATAACACTGAGCGCAAGCGGGCGGAGGAGGCGTTGCATCGTTTGAATCGCGAACTGCGGGCGATCAGCAACTGCAACCAAGTCCTCCTGCGCGCCACCGACGAGCAGAGTTTGCTCCAGGAAATCTGCCGGATCGTCTGCCAGGAGGCGGGCTACCGCGTGGCGTGGGTGGGCTATGCCGAACACGATCAGGCCAAAAGCGTGCGGCCTGCCGCATGCACTGGAATCGAGGAGGGATATCTCGCAAACCTCGGCATCACCTGGGCCGACACCGAGTGGGGACGCGGCCCTAGCGGAACGGCCATCCGGACCGGGAAAACTTCCTGCCTTGAGGATTACGCAACCGATACTCGAGGCGCGCCCTGGCGGGAGAGCGCCTTGCAGCACGGTTTTCGTTCCGCCATCGGCCTGCCGCTTAAGGACGAACATGCCAACGCCTTCGGCAGTCTTAACATTTATTCCGCACAGCCCGGCGCTTTTACGTCGGAAGAGATTCGGCTGCTTGAGGAACTGGCTGGCGACCTGGCGTTCGGCATCGTCGCCCTGCGTTCCCGGGCCGCGCGCGAACAGGCGGAGCAGAAAGTCTCCCTCCTCAGTTTCGCCATGGACAATGTGGGCGAAGCCGCCTTTCTGATGGACGACAGGGGGCGTTTTCATTACGTCAACGAGGAGGCCTGTCGCCTGCTGGGTTACACTCGCGCGCAACTGCTTGGCATGGGCGTAGCGGATATTGACCCCGAGTTCCCGGCGGAGCGTTGGTCCGACCATTGGCGCGACCTTAAGACGCAGCGGTCGCTGAGTTTCGAAAGCCGCCACCGAACCCAAGATGGCCGCACCTTCCCGGTCGAGATCAGTGCGAATTATTTCGAATATGGAGGCCGGCCTTACCACTTGGCTTTCGCACGGGATATCACCGAGCGCAAGCGGGCGGAGGAAGAGGTGCGCAATACCGCCGCGCAGTGGCAGGCTACCTTTGACGCGGTGCAGGATTTGGTTTTGCTGCTCGACAAGGATTTCCATATCTTGCGAGCCAACCGTGCAGCGGCGGAGTTCCTGAGGCTGCCGTTTGACAAAATCGTCGGGGGACACTGCTTCAATCTGATCCACGGGACGTCCACGCCCCCTGCGGAATGCCCTCTCGCCAAAGTGTGCCAATCCCGGAGGCATGAAGAAGTGGAGATCCTGGCTAGAAAGGGAGGTCCTTGGTTGTCGGTTTCCGTTGACCCTATATTTGACACGAGTGGTGAACTGACACAGGTCATCCATGTGGCGCGCGACATCACCGAACGCAAGCGCGCTGAGGAGGCACTGCGGAGAAGTGAGGCTTATCTGGCGGAAGGGCAGCGGCTGACCCACACGGGGGGTTGGGCTTGGAGCCCTGGCATGGCTGAACGGAACTACTGGTCTGAGGAAATGTACCGGATTTTTGGATTCGAGCCCAAGGAGGCCCCGCCTGCTCTGGAAAGATTCCTGCAACGAATCCATCCGGATGATTTCGACCGGGCCACCAAGGACTGGGAGAAATCACTCCGCGAGAAGGCTGACCTTATGGCAGATTACAGGACCGTGCTGCCGGACGGAACGGTAAAAGACATCCATATCTTAGGCCATCCAGTCCTCGACGACACCGGCGAGCTCGTTGAATACGTCGGCACGGCGATGGATGTGACCGAACGCAAACGGGCCGAGAACGAGTTGCGCAAGCACCGGGAGCACCTCGAAGATCTGGTGAAGCAGCGGACGGAACAATCAGCGGAAGCCAAAGCCCGGGCCGAAGCCGCCAATCGCGCCAAGGGCACGTTCCTGGCGAACATGAGCCATGAGTTGCGCACGCCCCTCAACGCCGTGCTGGGCTTTTCCCGGCTGCTCAAGAGCGGTCCGGACGTGACGCCGCGCCAGCAGGAGGCGCTGGATATCATTGTCCGCAGCGGCGAGCACCTGCTGAATTTAATTAACAATGTCCTCGACATGGCGAAGATCGAGTCCGGTCGGGTGGCCCTGAAGGAGTCCGAAGTTGACTTGAACCAACTACTGCACGAAATGCAGTCGCTGATGGGAGTCGGGGCCGTGGAAAAGGGAGTCCGTTTCGCATTGGAGCGTGACCCGGATCTGCCCCGGTTTGTTGCTGTGGATGCAGGCAAACTGCGCCAAGTGTTGCTGAACCTGCTTGGCAACGCGATCAAGTACACGGATTCAGGCGGGGTGAAGCTCTGCGCCAGGCTCGCCAGCACCCACGGGTCCGAAGAAGCCAAAGTGCGATTTGAGGTTGAGGACTCCGGGCCCGGCATAAGCCAGGAGGATTGCAAGCGCATCTTCTTTCCCTTCGTGCAATTGGGCGGCCAGGCTCCCGCGCAAGCCGGGACTGGATTGGGGTTGGCCATCTGCAAGCAATACGTTGAGCTCATGGGAGGCCAGATTGGCGTGACCAGCAAGCCAGGCAAGGGCTCGGTGTTTTATTTCCAGATTCCAGTGCGCGTCCTTCCGTCGGTGTCGGAGCGCGATGAGCTGAAGAACCCGCGCATTTTGGGATTGGTCGAAGGGCAGCCCCGTTACCGGCTCCTGATTGTCGAAGACCAGCCGGAGAACCGTCTCCTGCTGCGAAGGCTGTTGGAGCCGCTTGGTTTTGAGTTACGCGAGGCCGCCAACGGACAGGAGGCAGTGGCACTGTTCGAGCAATGGCATCCCGACCTGATTTGGATGGATATCCGCATGCCAGTGATGGACGGGTTGGAAGCCGTCCATCGGATTCGGGCGACCAAGGCTGGCGCCGATACCAAAATCATCGCGCTCACGGCTCACGCCTTGGAGGAAGAGAGAGAACCAATTATGGCAGCCGGTTGCGACGACCTCGTGCGCAAACCGATTCGGGAACAGGAGCTCTTCGGAGCCTTGGCCCGGCACCTGCGCCTGAAATTTATCTATGAAAAGGCACCGCCTCAGGAGAGCACGCCGGAGGCGCTGGAGCTTACCCTGAATCCGGAGCAGTTGGACGCGCTGCCTGCGCAACTGCTGCAGGATTTGCGTCAGGCCGTCATCGAACTGGACACGGCTCGCACGCGTGCCCTGATCGAGCAGGTCACCGAGCGGGATGCTTCGCTGGGCCGGGCTTTGAACACGCTGGCCACACAGCTTGGCTACAAA
>Ga0326728_10023976_pt1 | contig 11110 bp, 11 predicted proteins | sample MB3enrmetagenome_FD_207602 | JGI IMG/M metagenome (GOLD analysis project Ga0326728, IMG submission 207602) | Lab enriched peat soil microbial communities from McLean, Ithaca, NY, United States - MB31MN | ecosystem: Environmental > Terrestrial > Soil > Wetlands > Peat | place: USA: New York... | reverse complement strand
CCTTGCGCTTTCAGCCCTCGATGGATTAGATTCAAATTCTAGGCTGAACATGAGGAAACTGCAATGAGCGATCTTCGAGAACAGTTCAAGGCTGCGGGTTTTGAGATCGTCGAAGGCGGACCGGTCCCCGGCTCCATCGGCGTGAGGAAATACGGTTTTGTTCGTTACCTGGAACCGCAGGCTGATCAACAGTGGCTTGCTCTGGGCCCGCCTTATTTCCAAATCCGCGGATTGGACTGCGAACTCGAGGACAGGGGTTACCAGAAGTTCTGGCGCCACGGCGATACGCGCTTCCCCATTCGTAAGACCGACCTCCAGACACTGCACCGCTTCGACGAAGAAGTGCGCGAAATCCTCCGCTTGCGATCGCTTTACAACGAATCCCTGGGTTCAACGTGCGCGCGCACCGTCTACGACCGGCTGGAAGGCAGGCCGGATCGTTGAGCTGTTCTCCTCTTGTGAGCAGGAAGGGCGGGGCTGAAGCCCCGCCCTTCCAAGCACCGCGCCAAATCTCGCGAGTGTGGCGAGAATTCCCGACTGACCAGGATCTCGGTGCTTTAGGGAACTGAGCCGGTCAGCGCGGGCCGCCCTTAGGCGCTTAGGATTGAGAGGCGGTCTTTGGACCTGGGGCCGTTTTGTTTGCCGTGCTCGGGGTCGAGGATGGAGTCCCGGCCGGCCCCCCAGGGCTCGCCACAGGAGAGGGTTGGGCGCGCTCTGGCCCTGGCGCAGAAGACAGCTTGGGGGAAGCACTTGGAGCCTTGGACTCGGGCTTAGCAGGCGAACCTGCCGGCGGCTGGGCTGGCGCGGGCGAAGCAGGCCCTGCCTCGTGCGGGGTCTGCGGCTTTGGGGCCCTTGGCTGCCAAGGGCGAGGAGCCGGTCGGCTTTCGGTTTGAGGGCGTCGCCCCTGGGCTGAGGAAGGCTGCGAAATGGGACGGAAGACAATCTCAATCTGAACTTTATCCAGGTCACTGTCACCAAGTTCAATAACCTGGTCGAAGCCCTCCTGCCGAATGTCCGTCTTGGTCTGATCAAAAGCCAGGTAGTGACGCTCGATTACGGGAGCGCCGACCGACCTTTCCCGGAGCTGATCGCGCTCGATACATTTTTGCAGCGGGACGTCAAAAAGGAAGATCAAGCATGGAACCTGAAACCTTTTTGCCAGTTCCAGGAACTCCCTGCGGTGGGGAGGCGTGAGCGCGGTCGAATCCACCACGCAAAGCCGGTTCAACCCCAATCGCAATTCCGTCAGGTAGCGGACAAGCGCGAACGCCTGGGTGTTGAATCGCTGGTCCCGCTCGTCGTCGCACACCCGGCCTCTCGCCCAGTCAGACGAGATGATCTGCGTGGGGCGAAAGTGGCGCTGTGCAAAAGTTGACTTCCCGCAGGCGGCCGGTCCGCAAAGCAAAACGATCGAGGGGCGGATCAGCCTAACCCGTTTCTCTTGGCTCTGATTTGCTGTTGGTTCTTGTGCCATAGTGGTCATGTTGGTTCGCTTCGAGTTTCGTTGATTTGTTCGTACTCGCGCCGAACTCGGAAACAAAAGGGACTCGTGACTCCCCGACCCTCCTAACCCTTAAGATTAAGATACCGGACTCTTGGGAATGGTTGCTCTAGGGGTTTTCGGCTCCCGGCCTCCTATCCCGCGATTATTGTCCCAAACCAACGGAGCATTCGTGCCGCTCGCGGGCGACGCGTTCCTCGGCCAGGTAGGCTCGAGTGCGGCGAGTCAACTCATCAAAGTCCACTTGGTGGGCGTCGAACTCCGGCCCGTCAACGCAGGCGAACCGGACCTTCCCGCCTACCGTGACTCTGCATCCTCCGCACATCCCGGTGCCATCCACCATGATGGGATTCAGGCTGGCGTAGGTGTGAACGCCCCATTCCCGCGTGACTTCGGCCGCCGCGCGCATCATGGGGATCGGGCCGATGACGTGGGCTGCGCCGATCTGGCAATCGTTGCTTTTCCGCCAGGTGCGCATCAGGTCCACAACCGTGCCGTGCACGCCCGCAGTGCCGTCATCGGTCGCCCAAAAGACTTCGTCAGCCGCGGCGCGCAATTCCTCGTCCAGAATAATCAGGGACGAGGAACGTGCCCCGCACAAGGCGATGACGTGGTTCCCCGCCTTTCGGAACGCCCGCGCCACCGGCAGCAATTCGGCCACTCCGACTCCTCCTGCCATGCACAACACGTTGCCGACCTTCTCGATGCTGGCGGGCTCACCCAGCGGCCCCAGCAGGTCCGCCAGGCGATCGCCGGCTTCGAGCCGTGTTGTAGTCCTACTTGTCTTGCCTAGTGCCTGGACGACCAGCGTGATGCTCCCCCTGGCCTCATCGCCATCCACAATCGTGAGCGGAATGCGCTCGCTGGCTTTGGTCGGCCGGGTGATGATGAACTGGCCGGGCTTCCAGCGCCTGGCAATTTCAGGGGCCTCCACTTGCAGCCAGGCGATCTCCGGGGTGAGCAGCCGCTTGGCCAGAATCAGGTTGCCTGCGGCGGGTGGCACGGCCGCCTCTGCCTGTGTAGCCCTGCCGACCGCAACGGCGGCCGCAGGATCGGGCGCCGGCGATTCAGACGGCTGGTACTGGAGGGCGTTGTGGATCGCCGCCGCGGCCGCCCTGCCGTCGTGCATGGCGAGGATGACTGTCGATCCTCCTCTGACCACATCGCCGCCCGCGAACACGTTGGGCATACTGGTCATACCGCTGGCATCAATCACAACTTTGCCGCGCTTGGTTACAAGCTGCGGAGTGGCGCGCTGTACGGTTGGGTTGGGGCTTTGACCGATGGCCATCACCACCGTGTCCACCGGCATGCGGAATTCCGAGCCCGGCATCGGTACCGGCGAGGGGCGCCCGGTTTCGTCAACCTCTCCCAACTGCATGCGAATGCACTCCATTTCACGCAGGATGCCCTTCTCGTCGCCGAACAGGCGAACCGGCGCGGCCAGGAAATCGAAGTGCACGCCTTCTTCCTCGGCATGCTCGATCTCCTCCAACCGGGCGCGCAACTCCGCACGTCCGCGACGGAACATGATGGTGGTGTCGGCGCCCATGCGTCGCGACCAGCGGGCCGCATCCATGGCGGAGTTGCCGCCGCCCACCACTACCACCCGCTTGCCGATGCGTATCGGCGTGTCAGACTCCGGGAAGCGGAAGGCCTCCATCAGGTTGAGCCGCGTCAGGTATTCATTGGCGGTGTAGACGCCAATGAGGTTCTCGCCGGGAATGTTCATCAGGTGCGGAAGGCCGGCGCCGGTGCCGAGGAATATGGCCTGGAATCCTTCCGCGAACAATTCGTCCACTGCCTCCGTCTTGCCCACGATGAAGTCAGTTCGGAATTCGACGCCCATGCTGCGCAGACGATTTACTTCGTCGCGGATGATTTCCCGCGGCAAACGGAAATTCGGAATGCCGTAGGCGAGCACGCCGCCTAAGCCGTGCAAGGCTTCGAAAACCGTCACTCGATAGCCGTGCCGGATCAGATCGTAGGCCGCAATCAGGGAAGCAGGGCCGCTGCCGACCAGCGCCACGCGCGGGCCGCTGAGCGGCGGCGCCGGGGGCGGAGTGGAAGCTGTCTGGCGGTGGTAGTCGGCCGCGAAGCGCTCGAGCGAGCCGATGGCTACCGGGTCCAGTTTCTTTCCCAACAGGCAGGCGCGTTCGCAGTAAAGCTCATGCTGGCACACCCGGCCGCAGATGCCCGGAAAAGGACTCTCCTCGCTGATCTTGTCGAACGCCCCCGCAAAATCGCCCACCGACATCAAGCCAATGAAGCCTTTGACGTTGATGTGCAGCGGGCAAGCTTCGACGCAGGTCGGATTCTTGCATTGCAGGCACCGAAGCGCCTCGATTTGCACCTTGGCGAGGTTGAAACCCAGGGCGACCTCTGCCGGGCCACGCAGCCGCTCCTCCGGCGAAAGCAGCGGCAGGGCTTGGCGAGGCGCTTTGGGGTTGGGTTTCACTTTGGGCCGGCTATCGGGCGCCGGAGTCCCTGCGGAAGTCGTGTTCTGTGTGCTCAAGATCAGCCTCCTTCAAAGGTTGTCAGGTTTTGCTTGAAGGTTTCCGAAGCGTGGAGTTGCGAGCGGCATAATGTCAGACGTGCGGCTATCAAAATCCCTGAATCGAGTGCAATTCCTTTGCCAGCCTGTGACGTGGGGCATTTTGCAGGGGCAAGTCCGTCCTGCCGACTGGCAGCCTGTAAAGCCACCTCGCATCACACCACGCGGCGCCTGGAGCGACATTTCGCAACCTTCGCGGTTCCTCAAGCCGTGGAATCGCGTCAGAAGTAGCTGTGCAGGGCGGAGCAGGAGACGACATTGTGGCATTTGAAGCACCTGCGATTGGGAAAGGTGGGCTATTGTGCCCAGCGCCGTCGGCGGAAAGGCAGATCTGGTGTTCCGGTGACTGCGTGGTCGTCCCGCACCCGAGTTTTCCACATCGGTCCTTTGTTTTCATAGACATTCCCGGATCGTTCGTAGAATTCTGGAGTCGCAGAGTCGAGGAGTTGAGAAGCCAACCGCCGAGTCCCGGAGTGCGGCTGAGGCTTTGAGTCTGGTCCGGGTTTCCACCGCTCGACTCTTCAACTCCTCGACTCCTTGACTTCTCGACTTTCTGACCTCGTCCTTTGTTTTCATAGACATTCCCGGTTCGTTCGTTGAAATCCGTTACCGGACCGAGTAACCGTCGAGGGCGGCCAAAAGGGCCGCCGCTGCGAGACTTGGTGCCAAACTGTCCGTTTAGAAATGCAGTTTGGGGGATCAAAGCGGAGCGCGACACGATCCTGCGAGGGCTTCCTGACATCTTGACCTAGCCTATCATATTGGGTGTAGCTTGTCAAGTCTTTTTTTGCGGAGCCGTGGCACGGGCGTCTTGCCCGCGCACGGTCACGGCCAAGACGGCCATGCCACAGCAAAGTGAGTCACTGCCTACCAACGTAATGGTGGTCGTCTTCTCTGCACCTGTGTTACGATTGATGCCTGTTCACCCGATCTTCCGAGCCACAGATTCCCCGATCTTGAGAGTCAGCGATGATCCTGGCGGTGGTAGACGATCTTCTGTTTCTCTCCAAAATCCAGGAGACTGCCAGGCACCTTGGCGTCGAAGTGAAAGCGGCGCAGCCTGCGGGCCTGCCGGAGGCGGCTCTCGCAACCGCGCCGACCGCCGTGCTTGTGGACCTGAATCATCGGTCCGGCAAAGCTTTGGAGGTTTTGCGCGCCCTCAAGTCCGACTCGAAGACAAAGGACATCGCGGTCATCGGTTTCGTATCGCATGTCCAAAACGAACTCATCGCTGCGGCGCGCGACGCCGGCTGCAATCTGGTTCTGGCGCGCTCGGCTTTTGCCGGCCAACTGTCGAGTCTGCTGCAACGGTTTTCGGCGCCGCCGGTCGGATAGCGCCCATCCCCGGACGGCCGCGGGGTGACTCCGGGATGCGATGCGGGGTCGGGGTCCGCTGCTCGCACATGGGTGCAAGGGGAAACTCGAGAGATTGTTCGGTGTCCAAACGGCGGGAACCTCAGAATGACATATGCGCTCTCTGCGGCAAGCGAAAGACTAAACACAGAGGTTGCATTCAATTTTCGCAGGAGGGTATTCAAGGATGAAGAAACTGCTGCTGTTTTCAGGAATCTTCTGTCTCCTCGTCGGCTCAATCTCCGTGCGAGCCGCCAAGAAAGGCAAGGCGGATTTGCTTAACGCTAAGGGCTCGCCGGTGGGCACTGCTGTCTTTACGCAGAAATCCAATGGGGTTCAACTGGACCTGAAAGTTTCGAACCTCACGCCGGGCCTGCACGGGTTCCACATTCATGCCGTAGGAAGATGCCAGGCGCCCGATTTTGTGTCGGCGGGCCCGCACTTCAATCCGGAAGGCAAGCAACATGGCTGGGACAATCCGCTTGGCCATCACTTGGGCGATCTGCAAAACCTGGACGTCGGGCCGGACGGCAAAGCCCACGTCCGCGTGATGGTTCCAGGGGTGACGCTGGGGGAAGGGCCGAATTCGCTCTTTCACCAAGGTGGCACGGCGCTGGTTATCCATGCCAAACCGGACGACGGGAAAACGGATCCGGCGGGCAACGCCGGGGCGCGTGTCGCTTGCGGAGTGATTATTCGGTAGTTCCCCGCAAGTGTGCGGCTCTGCCGCCCTACCTTCGGGTATCGCAGGAATCTCGGCTACCCATGAGCCGTCTTCTTGCTGGTGGAGAACCGTCCGCTAATTCTCCATAGTCATCGGAGGTAATGATCGAGGGCGGCCTGCCATTTGCCCTGGGCGGAGAGAATCAGTTCGATGGTTTCGCGCACGGCGCCGAAGCCGCCGGGGTGCTTGGTCATATAGTGCACGTAGCGGCGCAGCACTTGGTGGGAATCGGCCACACCCACGGCCAGCCCCACGCGAGTCAACAGAGGCAGGTCAACAATATCGTCGCCTACGTAGCACACTTCCTCGTCCTCGAGGCGCGCCTCGCGAAGGACCTCCTGGTAAGGCTCGAGCTTTTCCCGGGCATGCTGCTTCAGGTAGTGAACCCCCAACTCCTTTGCCCGATGTTCGATGATGGGTGATTGGCGGCCCGTAATGAAGCCCGTCTTGAGCCCCGCCTGATGCGCAATGCGAAAGCCCAGCCCGTCGCGCGAATGAAAGGCTTTAGTCTCGACGAGCCTGCCGCCTGCACCGGGAATGAAAAAGAAACGGCCGTCGGTCAGGACGCCGTCCACGTCCATGAGAAGGAGTTTGATTTTGCGCGCGCGCGTGTAAAGCTGTTTAGTAGTCAAAGGCATGTTGGTCCTTAATGATTTGGAGTCTGAAAAAATGACACCCGTGGGAGGCTGAACACCCTCTAGCGATGGCTTAAGAAGCCCTTCTCGAGATCTTCAAACACTCTCGATACGCAGACCTTCGATGTTTTCGAAATGGCGCCGGTTATTGGTAAGAAGGGTAAGCTTGTGCTGGCGTGCAGTGATGCCGATCATCAGATCGAAGTCGCCAATGCGTTTCCCCTCTGCCCGCGACCGGCCCCTCTCTTTCCCGAAGAGGTTGCACGTTTCTTCGTCGATGCTGAGGAAGAAAACCCGCCTTAAGAAATCGTTCAAGCCTTGTTCGCTTTGCAGCGGATCGCGAGAATAGTGAACTCCTTCCCACAGTTCGGCGAGTGAGACGACGGAGAGCGCAAGTCCCTGCCCCCGCAGTTCCTCGAGGCGCTTTCGAACTCGTTCATCGCCGTGAAGCCAATGAATGGCCCGGTCGGTGTCGACGACGTAGGCGGGCGTCATAGCCTTGGCTCCTCCCGTGTGTCGATCAACCGGTCCTCGTAAATATCACGGATGAGTTTTTCGGCATCAATTAGGCCTTTCCAACTTCCCGCAGAGCGGAGAAAAGCCTCATCGTCGGGGTCTTGCACAATCTTGAGGACGGTGATTAAAACTTCCTTCCCCTCCGGCAGGTCGGTTCGTTCGAGGGGCTCCAAGATCCCTCCCCTTACGCGCGCTCGTATCGTTGCGCCCATTGCATCCTCCTTCGCTCTCCTAAAGATACCACCGAATGAGCATGTAGGGGCGGCCGTAGTGGCCGCCCGGCCGGGGCCGGGCAAAAGCAAGGGTCGCCGCTAGGTTATTAAAACATCTGTGTGGTCCAGAGGTCGTGGATGTGAACGACGCCCTCCAGTTTGCCCTCTCCGTCCACAACCAGAAGCGAAGTGATTTTCCGGGCCTCCATGAAATTGAGCGCTTTGGTGGCCAGCTCTTGCCTGCCGATGGTGACGGGACTGCGCGTCATGGCGTCGGCCGCTTTCATATCCAGGGCGCGATTTCCTTCCCGCTGGAACAATCGCCGCAGGTCGCCATCGGAGATCATTCCCAACAGGTGGTTCGACTCGCCGGTTATCGTCGCCAACCCCAGACCCTTCTTGCTCATTTCATAGATCACGTCCGGCATGGGCGTGAGCGGGCCGACGCGGGGAATCTCATCGCCGGTGTGCATGACACCCTCGACGCGGCGCAACTTGAAGCCAAGGTCCCCGCCCGGGTGGAGCGCAGCGTAGTCCGCCTCGTCGAAGCCGCGTTTCTCGAGCAGCGCCATGGCCACGGCGTCGCCCATGGCCAGCATGGCCGTGGTCGAGGCGGTGGGAGCAAGGCCGAGTGGGCAGGCCTCCTGCCGAATTCCCACATCGAGCACCGCGTCACTGGCCTGCGCGAGGGTGGAGTTCCGATTGCCCGTGAGGGAAATGAGTGGGATGGCCAGGCGTTTCACCGTATCCAGCAACTGGAGCAGTTCCGCGGTTTCGCCGCTGTAGGAGAGCGCCACCAAAACGTCGTGGCGCACCAACCGTCCCAGGTCGCCGTGCAAGGCCTCGGAAGGATGAAGGAAAAACGAGGGCGTGCCGGTGCTCGAGAGCGTAGCGGAGATTTTCTGGCCAATCAGCCCGGACTTCCCCATGCCCGCCACTACTACCCTCCCACGGCAGGCAAAGAGAATCTCGACGCTGCGCACAAAACTCTCGTCGAGGCGCTCCACTAACGCGCTCAAGGTTTTCGCCTCGATTTCCAAAACCCTGCGCGCTGTCTCCAGGCTCATCACCGGTTCTCACCACTAAGACACGAAGACACCAAGAACAAGGGGTGTAGAAAACCCTCCTTTTTTTGGTGTCTTTGTGTCTTGGTGGTTCCCCCTCACATCCGGGCTTCGATTTTGTTGACAACGGTTTTCAGCGCCTTGATTCGCGCCCACCATTTCCAGTTGCCCTCAATGATGGTCCACGGAGCGTAGTCCGTATCCGTTTTCGCGAACATGTCTTCCAGCGCTTGGATATACAAGTCCCACTTCTTGCGATTGCGCCAATCCTCTTCGGTCAATTTCCATTTCTTCCAGGGATCATCCTCGCGCTTATTGAAGCGGTCGAGCTGTTCTTTTTTGGAGATGTGAATCCAGAACTTCACCAGCACCATGCCGTCGTCCACCAGCGTCCGCTCGAATTCATTGATCTCCCGGTAAGCGCGCTGCCAATCCTCTTTCCTGGCAAACTTCTCCACGCGCTCCACCAGCACCCGGCCGTACCAAGTGCGGTCGAAAATGCCGATGCGGCCGCGGGGCGGAAGGCGCAACCAAAATCGGCGCAGCCAGTGGTGTGACAGCTCCTCGGCGGTAGGCGCCCCGATGGGGTGAACGTCGAATCCGCGCGGATCGAGGGCTTCCGTCAAGCGCTTGATGTTGCCGCCCTTCCCCGCCGCGTCTTCTCCCTCGTATCCGATGCAGACCGCAACTCCCTTTTCAATAATCTTCCGCTGCAGCTTCAAGAGCCTGAACTGGTACTCTTCCAGCAGTTCTTCGTACTCCTGCTTCGAGTCGAGCTTCTTGTCCAGGTCGAGCTTGTCGAGGTAGCCCATGGTTTCACCTGTTAGGGTTCAGGATTCGAGATTCAGAAGTCAGGGATCAGAAGACGGAAGACAGGGGCGACCGCCTAGCGCGGATTTCTCGCTCCGCCTCGGGAAGGGCGGGGCTGAAGCCCCGCCCTTCCCGCCCACTCCAACCGTGGTGAGAAATGCGGCTAGGGCACAGTGCGCACACGAAGCCGCCCTCCGACAACCACTGACCACGGACAACGGACAACTGGCGACTGACTGCCGAGAACTGCTTTAACTCTTTTCCGAATGCTCGCGGTGAGGAGGGTGCTGCTCGTGCTTTGCGCCACCCTTGGCTCTCTGGTCGCGCAGCACAGCCTTGCGGCTCAACCGTATCTTATTACCCTCGATGGCGATCACTTTGACCAGCAACTGGTCCCCTTCCTTAAGCTCATCGCGAACGTCCCGAATCCGGTGCTCGGCCACTTCACTGATATGCAGCAAACCGTCCGTGCCGGGGAAAATCTCCACGAAGGCGCCAAAGTCCGCCAGCCGGACTACCTTGCCGAGATAGGTCTTGCCCAACTCCGCCTCGGCCACCAGGTCCTTGATCATCTTGAGGGCCTTGCGGGCCGCCGTTTCGTCGGTGGCGGCGACGTTGACTTTGCCGTCGTCCTCCACATCGATCTTAACGCCCGTCTCCTCGATGATGCCGCGAATCACTTTGCCCCCCGGCCCAATCAGCTCGCCAATCTTCTGCCGGTTGATGTGCAGGGTATAAATGCGGGGAGCATACTCGGAGATCTCCTTGCGAGGCTCGGCCAGGGTCTCCTGCATTTTTCCCAGCACGTGGAGCCGAGCCGCTTTCGCCTGCGCCAGCGCCTCTGCCATGATCGAGGTGTTGATGCCGGTGATCTTGATGTCCATTTGCAGCGCCGTGATTCCGTCTTTGCTACCCGCAACCTTGAAGTCCATATCGCCGTAGTGGTCTTCACTGCCGGCGATGTCGGTGAGGATGGCGTATTTCTCGCCTTCCTTCACCAACCCCATGGCAATTCCCCCTACGGGCGCTTTGATGGGCACGCCTGCGTCCATCAGGGCAAGGGTGCCGCCGCAGACGGTGGCCATCGAGGAAGAACCGTTGGATTCGAGGATGTCCGAAACCACCCGAATGGTGTAGGGGAATTCGGTCTCCTCCGGGACGACGGATATCAATGCACGCTCCGCCAGCGCTCCGTGTCCGATCTCCCGCCGGCCCGGACCACGCAGGAACGCCACTTCTCCCACGCTGAAAGGCGGGAAGTTGTAGTGAAGCATGAAGCGCTTGAAGGCCTCTCCCTCGAGCACGTCGAGCCTTTGCATGTCCTCGGCGGTCCCTAAGGTCGCGGTCACCAGCGCTTGCGTCTCGCCTCGAGTAAACAGGGCGGAACCATGAGTACGCGGCAGAATGCTCACTTCGCTGCTGATCTCACGCACCTGGTCGAAAGCGCGGTGGTCAGGCCGCTGGCGCTTCTCCACCACGTCATCGCGAAAGAGGTGTTCTTCTAGGCGCGAGAAATACTGTTTGGCCAGCCGGCGCTTCTCTTCGTCATCCTCCGGGTAGGCTTCGAGCAGTTTCTCACGGATTTCCACGATGCGGCGCTGGCTTTCCTGCTTGGCATATTTCGAGGTGTCCATGGCATCGTGGAGTTCAACCTCGACCTTGCTCCGCACTTCCTGGTAAAGCGCCTCGTCGAGGACGGGCGCAACAAACTCGCGCTTCTTGATCCCCAGCTTCTCGAAAA
>Ga0326728_10023975_pt1 | contig 11111 bp, 9 predicted proteins | sample MB3enrmetagenome_FD_207602 | JGI IMG/M metagenome (GOLD analysis project Ga0326728, IMG submission 207602) | Lab enriched peat soil microbial communities from McLean, Ithaca, NY, United States - MB31MN | ecosystem: Environmental > Terrestrial > Soil > Wetlands > Peat | place: USA: New York... | reverse complement strand
CTACCGCCGCAAAAGTGTTGGCCAGAAACTTGCGCCTGTTCATGAGAACATCTCCAGTCATCAACAATCAGGCCTGATTAACGCGTGATGCGGGATTTCACCAGCACCCCAAGCACTTTCACCGCTTCCGTCGTGACTTCGACCCCAATCCCATCACCAGGAATGACGGCGATTCGGGTTCAGTTCATCCCCATACCTTGCTCACAACGCTCTCGTACAAACCCGCACAACGGCGCTCGATCTGAAATCAAGTCAGCGCCTCTGTTGCCGGGCTAGCTGCTGCCGGACGCGGGAGGCGTCAGCGAAGCGAGTCAAGGTGCCAACGGAATCCAGGAAAACCATAATGAGGTTCCGGCTGTCAACATTGGCAGCCATCACCAGACATCGGCCGGATTCGCTTGTGTATCCCGTCTTTTGAAGTTCGATATCCCAGCCCGTGCGACCCACCAAGCGGTTCGTGTTGACATATCGCAACAGCCGGTTGCCGCGCTTCCCGATATGAACCTCATAGTTGGCGTCGGTCGAGAATTGCCGGATCAAAGGGTAATGAGCGGCGGCTTTGACGAGCTTGACCAAGTCCAGGGCTGTCGACACATTTTCGCTGCCGAGTCCGCTGGAGTCGGAAAACCGACTACCCTCCATACCCAGCTCATGCGCTTTGCGGTTCATTGCTCCAACGAAAGCCGGACGCCCACCCGGATAATATCGGCTGAGGCATGCCGCAGCCCGGTTCTCGGAAGCCATCAGGGCAAGATGCAACATGTCCTCCCGGCTCAACTGCGTGCCTACGTTCAGAAAAGATCGCGACGCCCTTAGATGGTCAACATCTTCATCGCCTATGACAAGCGCCTCACGCAACGGAAGCTGGGCATCGAGCGTCACCATGGCGGTCATCAGCTTCGTGATCGAAGCAATCGGCGTAATCTTGTCTTCGTTTTTCGCGTAAAGCAATTGGGATGTATCGGCGTCAACAACGGCAACCATATTCGATCGCAACACAAAACGATAAGGAGTTTGCCGGGAAGCGATGCTCCCCGAAGCGCCCGCAGGGGATGAATTGGAGTGGGCGCTGCTCCCACTCGGCAACGCGCGCCCCTCCGCGCAGCCAGATTGAAACGGCGTCCCGAAGCACACCCAAGCCAGGGCCGCAACAGCAATTACTTCGCGGGTTCTCCGAAGGGCCCGGTTGGCCCGATACGAGAAGAGGAAATTCATACGTTCTATTTATCCTTTTACAAGAAATTACTGGAAATCGCGTTCCTTCCTTATGATGATTTCGCAGTTCTATCAGTTCACTGAAGAACACCCTTATTGAGTCCTGCAACCACGAGGCTGGCTATCTTCCCCGCGCTCACGTTCGGCCAGGTACACTCCCAGAAGAATCAACGCGCCGCCCGCGACAACGCGCGCTGTGATTCGCTCCCCGAGCAACCATACTCCAAGGAGCACTGCCACGACCGGCTGGAGGTACGCGAAGGCGGCCACGCGCGACGCGGAAAGACGAGTCAGCGCATGAGCATAAATGAGGTACCCCACTACGGAACCCAGCACGACCATGAAAGCCAGCCCCGTCCAGGCCTGGGGCGGCACCTCACTCCAGTGAATATGCAGAATAGATCGGGTGGCAAATGGGACCATCAGCAAGGCGCCGAACCCAAACGTCAAGGTGTTGAGGGTGAGCGTGTCGTACTGATCCACAAGTCCTTTGATCTGTATGGTGTAAACAGCGAATGAAATGGTGCCCGCCAAAACAATCAGGTCTCCTTGCCACAGCGCCGCACTTCCCTTCTCCACGCCGCCCAGCGTGAGGACCCCCACTCCGCCGAATGAGACCAACATGCCCAGCACCTTCGGCACGGTCAACAGTTCCAAACGCATCAGGCATGCGAGCACCAAAACAATGACCGGCCCTAGCGCCACAATCAGCGCCGTGTGGGCCACAGAAGTCCGGGCCAGCCCGCCAATGAAGCAAATCTGGTTCAGGGTCATTCCATTGAAGGCAACAAGAGCGAGGGCAACCCATTGGCGCCCCGTCAACCCCATCCGCGGCAGCCCCCGGCACACCAGGAATAGTATTCCAAAAAGGATGGCTGTTCCTGCCAGACGCAACTGTGCAAGCCCCATAACCCCAAAACCGGCAAGAGCTTCCTTCCCTGCCACGATATTCGAGGCCCAGAACACTGTCCCCAGAAACAGCAGGACGTACGTTGCTGAAGGTCTGGAGCCCTGAGCTTGTGCTGCACTCCGTTCCACTTCCCTGACCTGTGTGCTGCTCAAACGATTCCCTTCTGATGGTGGCTTTTTCGATCCGGCCGGGATTCTCGAATCCCAGCTCCTGGCAGGACCAGATCGTATACTTCATCCGGCTTCTTTTGACTTTATCTCATTCCAAAGCAATTCCATCTCATCAAGAGAACACTCCCGCAGGACCTTGCCTCGCCGGTTCATTTCTTCCTCAAGGGCTCGGAACCTGCGCTTGAACTTTTGATTGGCTCTCCGCAAGCAAATCTCCGGATCGGAGTGGATGAATCGCGTTAGGTTCGCAACTGCAAACAGCAGATCACCGGCCTCTTCCTCGATCCGGGATGGGCTATTGCCTTCAGGCCGGTTCAACTCGCTGCGCAATTCACGAAGCTCTTCTTCGATCTTTTCGAGCAAATCCTCCGTCCTCTTCCAGTCAAAACCGACCTCGGATGCCCGCAGACCAAGTTCATGGGCTTCCAGCGTCGCCGGCAGGGCCGCAGCAATGCCGTCCAATACCGACCGCCTGTCGCCTTTTGCCTTTGCCGCACGCTTCCGCTCCTGTCCTTTCGCTTCCAACCAACTTTTGAGAGCCTCCTCGGCATTGCGGGCCCGGACATCTCCGAAGACGTGTGGGTGCCGCCGGATCAGTTTTTCATGCACGCCTTCAATTACATCGTCGATATTGAAACGCCCTTCCTCCTCAGCCAAACAGGAACAGAAAACCACCTGGAAGAGCAAATCGCCTAATTCTTCTTCCACGCCCTCAAAATCGCGGGAGTTGATCGCGTCGATGACCTCGTATGCCTCTTCAAGCATCAAGCCTCGGAGTGAGTCGTAGTCCTGCTCGCGATCCCAGGGACAGCCCTCCGGTCCTCGAAGACGCGCCGTCAAGGAAACAAGTTTGGGAAGTTTTTCGCCGGCCAGATTAGCTCCTATTCTGTGCAGTTGGCAGCTCGCACCATGCGCAATATCATCGTCTCTGTAATCTACCAAGGCCTGCGGATAGACTGCAACACAAGTTCTGCAGGGAGCACCAAAAAACGGCGGGAATACCCTGATTCGGGCTGTGGAGTCGGAGAACTACTCACTCGCGCCACAAAACAGAATCCCCCGAATCCAAATACCTTTCTCACTCCCTGCGGAAATATCTATCTCCGACGAACTCTAAGCTCCCGCTTTGGGAGTGCGGCGGCTCGCAACTTGGAAGTGGAAAGCTACATCGCAGGCGCCACCCTTCGATCTTCCCTTGCACCTTCCTGCCTTCCTCGGTTATCGTCTCGTTATTCAAGAGGGAGACGGGCGACCCGGGAGGTCCTGGCCCCTGACTTCCGAACGAGGCAAAGAAGTGTGGTCAAATTGCGATTGAACACGGCACAACTCGGTTTCATACTGCTCGCGACGATGCTCGCCGCCGCGCTTCTACCCGCCAAAGAGCACAACAAGGATGTCCCCATAGCCTGGTGCCACATCCAAGCTGAACAGACCGAGGTTGCACGCAGGGCGGGAGGCCAAGGGACATTTTCGCTGAGCTTGAGCCGCGGCACGCTCGCGCCAGTGATCAAGACGCGTTCAAGTAACGGCAGGAACCTGGCTTTGATCCGCATGACCGACCTCGCGACGCTCCGTCCGATGGAAGGTTGGGTGGATTCCAGCCAGACGGAAATAATCTCTCTTGATCGCTTCCCCAGTGACGAAGCCCTCCTTCGCCAGCTTGAGAGCGAATATCAGGACGAATTCATTGCCTCAAGGGTAGCGGTCGTGCGCTGGTTGATCAGGCAGGGAGACTCCGGCACGGCGCTGGTCTGTTTTATTGTATCGACTACCTTGCCGGTGGCGCGGCTTGTCGCCTTCCTGCCGGCCCAGGGCACCTTCATTCCCGGCCCTTCGCTCGATTTTCCCTTCTCCGAAATGAAACCAGGAATCATTTCCGGAGAAGTGCGTGACCTGCTTCGAGATGGAAACGAGTGTTTTGTCACGCGCGAGCCGTTTCGCAAAGGCATCGCGACACGGGGCGTCAATATGGTGATTCGGCGGTTGGAAAACGGCAGTTTTCAATCGCTCTGGACTGCCCCCATTGAGTTCAGAAGCCTCGACTCCTTCCCCTCCCGGTTGCAAATCCTTCAGCCCCCCGAGAAAAATATCGGCGCGCCCTCGACAGTAACCAAGGGTGAAGTGGAATTCCAGCAGAGCGCAAACGTCCAAGCGCCTGTCTGGAAGGGCAAGGTGGAGTTCTTCACGGCCGGCGGTGGCAAGCCGATCCAATCGGTAAGTGTGACGAAGGTGTGCGCCTGGGATGGCTCCAGGTTCGCCCCGCTCCCATAAAGAAACACATCTGCCAGCACGGAAAGGATATCGCATGAAATTGCAAAAGGATTCCCCATCCAAAATGACTCGAAAGACCTTTTTGAAGACGGCCGTGCTCTCGGCTGGTGCGCTATCGCTCGACATGGGAGCCGCACAATCCAGGCAGGAGTCTCCCGACCCAAAGGCATCGGAGCGTTCTCCCGTCATCCTTAAGAATACTCAGTGGCGCCTCAGCCTCAAGCCGGGTATGGGGTTGAAGGCAGAGGCACTTCATACAACCTCAGGCATCCTCCTTGCCGAAGGCAAATACAGCTACTCCTTCGGGGCTCCTCACTTTGCGGAAGCAGCAGTGAACGAAGATGCGAGAACGAAAGTTGCAAGCCTGACAGGTGAGGTTCCCGGTGGCATTGAACTCCGCCATGATTTCACGGTCCCGGCAGATAAACCATGGATTGAAGAGCAAATCACAATTTCAAATCGCGGCGCATCTGTTCTCGCCTTGCCTTACGGGCGTTGCGGCTTTGTCATTCCGCTGACCCTCCTGTCCGGGCTCGTGACCGGCCCCTTGCGGGACTACAAGGCCATAGCCGTGCCCTACCGCCGCGAACCAAACGGCAACCGCGCTCAGTACGCCGATTACACCCTCCTTCAGGTGCTCAGCGAGCCACGGCACTCCATTCTGCGGGCAGGGGTCCCGATCCACCGCGAAAGCCACGTCGTCACACCAATCATCTACGATACCGGAGTCATACAGACGGACTACCCTTTTTACGCCTCGGAAGGCTGGATCCTTACGGATGGACGAAGGGGTTTCCTGATCACCAAATACAGCCAGCACGGAATGGAATGGGCAATACTCGATCGCACTCCGGCCGAGGATGGCCGCGCCGGTTTTCGCTGGGGAGGCTTCGGCATTTTTCAAGGGGACCCGGAACACGGCGCCTGGCTTGCGCCGCAACAGTCGCACCGATTTGGAGTCACACGAATCACGGCATACGAGGGCGGAATCGAAGAAGGCTTCTACACCTTTCGGGCGGAGATGGAGAGCCGGGGACACGGTTGTCCAAAGCAGTTCAACCCGCCTGTGCACTGGAATGAACTCTACGACAACAAGCTCTATTGGCTTCCCAACGGTGTGATGGATTTGCCCGAAAACAGAAAGAAGTATTACACCATCGCGGATATGAAGGAGGAAGCCGCTAAGGCACGCGAAATCAAGTGCCAAGCCCTTTACATGGACCCTGGCTGGGATACAAGTTTTGCTTCCAAGATCTGGGACGAATCACGCCTAGGCAAGTTGAAGGATTTTTCCACCATGCTCCGGAAAGAGTACGGGCTGAGCCTGTCGCTCCACACGCCTCTCTCCGGCTGGTGCGATCCTTCGTCGTATTCGCGAGACATCGACCGCATGAACCGGGATGGCAGTCGCGTCGAGATGTCCTTGTGCGGCGCGTCCGTCCAGTACTTTGAAGAAACACGGTCCCGCCTTGAGGCTCTGGCGCAAGGTGGCGCCAAGTACTTCATGTTTGACGGCACGATGCACAACGGGGAATGCTGGGATCCCAAACATGGCCACCGCGTTCCTTCCGGACGCGAGGAGCACGTCGAGACCACAAACCGTCTGGCTCGCCGCATCCATGCCAAGTTTCCGGATGTCCTCATCGAGATGCACGATCAAATGCTGGGAGGTTGCCGCCTCCGTTACGTCCCGACGTATTACGGGCACGGGCCGGGTCCCTCAGGCGAGAATGGCGTCAACGCACCCGGATTTGACTCGGTGTGGGCGTTCGAGCTGATGTGGGATCCGATGACGGACTTGGTCGGCGGGCACAGCATTGCCCTGTATTATTACAACTTAGCCTATTCGTTGCCCCTTTACCTTCACATCGACCTGCGAAAAGACAATCCCCAATGTCTGATGTTCTGGTGGAACGCTTCCACATGCCGCCATCTTGGTATTGGAGGAACGCACCCCGACCCTGCCGTGCATAAGGCCCATAAGGAAGCGATGGCGACATACCGGCGGCTCGAAAGTTTCTTTAAGGCGGGAACTTTCTACGGGATCGACGAGACAGCCCACGTACACGTCCACCCCACCGAGCCTGCGGCTGTCATCAACTGTTTCAACCTGGAGGACCACGACGTAACCCGCCGCCTTGAATTTGATCCTCGCCGGTATGGACTTGACGCACAAGCATCGTACGAAACTGCAGGGGCATCACTCCACCGCACAGGCGGCCGGTACATCATTGAGGTGGCAGTCCCGGCTTATGGCCATTCCCTGGTCGAGCTGCGCAAGCTCTGAGGAGAATGGATCAGGCTTCTTGCTTTCTTATGCCATACGGTCAGGGACGCTGTTGCAGATCAAGCTCTGCCTTTGACGCCGTGGCTTGGGCGGCCTGCCCGGAGTGCGGAACCGCCGGCTCATTTGGAGTCGAACCGGTCGCAGCAGGCCGTGATGGCCGGTATTTCGGCTCGCTGAGATAGCCGTGAATACGGCTCGGGTCGATGCGGTTGACCACCAGTTCGACAGGCTGCTGATAGCCTTCGGGATAGAACAGCACTGGCTCATAGAGGTTCACATGCTTCTTGCTGAGCCGGCTGTCGTCGACAAGCATCTCAAAATCGCAATAGTCGTGCTTGAAGTTCGCCTTGCGCAGAGAAACACTGATGGGACCGACATGCTGGAACTGCTTGGACTTATCCAGGTCAAACTCGTAATAGTTGCGTTCTCCTTTCCTCTGAAGCGCCACCACATCCTCGTGAGTCTTGGCAATTGACCCGCTTAACTCATCATGGGAGGATTTCAAGCTGCTTTCCAGGTTTGAGCGCGTGCTCTCAATATCCCGCTGGGTATCCTGGACCTGTTGCTGGTTCTCAGCGATGAGCTTCTGGTGATCAGCGAGTTCGGATTGGACCTGCTTCCATCGCGGGTCCTCGGGAGGCGGTACCGCAACGCGGGTGTTCCGCACTGCCCGGTGATGCGCCGCCTCAGGCTGGCGGGCCGGAGCAGGAACCGGCGCCGCAACAATTACAGGAGGCGGGGCTGACGCCAAGGCGTTGAGTCTGGCCGTGAGCACGTCAACTTGTGCCTTGGTTTGATCGAGCGAGGCCGCAACTTGATCGCGCGCCGATGTCAACTGCCGGACCGACCGGTGCTCCGCCCATGCGTAGAGCAGGCTCGCCGCCACGGCAATCCCAAGCAAGATCACAGCCGCCTGAATCTTACGGTTATGCCGTTCAGGCTCCAGTTGGAAAGGATGGCTGGACACTCCTCCCCCCTGTTGTTGGTCACTCATGGTTCACCCTCCAAAACGATAGTGCTGGATTATTGACTCGAATAAGAGGAGCAAGCTTGGTGCCAAGGCGTGAAATTGCTAACTCATTGCAAGAGTGGCGCTTATGGGGTGGGCGCGTGGTTCATCGTTGGAGCAGGCAAGGCAAAATTGCAGGGATCGAGAAGATTTTCCACGCCTTGGCAGGCGAATCAAGTTGAACTTTCGACGACCAGCACGCCAGGCTGAGCCTTCGGTTCGCTCCGGGGCCCGCCGTTCAAAATTACCAGTTCAGGGTCCTTGAGGGTCACTTTACTGTAAGGGGCTACGGAATAGGTAAGCCACACATTGCCGCCAATGACGCTGTGATGGCCGACGCGCGTGCCGCCCCCAAGAATGGTCGCATTGGGGTAGACGGTAACGCAGTCTTCGAGATCGGGATGCCGCTTGTTATCCTGCCCTCTCAGAAGCTGACCTTGCTCATCCTTCTGGAGCGGGTTAAAGGCTCCCAGCGTGACTCCGTGGTAGAGGGTCACTTTCTTGCCGATCGTAGCGGTTTCTCCGATCACCACGCCGGTGCCGTGGTCGATAAAGAAGGACTCTCCGATCGAAGCGCCGGGGTTGATGTCGATTCCGGTGTTGCTGTGCGCCACTTCGGTCATCATGCGAGGAACGAAAGGCACTCCCATGAGGTAAAGCCGGTGCGCCAGGCGCTGCACGGTTATTGCCTGGATGCAAGGATAGCTGAGCAGGATCTCTTCATGGCTGGAGGCGGCAGGGTCGTTCTGGAACGCCGCTTCGATATCAGAGGCCAGCACGCCAGCCAGTTCCGGCAACTGGTCTGCCAAGCTGTTCAGAACCTCCTCCGCGCGTTTCTCGATGTTTGATGAGGTTCCCTTTCCTGCACAACGACAATCAAACAGCATGGCACTTCGGAGCTGGCCGGTTAGAAGGCTTTCAAATTTTCGCAAGTAAACACGCTGATTGCGAACTGTGGGACCATTAACGCCGCCCCCATAGAAAACAGGGAAGAGTATGTCCAGGTAGCAGCGCAGGACTTGCCCCACAACTTCCCGGCTGGGCAGCTTGAACTGATTGCTGTCGCCGCCGGAAAGCTGTGCATCGAGCGCTTGCTTGAATTCGCTCGCAAGACAAGTGAGTCTTTCCGAGGTCATCGTACCCCCTCACGGGCTAGCCGGCGCCGAACGACCTGCGTCGGCGCCGTCCTCGCTGCCCGCCCACAACACGGACTCAGACGACGATCCCTTCATACAGCACTGTCGAAAGGTACCGCTCACCGGAATCCGGCAGAATTACCACGATTGTCTTCCCGGCGAAGTCGGGCTGCTTTGCCAAACGCACGGCGGCCGCCACGGCGGCGCCGGAGGAAATGCCGCTCAGGATTCCTTCTTCCCTTCCCAGCCGCCGGCTATATTCAATCGCTTCTTCGCTTGAAACCTGCTCGATTCTATCGACCAGGGAAAGATCGAGCACCTTCGGGACAAATCCCGCTCCGATCCCCTGAATCTTGTGAGGGCCCGGCTTCAGAGGCTGGCCCGTCCGGAATTGCGTCAAGATGGGGCTTGTCGATGGCTCAACCGCGACCGACACGATCTGTTTACCTTTCCCCTTCTTGATGAAACGCGAAACACCGGTGATCGTTCCCCCTGTTCCCACTCCCGATACTAACACCTCAATAGCTCCATCCGTATCGTTCCAGATCTCCGGCCCCGTTGTCTTTTCATGAATGTCGGGGTTGGCGGGGTTCTCGAACTGTTGGGGCAGGAAGTAATGGTTGGTGTCAGATTCGTAAATCTCTTTCGCCTTACTGATCGCGCCCGGCATCCCCCCAGGCCCCGGCGTAAGAATCAGGTTGGCTCCCAGTGCAGCCAGCACGCGCCTGCGTTCGAGCGACATGGTTTCGGGCATGGTGAGTGACAACTTATAGCCTCGCGCCGCGGCGACAAATGCGAGAGCGATTCCCGTATTGCCGCTGGTCGGCTCAATGATTTCCCTTGCAGCCGTCAAAATACCCCGCTTCTCGGCATCCCAGATCATGGCTGCCCCGATCCGGCATTTCACTGAATAAGAGGGGTTGCGGCCTTCGACCTTGGCCAGGACGGTCGCCTTGGCGCCGTCGGTTATCTTGTTAAGCCGCACTAGCGGCGTGCGTCCGATACTATACGAGTTATCCAGATAGATGTTCGACATTGATTATCCTCTCTGTAGCAAATTGGATGCACCCAAACCCGGCTCCGATCTGCCTCAGCCGCACACCCGATCGCCAAAGTCATCGCCCGGCGTGCGCCGCGAGGGAGTTCATTGAGCCGCGGTTGTGTGTTTCATTCAGTTTTCCAACGGGATAGCGACGCGAGATAAAACCCTTGCCGGCATCCCCTTGGTCCGTCATGTCAAAGTCAGGTCCAGGGAAAAATGAACTGCGATCAACCCCCTGGAGTGAAATTATGCGAGTATTTAGGGTGCTTATCGGATTGTACCCGGCGCTTCCTATGGCCGAAGCAATAAGAAGCCCAGGCTAGCTACAGATACAGCGCAGAGGTGAGTCGATAAGTAATCGAATTCCGAGGCCCGTGCAGGCAGCCGTAGAGACGTGCCCTGTTTCTTGATAGCGTTTCTTGTGCATTTCTACCATTCTCTGAGTACCGGAGAAACCTCTCTTCAAGTCGTACCGCCCTACATTCAGAAGCATCGGTAATATCTATTAAACCCAATCACTCTGCTTGCTGTCAACACCTAATCGGCCGCCGTACTGCCCCGTCCACGTTCCGGAGAGCCCCCAAAAGGCGCAGATCAATATTTCGGCATGAGCGGATCGACATACTCGGACCACGCCAGAATTCCACCTTTCATGTTGTGAATCCTCCGGAACCCGGCCTTCATCAGAAGTTCAACCGCCTTGGCGCTTCGCTGGCCCGACCTGCAATGGACCACAATCTCATCCGCCGAATTCAATTCTTGCATCCGTTTGGGAATCTCGCCGAGCGGGATCAGCTTCGAACCCGGAATGCTGCAGATCTTGAATTCTCGCGGTTCCCGAACGTCAATCAGGACGAAAGCCTTTCTCTCGTCGATCATCTTTTTGACTTCTTGAGGGGTGATCTCCGGAACGGAGGTCATCTTTCTCACCTCCCCGTCAGTGCTCATGTCCAGTTAGATGCGGCAGCGGAATCAACGATTCGGGGTAGGAATCTGAACCGGCGATTCCTACCTTGACACTTCGCAACAATACCTTTGTGGTGCATTGCAGCAGACTGAGATTAACCGCTA
>Ga0326728_10023972_pt1 | contig 11112 bp, 8 predicted proteins | sample MB3enrmetagenome_FD_207602 | JGI IMG/M metagenome (GOLD analysis project Ga0326728, IMG submission 207602) | Lab enriched peat soil microbial communities from McLean, Ithaca, NY, United States - MB31MN | ecosystem: Environmental > Terrestrial > Soil > Wetlands > Peat | place: USA: New York... | reverse complement strand
CCGGAAACTGGTGGATTGTTTCAACGGGTCACGAACTGGCTATCGAGCCTGACACGCTTTATTAGTCACCCAATTGCGTATGGACGGAATGACGCCGTGGGCAGGTCTTCGGCAAAAGTTGCTCATGTCATACGGCAAGGAGAAACTTTTGATGTGAGTCTGGCCGTGATGCGCTTCGATTTGAATCTCTAGCAATAAAAAATATGCGCCCAGAAATTTTGGCAGTGCGGGCGGTAAACCAATATCGTCGGCGCGACATCTTGCCGTATTTCGGCTTACGATATTATCTGGCCAATCTCTGTGCAGTTCGCGATAGGTGGGCGACTGATGTGGCCTCTCACCTTGTCATTTCTAGGACGAGGCCAACCTACTTTCACACACTACACTTCAAAGAACTTCAAGAGGGACAACCTGTCGCACACCGCCCCATGCATTTCCCTGGACCAAATGAAGCAATCGCTGAAGCTGCTCTGCTGAATGAATGTTCACAGCATCCAGAGGCATTCCAATCGCTTCCATGTGTTTTCAGCTATCGGTTTGCTCCGCCAGATTCAGTCGAAGGTATTTTTAAGACTTATTTTCCGGGATTCCGCGAGCGGCAGGCTGAAGTTGCCATTGCATGCAAACAAAACGCAAATGCGACCGTGCTTTACACGGACATCAAACGCTTTTATCCGAGCATTTCCACTGTTTCCGCACAGATGGTGTGGGCGCAAGCTTGCGACACCGCCAAGCTGAACGAAAAGTCCAGGCAACTGGGAGAAAAAATACTGTGCGACCACAGAACTGTGTCAGCCGGAACTGAAAATTGCAGGGGTCTACTAACAGGCCCTATGTTCAGTCATTTAATCGCCAATTTAATGCTCAGGGAAGTCGATTTTCGCATGAACAAAGCATTGCCCGGTAATTATTTTCGATACGTTGATGACATTATTCTCACCGGTGATAAAACGAAAGTTAGTTATGGGCGAAGACTTTTGACTGATCTTTTGGCGGCTCATGAATTACACCTTCATGCAAGCGGAAAAGATTTTTGTGTAGGCGGTGGCGAATGGCTGACTGGGGAAAATGATTTGGCCAATGACGGCATCAAGCCCAACTGGATGACGCTTGTAGGCGGATTACGAGGACTGCTCCTCACAAAAGCCGATATACGCGACGAACTGATGAAAGCCTTTGCCGCACAGGAAATGCGATTCCCATTACCAGACTACTCTGAATCTGTGTTGGAAGTATCCTATTTGAAGAAACTGCTTCGACGCCTCAAATACGGTATCGCAAGTTTCCAACTCAAGGAAGCAACGGTTGCAGGACTGGCGAATGATGCGATTCGAATCAGAGATGCCTATGCACACGCGCTGCGAGCACAGCTTGCCGGCGCAAGCGAACTACAAGGTTATGCTCGCAAGCGGAGAATACCCAAGCTGCGCTTTTTTGCGGGACGCCTGACATATTTGGCAACACCGCAGATGTTATTGGAATTCAGCGTTTCGCTCAAAGCCTTGCCCGAGTTACATCTCATCGCCGAGGTCTTCAAGAGCATAGCACTTGAAGATGCCACCGAACTCGTTTCGTTTGGAATCAACGCAGTGCAAGCTGCCGCACAAGTGCTGCGTCTTAATAATCGTCCAGTCCGATGCCGACCGGCAGCGTGGCAAATGGCCGAAGCTCAAGGGCTGGCGATATTGCGGCTCAACGGTGTCACAGTGGACACTGGCAACGACCTCCATGCTCCTGCCGATTTGCTCAACCGTTTTGCCCTTTGGGATCAGGGTAGAGCTTTGATGAAGTCCGAAGATCAATTCATTCGAGAACTCGCTTGTTTGCATGGTCTAGATAAAGGCCGTCGTCACACATCGGTGTTGGATTCGGCTTTTGATCGTGATGAGCAACTTGCCTTCGATGCAATTGCTCAATTGCAGCCATCCAGCTATTTCTAAACTAATAACAATTTTGTACTCCTCACCCCGGCCCTCTCCTCGTTTGGCAAGGAGAGGGAGAACAGGCGCAGCGGGGCGTGAATTTTTTGGCGCAATTTGCATTCTGTGGGGGTGATTCAGATCTCAACCGCCCGCCAGCTTCGCCATGACCAGACGGATGAGGAACGGGATTTGTGGCGGGCGTTGCGCAGCCATCGGTGGCCGGTCAACGGTTCTTGCCGCCGGATGAAAAGAACATCAAACGGATAATTAAATAGGGCTCCTCACCCCGCCCTCTCCTCCTTGGGGGAGGAGAGGGAGAAAAATTCGCGGCTGTTTGCAATGGCGAACGATATCAATCGGTTCATGTGTTCAATGCGCGAAATTTGGTTCCGGGAACTCCTCACGGCCCTCTCCTCGTTTGGGCGAGGAGAGGGAGAAGCGTTCGCGTGCTTCGGGTATTTCGCGGTTCAACCCATCCGTTTGATTTTCGGGCTATTTCGGCAATGGCCCTTGCGTCACCTCCACCATTCCGTACGGGCGGATCCATTTGGTGAAGGCGTCGCGCACGTCCCGGGCGGTCATGGCGGTGTAGAGTTTTCCCGCGAGGACGGGTTCGTCCAAGGGCAGGCCGAGGATGGAGCGTGACAGCCAGCCGCCGGCAATGGCGTCCACGCTGGATTCACCCAGCGGAATGTCCCGCAGCAGCATGAGCTTGGCCTGATGCAATTCGTGCGCAGAGACATTGCTCTTCTGCATGTCGGCCAGGTCGGCCAAGATCATGGTGCGCGCCTTGCCGACGTTCGGGGGATCGCAGGCGTAGGACACCTGAAAGACGCCGCGCGTCAGGCCGATGTTGAAGGTGGAACTGACGAAATAAACCAGCCCGTTCTTCTCGCGCAAATCGCGGTAGAGGCGCGTGGCGTAAAACCCGCCGCCCAGCACATGGTTGCCGAGTTCGAGCGCGTAATAATCGGTGTTGGTGCGCGTCAATTGCAGCGTCTCGGCCAGTGTCACCTTGTCCTGCACCCGGCTGGCATCGGGCATATGCGTGACGGCCAATGAATTGGTGGGCGCGGGCGGGAACAACGTGCCCGGTTTTTCGCCGGTCGCGTGCCAGTCGCCGAAATATTTTTGTATCATTGCCAAGGCATCGGCCGGTGCGATTTTGCCAATGACCACGATGGTGGCGAGATCGGGACGAAAAGCGCGGGCGTAATAATCCTGGATGTCTTCGATGGTCAACGCCTTCATCGAGCCGGGCGTGGTTTCCCGCTGGGCCGGGTCGCCTTTCGGGAACAGCGCCAACGTCAGAGCATGGCCGGCAAGGTGGCTGGGGCTTTGCAATTCGCCCGCGACGCTGGCCGCAAGCTGGGGCTGGATGGTTTTGAAATCGTCGCCGGGCAGGGCCGGTTGAAGTTCATTGTCGGCGAGCAGTTGCACGCCGCGTTCAAATTGTTCCGGCAGCACCTGAAGTGAAAACTCCGCGCCGGCGGATTCGTTTGCGCCGATGTCATCCAGCGCCTTCTGAAAAGCGAGCCGGTCGAGGGACTTGGTGCCGTAGGAAAACAATTCATCCAGCGCGGCGTCCGCCCCGTCCTTGCCGGAGGGCACTTCCACCTTCGGATTGTTGTTGAGCCGGCCGTAAACACTGATCGTATCGCTGACGGCCAGCGGTTGCACAATGACGCGCAGCCCGTTGGCCAGATTGGTGCTGAAAGGGCTCAACGTCGAGACGGGGGCCGGCAACCTGTCGGTGAGCTTTCTAGCCCAGGAGGGCAGGGGAACATTCACGTTTTTGGACAACGCAAAGTTTTCCTGGCCGCCAAAGCTTTTGGTGGAAACCGGCTTGTCCGACGGCTGCGGGCTGAGGATGGCGCTGATGGCATGGTCGAATTGCAGATACTGCCGCGCCACGCGGTTCACGTCGTCCACCGTGACCCGGCGGATGGCGTTCACGTCGTCCTCGGGCGAAGTCCGGCCTTCAATGGCCACGGCCTGGGACCACGCCATGGCGAGGCCTTCCACGGAATTTTTTTGCAGTTCCGCATTGAGGATTTCGCGGCGTTTGGCGGCCTCCACCAGTTCGCTGTCCAGCCCGTTGGTAATTTGATTGGCGAGGATTTGTTTCATCTCGTCGAGCTGGTTTGTGGAATCGGCTCCCGCCGGGAAACCCGCCACGGCGTAGCCCAGACCGGCGTGTTGCAACGAATCATAGGCAAACTCGGTGAACAACGCCTTGCCCTGTGGCACGAGTTGATACAGCGGCGCACGCTGGCTGCTCAAAACATCGCACAGCACCTGAACGGCCGCGTAATCGGGATTGTCCGTGCCGGGCAGGCGGAACACCACCGCGGTCATGCCGTAGGGCAGATCCGTATCCAGCTTCAGGGTGTCGGGTTTCACGGGCGCAAAGTGGTAGTCCGGGCGATCGGGGAGCTTGGCCGAGGGGATGTTGCCGAAAATTTGCCGGACCTTTTCCAAGGCCGCCTGCGGCTGGACATTGCCGACAATGACCAGCACGGCATTGTTGGGCACATACCAGGTATTGTGAAATTTCCGGAGATCGGCGGTGGTGGTTTGATTGAACGAAGGCCGGGTGCCGAGGGCGTCGTGCTCGTAGGGCGAGCCGTTGAACATGGCCTGGAGCAGTTCGGTGTAAAAAACATATTCCGGGTTCGAGAGGTCCTGGGCCACTTCCTGTTCGATGGCGCCGCGTTCCTTGTCCCAGAGATTTGTATCGGTGAGCAGGTCCCTCATGCGAAGAGCTTCGATGTGCAACGGCACGTCCAGGTTTTCGTCGGTGGTGGTAAAGAAATATTGTGTGACCGCCTGCTGGGTGTCGGCATTGTCGTTGCCGCCCATGGCGGCGGACGCGGCGGCCAGTTGATCGGCGCTCAGGCCGGGACTGCCGCGGAACATCATGTGCTCGGTGGCATGGGCGCTGCCGGGAAAACCGGGCGGACATTCATCCGAACCCACGCGGTAATTGATCATGGTGGTGACGACCGGCGCGAGCGTGTTGCGGACGATAATCACCTGCAACCCGTTCGGGAGCGTGGCGCGAAGCACGTCTTCCGCGCGGCCGGCCAGGGGCAACGCGACGACAAACAGGGTGGTTAATGTGACGAGCCGTTTGAGCTGATTGATGGTCATAGAATTATTTTTTTTCGGAAACTGCCGGGTTTTCATCAAACATTTCAGGGCTGAAAACGCCCTCGGAAACCTTCGTGACACCGCCGGTCATAAGAATGTCGTAGCCGTCGCGAATCTCGATTTTAATGATGCCGCCCGGGCAATGGACCGAAACCGCATTGTCCACGAGGCCGAGGCGTCGCGCAACCGCCGCCGCCGCGCTGCTGCTGCTGCCGCTGGCCAGCGTATAACCGGCGCCCCGCTCCCAAATCTCGATTTGAATGTTCGCGCGATCCAGCACCTTGAGAAATTGGACGTTCGTTTTGCGCGGGAAATTCGGATGCGCTTCGAGCAGCGGCCCGAACTGGCGGGCCATGGCCTCGCTGATTTCAGCGAGCGGCAGCACACAATGCGGATTTCCGATGGTGGCCGCGCAGAAGGTGAACTCGCGCCCGCCCGCGGAAATCTTTTCGTTGATGACTTCCCGATGGGGGCCGGTGACGGGGATTTTGTCGCTGGCAAAGCTGACCCGGCCCATTTCCACGCGCACCATCCGGCCCTGGTCGAACACGGTGGCGCGTACCAGTCCACCGTCTGTTTGGATCGCAAACTCGTCGTCGCTCACGAACCGGGTGTCCCAGAGATAGCGGGAAAAAATGCGCAAACCATTGCCGCTTTTCTCGGCGAGGCTGCCATCGGGATTGTAAATTTTCAGCGCGCAGCGGGCGTTCTGGGAGGGCAGGGGACCCAGCAGGATGCCGTCGGAACCCACGCCGAAATTGCGGTGGCAGAGGGTTTTGACCTGCTCGACGGTCAGGGGGGCGGGCAGGCTTTTCGGGTCAATGACGATGTAATCATTGCCCAGGGCATGGTACTTGGAAAAAGCAAATTGCATTGGCGGAGGATAACGACTAATGGGCATGATTCAAGATGCGACGGAACGGTTTTGTGTCTCCATTCTGCATTCGCGCCGGTTCACCTTTTAAAAAGCCACAGCAACACCGTCATCACAATGCTGATCAACAGGCAGGTGATGATGGGAAAATGGAAGCTGAAATTCTCCCTGGAATAATTGATGTCCCCCGGCAGCCGCCCCAGCCAGCCCCGGCCAAATCCAGACCATAGCAGGACTCCAATCCCTGCGATCAGCAGCCCGGCCACCACGAGCATTTTGCCAAGATCATTCATGGTCAATTCCCCGTCCCCGCTCTCAATTCATTTTGTTTGAGCGTCAAGAAACCGCACCATTGCGGCCGCGAAGGGCGCCAGATCACGTGGTGTGCGGCTGGAAATCAAATTGCCGTCAGCCACGGCCGGCTCGTCCACCCAGATCGCGCCCGCGTTTTCAAGGTCATCCTTGATGCCCAGCGAACCCGTCGCGCGCTTTCCCTTCAGGATTTTTGCCGAAATCGGTATCCAGCCGCCGTGACAGATGAACGCCACCAGTTTGCCCTGCTCGAAAAAATCCCGCGTCAGCGACAGCACTTTCGGGTCGCGCCGCAGTTTGTCCGGCATGAAACCGCCGGGAACCAGCAGTCCGCAAAAATCCTCGCTGCGGGCGTCCTTCAGCAGTAGGTCCGCCTCGGCAGGATAACCGTGCTTGCCCCGGAACGTCCTCATTTCGGGCGCGGCGCATTTGAGCCCATAACCCGACTCTTCCAGACGGAGTTTCGGATACCAAAGCTCCAAGTCCTCATAAACGTCATCCAAAAACGCCAGCAATGAGTTCGATCGCATGAGGCATTTATTGACCAGGCACGCACGCAAAGCAAATGGAATTTCCCCGAGCCAGACCCCCCAAGACCCTTTTTTTGTGCGTTTAGCAGTCCAACGTGGAACAAAACATCTTATCATGGCCATAAACGATTGACCTTCCCGACCATCTTTAATGCGTCGGAATTCCTTACATTTTACGGTGAACATTCGCGGGTATAATTCAATCCATTCCGGAAACTGCTAGATTTTATTCCAATGCTTTCCAGCAAGATAAAGGGAAAACCCTCCCTGCGGGCTCAAACCGGCGTGGTTCCTGCTTCATAGTTGCTGAATCGGTACGGGTAAAAGCAGGCAGGGAGCGAAGGCAACCAAAGACTTATGCTTGCATGAAAAAAACTTATCTCGCCGCCAGCGTGATGGGAATGCGGGCGGTGAATTTTCAAGCCGGCGCGGACGCGACCGCCTTGGGGAGTTCGGGCGACGCCCCCGCCATCCAGGTGGCCATTTTTAATGCCGTGACGATGGCGCAAGTCAATCCCATGGTGAGCTTCTTCTGCAACGACCCGAAAATCGCGAATGGCTTGAATTATCCTTTTCGCCAAAGAGGTGGCGCGACAGGCGGGGTTCGCCCTGCCTGTTGCGTTTCGTTCAATGGCCCGGTCAGACAATTCCCTCAGGCCTGCGGTTAAGGGAATCTCCTTCCTCCTCCCTTTTTAGGGATTCCGGGGACACCATCACCACAAATTCGCCCTTCAAGCTGCGCTTCTGGGCAATCTCCAGGAGCGCTGACGGTTTGCCGCGCAAAAATTCCTCGAACTTCTTGCTTAACTCGCGCGCCAGCACCACGTCGCGCCCGGGAAAAACTTCAACCAGTTCGCCCAGCAATTTTTCCACGCGGTAAGGCGATTCGTAAAAAACCAGCGTGCCGGGAACGGGTTTGAGCGACTCCAGCCGGTTGCGGCGCTGACCGGATTTGTGCGGCAGAAACCCCACGAAATGGAACTCATCCGTGGGCAGCCCGCCGGCCGTGAGCGCGGCCACCAACGCGCAGGGGCCCGCCACGGCCTCGACGCGGAATCCGGCGGCGATGGCGGCCTTGACCACACGTTCGCCCGGATCGCTGATGCCGGGGCTGCCCGCATCCGTGACCAGCGCAATTTTTTCGCCACGACGAAGGCGCTCGATAATTTCCTCGCTGCGCCGGGCCTCGTTAAACTGGAAATAGCTCAGAAGCGGTTTGGAGATTTCAAAGTGCTTGAGCAATTGCCCGGAACGGCGGGTGTCCTCGGCGGCAACCACATCGCATTCGCGTAACACCCGCAGCGCGCGCAGGGTGATGTCCTCCAGATTGCCAATGGGTGTGGCCACCAGGTACAAGGTGCTGGCGGTCAGCGGCGGCAAAGGCGAATCCATGGCGGGAATAAATCAGAAAAGCGGAAAGCGGGAAAGCGGGAAAGCGGAAACATCGGCCAAAGTTGGTTATAGCAGCAAAAAAACACAGCGCGGCGAAGCCGCAACCAAAGCGGAGCGCCGGCTTGCAGCCGGCTTTTCCGTCAGTGGCCAGTAGCTGACTGCAAGACGGCGCTCCGCCGCTTTGGAAAATCTTAGTGTCGCGCGCATGACCCGAAAATAAGCTGGACACCCGCGTTTTTCCGGTCTAAACTCGAAATGGGCGACAGATGGGAATGACCTGTAGGCCACTTAACCATTCCATATGCATGAGCACGAAAAGCACAGTTAGCCTTATTTGCGTGATTGGCGGTCTCGCTCCGTCACTTACATGGCTCGGTGCCAAGACCGGACACACTTATTTGTTTCTTTTGGGCATCGTCGGTTCGTTCGCAGCTTTGGGACTGATGGCTTATGCTGGATTTCACGAGCAGACGACCGATGACAAATCCGAGAGAGTTTCGTCAAGAATGACAGGGATGATTTTTTGCTGCGTTGGTCTTTATGTTGCTTTCTGCTTTTATCGTGCTTTGGTGCGATGATGATTTTGTGTTTATGAAGACGACGATACGGCTCCTCACGTTATGAAAGGTCAACTTACGGGCATGTGCGGCGTTTATTTTGTTGCAGCCGAGCTATCGCACATCGGCTTCATCGCCTCGCCTACTTCACGGAGTGCTATTGGCGCTGACATTCTCGTTACCGACCAAGCCTGTCAGCGAGCATTCTCAGTCCAAGTCAAGGCCAACGCCGCAGCAGTCGGCTTTTGGCTCGTAGGCGAACGAACGCCAGTATCCCCTACTCATATTTACGTTTTCGTAAATTTGAAGTCCAGAGAGACTGGTTGCCAGCGGGAGTATTTTATCGTTCCCAGCAGAGTGGTGGCCGAGCGCAAAGTATACAGCAAGCACCCGAAGTCAGAGTTTTATTCCATATACCGGAAGCATATTCTTGAGCATCGAGACCTTTGGAGTGTCTTTGGGGACCCACACGTTGAGGAAACGTTGGCTTCGACTCAGCACCAGCTGCCTTACAACACCCTGGGGCCAACGGCGAGCGCGCCTGGCCTTTCGACGAGCACATGAAAAAACTTGCACTCAAATTTTGGTTTTGGGCACTCGTGCAGGCTTGCATTGTTGCGGCGTTTGTCGGATGGCGATTTTACATGGGCGTGTCCGAGTATTTGGCTCATCCGCCGGACGGTGATTTGTATGCACACACTTGGCCGTTTCAGTTTATCGTATTTTTGATTTTTACTTTGCCGAAGATTGGTGTCAGCGTTATTGCATTGCTTGGCGCGGAGTGGTTTGTCGTTCGTGTGATTTCAAGGAGACAAGTCCTTGATGAGAAGTCATCGCCTGCGCCGTCCGGTTGCAACCGCGAATAAACGCCAATGAACGCCAATCCCTCAAAATCCAAATCCGAATCCCATTTCCAATTCGCGTGAATTGGCGTCCATTCGCGGTTATCTTTGCTCCGTTGATTTGTATAAACAGAGGACAACGATCCCCCAGTTTCCGCTTTTCCGCTTTCCCGCTTTCCGCTTTTTATCCATGTTCATCTGTGGCTAAAGAAAAAAAACCGGAAGCCTTTCAGCTTCCGGCCTTTGAATTCCAATAGCGTCTTATTTGCTCTTTTTCAAGGCGCTCAATCCCGCGTACACCGCGTTCTTGCCGAGCAACTGCTCAATGCGCAGGAGTTGGTTGTACTTGGCCAGGCGGTCGGAGCGGCTCAGCGAGCCCGTCTTGATCTGGCCGCAGTTGGTCGCCACGGCGATGTCGGCAATCGTCGCGTCTTCGGTTTCGCCGGAGCGATGCGAAAGGACGGCGGTATAGCCGTTGAATTGCGCCAGTTGCACGGCGTCCAGCGTCTCGGTCAGCGAGCCGATCTGGTTTACCTTGACCAGGATCGAATTGGCCGTGCCGGTATCAATTCCCTTTTGCAGGAACTTGACGTTCGTCACAAACAAATCATCGCCCACCAGTTGAACCTTGTCGCCGATCTTGTCGGTGAGCTTCTTCCAAGTCGTCCAGTCGCTTTCGCCGCAACCATCTTCGATGGAGACAATCGGGTACTTGGACACCAGCTTGGCGTAAAAGGCAACGAGGTCGTCGCCGGTGATGGTTTCGCCGGTGCTTTTCTTGAAGGTGTACTTGCTGTTGCCGTCGTAAAACTCGGAGGCCGCCGGGTCCAGCGTGAGATTAATGTCCTTGCCCGGCTTGTAGCCGGCATCTTTGATGGCCTGCAAAATGGTTTCAATTGCCTCCTCGACGCTGCCGAGCTTGGGGGCAAAGCCGCCCTCGTCGCCGACCGCCGTGCTGCAACCCTTCTTTTTCAGGACGGACTTGAGGGCGTGAAACGTCTCGGTGATCGCGCGCAAACCCTCGCTGAAGGTCGGCAGGCCGTGGGGCTGGATCATGAATTCCTGGAAATCAATGGGGGCGTCGGAGTGCGCGCCGCCGTTGATTACGTTGGCCATGGGCACGGGCAGCACCTTGGCGTTGGGCCCGCCCAGATATTTGAAAAGCGGTTGTCCCAAGGCGGCGGCGGCGGCCTTGGCGTTGGCCAGCGAGACGGCGAGAATGGCGTTTGCGCCCAGCTTGGATTTTGTCTCGGTGCCGTCGAGGTCCAGCATGATCCGGTCCACGGTCAACTGGTCGAGGGCATCGGCGCCGATCAGGGCGTCCTTGATTTTGCCGTCCACATTGGCCACGGCCTTGCTGACGCCCTTGCCCGAGTAACGCTTCTTGTCGCCGTCGCGCAGTTCGATGGCCTCATGTTCTCCGGTGCTGGCGCCGCTGGGCACCGCCGCGCGGCCCGCCGCGCCGCATTCCAGCGTCACATCAACTTCCACAGTGGGATTTCCGCGCGAGTCGAGGACTTCGCGCGCCTG
>Ga0326728_10023971_pt1 | contig 11112 bp, 11 predicted proteins | sample MB3enrmetagenome_FD_207602 | JGI IMG/M metagenome (GOLD analysis project Ga0326728, IMG submission 207602) | Lab enriched peat soil microbial communities from McLean, Ithaca, NY, United States - MB31MN | ecosystem: Environmental > Terrestrial > Soil > Wetlands > Peat | place: USA: New York... | reverse complement strand
CGCGGCCGCGTGTACCCCGAACCCCGCCCCTTGTGGCGCACCGAATACCAGCGCGACCGCGACCGCGTCATCCACTCGCGCGCCTTTCGCCGCCTGGAATACAAGACGCAGGTGTTCCTCAATGGCACCGGCGATCATCTGCGCACCCGGCTCACCCACACCATCGAAGTCGCCGCCATCGCCCGCGGCATCGCCCGCGCCCTCCGCCTCAATGACGACCTGGCCGAAACCATCGCCCTGGCCCACGACCTGGGCCACTCCCCCTTCGGCCACAAAGGCGAGGAAGTCCTGGACCAGCTCATGCGCGGCCACGGCGGCTTCGAGCACAACCGCCAGAGCTTGCGCATCGTCGAGGAACTGGAGGAAAAATACCCCGGCTTCCGCGGCTTGAACCTCACCTGGGAAACCCGCGAAGGCCTGGCCAAACACCAAACCGCCTACGACCACCCCGGCCACCGCCAAGGCCCCTCCCTCAAATCCCCTTCCCTGGAAGCCCAGGTCGCCAACCTCGCCGACGAACTCACCTATTGCAGCCACGACCTGGACGACGGCCTGGAAGCAGGCCTCCTTTCCGAAGCCAAACTCAACCGCGAAGTCAAACTATTTTCCGAGGCCTCCCGCGCCGTCCGCTCCGAACACCCCGGCCTGCCCGACGAAACCCGCCGCCCCTTCATCATCCGCTGCCTCATTGACCGGCAGGTGCGCGACGTGGTCGAAACCACCGAAGCCGCCATCCTCGACTCCGGCGTCCAAACCCCCGACGACGTCCGCCGCCAGCCCCGCGCCCTGGTCGAGCACAGCCCCCGCCGCCGCCGTTTGAACCTGGAACTCCGCGACTACCTCCTGCACAATCTTTATTCCAACCCGGAGGTCTTTGAGCCAAACAACCGGGCCGCGACGATGCTGGGCGACCTGTTCCAGTATTACCGCAAACATCCCCGCGAAATCGGCGCCTCCTCCCAAAAGCGCGCCCGCCGAGCCGGCTGGCTCCGCGCCATCTGCGACTACCTCTCCGGCATGACCGACCGCTACGCCATCCTTGAGCACCAAAGATTGTTCGGCCTGAAGTCAGACCGTTGAGACAAAATTCATTTTCTCTTCTTGGCGGCGAGAGCCAGGTTCTTCTCGATCAGCCGGCATCGCTGCTCCACGCAGATTTTGGAGCGCATGCCGTCCGGGGGCGTGCGGAGGACGTAGTCAAGCAGTTGGTCCACCGTGCTCGCGGCGACATGGGTGCGGGTGTCGGAGGAGCCATAGTAAATGAGGACCTCGCCGTTGGGCCGGGCGACCCAGCCGTTGGCAAACAGCACGTTGGAAACATCGCCGACGCGCTCCGCGCCTTCCGGCGCCATGAAATAACCACCCGGCCTGGCGAGGATCTTGGTGGGATCGCTTAAATCGCACAGGAACAGGTACAGGACATAGCGCAGACCGGCGGCGGTGTTGCGCACGCCATGAGCCAGATGGAGCCAGCCCTGTTTGGTCTTGATGGGAGCGGGGCCGAGGCCGTTTTTGCCTTCCTTGATGGTGTGGTAAAAGCGCGGGTCAATGATCTGCTCCTTGCCGACGACGGGGTTGGTGATGTCGTCGCACAAACCCCAGCCGATGCCATCCCCGGAACCGGGCGCGGCAAAATCCGTCATGGGCCGGGTATAGAAGGCATACTTGCCGTGGACGAATTCGGGGTGGAGCACGCAGTTGCGCTGGTGCAAGGAGCCGGCGGTCTGGAGATCGGGCAGGCGCTGCCACTTGATGAGGTCCCTGGTGCGGGCGATGCCGCAGCGGGCGATGGCGGCGGAGAGGTCGCCGGGCTTGGAATCATCGTGCCGCTCGGCGCAGAACAGGCCGTAAATCCAGCCGTCCTGGTGGCGCACCAGGCGCATGTCGTAGAGGTTGGTTTCCTGCTCTTCCAATTCGGGCAGGCGGACCGGATAATCCCAGAAACGAAAACCATCCACGCCGCTTTTGCTTTCCGCCACGGCGAAGAAGGACTTGCGATCCCAGCCCTCCACGCGGGCCATCAAAACGACGTGGCCGTTCCACTCCATGGCGCCGGCGTTGAAAGCGCAGTTGATGCCGAGCCGGGTCATCAGGCGCGGGTTGCTGGCGGGGTTGAGATCATAACGCCAGAACAGCGGGGTGTGTTCGGCGGTGAGCACCGGATGCTCGTAGCGGTCGAAAATGCCGTTGCCGCTCTTTTGCGGGCGATTGGGGCGCCGGATCAGTTGGTCATGCTCGCGCTGGAGCCGCTTCAGTTTGGTTTGGAAGGCGATTTTGTTCATAGAGCCTGGTGAAGAGAGAATGGCGGTCTTTGAACTGCGTATGGCAATAGTGAGGCATCATGCAATTCCAAGAAGATCCTTGCCGCAAAAGAACGCAACGCGGCCAGCCGCAACAAAGGAATTGAACCACGGATTTCACGGATTTCACGGATAAAAACTATGCACTCTGCCTTCTGGATGGTAGTGTCCTAATTTGAGCGCGCGTTATTTTTTCCATCTTTGGGCCAGATAAGCGAACAAAATGGTAAAAGAGATAATACCTAATCCTATCAGTAAAATTCTGACGTTAAATCCTGAGAAGTTCAGAAAAAATCGAATCACCTGATTTATCGTATAAGACATTTGCGCGCCCGGTCAGTGCAAAAAACTCAACATTCTGGATTGCCGTCATCCGTGCCATCCGTGTTATCCGTGGTTCAATTCCTTTGGTTGCGGCTCTACAGCGGTGGCTTATTCGGCTTTTTTGCCTTTGCCTTCCGGCTTCTCCGCTTTTTCTAGCTTCTCGTGTTTTTCCGGTTTTTCCGCTTTTTCCGGTTTTTCGTGTTTCTCCGGCTTGGGCGCGCGCGGTTTCTTTTCAGGACGCGCGCCAGCCTCGGCGGATTCCGGGGCGGCGGCTTCATCGGCGCGGGCGGTTTCGGCGCGGCGATGGCCGCGGGATTCCGTGCGGGCGCGCGCTTCCCTGGCGTCGGCGGGGGCGGCCTGTGGCGGAGGCAAGGCAAGCGGGGTGGTGCTCTCAATGCGCACTTTCAAGGGGGCGGTGACCTGGGCATGGAGGCGAAGCTCGACGGTGTGCTCGCCCAAAGTCTTGATGGGGTGTTCGAGATAAATTTTCCGTTTTTCCAGCACGATGTCGAATTGGGTCTTCAACTGGTCGGCGATCATCCCCGCGGTGACGGCGCCAAACATCTTGCCGTCCTCGCCGGTCTTGACCGCGATGACGGCAATGAGGTTGGAGACGCTCTTGGACAGCTCGGTCATGGTGCTGAATTCATGGGCCTCGCGTTCGCCGCGCCGTTTCTTGAGGGATTCGATGCGCTTCTTGTTGGTGGAACTCAGCGGCACGGCCAGGCCCTGGGGAAACAAGTAATTGCGGGCGTAGCCGGCGGCGACTCTGACCTGGTCGGATTCTCCGCCCAGGCCCACGATGTTTTGAATGAGGATGACTTCGGTTTTTGCCATAAAATGTTGCGGGTTAAAGCCGGAAGCACGGGAAAGGACCGGTGGTTCCGAGGAAACAGGTTAAAATGGAACGTCGTCTTCTTCGGGCGGCGCTTCGCCGTTCTCCGGGGGGCCGGCCGCGGCGGCAGGTTTGGCCGGGGCGGCGGGGCGGGGCGCCGGTTCGCCGGAGGGCATTCCGCCAGCGCCCGCGCCGGCCTCGGGGGCTTTGGAATCAATGAAGGAGAAAGATTCCAGCCTGACTTTGAGTTTGGACATTTTCTGATGGGTGTTCTTGTCCTCCCAAGTATCCAGTTTGAGGCGGCCTTCGACCAGGATGGGTCTGCCTTTGCGAAAGTACTGGGCGATGACCTCAGCCTGGCGGTCCCAAGCCTCCACATCCACAAAGGTCACTTCCTCCTTGTTTTCGCCGGTTTCGCTTTTCCAGGAGCGGTTGATGGCCATGCCCATCTTGACCACCGCCGTGCCCTTGGGAGTGTAGCGCAGTTCCGGGTCGCGGGTCAGGTTCCCGGCGATGATGACTTTGTTGAAGTTGGCCATAGCAAGGTTCCATCAGGTTAGACGGCGACGGGCAGGGTCGCCGGCTTGGGGGCGGCGGCCTTGGTAAAAAGGACGCGAAAAACCTCCTCGTTGTTGACGAAGCGGTGGCGCAGTTTCGCCACGGCGGCCGGTTCGCTCTCGAACAAGATGTTGACGTAGTAGCCGGAGCTGTGCTTGCGGTCGGCGACGCGGGAGAAGGTTTTTTTATCCATTTTTTGAATGGTTTCGACCTTGCCGCCCGCGGCGGCGATCTCGGCGGAGATTTTATCAATCATCTCCTTGAGCGATTCTTCGCGGGCGGCGCTGTTTAAGATGAACAATCCTTCGTAATGTTTCACAGTTTTCCTTCCGGCAACGGGGCCGGCGCGGCCCCGTTAAATTGGTTCATTGCCTGTTTCATTCCTGCGCTCAACCAGCATTCCACCTGCTGGCCGGCGCGGTTCAATACTTCCGCCACCGCCGGGCGTTCGGCGGCGGCAAACTGGCCCAGCACATAACGGCTGATCTGCCGGCCATCGTCTTCCCGCCGCCCGATCCCCAGCCGCAAACGCGGATACTCCCGCGTCCCTAATTGCTGCTCCACCGATTCCAAACCATGATGCCCGCCGCTGCTGCCTTTGGCCCGCAAACGAATCTGCCCCAATGGCAAATCCGCGTCATCCACCACCACGAGCATTTGCGCAAGCGGCAGGCGGTAAAATCCGCGCAAGGCCGCCACTGCCTCGCCGCTGGCATTCATGAACGTCTGCGGCTGGCACAAAATGATCCGTTTGCCGTCCAGTTCAAGCCGTGCCAGGCGGGAACTGAACTTTCTCTCCCGCACCCACGGCGCCCGCCAGCGGGACGCCAATTGTTCCACCAGCATAAACCCGATGTTATGCCGGGTGCCGGCGTATTCCCGGCCGGGATTGCCCAATCCCGCGATAAGATATAAATGATCCATGCGGCGCGCGGTTCCTGCCTGGCAACCCCAACCCGGGGTGTGGCGCCACCAGCAAAGTTATTTCCTTCTCTCGGTCTTCCTCTCGGGCTTCTTTTCCGCGGGCTTTTCGGCGGCGGCGGGAGCAGCCTTCTCGCCCGGCTTGGCCGCGGCCTTCTCGCCGGGTTTGAGGGCGACTTTTTCGCCCGGCTTGACGGCGACCTTCTCGCCCGGTTTGGCGGCGGCCTTGTCCTCCGGCTTGGCGGCCACGCCCGGCTTGGCTTCTTCTTCGGCGCCCTCTTCCTTCTTCTCTTTGATCATCTCCACTTCGCCAACAGGGGCGGTGGCGGCTTCGAGGGCGGCGGCTTCCTCGGCCTCGGAGATCGGGGCGGCGACGGACAGGACGGAAATGTGTTTGTCGCCCAGGATTTCCACTCCGGGGGGGGCTTTGATGTCGCCGATGTGAATGGCCTGGCCGATTTCCAGATGGCTGACATCCACGACCAGGGTCTCCGGCAAATCTTTGGGCAGGGCGCGGACTTTCAATTTGAACAAAACGTGTTCCAGGGTGCCGCCGCCCGTTTTGACGCCCAAGGCTTCGCCCACACTGTCCACGGGCACGGTGAGGGTGACTTTTTCGTTTTCGGCGACTTCGTGCAAATCAATGTGCAGCACCTGGTTGGAGAGGACGTGGTGCTGGATTTCCTGGATGATGGCCAGGCGGTTGGGCTTGGCGTCGCCCTGCACGGTCAGGTTGAGCAGGATGTTCTCCGAGGCGGCGCCGTGGACGACATCCCGGAAGTCCTGGAGATTGACTTCCAGGTTTTGGGGCGGATTGAGTTTCCCGTAAATGACGGCGGGGACGCGAGCGGAGGCGCGGAGGGTTCTGGAACCAGCCCGCCGGCCCAAAGTCCGCGGAAAGGCATTCAAAGCAACAGATTTCATTTTTTCAACATTCTATACTAACGGGGCGGCCAGCGCCAGCTTAACCTCGCCGTCACGGCTCGGCGGAGTCCGGCCCAGCCATCCTCTTTGGGCGGCCGGCGCCGACATCACCTAACTGGTGCGCCCACCCTTAAACTCAAACAAGGAAGTGACCGAGGAATTACAATTAATTCGCTTGATCGCTTCGCCCAACAACCCGGCGACGGACAGGGTGGTTATCTTCAACCCGTCAATCGCAGGGCGAAGGACGGTATCAGTAGTTATCAATTCGTCAATGCAAGATTTTCGGAGTCTGGCGACGCCGATTTCGTTTAAAATGGCGTGGGAGACGCAGGCGGTGATTTTCCTGGCCCCCTTGCGCTTGAGCAAGGCGGCGGCGTTGACGAGGGTGCCGGCGGTTTCCGTCAGGTCGTCCACCAACAGAACGTTGCGCCCGCGGATTTCGCCGATGACGGCCATGGCCTCGGTTTCGGAGGCGTTTTTGCGGCGTTTGGCGACGATGGCCAAGCCGGCTTCCAGGACTTGCGAGTAGGCGTGGGCCATTTTCAGGCCGCCCACATCCGGGCTGACGACCACCAAGTCCGGGATGCGCAGCTTTTTGAGATATTCATACATGACCGGGGCGGCATAAAGATGATCCACCGGGATGTCGAAGAACCCCTGAATTTGCTGGGCGTGGAGGTCCACGGTCAGGATGCGGTTGGCCCCGGCGGCGACCAGGAGATTGGCCACGAGCTTGGCGGTGATGGGCACGCGGGGCTGGTCCTTGCGGTCCTGCCGGGCGTATCCGTAAAAGGGGAGAACGGCGGTGATGCGCGAGGCGCTGGCGCGGCGCACCGCGTCCATCATGATGAACAGCTCCATCAAGTAATGGTTGGTGGGCGGGCTGGTGGACTGGACGATAAAGACATCCTCGCCGCGGACATTTTCCTCGATTTTGACGAACGTCTCGCCATCGGGGAAGGCGCTGACGGTGCATTTGCCCAACTCGATGCCGATGGAGGCGGCGATGCTTTTAGCCAGCGGGATATTGGACGTGCCGCAAAAAACTTTCACAGATTTGGCTTTGCTCAAAAAATAAAACCACCGCTATGGTGGCCGAATTGTGGCGGCAATGTAACAACCGCCCCGCGCCATGCAAGCACGAAACGGAGAAAACTCAAAAACGGTAGCGGCTTTCGGCAGAAAGCCGCAGAAATTCCATGCCCCGGGTGGTTTGCCGGTAACCGCCGCCGCCAGATTTCACCGGGCAGGTTCGGAGATGGATCTCTTGGGAGCAGAGGTTCTGGTTTGAAAGAAACCAGCGCCACCGGCATGAAAAAATGGCGGCGGATTGCCATCCGCCGCTACCCTGCTGCACATCTTTTCGCGTTCCGTGGCGGTTTTGACGGGTTCGACGATTCGTTCGCCAGCGGCTCAAAATCCGCCGTCCACCTGCCAGCGGTGTGCCGGATTATCGTTCCTTACAGCCAGGTTCCACTTCTTGGTTGCATTGAATTGCTGCGCTGGCAGTTTGATTTCGTAAGGCACAAAGCGCCCGCGGTACGACTGGGAAGTGAAGGATTCCCCCAGGCTGACGATCTCCAGACCGCCCAGGTATTGTTTCACCTGCTCAGTGATGGGGGACATGAATTTGCCGGCTTCGTCCCAATCTTTGCGGCTGCAAGCTTCCAGGAAGGCGCGGGCGGCTTGCTCCGCGGTCAGGGAGGCATATTTTTCGTTGTCGGGCAACGTCTGCGGTTCTTGCGCCCAAGTCATATCCGCCGGCAAGTCAAGCTGCCACACTTTTGTGTCAATCGGCTGGTTGTAATCAATTTGGCTGAGGTCGAAGATCAGGGTTTCGCCGGCAGGGCGCACCAGATAGTACCGCACGGTTTCCAGCAGTTTGGTCTGAGTATCGAAGCGATAGACCCGGCGCGTGTCGGCGTTGTCAAAGAAACTATTCTTAAGGTAGTCATTTTCCGGGATGCCCGATTTGGCGTGGATGGTGACGACGGACTTCACCTTGCCGTCCGCGGCGGTTTCCTCCGAGGTGTCCATCTGCCAGCCTTTGGCCTGGGCGTTGCGCAGCTCATTGCTGATGGTGTTGCTCAACGAGGCAATCCGGTGCAGCCATTCCGTGTCATAGGCGCTGGGGGAGGCGTGCGGATACTTGGCTCCGTAGTGGCCGTTCTTGATGTAAAGCACCGCGGAATCGCCGTCCATCACGACCACGCGGCCGGGCTTCTCGGCCCGCCATTTCAGTTCCGGCGCGAACTGCTTCCACAGTTCGATGGCGCAGAACTCGCGGTCCGCATCAATATGGCTGAAGTTATCCTGCGGCGCGGTCCGCACCTGGCCGCGCAAATGAATGCTGGTGAGTTTGGCCACGGCTTGGGCGCCCTGGGTCATGATTTCGGCCGCCCTGGCCTGCGCCTTGGGCGTGGTCAACAAGATGCTTAACAGAATGGCTGCCGCGCACGCGGTCGCGCCCAGCCCGAATCCCCAACGATGTTTCAATAATTTGCTCATGATAGTTTCTCTTTCTGGTTTGAACTGTTCCTGACGCACCCGCCGCATCACCGCTTCCACCATGCGCACGCCGGCGGCGGCCTGGCCGCGCGCCACCAGGCATCGTTGCAGACTCGCGATCTGTTCGTATTCAGCCCGGCATTCGGCACAGGTTTCCAGGTGGGCCTGGCATTGGAGCGATTGGCCGCGGTCCAGCAACCCTTCCACGCAGACGATAAAATGGTCCCGGCATTCGGCGCAGTTCATGGTTGTTCCCTTTTGTTGACTGTTTTTTCCGGGCTTTCACGGAAATCGCGGGCTTCCAGTTCCTGCCGCAGCAGCAAGTAAGCCCGCGAAAGCGTTTTGGTGACCGTGCCCAGCGGCATGGCGAGGCGTGTGGCCACTTCCTGACAGGAAAGCCCCTCGTAATACCGCAGCAGAATCACCCGGCGATGGTTTTCGGGCAGGACGGCAATGACTTCTTCCAACGGATAATCCGGCGTGTCGCCGGTCGCGCTGGCCGCCATGGCCTCCGCGGCTTCGCCATCCGGCCCGCGGCGAAGTTCGGCCCGGAATTGCTCCTGGGCCACCCGGCCCGCGATGCCCAGCAGCCAGGAGTAAAACGACTCCGGCTTGCGCAGCTTCCCCAGGGACAGAAAAGCCCGCACGAACGATTCCTGCGCCGCTTCCTCCGCTTGCGAGTAGTTTCCCACCCGCCAGACCAGATAAGAAAACACCGATTTCTGGTAGCGATCCACCAGCAGGCCGAAGTCCTCCGGATGGCCATCGCGACAGCGCTCGACGTTTTCTTTGTCAGTCAAGTCCATGCAGTGTCCTGTTCCAATGAATTCGCATCGTCAATGATTAGTGCCGCGCCGGGGCGATTTGCGACAGCGGAGCAAAGAAATAATTGGCGCTTATCTTTGGTGTTTGTTTTCTTTATCCTTGATTTCCGCGGAAAAAGCGGAAAAAGCAGGTTGACATTCTTCACTTTGTAGTGCAAAGTGAAAGCCGAAACAGGATTACAAATTATCTCGTCCCATGAAAATACAATGGTTTAAACCTTGGGGGATGTTCTACCTCCCGGTGTCTCTGCCAGGCGCAATCGTGACCGGTCTGGCGGCGCTTTTCTGCGCGCAAGTGTTCCTGGCCGTGGATCACCGGTCCCATTCGGTCAGCGACACCTTTTATGGCATCTTCCCGTTTTTTGTCTGCACCTTTCTTTTATGGGATTGGGTGGCCAGGAAAACGAGCACGGTTATTTCCGGGCCAAATCCAGGCAGATGATGTCTTGATCGTTTCGCGCATACATCCGCCGCTGGGCGAAGGCGGGATGCGACCAGACCACCTGGCGGCCGACATCGCGATTGGCCGGCTCAATGACGTGGGCGCGGCTGATCTCCTCGTAGCCCTTCGGAGTCAGCCGGGCGATAATTAAATCGCCCTTTTCATTGAACAGGAAAAAGCGGTCCTGATTCTTGATGAGGAAGGCATTGCCCCAGCGCACTGGCTTGCCGTCGGCGGTGGTGGCGCTGAGAGTCTCCCAAACCCGCTCCCCGGTGTCCGCCTTGAGACAGCGCAACTGGCCGTAGCTGCAAACGCCGTAGATATAGCCGTCCTCCAAGAAGGGCGTGCTCAGGGTCGAGTGCAACTCGCCGGTGTTCTGCTCGTCCATGCGCTTGCTTTGCCAAACCGTTGCCGCCGCCGGATGGGAGGCATCCAGCCGGAGCATCCACGAGCCGTTGTAAAAGCAGGTGAGGAAAAGCGAATCGTCCATCTGGCGCGGCGTCGCGATGGTCATGCCGGCGCGAATCGCCTCCGACGGCTTCAAGGACCAATAGACTTTGCCCGTTTCCGGATCCAGCGAGTTGACCGATTCCGGGTGCCAGACGATCAGTTGCCGGACGCCGCCCGCCTGAAAAATCACCGGGGAGCAGTAGCCCGGTTCCTTGGCGCTCAAGGCCCGCCAGATTTCCCGCCCGGTGTTCTTGTCCAAGGCGACCACCGTCGAGTTGGAGCCGCCGGCCAGGCAAATCAGTTTGTTGCCGTCCAGCAGCGGGTTTCCCGCGAAGCCCCATACCGGGGTCTTGATTTTGTAATCCTCTTTGAAATCCCGCGACCACACCACGCTTCCCGTCGCCGCGTCCAGGCAGAACAAATTGCCTTCCGCCCCGAGCGAGAAGACTTTGCCCGCGCTGACCACGGGGGTGGTGCGCGGACCAGCCGGGTAGGCTACGGTGTAGGGACAATCGTATTCGTGCCGCCACAGGATTTTGCCGTCGTCCGCATTCAGGCAAACAATTCCCTCGGCGCTGGGGGCGCCCTCACGCGCCGGGGCGTTCCCCGGATTGTTCGAAGCCCTGGCAGGCTGGTGGTCGAGAACATAGACGCGCCCTTGCGCCACGGCGGGGCCGGAATAGCCGGAGCCAATGGCAGTGCGCCAAACCACCGGCGGACCTCCGGCCGGAAACGAGCTGACAATGCCGGTCTCGCGCCAAACGCTGTCCCGGGCCGGCCCAAGCCACTGCGGCCAATCGTCAGCCCGCAGGCCGGGCGCGCAGCCCATCGCCATCACTGTCAACCATATTCCACACACAAAGAATCGTTTGCATTGCATTCAGCAGTCTGGCGCCGCCGCCCGCCGAAGTCCAGCCAGGACACGGTCGGGTAATGCCTTAATTTGGAGCGCACGCGCCCCCGCGTGCAGGGTTCAGCGCCCTCGCTGAACCCATTCACCGATGTCAGCGACGAGGGCGTCGC
>Ga0326728_10023970_pt1 | contig 11112 bp, 11 predicted proteins | sample MB3enrmetagenome_FD_207602 | JGI IMG/M metagenome (GOLD analysis project Ga0326728, IMG submission 207602) | Lab enriched peat soil microbial communities from McLean, Ithaca, NY, United States - MB31MN | ecosystem: Environmental > Terrestrial > Soil > Wetlands > Peat | place: USA: New York... | reverse complement strand
GCGGGCGGAGAGGCTGCGGGGGCGGCCGTTGTTGGCGACTTTGGCTTTGCCTTGGGGGGAGCGGGGGCCGGTGGAGAGCTGGGCGTTGCGGCGATTGGCGTCGATTTGCGATTGGGAAGACATGGTTGGTGCACCTCGGGGGAGGGGGCGGGCGGTTGTGGAGATCCGTCCCTGTAAGAGAGATAGCACGGGGGCGGCGGGAATCGGATCGTTGGGCGGGCTAGGTGATTGAGGGGACGGGAGATTGAGGTGGGGAACGGCGGGGAACGGGAGTTTGGGGCGATTCCGGAGCGCCTACTCCGGGATCATGCCGATGGTCCGCAGCCAAGTCTCGACTAACCGAGGCCAACGCGTTATGGGAAACTTCGTGGGACGCAGGCCGAAGGCATGCCCGCCTTGCGCGTACAAATGCATCTCCACGGGAACCCCAGCGTTCTTGAGCGCGATATAGTAAACCAGCGAATGGTTTACGTTGTCCACGGGATCGTTCTCGGCTTGCAGCAAGAAGGTGGGCGGCGTGCGGCGGGTGACAGGAACATCCGGATTCAACTCGAATTTCTTTTCGTCGGTCCAGAGATGCCCCGGATAAATGGACACCGCGAAATCCGGGCGGCAGCTTTCTTTGTCGGCCGCATCGACAGGCGGATACAAACGTTGGTCGAAGTGCGTGGCGATCGCCGCCGAGAGGTGGCCGCCGGCCGAGAATCCAAGCACGCCGATCTTGTGCGGATCGATATGGTAGTCCGCGGCGTGGAAGCGGACCAGCCCCACGGTCCTCTGGGCATCTTGGAGGGCTAGCGGGGCTTTCGGAATGATGTGACATTTACAGCCCTCGTCCCAGTGCGGCCCCGAGAACGGAACGCGGTACTTCAAGAGCACACACGCGATGCCATGGGAGGTCAGCCAGTCGCAGACCTCGACGCCTTCGAGATCGATGGCCAGGATGTGATAGCCCCCGCCCGGAAACACGACCACCGCAGCGCCCGTATTGTTTCCCTTCGGCGAATAGAGGGTCATGGTGGGCCGCGAGACGTTGGCGACGTCTCCTGATTGCGCCGTTTCGGTGTTGGCCGGCGGGCCAAACTGGGCGTCGGGTGGAGCGCCTGGCCATAGGGGCAGTTGCGTGTGGCCGGGCGATGGCTGCCAGCCGGGGTTCTGGGCGAACAGACTGCTCGACGCGAACGCGACACAGAGAGCAAAGATGGAAGGCTTCATCGCGATCTCACAGAGGCAGTATACAGCAGGACGAACTCTGGTCCGAGGATGGATCCCGAAAAACGCGCATGGCGCAACGCACCCGGCCGTCTTCCTTCGGAACCGCGATGCTGACTTCCGGGGAGTAATCCGGCGCTGACTTCCCGGAACGCCGTTTGGGGCCAATCGACGGGTCGGCGACAAACCAGGCAGGTGGATCCGCGGGAACTAGGGAGACCCACGGGAGGGCGAAAGCGATGCCAGCCGTGGGACGGGTTTCCGGGACGACGCCGACAGCAGGCCGAGTGCTACGACGGCCGCCATCGGCCCTCAATTCTGGGCCTGACTTTCGAGGCGCTGAAGGCCTTGATTTCAGGGCATCCCGCGTTTGTCCCGAAACTTACCGGTTGTGAGACATCCGCTGGTGGGGGTAAACTGAAGCTATCTGTGACGGATAGATTCGCTGAGCGCTTTTTCCCGGTCGCTGGGCGGGAGTTCCTTGCCCGTAGCGGCACATGGCGGTGTGAACTCGATGCGCCAGTGGACGTGTCCGGTGTTGACAGACGGGTTTTCTGCTTGCGCTTCGTTCTTGTGGAACCGGACCCTCGATGGAAGGGAACGCCAGCCACGGAGCGGAAACTGCAATTACGAACTTCGCTAGCAACGTTCCATAATCTCGACGGGACACAGGCCGGGTATGCGGGCTGGCTGGATTTGGTGGTCAAGGGCTTTCTAGATTCCGATAGGACTGAGAACGTGATCGAAGCCTACGAAATCGAGCGCGGGTAAAAGGGGCTACTGCCTCTTTGCGGGTAAACTGCCGGTTGCGTTCGTTCTGTTACTCGCGGATTAGGCGGTCGCCTTCAGCGGCATCGGCCCGCCAGCCGCGGCGCGAGTCTGGGCTCGCCGGTCGTCCCGAAACCTACCCCTTTTGAAACACTGGCTTCGGCCACTTGCCGTATCACGCCCAAGCCGTGGGAGTGGTGCCAAAGGAGCTCCGGTGACGGCCACGGACCGTCGAAATTCCCTAAAGCCGGGCCCAATGCCTTCTCCGCGAAGGCCCTCACGCACTTGCCGGATTCGCCGGGTCGAGCTGGACCTTCGTAGCCATGCACCGGAGTCACGCGGGTGTATACTGTCTCTTCGCTGAGACGGAGCAGTGCTATGGCTCAATCGAACGCTGCCGCGGATCACAGGTTCTTTTCGCCGAGACGCCGTCTGCGGCGGCGGGTGCTGATCTTCAGCGGTGTCAGTGCGGTCGCGACTGCACTGGCTGGAGCGATCGTATTCTTCGTCGCGGACGTTTATCTGCCCGTCGGTAGACTCGCTGATACCAATGGACAGACGCTTCAGCGGATACACTGCGACACGCAGACGTGCGATATGAGCGGCGTCCACGCGGATCCGGAATTCGAGCCGTCCGACTACATCATGGACAAGCGCAACTACTTCTTTTTGGATAGCCCGGATATCATTATTCCTGGTTTTCCACTCAGCTATGCGGATTCGGCTTTTGTCGGCACCTTCCAAACGCCTACTTCATTTCTGGCGCCGGATCGTGATTCTTGGCGGATGTATTCAGCCGTAAAGCAGATCGGCAGCACACGTATTGCTGTACTGGTGGGCTATGCCGAAAAGGCCTCTTGGAAGATCGAGCTGCCTGTCGATAAGACTGCCATCGACGCCGCACTACGTCAGGAACTCGACAGAGTTGTGGACGCTCTGCGAGAAGAAGATGGTCGGGTTCAATTCGGGGGCCCGGCGCGCAGAAGGATAGCGGCTGATGGTTATGTGGTTTTGGACCTTGCCACGAACGAAGTCCTCTACAGCGGATATTCGCTGCCCGTGTATTTTCCCCGCTCGCGAGCGCTGCCAAGACCAGGCACGAGTCTTTATCGGCACGGTCGGCAGATCTACGCTGTTCGGGCTGACTCAAATGATCGCCTCTTGGTGGTCAACACGGACCAAGTCGGTGATGTGCTATCGCTGCTGGTGCTCTCAGCGCTGATCCTGGCAGGCGGGTTTTCGGTCGCCTATGCATCCGGGATGACATTCTTGCGCAAGTATTTCGTGCTCACTGGGGGCTCCGCTTACAGCCCAGCTGATGCCCTTCGGCTCGGAGAGGGCCTAACAGTTGAATTCAAACGAAGCATCTCGTTTGGAGTGCAGAGCTCCGTTGATCGGGTGCTGGAAACTATCGCCGCCTTCGCCAATACTGCGGATGGCACGATCTTCATCGGGATCGAGGACGATGGCAATATTCATGGTTTGCGACCCGATGATGGGGCGAAGGGGCGGGACGCGTTAGCGGAGCGAATCCATCAAGCAGTGCGCCACAGGATCCGGCCCGTCCCCTTGATCCAAGTTGACTTTGTGGAAATAGGGGACCGCGCGATTTGCCGGGTTTTCGTTCCACGCGGGGAGCAGCCCCTGTATGTGATCGATGGAATAATTTATGTGAGGGACGGTGCATCGGATATCAAAGCACCGCCGGAGAGAGTCCTGAAGCTCGTTCAGGAGTACTCATTCTAGTTGAGTTGGCCAGTCCGCTGCCTGCTGCGGCTGGCTGCCAGAGCAAACAGCAAGAGCACGGGTAAGTGGCGATTAGTCACGCCGGAACCGGTTTCGATTCGCGTCGACGGGCGGGTCGCTTTTCGTGGCAGGTGAGCCCCTCTGATGCCCAGGAAGCCGGGTTCCGGGAAGTTTGCGTGATCCGGACCGATAGACGCGCTTGCGTCTGGGTATCCGGTTCCGGATGGCCGGGAGGTTGGCGGGGCGGGGTAGCCGGCGCTATCGGAGCCGGCCGGCTACCGGGAAACGCCGGGGATCAATTCGATCTCGTCGATCACGGCGAGGACCGCGGAGTCGATGGGGTTGGAGGGCCAGCGGCCGACGGCGCTCATGGCGCAGAAGCCTTCGGTGGTGAGCAGGACGCGGTCGCCCACGCCCGCATCCACGGAGTCCACGGCCACGATGGCGTCGCCGCGGTCGCTGCCGTCGAGCTGGAGGGGCTGCACGAGGAGCAACTTGAGGGCCTCGTGGCTGGGGTGTTTTCGGGTGGCCACCAACTCGCCGATTACGCGCCCAATGAGCATGGATCAGGACCTCTTCACGTGCACGCTGTCGACGATGCCGACGATGGTGGCATCGGTGGCCACTTCGGCGGGCAGCAGCGCATAGCTGGCCTCGCGCGCCCTCACCCAGTAAATGAGCTCGCCGGCTCCGGCTCCGGTCGAGTCGGTGCAGACGAGCGGCCGGCCGCGGTCCTGGAGTTCGGGAGTGACCGGCTGGACCATTAGAAACCGCTGGCCGGTCAGGTTCTCGTTCTTCATGGTCGCCCAGAGGCGGCCCACCACGCGGCCGAGATACATGGGCGGCTACCTCTTCTCGTCCAGAGTAACCGTGTCGACGATGCCGACGATGGCGGTGTCGACCGGCTTGTCCTTACATCCCTCGGCCATGCGGGCGGAACTGCCGGCGACGGCCAGCACCGTCTCGCGAAAACCGGAGCCCACGGTATCCACGGCGACGACGTAGCCGGGCTCGTCCTGCCCCTGGGGGGAGACGGGCTTGAGGACCAGCAGTTTCTTGCCTTCGAGGCGGGGATCCTTGCGTGTAGCAACCACCGTACCCACAACGCGGGCCAGTATCATGAGGGCCTTCTTCCGCTCTATTTGGCGGGGAAACTCCTGCCGATGGGGAGGGAATCTTCAAGGCCGGGGTGGGGCCGTGGAATGACGTGCACGGAGATCACTTCGCCCACCCGGCGCGCGGCGGCGGCGCCGGCATCGGTAGCGGCGCGCACGGCGGCCACATCGCCACGGACCAGCGCGGTGACGTAGCCCGATCCGATTTTTTCCCAGCCCACGAACGTTACCTTGGCGGCCTTCAACATGGCGTCGGCGGCCTCGATCATGGCCACCAGGCCGCGCGTCTCGATCATTCCCAAAGCTTCGCCCATCGAACCTCCTAGCGCCTACCTGCGCGCACCGCCTCGTCGACCAGCGCGATAAGCTCATCGCGGGTCACCTGAAACCGCTCCTGTCCCATGTCTTCGGCGGCCAGCGGGCAGCCGGATTCCATGCCCGCGCGCGACTGAATGCCGTAGCGCGTGCGGGCTTCGAGCAATTTGGTTACTTCCTGCTTGGGCAGCACTTGCGCGCCGCCGAGCAGCTCGGTGACCAGGGAAATCCGCGCGAAGTGCTCGACGGTCTCCATGCGGAAAAAGGCCTTGAAGACGTCCTCGCCATAACAAACGGCCCCGTGGTTGCCCATGAGCAGGGCGTCGTACTTGGGAATCAGCGGCAGCATGGGCTCGGTCAGCTCGGGGGTTCCGGGCAAGCCGTAGCCGGCCAGGGGAACGCAGCCCAGGCCGATCACCACCTCGGGCAGCAGCGCCAGGTTGAGGGAGCGCCCGGCGGCGGCGTAGCCGGTGGCCACCGGCGGGTGGGCGTGGAGCACGGAGCGGACGTCGGGCCGCAGGTTGTAGACCGTGAGGTGCAGCATCATCTCGGAGGTGCGCTCGCGCGTGCCGGAGATCTTCTTGCCCTGCATGTCGCAGACGATCATGTCGTCGGCGTGCATCATGCCCTTGCAGACCTGTGTGGGGGTACACAGCACGCGGTCCGGATCGAGGCGAATGCTGATGTTGCCGTCGTTGGCGGCCACCCAGCCCTTCTCCCAGACCAGGCGGCCTACGTCCACGATGTCCTGGCGATGCTCCCGCTCTGTTTTAGGCATCGGTAGACAATTCTACCAGATGCGGCCGGGGAGCGAACGGGGGTCGGCTACAATGAGAACGGAGATGGAAACACGGCGCATGTGCCCGCACTGCCGGGCGTTCATACAGACCAGCGACCGGGTGTGCCCGTATTGCGAGACGCGGGTGGGGCCGCGCGCGGTGGACCGGCGGCAGCCTGGGGAGATTCTGGGCGGGCTGATCCCGCACACGCATTTCACCACCACGATGATCCTGCTGGTCAACTTCGGGCTGTTCGCGGCCACGGTCATCTACAGCATGCGGGCCGGCCACGCGGATGCGCTGTGGGGGATCGACGGGCTCACGCTGTTCTCTTTCGGGGCCAAGTTCCGCGAGGCGATGGTTCTGGACGGCCAATGGTGGCGGCTGGTGACGGCGGGCTTCTTGCACGGCGGCCTGCTGCACATCGCCATGAATTCCTGGGTGCTGTACGACCTGGGCGCGCAGGTGGAGGAGAGCTACGGCTCCAGCCGCTTTCTGGTGTTCTACTTTGTGTCCACCGTGTTTGGGTTCCTCACCAGCTTCTGGTGGAGCAATGCGCTCTCGGTGGGGGCCTCGGCGGGGCTGATGGGACTGATCGGCGCCATGATCGCGCTGGGAGTGCGGGGCGAGTCGCGGGCGGGGGCGGCGATGCGGGGGCAATATGTGCGCTGGGCGGTCTATTGCCTCATCTTCGGGCTAGTGCTGCCCAGCATCGACAATGCCGCGCACATCGGCGGGCTGGCCGCGGGATTCTGCTGCGCCTACCTGGCGGGCACGCCGAAGCTGGTGGAAACCTGGGGGGAACGGCTGTGGCGCGTGGCGGCGTATGTTTGCGTGCTGCTCACGGCGCTCTCGTTCCTGAAGATGTACCTGGCGTTCGCGGCGGGGTAGCTTAGGGCGCGTCAGTAAACAACAGCTCCAATCTTCGGAAAGCGCAAGGACGTACGAAAACACCCTGCCGATTGCCAGAGGGCGCTCGGAAAAGTAGGCAAAGGCACTTCCTGCCGCCGATGAACGCAAATTAACGCAGATAAACAAATCTTGTTCTCGTTTTCTTGTCGGCGTTCATCTGCGTTCATCGGCGGCCAGTATTGGATCTGTTATTTCCCGACAGGCTCTTAGCGCGGCGCTCAGCCGAAGACGATGCGGGCAATCACCAGTTGGGGCAGGGTCTGGTTCCAGCTCTGCGGGAGGGCGTCGAAGGGCAGGCGGAAGGCCTTGGTCTCGCCGGGCTTGAGGCCGCCCAGGCGCGCGCCCACGATGGGCAGGCGCTCCCGCAGGACGACTTGCCCGTAGGCGTCCTGGAACACGCAGGTAATCTCCACCAACTTGACGTTGCGGTTTCCCGCATTGGCGATCTTGCCGGTGATCTCGACGAGGGTCTGCTGGGCGAAGTTCTCCTTGGCGTTCATCTCGACTTCGCTGAGCCGGAGGAAGCCGTTGCGGACGTAGAAGCGGGCATCCTCGGTGAGCGGGGGCGGCGCGGTTTGCTGGCGGCTCCAGCGCCAATTCAGATACAGCGCCAGCGCGGCGCCGACGGCCAGCAAGGCCGCCACGACAATCAGCACGACCGGAGCGGCGCCCCGGCGCGGGCTTCCAGGCAGGCAATCCGTCGATAAATCCATCCTGAATGGATTCTAACCCGTTCCGCGCCGGAAGTGTTCGTGGCGCGAGCAGAGGTATTGCCGGCGTGGGGGCTATCCTCTTTCAGAGGACGGGCTAAAGCATCTCCAACGGTCAGCCGATAGAAGTCGAGCAGGCGATGTTGACGTCGAGGGATGGGCGGCTGGAAGTGTTGGAGCTCACTGGAGAACAAGGGCATGGACGATCAGGATGTGATTCGCGAATTCCTAGTCGAGAGTCATGAAAACCTCTCGCGTCTGGATCGGGATCTGGTGGAACTGGAGAAACACCCGAAGGACGACAAACTGCTGGCCAGCGTGTTCCGGACCATGCACACCATCAAGGGAACCTGCGGTTTCCTGGCGTTTTCGACGCTGGAAAGGATCAGCCACCAGGCGGAGACCCTGCTGAGCCAGTTGCGGGACAGCGAACGGGAGCTCAGTCCGCAACTGGTGTCCCTGATTCTGGAAACTGTGGACGCGACGCGCAAGGTGCTGGCCTCGATCGAAGCCAGCGGGGAAGAAGGGCCGGAGCAATTCGAGGAGCTCACGGAACGGCTGCGCGCGATGGCGGAGTCGAAGGGCGGCGCCGTCAGCCCGCCGGTTACCGCCGCGCCACCTGTCCCCGCGGCCGAACATGCGGAGGCGCCGGCGCCCGCGGAGCGCCCCGAGGTCGCGAAGCCGGAGGAAGAGGCTGCGAAGTCCTCCGTTGTGGCGAAGCCGGAGGAAGAGGCCGCGAAATCCTCCGCCGCGGCGGACGCCAACATCCGGGTGGGCGTGGTGCTGCTGGACAAGCTCATGGATCTGGTGGGGGAGCTGGTGCTGACCCGCAATCAGATTCTGCAATTCAATACCGAGCGGGAAGACGCCACGCTCAACGTGACCGCGCAGCGGCTGAACCTGATTACCACCGAATTGCAGGAAGGCGTCATGAAGACGCGCATGCAACCCATCGGCGTGGTGTGGAACAACCTGCCGCGGGTGGTGCGGGACATGGCGGTGGCGCTGGGCAAACAGGTCCGGCTGGAGATGGTGGGCGCGGAGACGGAGCTGGACCGGACCATCATCGAAGCGATCAAGGACCCGCTGGTGCACCTGGTGCGGAATTCGTGCGACCACGGGATCGAGCCGCCGGAGGCGCGGGTGCGCGCCGGCAAGCCGCCTCAGGGCACGCTGACCCTGCGCGCCTATCACGAAGGGGGGCACGTCACCATCGAGATCATCGACGACGGGGCCGGCGTCAACGTGGACCGGGTGAAGGCCAAGGCGGTCCAGAAAGGGCTGGCGGGACCGGAACAGGTCGCGCGGATGACCGACCGGGAGGCGCTCAATCTGCTGTTCCTGCCGGGGTTCTCGACCGCCGAGACAGTGACCAACGTTTCGGGCCGCGGGGTGGGCATGGACGTGGTGAAGTCCAACATCGAGAGGATCGGGGGGGTGGTCGATCTGACCAGCCGATTGGGAGAAGGAACCACCCTGAAACTGAAGATTCCCTTGACGCTGGCGATCATCCCGGGCCTGGTGGTGACGGTGGGGAATTCGCACTCCACCGCGCGGGAGGCAGCGGGACATGGGGAACGGTTTGTCATTCCGCAGGTGAGCCTGCTGGAACTGATCCGGCTGGAGGGCGAGGCGGGCCGGAAGCAGATCGAACGGATTCATGGCACGCGCGTGTACCGGCGGCGGGGCATCCTGCTGCCGATCGCCTACCTGAACGAGGTTCTGGGCATCGAGAGCGACACCACCACGGGGGTGGTCAACATCGTGGTGTTGCAGGCCGAGGACCACCAGTTCGGGCTGGTGGTGGACGGCATCAACGATACCCAGGACATCGTGGTCAAACCGCTGGGCAAGCAACTGAAGGGGCTGAACTGCTACGCGGGAGCGACCATCATGGGAGACGGCCACGTGGTTTTGATCCTGGACGTGCTGGGAATCGGCCAGCGTTCCGGGGTGCTGGTGGAATCCCGCGAACAGGCGCGCGGAGCGAAGGAAAAGAAGACGCAGTCGGGGCTGGAACAGCAGCGCTTGCTGTTGTTCCGGGCGGGCGGCTTCGAGCGCCTGGCGGTACCGCTATCCCTGGTGGCCCGGCTGGAGGAGTTTCCGCAGTCGTCCATCGAGCATGCGGGCGGATGCCAGGTGGTGCAGTACCGGAACCGCATCCTGCCGCTGATCCCGCTGCGGGCGGTGCTCGAAGCGGGCGCGGCGGAGGGTGGCGAGGCGGCCGACCCGGCGCAGGTGATTGTGTTCAACGACGGGGACCGCAGCGTGGGCCTGATGGTCGACCAGATTCTGGACGTCGCCGAAGAGGTGGTCACGGTGCGCCAGCAGGGGAGCCGTGCAGGCCTGCTGGGCTCGGCGGTGGTGGGCAAGCGGGTAGCGGATTTCCTGGATCTCAACTACGTGATTCGAAGCGCCGCCGGGGGGTGGTTCCAGGGCGGAAGCGGGTCCGCGCCGGGAAGCAGAATCCTGCTGGCCGAAGGCTCGGCGTTCTCGAGAGGCCTGATCCGGAGCGGGTTGGACATGGCCGGCTACCGGGTGCTGGAGGCGGCCAATCTGGACCAGGCGATCCGCGGGCTGGAGCAGCAGCCGGTGGACATCGTGGTGGCGGCGCTGGATCTTCCGCCCAAGGGCAGTTCCGCTCTGCTGGAGGCGATGCGCCGCCGGCCGGAGTGGGAGGGCATCCCGATGCTGGCGCTGGCCGACACGGCCGAGCAGGTGCGGGCGCGCGCCGGCCAAAGCGTGGATTTCCAGGATTGCAAGGTGAAGTTCGACCGGGAGGCCATGCTGGAGTCGGTGGCGCGGCTGGCGGCGGCGCTGGCATCCGCCGAGCTGGCGCCGGCCGGCGCGGGAAAGGAGAAATAACCGATGGCGGCCGATACCGCAACCGTGAAAACCGAACTGGCGCAGGCCAGCGGGCAATACGCCACCTTCTTCGTGGCGGACTTGTTCTTTGGCGTGGACGTGCTGCGCGTCCAGGAGGTGTTGCGCTTCCAGCAGATGACCCGGGTGCCACTAGCTCCGGATGTGATCGAGGGGCTGATCAACCTGCGCGGCCAGATCGTCACCGCCATCGACATGCGGCGGCGGCTGGGGTTGCCTCCGCGCGCGGGGGGCCAGACGCCCATGAACATGGTGGTGAGAACCGTGGACGGGGCCATTAGTCTGCTGGTCGACGAGATCGGCGACGTGCTGGACGTGGATGCCGCCACCTACGAACGGCCGCCGGAGAACCTGGAACCCGCGGCGCGGGATCTGATCCGCGGCGTGTACAAGCTGAAGGACCGGCTGCTGCTGGTCCTGGACGCCGAGCGGACGGTGGATCTGGCCGTCGCGAGGGCAGCCTAGTGGCAGCCGAACTCCTTCTCCGGGGCGGACCGCCGGAGCCGCGTCCGGAGGCGGGGAGGAACTGAAGTTGGCATTCACTTTTTTCTTCCGGGACCAACAGGTGCTCGAACGGGTGGTGGAACATCTGCTGCCGGTGCTGGCGGGCCGCAGCCGTCCCCGGGTCTGGGACGCCGGCGTGGCCATGGGGCAGGAGCCTTACACGCTTTC
>Ga0326728_10023969_pt1 | contig 11112 bp, 8 predicted proteins | sample MB3enrmetagenome_FD_207602 | JGI IMG/M metagenome (GOLD analysis project Ga0326728, IMG submission 207602) | Lab enriched peat soil microbial communities from McLean, Ithaca, NY, United States - MB31MN | ecosystem: Environmental > Terrestrial > Soil > Wetlands > Peat | place: USA: New York... | reverse complement strand
TATTTCTCGAAATTCGGCGCGAGCAGCCTCACGGACCGGAGGATCGAGGTTGACCGGTTTGATCCGTCCCGGCCGAGCCTCCCCAACACCTACGTCCCGTTCCGGAATGCGAACCTGCTCTCCATTGCGACCAGTTTTGCCGAGGCGAGGAGTGCGGAGGCGATCTTTATCGGGGTCCAGGCGCTCGATTACAGCGGGTATCCCGACTGCCGGCCGCAGTTCATTGAGGCGTTCCAGCGCGTGATCGACGTGGGGACGAAAGACCATACCAATATCGAACTCATTACCCCGTTCATCCGCATGACCAAGACCGACATCCTTCGCGAAGGGCTAAAACTGGGCGTCCCGTACGAACACACGTGGTCATGCTACCGGAACGAGAAACGGGCATGCGGGATGTGCGGTTCATGCTATTACCGGCGCGAGGCGTTCAATGCCCTCAAGGTAAGAGACCCGGTACCCTATGAGGTATAAATGGAGATCTTCCGTGGCAGGCGCCTCTGGATCGAGAAACGGCCGGTCCGCCTCCCCAATGGCATGGAACGCGAGAGCGTGATTGTGCACCCGGGAAACGCGGTGGCGATCCTCCCGGTTGAGGGGAACCGGTGCAAGCTTCTGAAACAGTACCGCGCTGCTATCGGGCAGTACATCTATGAGGCGCCGGCAGGAACGATGGAGGCGGGGGAGGAGCCGGTGGAGACCGCACACCGCGAACTGATCGAGGAGACAGGATTTGCCGCACGATCGATCGTGCCAAAGGGGTTCATCTACACCACGCCGGGGTATACCGATGAGCGGATCTTCCTGTTCGAGGCCCGGGGGCTCTCGCCGTCTCAGGATTACCGGAAAGACGAGGATGAAATTATCGAGGTGGTCGATGTGGAGATAAACGATATTGCTGCCATGGTTACCGATGGCACCATCTACGATGCAAAGACGATATGCCTGATCCATCGCTGTATCGGGGGCTGAAAGGATGCGCATTCTGCCGGTCGCGATCTGCGTTTCCCTGCTCTTGCTCGCCGTCTTTGCCGGGTGCACCAGCACCGCGCCATCCTATTCTGTGGACAATAACGGCGTCCTCTCGGTCACCTGTGCACCGGTGACCACGAACGAGACCGTGCTCTTCTCAAACAGCACCTGCACGGAATCCGAGATCATCATGCACACCGGGACCGGGGACGTGGTGACGTACCTGAGTGCTCCCCCGCACCCGAAAGCCGTGTTGGTGTATGTTCCCGGAGCGGGAGAGAAGGTCGCGGGGCACGATCAACGGATGGTGCAGTATGCGGCTGCCGGGTATGCGTTTATGTTTATTGACACCCGGGGAAGGGGCGGGGAGACCCCCGGCTACCCGTTCGACCCGCAGCAGGACTTTGCGAAGTTCGAGAACAAGGAGTGGCCGGAGTATTACCTCACCATCTGTGATATCTCGTCAGCCCGTGTACTGCTCGCCGCCCGGTTCAACGTTCCGGTCTATGCCATGGGCGGGAGTAATGGGGGGAGATACGCGGCGGTTGCCGCGTGCGTCGACCCGAAATTTGCCGGGTACATCGGCATCTCCACTGCGGACTGGGGGATCCGCGACTACGTTGTCGGGGAGGGAGGTACCGGGGATGTCCTGAGGTTTGCGACATCTCTCGAACCAAGCACGTACCTGCCAAAGATCTCCCCCCGGCCGGTCTGGATGTACCATAACGCAACCGACCCGATCATCCCCTTTGCCAATGGCGAAGCCCTCTTTGCTACTGCAAATGAGCCCAAGACGTTTACCGAGTTTAACGGCGGTCACGGGATCAACTCGGACGTGGATGCCCGGCTCCTTGCGCAACTGGCGCAAATTTATGGCAACGGCGCGTGAATAGGTACGAGATTTGGTGAGGTTGGCAATCGGGAATGACGGAAACCGGAGAGCTGGACGACGCGCGGAAACGCTACGAATTCAAGAAGACGCTGGAGAAGCTCGAGCAGCAGGAGGGCGACGGAACCGAACTTATCACGCTCTACATCCCCCCCGACAAGCAGATCTACGACGTCACCGGGCAGCTGAAGGACGAATATGGCCAGTGCGCAAACATAAAGAGCAAGCAGACGCGGACGAATGTCCAGAGCGCGATCTCGTCAATCCTCTCCCGGCTCAGGTACTACAAGCGCCCACCGGAGAGAGGGATGGCAATATTCTGCGGCACGATCAGGACATATGGTGACCGTACCGACCTCCAGTGCACGGTGCTCGAGCCCCCGGAGCCCCTCAACCTCTACATGTACCGCTGCAGCTCGAAGTTCGAGCTCGAGCCCCTCAAGCAGATGCTCGAGGAGAAGATCGTATACGGGCTCCTCGTCCTCGACCGGCGGGAGGCGTACTGGGGCTTCCTGCGCGGGAACCGGATCGAGCCCATTGGTGGTGTCACGTCGACCGTCCCGGGCAAGCAGCGCAAGGGCGGCCAGTCGAGCGCCCGATTCCAGCGGCTGCGCGAGATCGCGATCAACGAGTTTTACACAAAGATCGGCGAGCGCTCAAGTGCCATCTTCCTCGCGGAAAAGGACTTCTTCGAGCGGTTCAAGGGGGTCCTGATCGGCGGCCCGAGCCCGACGAAGGAGGAGTTCGAAGCCGGCAGTTACCTCCACCACGAGATCCAGAAGCGGATCGTCGGGCTCTTTGATGTCGCCTATACCAACGAGGACGGACTTTCGGAGCTCGTCGACGCGGCAAAAGACGCGCTCAAGGGCATGGAAGTCGTCAAGGAAAAGACCTTCATGGACCGGTTCCTGAAAGAACTGGTAAAAGACAACGGACTTGCTGCCTACGGGGAGGAGAGCGTCCGCAAAAACCTTGAACTGGGCGCGGTCGACACGCTCCTGCTCTCGGCGAGCCTCCGCAAGTCCCGGCTCCGGATAAAGTGCCAGAGCTGCGGGTATACGGAGGAACGTACCGTCAGTATCGAGCCGGGCAAGACCGTGAAGGATATCGCGCTCGGCGCCTGCCCGAAGTGCACGGCGCCGCTCGTGCTGGTCGAGGAGATCGATATCATCGACGAGCTGACAAAGATCGCCGACCAGAGCAGCGCAAAGGTGGAGATCATCTCGGATGATTTCGAAGAAGGGTCGATCCTCTTCTCGGCATTCGGCGGTATCGCCGCAATCCTCCGCTACCGGACGGGATACTAAATGGCTGGATACGAGAACCCGCTGCAAAGGAGAAAAGATATTATCCTTGCGATACTGCAGGACGTGACGCAGGAGAAGGAGATCCCGCTGGTCGATGGCGGGGAGCACGCGGACCTCGCCTCTCCCATCGCGTTTACGCTGGCAAAAAAACAGAGACAGTCTCCCGCCAAAATCGCGCAGGATCTTGCCGGGAAAATACACCGGCACCCGTCATTCCCATCGACCGGGGCACGTGCAGAGGCAAAAGGCCCGTACATCAATTTCCTGCTGGGTACCGGGTATCTTGGCGAGTCCCTCTCCCTTGCAACAAAATCCGGCTACGGTTCCCTGCCCAAGAAGGAGACCCGGGTGGTGCTTGAACACACGAGTGCAAACCCGAACGGGCCCCTGCATGTCGGCCACATCCGGAACTCGATCATCGGCGATACGCTTGCCCGTGCATTCAGGAAGGCCGGGTACCGGCTCGAAGTGCAGTATTACGTGAATGACATGGGCCGACAGATCGCGATCGTCATCTGGGGCTTTGATCACCTTGACACCACCCCGCAGGAAAGAGAGAAGGAGGACGCCCACATCGCCCGGCTCTACATAGCGGCCAACCGGGAGATCGAGAAGGATCCGGCCATCACGCAGCAGGTCGACCGGCTGATGCAGCTGGTGGAAGGGGGTGACCCGGATACGGTCAAACGGTTCCGCAGGGAAGTCTCCCGGTGCCTTGACGGGTTTGCGGTCACCCTGAAAAACCTGAACGTGAAGCATGACCGGTTTGTCTGGGAGAGCGATTTTGTAAAAAACGGTGACACCAACCGGATCATCGGGCGTATCATGAAGCTCCCGCAGGCACGGGAGGAGGAAACCCTCGCACTCGATCTCTCGGAGTTCGGGTTCGAGAACAAGTACGTGATCCGGCGCAGTGACGGTACCTCAGTCTATGCGGCGCGGGACCTCGCCTTCCACGTCTGGAAAGGCCGCAACTTCGACGATGTCATCGATGTGCTGGGCGCAGACCACAAGCTGATCGGCGCACAGCTCAGGTGCACGCTGAAACTGCTCGGGGAGAGAGCACCGGTGATCGTCCATTTCGAGTTTGTCTCGCTTCCCGAAGGATCAATGAGCACCCGGGCCGGCAAGTTCGTCTCTGCCGACGACTTGATCGCCGAGGTTACCAAGCGCGCTTTCGAGGAAGTGACCGTAAGGAGACCGGAACTCGATGAAGAGACCCGCCGGGGGATCGCAACATCGGTCGCCCTTGCTGGCATCCGCTACGATATCGTGAAAGTCTCACCGGAGAAGAGCACGGTCTTTGACTGGAAGGAGGCGCTCGACTTCGATCGCCAAAGCGGCCCCTACATCCAGTACGCCCATGCCCGTGCCTGCAGCATCCTCGAAAAAGCTGGTGCATTTACCGAATGCTGCGAGGTGGAGACCGAGCTGGAGATCGCGCTCGCAAAGAAGATCGCAAAGTTCCCGTCCGTCATAGAGAAAGTGGTTGCCGAGCTCCGCCCGCACCTGCTCGCCACCTACACCCATGAGCTGGCCGATACCTTCAACACGTTCTACCATTTCGAACCGGTCCTCAAGAGCGAGGGCAGGGTCCGGGACCGGCGCCTTACGCTCGTGAAAGCGGTGCAGAACACATTATGCGAGTCGCTCGGGACACTCGGGATCGATGCCATCCGCATCATGTGATGCCCTGCGCCGGCAGGGCTATCAGTTTTTTTCACCGGCATCGGGCGCCGCACTCAAGCCCTGCATGTGGTGCCGGCGGGCGCTCTCTGGTGGCGAAATGTGCTACAAGCACCAGTTCTATGGGATCGCAAGCCACCGTTGTGTCCAGATGACCCCGACGCTCCGCTGCAACCAGCGCTGCCTCTTCTGCTGGCGCTCGTTCGAGCACGAGATGCCGGAAACTGAGGAATGCCCGCCAGAAACGATCCTCGCGAATATAAAGAAATTACAGAAGAAAGCGCTTGCCGGGTACAACGCAGTTCTCGACAACACGGTCACTGAGGAGATGTGGCAGGAGGCGCTGGAACCAAAACACGTGGCGATCTCCCTGTCCGGTGAACCAACCCTCTACAGCCGGCTGCCGGAACTCATCGACCTCCTGAAAGAGAACGGGTATACCACGTTTCTGGTCAGCAACGGCACCAGACCGGAGATGCTTGCCCGCTGCCACCCGTACCAAACATACGTTTCGCTCGATGCCCCGGACCTGGAGACCTACCTGAAGACCTGCCGGCCGCTCAGCGACTTCTGGGAGCGAATCCACGAGAGCCTGAACCTGCTGGGTAGCCGGCGTTCTGCGGTGCGGATCACGCTCGTTGCCGGGCTCAACGACATTTCACCAGAACGGTACGCGGCACTCCTGAATGACGCCGGCCCGACATTTGTCGAAATAAAAGGATACATGTATCTGGGATACAGTAGAAACCGTCTGGCAAGGGAGAACATGCCGGAACATGCTGCTGTGCGGGCGTTTGCGGAGAAGGTTGCCGCTGCATGCGATTATAAGATCCGTGATGAAAACAGACTGAGCAGGGTGGTCTGCCTGGAGCGTGCGACATGAAGTTCAATCCTGAAGAGTGGAAAGAGAGGGCGCATGAGAATTTCGAGGGTGCGTGGCACGCAGGGCCTTCAGTGCTTACTCCGGCCGGGCAGGAGAGGAAATACCCCCGTCTCAAGTACAAGCGGGCACAACCGCACCCGGTCTTTGAGACTATCAACCGCTTGCGGGAGATCTACCTTGCCCTCGGTTTTGACGAGATCGAGAACCCGGTGATTGTCGAAGAGAAAGATATCTACCGGCAGTTCGGCCCTGAAGCGATGGCCGTGCTCGACCGGGTCTTCTACCTCGGCGGGCTCCCGCGCCCGAATGTCGGGATCGCCCGGAAGCAGCTGGACGAGATCAACGAGATCCTGCAGAGCCACCGGCATGGACCCGCTCATGGGCACACCGGAGCTGCAGAAGCTCCCGGAAGACAGGAACCATTCCAGCCGATGAGCAGAGAAACAGAAGAACGGCTCCGCGAAACCCTCCACGCATACAAGAAATCGGAGATCGATGGCGACGAACTCACCCACGAGCTGGCAAAAGTCCTCGGGGTTGATGACGGGATCGTGGTGCATATCCTCGATGCCGTATTCCCGGAATTCAGGGCGCTCGTCCCCGAGTCCTCCCGCAGCACCCTGCGCAGCCATATGACCAGCGGCTGGTTCGTGACGCTCGGCGCTGTCTGGGAGCGCAGCCCCCTGCCCCTCCGGCTCTTCTCGGTCGACCGCTGCTTCCGCCGCGAACAGGCAGAGGGGCCGACCCGTCTGATGACATACCACTCGGCGTCCTGTGTCGTTGCGGGCGAGGATATCACCAACGAGGAGGGCAAGGCAGTGAGCGAGGCGCTGCTCTCCGCGTTCGGGTACACGGACTTCCGGTTCCAGCCGGATGAGAAACGCTCCAAGTACTACATGCCGGACTCCCAGACCGAAGTCTACGCACGCCACCCGGTGCATGGCTGGGTCGAGGTGGCGACGTTCGGCATGTACTCACCTTCAGCCCTTGCCGAGTACGGCATCGGAGTCCCGGTGATGAACCTAGGCCTTGGCGTTGAACGCCTGGCAATGATCGCCTACAATGCAAGCGATCTCCGGCAGCTCTCCTATCCCCAGTTCTTCTCCCGGCCACTCACGGACCGGGAGATCGCCGCTGCCGTGCACCTGCGCGAGGAGCCAGTCTCACCAGAAGGAAAAATGCTCGCAGCTGCAATCGCAGAAACCGCGGCAGCAAACGCGACGGCACCGGGGCCCTGCTCCTTTGACGCGTGGGAGGGCACCATGGGCGGCACGTGGGTGAAGGTCGTGGTGGAAGAACCGGAATCAAATGCCAAACTCTGCGGCCCGGCCTGTGCAAACGGGATCTTCGTGCACGACGGGTCGGTTCTCGGCGTCCCGGACACCGAGAAGTGGAAGACGGTCCGGTCGGAGGGAATTTTTACCGGCATCACGTACCTTGAGGCCGTGTCCGCACTGGCAGCAGCGAAGATCGAATCGGCAGCTGCCTGCGGCAAAGCGACACTCGTGCAGGTCAAGATGGCAAAACTCCCCAGCGATATCAACCTGAAGATCGATGACTACGCCATGCGGGCGGTCACCGACAACAAAAAGAAAGTGGACGTCCGGGGGCCGGTCTTCCTTACGGTGCGGTCGACCCTCCAGGAATAAAAAATCCTCTCTTTTGACTCACGCCCGTTCCTGCAGGAAGATCCGCCGGTGGATGATCCGCCACGAGAGGATCAGCTGGGCGATATCGGTGGCCGTCACCATCTTCCGGTGCTCGAAGATTGCAATGGGATGAACGCCGGTCTGCTCTTCGACACTCTTTTCCAGCTTCCGGATGGTCTCGTAGTTCATCTCGCCATCGATGGTGAGTGCCCGCATCCGGGCGCAGTCGACCGGCTGGGTCGAGAACTCGATCAGGAAATCACGGTCGTGGAAGGAGAGGAGCGAGTGCAGGTCGATGTTGAGATCGATCCCGCGGATCGCGTGTTTCATCCGGTTCTGGAGGAGCGAGATCTGGTAGATATTGTTGGCAGGCCCTTTTTCCCTGCCGTATTTTGAATATCCGATCCGTATGACCGCATCGGCAAAACATCGCTGGGGGGCGATATAGGTCTTGTAATCATGCTCACGGCGTGCGATCTCTTCCTCCACCTCGCCGGAAGAATAGCCCCGCCCTTCCATATCGCGTCGCCGCTTCCACTCGTATTTCACCTCCTGTTCCGGGTCGACAAAGATAGAAAAATCCACGAGCTCGCGTAAGCGGGGCGAAAAGAGCGTGTGCAGGCCTTCAAGGATGATGATCTTCTTCGAGGCAAACGGCACCGGCGGATTGAAGGTCCCGGTGGCATGGTTATACACCGGTTTTTCGATCGCCAGCCCGGATTTGAGACGGGCGATATCCGATTCAAGCCGGGGGATATCATTGGCATCCGGATTGAGCGGGGTGATATTGAGCCGTCGCCGTTCTTCGCGGTCGTAGATATGATAATCGTCAAGCGTGATCGTCGCGACCAGTTCCGGGCCGAATATCTGCCGGATCGCGTTGGTGAACGTGGTCTTCCCCGACCCGCTGTCACCGGCAACACCGATCGTAAAGACGATTGGCGAATGGGCGATGATCTCCTTGAAGTTCGGTATGCGGGACATGCCAACTGTACACAGGTACGATACGACCCTATTAAGACCCTGTGAATGGCGTTGAGAGATATCCGGAAGGGAGAATTTTCTGATTATTTCTATTCCAAAACCGAGAGTGTTAGAAATAGATAACATTAAGATAGATGAGTGTTAGAAATATATCACATACAGGGTGGTGAAGCGATGAAGCAATGGATTCTTTACCGGATTTATAGTCCGGAAAAGGGATGGCAAATGAATACCTGGGTTCATGGAGCATGATTCTTTGTGCAGACCCGGGTAAAGGAATGCCGCAACCGATTAGCGATGACTCAGGACGATCTCGCAAAAGCCGCAGGTGTGCGGCGCGAGACAATCGTTTTTCTTGAGCAAGGGAAGTACAATCCCTCACTCAAACTGGCCCATGATATTGCAAAAACACTCCATGCCCGGATCGACGACCTCTTCATCTTTGAGGATGATGAGCCGGAGCAGGAAGAACGGTTTGTCCTCGTGGATTAGGGTGCCGGTGAGAGGGACGGAATGGCGGGATCGCAGGCAGCCGCGATCTCGCCCGGTGCCGGCACTGTGCTGAGGAGCTCTAGGATCTTCACGGTCGCATCCTTGTCGAGCGGGACATTGTCGTTTCCGCACTTGGGGGAGTAGATGCACGAGGGGCACCCCTTCCTGCACGGGCAGTCCCGCATGAGCTCGTACGAACCCGCGAACAGTTCGGCAAGGTTCGCGTAGGCTTTTTCCGCAAGGCCGATCCCTCCTTCACAGGCATCATAGACAAAGATCATCGCTTGACCATCCTCGCCAAACGCGGGGGAGGAGAACCCCCCGATGTCCCAGCGGTCGCACATCACGTGGAAGGGCATAAGGGCGATGATCGCGTGCTCGGCGCCATGCAGCCCTCCGGCAAGGTCCAGCCCGGCATCAGAGACGGACTGTCCGACCTGTTCCGGCACGGTGAGCCAGAATGCCTTTGTCCGGAAGGTGAGCGGCGGGAGCGACAGCGGTTCGATACCGATAACTGTATCTCCGCGCTTGATCTTGTACGCGGTGTACTGTTCGGTTACTTCGACATCGCCAAATGCGCACGGGATGCCATTGACGACCCGGTTATCCAGTGTTTCGATAATGGAAAGGTCCACATCCTTCAATGGCTGCGTATAGTAATCCACGTCCTTCCCGGTGACCCGGATCGTGTGTGTCTCGAGATCCATCTCGTTGACCACGTAGGTCTCTGACTGGTGGAGCATGATTGCCCCCTTGTGTCCTTCGCGGTATGCCTGCGCCCGGTCCATCGTCTCAAGGAGCCTGCCATGACAGACAACGCGGAAGCTCTCGGCCGACATTCCGTCAAGTTTCACCGCATCCGCTGCCCTGCCCCTGCCGGCATACACCCAGCCGCGTGAGGTTTCCCGGAGGAGGTTGCACGAGGCCAGATCGGCAAGGAGGGGGGCAAAAGACTCCCCGAAAAATTCCCGATCCCGTTCTTCCTGCAGGGGAAGTTCAGCCGCAGCGCAGAGCAGGTGGCCGGAGACGATGTACGGGTTTTTGGTGTCAACGATCGCGTGCTCGTGCGGGCGGGAGAAGAACTGGTCCGGGTGGTGCATGAAGTACTGGTCGAGCGGGTTTGCCTGTGCAACAAGAACCGCCAGCGACTCGCCGCCTTTCCTGCCGGCACGTCCCGCCTGCTGCCGGGTCGACATCATAGTGCCGGGGTACCCGACGATCAGTACCGCATCGAGCGACCCGATATCGATCCCGAGTTCAAGAGCATTGGTCGAGACGATGCCTTTGAGTGTCCCCGCCTTGAGCTGGCGTTCGATGCCGCGCCGCTCCTCCGGCAGGTAGCCGGCACGGTACGCGGAGATCAAATCGGCAAGGCGCGGGGATGACCGGCGGGCATCCTCTCGTGCCCAGAGAGTGACCAGCTCGGCCATCTTCCGTGAACCGGTGAAGCAGAGGGTCTGCAGGTTTCCCTTGACACTGGAGAGCAGCAGGTCCTTGGTCTCCTGGTGGATGGAACGCTCACCGATACCGTCATAAAACGGGTTGTAGAGGATAAAATGCCGCAGGCCATGGGGTGAACCGTCACGGTCCACCAGCTCAAATGACCTGCCGGTGAGACGCCCGGCAAACTCTTCAGGGTTTGCCAAAGTCGCCGTGGAGAGGACGAACTGCGGGTTTGATCCGGAATGCTGTGCGATCCGGAGGAGCCGCCGGATGAGGAGCGCGATGTTGGACCCGAAGACTCCGCGGTAGCGGTGCGCTTCATCGATAACGATGAACTCAAGGTGAGAGAGGAACGGGCTCCATTTTGCATGCCACGAGAGGATCTGGTGGAGCTCGTACGGGTTGGAGATGATGATCCGGGCGTTTTTGCGGATTGCAGCCCGCTTCGACTGCGGCGTATCGCCATCGTAGATCGCAGGTTTTACGGGAAGGCCGGTGAATTGCGACATCCGGGTCAGGGTGGCAAGCTGGTCGTTGGAGAGCGCCTTGGTGGGGTACAGGTAGAGCGCCCGTGCCTCCGGGTCTGCCGCGATCCGCTCAAAGACCGGGAGGTTGAAGATGAGCGTCTTGCCGCTCGCGGTCGGTGTCGTGACGATCACCGATCTGCCTGACCGGATACGGTCGATCGCCTCGCACTGGTGGCTGTAGAGGCGGATCCCGTTCTGTTCAAGGTACGCGGCAAGAATATCCGGGAGCGACCGGCAGAGTGTACCGAACCGGGGGGTCTGTGGCTCCGATACCTGGTGG
>Ga0326728_10023967_pt1 | contig 11112 bp, 11 predicted proteins | sample MB3enrmetagenome_FD_207602 | JGI IMG/M metagenome (GOLD analysis project Ga0326728, IMG submission 207602) | Lab enriched peat soil microbial communities from McLean, Ithaca, NY, United States - MB31MN | ecosystem: Environmental > Terrestrial > Soil > Wetlands > Peat | place: USA: New York... | reverse complement strand
ACAGGCTGGCATCGAGATGAAGTCCGTTGTAAAATTCCTGTAAAGAGTTGCCACTTGCTCTCTTAGGCTCAAACTTGAGAACCTTCCCGCGTTTCGAGTGCACTCCCATAATCGCTCTCCATCCGTGTATACTTCGGGACATCAAATTCCGGTCAAAACGGGATTTGTGGGATTGTCTTCCATGAGTCGAATTTCAACATCGGTTGATTTGGTCTCCTCGACAAATTCGGCGTAAATAACCGGATGGCGATTTCTGAGCCGCTCCCAATCGCAGGAATGCAGGGATTTTGTTACACGCCGTATTTGGTAGCACATGTCATTACCTTCATCATCTGTGACTGAAACCGGCAGGGCATCTAAATCCATAGCCGCGAGGCTGCGTTCCAGTTGACGGTCAAGTGATTTCTTTGCGTGCTCAAGGTCGGCAATGAAGTCTCTCAATCTGAGATAATCTTTGATCAGGGCATCCATGCTGTCATACTGGCGTGTGTTGGTTTCTGATTCTGATGGCCGAACGAGCCTCAACCTCCGAGTTTGAGACGTTCCTTCATCTTCCTGGAAATACTCCATGTTAACTTCCTTACTCTTAAACTTGATGACAGGTCTCCCGCACATTGCGGCACACATTCAAAGAAGCCGGTCCAGTCTTCAATCACCGGATCGGCCTATTAATCCGTTACCGGGAAAACACGAAAAATCGATAAGCGTATCTTTCCAAAACAGCCCCGATCCGAGAAAGTTACCGGTCTCGACATGCAGGTCCTCTCCAGCGCCACAGGAAGGGCGTTTTGAAAAAGAAGCTTTTCGCACCTCATCCCACCATTTTTCTGCAAGTCCACAGCAAACGGTTTGGGACTCATCATGGAGCAGTGTCTCGAAAGCGAAACGTCTAAGGATTTTTGGAAAGCATCGTTGAAAAAGATTGAGGCTAGCCATAAGCGCAAGTCCGAAAATACCGCGATGAGAAAGAAAGATGGTCCCAATTTGGTAATCGGCCAACGGTATTTCGTCCACTAAGGATTCTATGCAACTGGCGATTGCCCTGGATGCACGAAAATCAGGATACCTCGCATGTGTTGCCGCGAGCCAAAAATCTAACTGGCGCGATGCGATTCCCCTGGCCTGGGCGTTTTGCGACATTAAATTCGTTGAGACGCCGGGCTCGTTAACGAAGAGGGATTTTGTACGGAACACGGCATCACCGAATGTGAAATCTTCAGGCTTTTCGTGCCGGTATGCCACTGCCATACACGAAGCCGGAATATCCAACACGCTCTGAGGCAGAATTATGACGCTGGTGCTGAGGATCCGCTTTCGTCCACCCACGACCAGTTCTTCGCCATTCAGAATCAGCAATGTGTTTGATCCAATGTTTTCGGCCCTGACAAAAGGAATAGTTCCTTCTTCGCTGATCTCGGTAATTTTGAGCCTGGAACCTTTCAGCGCGGGTTCCAACAAATCCAGCTTTGGGATCTCCGAAGTGTTTTCGCTTATAATCGGAATGATCCCAAGCCCGTGAACGGCAACCGGATCCCCGAGGGTCAAATTCTTTGGGATGACTTCGAGCATGTGCATGGCATCCTCTTTGCTGGAAATACTTCCTCAACGGAGTAAGCCGAAGGCAAAACACGACGTTTTCGGCACTCTCATGATGTTTCTTCCGCCTGGATCAGGAAGCTGAAAGCTTTTTCCTCGCCAAGGCGAAAAAGATCTAAGAGTTTTCGATAAACCCCGTAGTCACCTTCTTTTTGGAATCGTTTCTCAATGAGAAGAGCCCCTGAATATGGCCATTCGGGAAATCCACCCTTGAGGCATGTTGAATGATGATCTCGTAGATATCCTCATCTGTACGGGAGAAATCCAGCTCACTCCATTCAGCCAGCCCCTCACTTACAGCTTCGTAGTCTTTGCCGCATCCCTTCTTGCAGGGACAATACTGGCTATCCGGCCTCAAACTTATACCCTCAAGTGATGCTGCGTGGGCATGTTCGTGAACAACGACAGCACGGATAAGCTTTTCAAGCTGTTCTGATGAGTTTTGCGCGACATTGATTTCTGATTCCCGGAGCATTTTCTCTATTCGCTCAGGACAAATCATGACCAGCCCAGTATTCATAAAACTGAAATAAGGAGGAAAGCCCAATGTCTGCTGAATGCACTCCATTGCCTGGCTGTTCGTGTCAGATGGCGCCAAATATAAGCCGCAAAGGTGCAGCCTTCTTGCTATAGATGGCGTGGTGATTGCCCGAGCAAACTTTACTGCCAGGGGTATTGCGATCTCAAATGCGGTAACGATTTTCCTGAGATTTTTATCCCATAGACCTTCTGAATCGATACAACTTTGCAGAGTCCGAAAGGATGCGGGCGTCAAATACTTCTTCCATATCTGCAATTCTGGCCTGTCACCAAGTTCACTGATCTTGATTTCTCCAAAGGAATAAACGCGCATTTCGCTTTCAAAGGCTCTATCTTCAAGCATCAAACGTTTGAAGTGGTGAGTCTTTTGAATCTTTTTCAGTATTCCGAGCAACTCATAAAGGTTCCCTTCGCAGCAGGTAAGAGGATCACTTGAAACGAATATTTCGGGTATGCAAATTCGGTAACGCTGGAGTTTGTTTCCCTGGTCCTTTTTGGACATGTGCCAACACAGGTAAGGCCACAGGCCACCGACATCTTCAGCTACCTGCCAGAGTTTCCGTACCTTATTTGAATCGCAGGACAAGAAATCCTCGTTCCAAAAAGGATGATTGTCAGGTCTCCCTTTGAAATCAATAGCTTCGAAATGGAGGCTCAGGCATACAGCGGCCAGAAATCTATAGATTTCAACGAGATCGAGAATTTGTGGATTCTTAGGCGGCGGAGATGTTGTCAGCCCAAAATGATCAATAACCTTTTCATCTACGATCAGGGTTGGCACCGGATAGTACCTGACTTGCATGAGTTTTTCGAGATAAGGAACAGCTTTACGCATTCCTGTGATAACCGCCTTCAGATAATCATCCCTTAAATGTGCGAGCGGAATAACGGGACAGGACATCCTGCCAGAGCCCCTTTCTGCATCCACTCGCTCTTTTAACCGGATCAGATCCGCCGTAAGATTCTTTATATCGGCCAGCTCCAGAATATTCTCTTCGGTAGCATCGGATGCCGGCGTTTCCTGCTTCAAGTTGCCGTCTAGGTCGATTATCTTCAGGTGGATTTCCGATGTAGTGCTCTTCTGGACAACATCCCGGCAGGAGTTTTTGCTTCCCGTATCATCCCCGTCTGTGACGCAAATCAGGACGCTTCTTTTTCGTTCCTCGATAATGTCTAAAAGGTTGTCGATACTATCCCAAATCATGCTAGACCCTTGAGTGGCGTTGGGGAAACGTTCCATGGCTTCTTGAACGTTCTCAAAATCACCAACCTTATGATGTGTTGCATCGAACGTGAAAAGCTCAATCGAATCGAACCGCAAATCTTTTAAGGTGGCGAGGAGCTTTGTTTTCGCAAAGTCTAATTTTCGTTCGGAAGAACCCGAAACCTTGCTGTCCATACTCGCAGAAGTATCTATCATTATAATGAGGCGCAACTATAGAGCTTCCATTTTGCTTGTCGATATCATTTTAGCCCTTCAATCAGATAGAATCTGTTGGGATGCGGTTTCAAGCTACAGGCGGCTCTGCCGCCAAGGCCTGCACGATCTTGTCGAGTATCTTCACCATCGCCAGGGTGTCGAGATGACAATATGTGAGGAGCTCATTGCGGAGCCTGGCGACTTCGTCGGGATCGGTGTTTTCTCTCATCGCAAGCCAGGCGGCGGAGGCTTGATCGCCGCTGCAAATAGGCATTTCGTCATAACTCAGCTCCGGTGCCAGCGCGGGGAGTACCGCCTTCAGGGAATACGATCCGTTCATCTGGCCGTGGTAGAAGTTTTTCCGCCGAAAGGGCGCCATAAGATCAACCATACGTTCATTTAGAGCCAACAACTCATTTCGCCTTTTGGGAAACATCTCGGCCAACTGGCGGATAATCCCAGCCTCAAAACCTTTGTTCCAAGTCACGATACTCCCTTTGGTGGGTAGCATTGATAACAGGGCATTAGTGAAAGATCCGCGCGGATCGCATGCCCCGTTGGCCAGGAATTGGTGATGTGCGACTTCCGCCTCCGGTCGTTTTCGTATGTGCAAGGATAGTTGGAAAGGGACTTTTTGATACGGGCTGGTTCCGTCAAACAGCGGGACAGGGGTCAAACAGGTTGTCTCGAAATCGAGAAAAGAAAGGGGATATATGAGGGCAGTCAGGAAATCTTTCAATTCTCCATGGTTGATCACGTTTTCCTCATTGTTAATTCCGTTCACCTGCATCTGTTGACGCCAGCCTAAAAACTTCGATGGAACCTCTTCCATCAGCACGATTCCCTGGCGGTACAACTTGAAAGCATCCGGGCGTCCATGATCGCGAAACTCAAAAACGGAATTTTCCGGGATGTGCGCCCAGCAGTGCCCGATGAAGTTACAATCATACGGGTCTGAACAATAAGGGCCAATATCGATGGAAGGTTCGGGTCCGGCCAGCATGGTCCGCTGGGCAGTGATTTCCTTAATTATTTCTGGTTGGTGAGCGCAAATGTCCTCTGTGACATCCACCACATTAAAGAGTTTCCTCGGCTCAATCTCGTCCGTCCGGACATATTCGGTGTTGATCAGCACAAGACCAGCGCTGACGACGGGAAGGCCGCAACCGGATATGACATGGTACTGGACGGCAACGTCATTTAGATAATGTTCCTTCGCCTCCGTGGATGCCTTCACCTCCCACAACTGCCAGCTATCCGCAACCCTGTGGAGAATGTCAGCCTTGACGAAGACGTTTCCGAAGGAAAAGGCTGCTTCAAAAATGGTCTCCACACCGGAATCAATAAGCTCCCGCGTTATTTTGATCTGTTCAGTCAACGTAACCCCGTCGAAGGGTACTTCCACACCATTGGGGAAAAGACGTTGCGCCAGCGCCCCCACATCATGCCCGGAGTCGAAAGCAGACTGCCGATCGGGCAGTATTGGGTCCTTCAATTCGGGACGGTTGGTAAGCAGCCAGAGCGCCTTGTGGCATTGCATGCCTTTGATTACGCGGGACTTGCTTAAGTATGCACTCATTGATCCCTCCTGTGGTAACGCGTTGCTGCAAAAAGGGCATTGCCTGTTATCTCCACTTTGGTGGCCTCTTATCTTAGGAGTCTACTGCACTGATTGAGCTTCTCACCCATGATCGTGCATCTCCTGTTTTGAGGTTGATTCAAAGAGTAAATCATACCAGTGTCATTTTGAGTCAATTCGAGAAAAAAATTCACCAAAAAATAAAGATCGGCCGAAATCTTTTGAATAGGAGGAATTATGCGCATAGTGAAGAAATTTATTGACGCTATTAGTCTCTTGTCTAGGCCCGGTGGGGCGACGATCGACGAACTGGCAAGTCGCCTCGAAATCGGAAAACGACAGGCCTACCGCGTCATTGAAAAGCTTCAGGATGACTTCTGTTTCGTGATCAACAGAGATCAGCCCATGCTGGGCGGCGAGTTCCGTTTTTCTTTGGAAAGCGGACAGTGGAAGCGGCTGTCCGATATGAGGGTGCCGGACCTTAACCTCTCGATTGAAGAAATTATCGCCCTTTATTTTCTGAAAGGGCACGCAAAATTATACAAAGGTACGGGAATTGATGCCGATATTGATCGTGCATTCGCCAAACTGGGTGCGTTTGTCCCTGAGCGCTTCAGCACGAGCATGGAAAGAGTTAGGACTATCTTTTGCTCTGCGCCGCATTTTGCCAAGGATTATACCGGCAAGCACGACTTGATAGAAGATTTGAAGGAAGCCATCCTGCAGCAGCAAACTTGCCTGGTCGAATATCACTCATTCACGGATGATACCGTTAAACGATTTAAAATCGACCCCCTCAGATTTTTCGAGAAAGATGGCGGGCTGTACATTTTCGTTCGTGCAACGAAATTCGGAGACATCATTACGCTTGCCGTCGAAAGGATCAAGAGCCTGGAGATTACAGAAACAGGTTTCAGCTACCCTTCGGATTTCGATCCCGAGGCACTGCTCGAAACGGCGTTTGGCCTTTATTATGACGATCCGGTGACCGTGAAGGTCGGGTTCCCCAAATCTCAAGCCCGCTACATTAAAGAACGCCGGTGGGCCAAAAGACAGAAAATTACTGAAGCTCCCGATGGCTCAATTACTCTAAAAATGACTACATCGGGCTGGTATGACGTAAAGCGATGGGTGCTTTCTTTTGGGCCGGATGCTGAGTTGTTGAAGCCGGCCGATCGAAGAAAAGAGATCCTGGATACTGCTTTGGAATTGGCCAAAATGTATGGTGGTCAAACTCCCGCTTCACCTTCAGTGGAGTAGTTTATAAGATGCGCTGGCCTTCCGGATCGATTCATGGGATGGCTTTATAATTTTTAAGATGAAAACATCAGGGCGGGGGCATGTGAAGAAAGGGTACTCTCCTTGTGAATAGATGTCGTTCGTTTGTAGTCTTTTCCTATATAACACGGTTAATCGCAGCCAGAAGACACTCAGCCTTCACAAAAATTAACCCGAACATAGAGATAGGAGTCGATATGCCAACAAACCAAGATATCTTCGACCCGGTAGATGATGTTTTACGGCAGGGCAATAAAATTTTTGTTATCCCCGTTTTTCAGCGACCATACGCCTGGGAGGAAATCCACATTAAACAACTACTGGACGATATTGATACCGGTTCTAAGCGCAGACCAACCCCGGCCCACTATCTTTCGCCCATTCATTTGGTGCCAATTCGTAATCCAAAACAAAAGGAATGGATTTACTATGTCGACCAATCAAATGATGATGTCATCGCCCTTAATCAGACAGATTTCACAAGCGATGAAAACGGACAACGCGGGACTATACGCGTCTACATGGTGATTGACGGACAGCAGCGACTAACAACACTCTTCAACCTCTTTTGGAACATGAATCCTGCCAAATTGACGATCAATTGCAACGGCAGAATGATCCCACGCATCATCCTCAACCCTGTGAATGATCACTATGCCTTCCGAAAGATGTTGAGTCTTCCAACTTCACCGCCTTCGGCCATTAGCAAATCGCAGAAGCGCCTTGCTTATTGTCTTTCACAATCAATCGGCGACGAGTACTGGCGGTTTGTCACAAGCCGGGAATTCACGTTGCTCCAGGTCGAGTTAAATGAGCATTATGCGCTACAGGCTTTTCAAACCCAGAATGACCGAGGCAAATATCTTACCACCATCGAAAAGCTTAAAAGTCTAATCATGGAGTACGACCTGAGCCTTGGTAGCGGTTTGGTGCATCGGACGCACAAAATTTTCGGCATGGTGTATCAGACCTTGGATAAGCCCAGTTGCTACTGTACAGAAGATGAGTTCGTCCAATTGCTTTCCATATTTGCTCGAATACACAACAACAGAGACTGCCTTGATCAGGCTGCCGAGGCTGCCTATAAAGCGTATTTTCTTACTGAGCCAAAAACCAATGTTAATGGGCCGAAATTACTTTCTGGCTGGATCAACACAGCCAGTGGCATATCGAACCAGCTTGACAGGTTGGACCACTTACTCGTCAGCCCGCGCACGCTGCCATCATGCATTATGCCAAGTGTTGCCAAACGCACGGTTACAGATGACTATGCCGCCATTCTCAAGTCACTTCGCCTGAATGTCCGTTGTGTGGCGGTCCTCTGCAAGATCGGTGAGCTGTTTCCTGATATTGAATGGCACGACAAGGCGGCAACGGTGCTAACTAACAATACCACGGTAGTTCCTGTTCTTTCTCGCAGGTTAACTGCCGCAAAAGGGCTGGCACATCAAGGGCTTCCCGAGGTTGTAATTGACAGAATCCAGAGTCTCGAAGACCGAATCAAGGCACTTAGCAAAAGCGTTACGAAGGAGATATCAGCACTTGAGGTTGTGGAACGTATCCAGTTGTTTACACTTTCAATGGGCCATCCATATCCAGGCGGATTCAAAGACTATTGGAATGCATATTTTAAGCCAGGAAACACCATACAGAATATTCTTAAGGGATGGTATGAATTTGCAACTATGAACTTTACCGACAATAGGACTAGGTTTATTGACAGTCTTTTTGAACGGTTCATTAATAATGAAGTAAAGAAATACGTTTTACGTGAATACGAATATGCCGCATATGGCGACAATATTCATTTCAATAATGGCCTGCACATTGAACACATATTTCCAGAAAATCCTACGAGCAAGCCGCCTTTAGATTATTTTCCTTCTACTCTAACATCTATCGATTATGACGGATATATTGCATTGCTTGGTAATCATATATACCTAGATGGATCTCTAAATGAGAGCATTCGTAACCACCTTCCACCAATAAAGGCAGCGGCTTATGCCACACAATCGCACAATTCTATAGTGGTACCTGCTGATAACCAGGTAAAGAGCTCCATAGCCGTCGGTAATGATTTCAGCCTCATCGGGAATTTACAGCATTTCAGGACCTACATTGACTTGAGGGCAGTTGAACTCGCAGTCTTTGCTGCTGAGCGCTTCTTTTAACAAATGTCGAGTTAGACCGAACGTGTGACGGTAATGCTATCGAACTTAAGACTTCTATAGTGTTTTGTGCTTCCACGATCAACATCTTTGGGAGGTCCTTTGGTTACTCTAATCTGTGAGGCTTTGGGACGTTAGCCCATCAAGACGCTTGACTCGTGAGATGACAGCGGGAATCCCATAAAAGATCTCGACTGCCTTATCGGGATAATCGAGTGCGAGTAAGATAGCTTCGGCCGTCTGTATTATAATGGCGTTCTCAAAGTGGAATTCGGTGGTGGGCAGTGGCATAGACCCAGATGTTGTCACCATAAAGGTTCGAACAATTACTCATATGATTGTCACGGCGTAGAGTTTCTGATGGACGAAGCTCCGAGACAGTAGACTTACCTGGTGGGAGTATCATTCACTCCATGATTTTCCGCATGCAGAACCTTGGATCGAATATGGAATGTTCGGGCAGGTTGGGAATGATCTGGCGAAAGATGTCTTGAACGAAAGCATTGGGGAAAGGAAACTTGCAGTTTGCGCACACACCAAGGTGGGTGGCAATCTGCAGGGAAAGCCAACGTTCCATGCCCTTGCTCTGAACGATGATTCTGATTTCTGAGATTTACCAGCCATGATTTGTCTCCTGTGGTTTGAGGACGATGGCGATTTCCATCTGTTTCTGTGCATTTCCTTTCCGTGCTGCTTCGCAAATCAAGTACACCGGGTGCCGATATTACCAGATCTCTTTGCTAACAAGAGATTAACTATCAGCTTCATCCCTTTTGGGCGAACTAAAGTCGTCAAGGTTTCGAAACCGTTACGTTCTGATTTGGCAACTGTGAAATACCCGCCGCTCACATATTGCTGGTAAGGCAGGTTCTTGAGATTGAGGACGTCCGCTTGCCTTAGTCTCTGGAAAATCTGGTTCCTTCCGTACATAAGGCTATATTCTTCTTTGAGAATCTGTGACACTTCAGACATATTGTACGTTACTTTACTAGCATTTGTCTTTTCCACGTCTCTACCTCGCTTTCCTGCCCAATTGACCTGCATTTTTTGGTTTGCCATTGAGTGTTACTCCGTAGACCTGCCTGATAGCGCGTCTAATGAGTTCCCCATTCGTGATTTTCTTCCTCTCCTTTATCGAGACTTCGTGGGCAAACAAGTCCAGTTGCTCTTTCTCTTTTCTGTACAGTGAAAAAGTCACGGTTGCATCCATGATTCTCTCCTTAAATTGAAAGTGACTTGATTCATTATTAAACTGCGTAGTTATTCATGTATTTTTGAAGCGGCGGCGCGGTAACCTTTGGTTTTATGAACAGCATCAAAGTCATCAAAAAAGTCTAGGGTTGGGAAAGGGGGTCGAATGTAAATTCGACACCCTTTACCAAGTTTCAAATTTTTATTATATATAGGGGTGAATAATGAAACATGTAGTAATTCCAATAACTTACACATTGTGAACTAGGAAAGAATGAAACATGAAGTAATTTCAATTACTTACGCCAAAATAACTGAGGTTAACCAAATTCACCTTAATCCAGGGGATCTTCGTCGAGATCTGAGGTCTCGAGGATCGGCTTAACGAGAGCGATCCCTTTGGTATTTCCCTTGCCAGGTAAATACATAATGAGTCCATCTTCGGCGGCTGTTTTGATCATCCTTTGAGCATTTGAGCTGGAACATCCGACTTTTATCAACTTTTCCACCAGATCCCCTTGTTTCTCAACTTTGCCACCCAACGCTGAAAGGGCACTCCGAACTGCCTCGTTTCTGTCGGATTTGACGTCAACACCCTCAACTCTCTCGAAGACGAGGTTACTGCTGAGTTGCAAATGGAACTCCGGGAATCGCTCGAAGTTCCGGCTTTTCTGACACTGGACTTTCAAACACTCGTCTTCGGAGCCCTCTTTTTCCGGTTCCAGTGATATAATGTTCGACGCCCAGTCTGTGATAGCTGAAGCACCCCTGGCTCCTCCACTGGTTCCAGCTTTTCCGGCGTGGTGAATGACTAGGACGGCTGCGTTTGTGTCCTCACAGAGCCTCGTTAAGGCATCGAGGGCTTTCCGCATCTCGGCGTTGTCATTTTCGCTCTTCGAGTGGTACGAAATCAAAGGGTCTAAAACCAACAGGCCCGCGCCGGTGGAGAAAATCAACTCCTGAAGCTGGTTTTGGAACGCCTCATTCAGCAGGTCTCCCATCAACCGGCAGTCCGCACCCAACTGTGGGAAATACAAGTGTTTCATGGCTTTTTTAAATTCCGGCCTGACTTTCTGGATCAAACTCAACCGCTTATGTGTGCTGTAGATCCCGTTTTCGGACTGAATGAAAAGGGTCTTGACTGGTTCGGGGATTTGGAACTGACCCCAGAGGAGTTCGTCGTGAGCATTGGGTTTAGTCAAGTGAAGAGCTAGTGTAGCATTCCTTAAGTTCCTTGATATTATGCAACCAGCGGTTTGCCGGTGTAAGTCCAGTTGAATGGTGCCGCATTCGTCTCATTGTAGCGTTTTATGTACTGCATGGTCTGATTCACGAGT